>SAMEA104404100__coassemble_158_pt1 | contig 85646 bp, 62 predicted proteins | sample SAMEA104404100__metabat2_low_PE_008 | metagenome-assembled genome bin SAMEA104404100 (sample SAMEA104404100) | Balaenoptera acutorostrata
TTTTGCCATCAACGAGAACAAGTGACCATTGCGCTGCCTGATGAAGCTTGCGCGTACGATGGATGGTTAAGTACACGGGCGTAATTCCATCTTCGTGAACATAGCGAAGTGGGAATGTGGCGCGTGTTTGTGTGCCGTTGATGCTGCCGGTAGCGCGTGCATAGTGCCAATCCTCGTTAAGAATTTGAGCAAGATTGCTACCAAATGGAATGATGCGGCTAAGCAGTCCAAGCATCTGCGAATTGCAATTAACCTCATCGGTAAAGTTGACAGGATAGGTCTGTGGCAAATCATCGGCTACAGGCTGCGAAAGAGCGAGGGTATCCGTGTTGCGCACAGTTGAGCAACAGGTAATCTCTGGCTCATCAGATGGCTCTTTTGGCAGCACGTCTTCTGCGGGTTCTTCATCTACGCAATCAGCAGAAGCACAGGTAAATGGGTCTTCTACATCCTTTGATGGATCAAAGGTAATGGTGAGATGAGGACGTGGTGGCTCTGGGGCCAAGGGAGCTTCAGGTTCTATTTGAGTTGCTTCTTCGGCGATTGGATCGGGCGCAGCAGGAGCTTCGTCGACATGCTCCATCTGCTCTTCTTGTGCTACAGCGGGCTCTTCTGCTGTGAGGATATCGGCTGCTTCTGAGGTTTGTTGCTCATCTGGCAAACTGATTTCTTCAAGAAGTGCAGATGCAATAATCGTCTCAAGGCTTGCATCCTGTGCAGGCGCTACTTCGGTGTCTTCAGCAGGAGCGTCGACAGGTGTAAGGTCTTCCTTGTTTGGCTTGGTCGGCTTTTGTCGTCGCACGCGCGGACGGATGGGCTTGAGGGTATTTGATTTTTTGCGCTTAAAGGACTTTCCCTCTTTGGCGTTACCCTTAGAGGCTTTTTTAAGCGCTTCGTCCCACTCGGGAACGCGCAACACGGTCGCATAGACACGTCCACCCTTGAAGATAGTGAGCTTAATGCAGGTAGGCATCATCTCAAGCAGTTCTTGGGTAGTCGAACAATCAAATTCAAGATCGGCTACATTGAGGTTGTCTTGTTCAAGAACCTCATCAACGCGAGCAATAAGCGTTTGTTTGCCAATGCCCAGCTCACGAGAAAAGAGCTGGTAAAAATAGAGTTGAAAGCCAACGGATAGTTCTTTTGACATAATGCATCCCTAACTTTCTATGGAGAAAAATCTCGAGTAATGTCTCAATTATCCATGCTGCAGAACAATTAGTCGAGACCACGAGCCAAGAAATTCTGGCATTGAAACCTTTAAAAACAAATAAGCTACCTGCCCTGCATAAGGCAAGTAGCTTAAGTACATATCAAATATATGTTGCCGAGAAGTACCACTACATTTGAGGTACACGGTCAAAATTGACAGTTGAATAGAAAAGATCGTGAATCGTTTTTTGGTCGTGAGACTGACCAAGTGCCCACATGGTCTTAGCAACGAGGGCCTCGGTTGTCATGTCGTCACCCTTGAGGATGCCAGGATTGTTGGCATAGGCACGGCCAACTTCGTAAACACCTAAGTCGAGGCCTTCTTCTGGAACCTGCGTGGTTAAAACGATGGTGCGACCAGAGTCTACCCAAGCGTTAATGGCTTTTTCGAAGGAAGCATCTTCATGCTCTGGAATACCGCCAATGCCGTAGGTCTCAAGAATGACAGCGTCGTAATCACGCTGAAGCAACTCAAAGATAGAAGGATTGAGCTCTGGAGTGAGTTTTAAAACAATAACGTTGCTGTTGAGGTTGGAATATGTTTTAAGCTCACAAGACTTTGGGTCCTTCTCGGCAGAAGAGGGAGCAGGTACGAGGTTATTGGAGAGGCCAGAGCGAATGATTTTGTCGTTGCGAATAATGGCCAAGACAGGGAAGTTGACAGAAATAAACGCATCGAAGCTCATGGTGCGCTGTTTGCGTGCGCGCGTGCCAGCAATAGCGCGTCCACCAAAGACGACGCAGACATCACGGCTTAAGTCGTCGGTAGCATAGAGTAAGCTTTGATAGACATTGAGCTTTGCATCGGTGAATGGATTGCTCATAGGCTGCTGAGAGCCAGTCAAAACGATGGGCTTAGGCGAGTCTTGAATGAGGTAAGAAAGGGCAGCGGCGGTATATGACATGGTGTCGGTGCCATGCAAGATAACAAAACCGTCGTAATTGTCATATTCTTCAACAATGATATTGCGCAGATGGATCCAATTGCGTGGACGCATATTGGTAGAATCGATGTTCATAGGCTGCACGATAGTAAGGTTGCACAAGCCTTCAATTTCTGGAACACAGGCTGCAAGTTCTTCGCCTGTCATAGTAGGAGTAAGACCGCTGCCTTGTGGATTAGAGGCAATAGTGCCGCCCGTAGCGATCATGAGAATGTTTTTCATATCTATGCCTTACATAGTAGATACGTAGTAATCACAGGAAAAAGGGTATCACGACAGGGCGATTCTGTACGTAATCGTGCAGGATTTTTGGAGAAATCCACGAATGGATGTGTTTTTGCAAATAAGTGGTCAAACAGCTTGCGTATAGGCGCGAGGTCTTGCATAATATACCAGCGGTAGAAATACCGAACATATACATGCATGATTTCGCTGCCAGAGATAGTCGGTGCCTTCGGGCTTAATGGAGTAATCCGCCTGCCGAGGTGGTTGAGTAGATACGTCTTCTCACCCCCGTCGCTGGTTTAGCGCCGGGGGTTTCTTTTTTGAGGTATCCCCGCCACGACTTCTTAAGGTGGGGTCATGCCCGGAAAAGATTTAAAGGAGGTGTACTACATGCCAGCACAGTCTAAGATCGATCAGGTCCAGGAGATTGTATCTCACCTTGATTCTTCTCTTGGTATGTTCGTTGTTAACTACAACGCTCTTACTGTTAAGCAGTCCCAGGAGCTCCGTCGTGAGCTTCGTGCTAACGGTGCAGAGATGAAGGTTTACAAGAACAACCTCGTCAAGATCGCTCTTGAGCAGAAGGAGATGCCAGCACTCGACGAGATTCTCGTTGGTCCAGTTGCTTACATTTTCTACGAGAACGATCCAGTAGAGCCAGCTAAGATTCTCCGCGACTTCACCAAGAAGAACAAGTCCATGGAGATCAAGGGTGGTATCTCTGATGGTAAGGCTGTTAACGCTGCTGAGGTTAACGCAATCGCTGACCTTCCAAGCCGCGACCAGCTTCTTTCCATGTTCCTTCAGGCTTCTTTGGGTCCTGCAACCGGTGCCGTTCGTGTTATCAACGGTCCTATCCAGGGTCTCATCAACGTCCTCGACGCAATCAAGGACCAGAAGGAGGCTGCATAAACCATTTGGCTTATGCGCACCCGCTAGCTGCATAGAGCAGTTGGCACCAGCACAGCTAAAAGCTTGTGCTTAAACTTCGCAAGTAAAATACTTGCACCTTTTACTTTTTATTTTTTAAACACTTCTGCGTGACGAAAAGGTTCGCACGCACTATTTAAGGAGAACACACATGGCTGTTACTCGCGAGGAGATCGTAGAGGCTCTTAAGGAAATGCCAGCACTCGAGCTTTCTGAGCTCGTACACGAGCTTGAGGACGTATTCGGCGTATCTGCATCTGCACCTGTAGCTGTTGCTGCTGCAGCTGCTCCAGCTGCTGCTGAGGCAGAGGAGAAGACCGACTTTGACGTAGTTCTCGAGGGCTTCGGCGACAACAAGATCGCTGTTATCAAGGTTGTTCGTGAGCTCACCAACCTCGGTCTCAAGGAGGCTAAGGCTGTAGTTGAGGCTGCTCCTAAGGCTGTTCTCGAGGGCGCAAAGAAGGACGACGCTGAGGCTGCTAAGGCTAAGCTCGAGGAGGCAGGCGCTGTTGTAACCCTTAAGTAATTATGCGCAGGCTTCATGTCTGCAATTACTTAAGCTTGTTATAAGCTAACCTTCCAAGTGGGGTTGGAGATCCAGATGGGTTTCCAGCCCCACTTTTTGTTTCTCGATACATTCTAAATACGCAGGTGGATGCGTATAAAGTTGCTAAAATTCCCTCATTTTTTGACTACTGAAAATGGGGGATTTGCGTATGCATATAAAGAACATGAACATATGTTCGATACACCCTATTCTACCTGCGCAAATAGCAGATAATTATTTTGGCTAAAACAAGATTGGTAATCTGTCAATACTTTTCTTGCTAAACGGTTTTTACCAGCTAAAATATATAGTTGCGATAAATACCACCTTTTTCCTAAGAAGGAGGAAATGTCTGGTGCGAAACGCAATGTCTACCACTAAGATTACGACGCGTGAGCGCGTCAGCTTCGGCAAGATTCCCGAGGCTATGGAGCTCCCAAACCTTATTGCCGTTCAGCGCAATTCGTTTGATTGCTTCAAGAATGAAGGCCTTGCAGAGGCTTTCAAAGAGGCTTCTCCAATTCGAAGCCAAAATGGCCTGCTCGAGCTCGAGTTTGGTGATCACGAGTTTGGTGACCCAGTTCACTCTGTAGATGAGTGCCGTGAGAAGGATATGACCTTCCAGGCTCCTCTTCTCACCAACGTTACCCTCACCAACACTGAGACCGGCGAGGTAAAGGAGCAGCTCGTATTCATGGGTGATTTCCCTATGATGACCGATCGCGGCACCTTTGTTATCAACGGCACTGAGCGTGTTGTTGTTTCTCAGCTCGTTCGTTCCCCAGGTGTTTACTTTGGCACCGAGATGGACAACGGCGTTCAGGTATTCAAGGCTCAGATTATTCCAGCTCGTGGTACCTGGCTTGAGTTTGAGGTCGATAAGCGCAATCAGCTCGTAGTATCTGTTGACCGCCGTCGCAAGCAGTCCGCTACTATGTTCCTTCGTGCATTGGGTATTGCACGAACCAACGACGAGATCATTGAGCTCTTTGGCAACAACGACATCATCAATGACACCCTTGATAAGGACGATGTTCTTACTCAGGAGGACGCACTTCTTGAGGTTTATCGTCGTCTTCGTCCAGGTGAGCCACCTACCGTTGAGGCTTCCCGTTCTTTGATTGACGGCCTTTTGTTTAACCCACAGCGTTATGACCTCGCTCGCGTTGGTCGCTATAAGGTTAACAAGAAGCTCGGTCTTGATACTGACGCAGACCTTTGCGTTCTTACTATCAACGACATCATCACTACTGTTCAGTACTTGCTCAACCTCGCTCAGGGCGTTGACGGCTACATGATCGACGATATTGACCACTTTGGTAACCGTCGTATTCGTACCGTAGGTGAGCTTGTTGCTAACCAGTTCCGTATTGGTGTTAGCCGCATGGAGCGCGTTGTTCGCGAGCGTATGAACTCTCAGGACATCAACGAGGTAACCCCTCAGTCCTTGATCAACATTCGCCCAATCGTTGCTTCCATCAAGGAGTTCTTCGGTTCTTCTCAGCTTTCTCAGTTCATGGATCAGGCAAACCCACTTGCAGGTCTTACCCACAAGCGTCGTTTGTCCGCTCTTGGTCCTGGCGGTCTTGCTGGCCACAAGTCTGGCTCTAGCCGTCGTACCAACGTTCCTACTGCAGTTCGAGACGTTCACAACTCCCACTACTCTCGTATGTGCCCTATCGAGACGCCAGAAGGTCCAAACATTGGTCTTATCGGCTCTTTGTCTTTGTATGCACGCGTAAACGAGTATGGCTTCATTGAGGCTCCTTATCGTCGTGTTGTAAACGGCGCTGCAACTGATCAGATTGACTGGATGACTGCAGACGAGGAAGAGAAGCACATTATTGCTCCTGCAAATACTCCTATCGATCCTGCAACCGGTGAGTTTGTTGTTGTAGATCTTGAGTCCGGCGAGTTGGTACACCCAGAGCACATCATTGCTCGTACCCGCGACTTCGACGGTTCCTTCGGTGCTCCTGCAGACGTTCCTGTAGCAGACGTTGACTACATGGACGTATCTCCACGTCAGATGATTTCTGTAGCAGCTACCTTGATTCCTTTCTTGGAGCACGACGATGCTAAGCGTACCCTCATGGGTGCAAACATGCAGCGTCAGGCTGTACCTTTGCTTCACCCTGCAGCACCTTATGTTGGTACTGGTATGGAGAAGCGTGCAGCTATCGACTCTGGTGAGGTTCTCTGCGCAAAGAACGCAGGTATGGTTGTAGAGGCAGATGCAGCTCACATTGTTATTGCAACTGCTGAGGGCGAGGAGCGCTATAAGCTTCCTAAGTATCGTCGTTCCAACCAGTCCACCTGCATCAACCACCGCCCATTGGTAAATGTTGGCGATAAGGTTGTTCCTGGTACTCCTTTGGCAGACGGTCCTTCTACCGATCACGGTGAGCTTGCTTTGGGTCAGAACTTGACCGTAGCTTACATGTCCTGGGAAGGCTACAACTACGAGGACGCTATCGTTGTTTCCGAGCGTGTCGTAGCTGAGGACTTGCTCACTTCTATTAATATTTCCCGTCACGAGATTGATGCTCGTGATACTAAGCTTGGCCCTGAGGAGATTACTCGCGAGATTCCAAACCTTTCTGAGGAAATGCTTGCAAATCTCGACGAGAACGGCATCATCCGCATTGGTGCTGAGGTAGGCCCTGGCGACATTTTGGTCGGTAAGGTTACCCCTAAGGGTGAGAGCGCACTTACTGCAGAGGAGCGCTTGCTCCGTGCAATCTTTGGTGCAAAGGCACACGATGTTCGTGACACTTCCTTGAAGATGCCTCATGGCTCTTATGGTCGTGTTATCGATGTTGTTTGCTTCAGCCGCGAGAAGGGCGACGACCTTCCACCTGGAGTAAACGATCTCGTACGTGTATACGTAGCACAGCGTCGTAAGATCCAGCAGGGCGATAAGATCGCTGGTCGCCACGGTAACAAGGGTGTTATTTCTCGCGTTCTTCCAGTCGAGGATATGCCTTACACCGCTGACGGTACCCCAGTTGACGTTATCTTGAACCCACTGGGCGTTCCTTCCCGTATGAATGTTGGTCAGTTGCTCGAGTGCCACTTGGGCTGGGCTGCAGCAAACGGTTGGGATCGTGAGGACGAGAATTCCGATAAGTACATCGCTGGTCCTACGTTCGTTTCAACTCCAGTCTTCGATTCCGCTACTGAGGATGAGATTGCTGAAGTTATTCGTCGTGCTAACAACAATGTTCTTAACTATGCTAAGCAGCGTTATGGCGAGCACATGCGTCCAGAGTTTGTAACTACCCTTGACGAGCGCGGCAAGACCCGCTTGTTCGATGGTCGTTCTGGCGAGGAGTTCCGCGAGCCAATTACCGTTGGTACTTCTTACATCTTGAAGCTCGGCCACATGGTCGACGATAAGATCCACGCACGTTCTACTGGCCCTTACAGTTTGGTTACCCAGCAGCCACTGGGTGGTAAGGCTCAGTTCGGTGGTCAGCGCTTCGGTGAGATGGAGGTTTGGGCACTGTATGCTTACGGTGCTGCTAACGTACTCCAGGAGATCTTGACCGTTAAGTCTGACGACACCATTGGTCGTGTTAAGACGTACGAGGCAATTGTTAAGGGCGACAATGTTCCTACCGCGGGCATTCCAGAGTCCTTCAAGGTTCTCGTCAAGGAGATTCGTTCCTTGGCTCTCGATATCGAGCCAATTCGCGACTGCGATATGGTTCCTACCGAGGTAGCTGAGCCAGAGGCTGTTGTTGCTGGTGAGCTCCCTAACATCGAAGATATCGACGTGACCGCTGATGCAGCAGACGCTCTTATGGACGAGCTTGCTGCCGACACGACCGATAAGGAGTAGAGACTGTGGCAGATTTCGACGTTACTGATTTCGATTCCATTAAGATTTCCCTCGCTAGTGCGGACAAGATTCGTTCTTGGTCGCACGGCGAGGTTAAGAAGCCTGAGACTATTAACTACCGTACGCTCAAGCCAGAGAAGGACGGTCTTTTCTGCGAGAAGATCTTTGGCCCTGCAAAGGACTTTGAGTGCTCCTGCGGTAAGTACAAGGGCATTCGCTTCAAGGGCATTGTTTGCGAGCGCTGCGGTGTTGAGGTAACGAGCGCTAAGGTTCGTCGTGAGCACATGGGTCACATCGAGCTTGCAGCTCCTGTATCTCACATCTGGTACTTCAAGAGCCCTACCAGCTTCCCTATGTCTCGTATGCTCGACATGAAGTCCAAGGATCTCGAGAAGGTTCTTTACTTTGCTTCCTATGTAATTACCTGGGTTGACACCGAGGCACGTGCAGAGGACGAGGATGAGCTTCGTGAGGAGCTCGCAGCTGACCTCGAGGAGCTCGACGCAGAGCTCGAGCGTCAGATCGAGTCCGTTAAGGAGCAGGGTAACCCTGAGAACTTCGACGAGTTCTCCGATGAGGAGCCTTTGACTCCAGAGGAGATTTCCGCTGCAATTATCGACCTTCAGGAAGAGTATGCAGAGGAGAAGGAGCTCCGCGAGGAGGCCTTCAACCAGTTCATGAAGCTCGAGGCTCGTCAGCTTCTCGCAGATGAGGATCTCTTCCGCGAGATGAAGAAGTACTACTCTTTGTACTTCGAGGGCGGTATGGGCGCTGAGGCAATTCGTGACCTCCTTGCTTCTATCGATCTTCCTGCAACTGCAGAAGAGCTCAAGGCTATCATCGCCAACGAGGGTTCTCAGAAGCAGAAGCGCGAGAAGGCTGTAAAGCGTCTTGAGGTTGTTGATGCCTTCTTGAAGGGTGGCAACAATCCTGCAGATATGATCTTGGATGTTGTTCCTGTTATTCCACCTGATCTTCGTCCAATGGTTCAGCTTGACGGTGGCCGTTTTGCTGCATCCGACTTGAACGATTTGTATCGCCGTGTAATTAACCGTAACAATCGTCTTAAGCGTCTTCTTGAGCTCGATGCTCCAGAGATTATTGTTAACAACGAGAAGCGCATGCTTCAGGAGTCTGTTGACGCATTGTTCGACAATGGTCGTCGTGGCCGTCCTGTAACCGGCCGTGGTGGCCGCCCATTGAAGTCTCTTGCAGAGTCTTTGAAGGGTAAGCAGGGTCGTTTCCGTCAGAACCTCTTGGGTAAGCGTGTTGACTACTCTGGTCGTTCCGTAATTGTTACCGATCCTAAGCTCAAGCTTCACCAGTGCGGTCTTCCTAAGACCATGGCACTTGAGTTGTTCAAGCCATTCGTCATGCGTCGTTTGGTTGAGCTTGGTCTCGTAGAGAACATCAAGGGCGCAAAGCGTTCTATCGAGCGCAATGCTGCTTATGTTTGGGACGTTCTCGAAGAGGTAATTGACGGCCGTTTGGTACTTCTCAACCGTGCACCTACCTTGCACCGTCTTTCTATTCAGGCATTTGAGCCAGTTCTTACTGAGGGTAAGGCAATCCACCTTCACCCACTCGTATGCTCACCATTCAACGCTGACTTCGATGGTGACCAGATGTCTGTTCACGTACCTTTGTCTCTCCAGGCACAGGCTGAGGCTCGCATCTTGATGCTTTCTGCAAACAACTTGCGCTCTCCTGCATCTGGTAAGCCAGTAAACGTTCCTTCTCAGGACATGATTATTGGTGCTTACTACTTGACTCAGGTTCGCGACAACCTCATGGGCGAGGGTCACGTATTTGCTTCCTTCGAGGATGCAATGCACGCATATGACGCTCGCGCAGACGTAGACCTTCAGGCTAAGATTTCTGTTCGTGTTTCCGAGAAGGACGCTAACGTTGTTTATGACGACGGCCGCAAGTTCTTCCGTATTAAGACTGCTGCTAACAAGATCGAGGAGCACGAGGTAACGGGTGACCTTACTTATCGCTTCGAGACTTCTGTTGGCCGCATCATCTTCAACGAGCAGTGCTTGCCTCACGACTACCACTTCATTAACTACAAGATGGTTAAGAAGGACGTAGCTCGTCTTGTTGCAGATTGCTGCGATCGTTACCCACAGGCTGACGTTGCACCAATTCTTGATGCAATTAAGTCCACTGGTTTCCACTATGCAACCCGCTCTGGTCTTACCATCTCTCTTTGGGACGCACTTATCCCAGAGGAGAAGGAAGAGATCCTCGAGAAGGCACAGCATGACGTTGATACCATTAACGCTTACTTTGAGGACGGCTTCTTGTCCGAGGCTGAGCGCCACAACGAGGTAATTAACGTATGGACTGCAGCAACTGATCTTGTTGCTAAGTACATGCTTGAGCTCTTCGACGAGGGCAACCCTCTCTACATGATGGCTGACTCCGGTGCTCGTGGTTCTAAGACCCAGCTTCGTCAGCTCGGTGGTATGCGTGGTTTGATGGCTGATATGTCCGGTGAGACGATCGACCTTCCAATTAAGGCAAACTTCCGTGAGGGCTTGCTCCCACTTGAGTACTTTATTTCTACCTACGGTGCTCGTAAGGGCCTCGTAGATACCGCATCCCACACCTCTGACTCTGGTTACTTGACCCGTCGTCTTGTCGACGTTGCTCAGGATGTTATCGTTCGCGAGGAGGACTGCGGTACTAATGAGGGTGTTACCTACAACCTCATTATTCCTGGCACTACTGATCTCAACACCGACCTTGTTGGTCGTTGCTTTGCTGATGATGTTATCGCTCCTAATGGCGATGTCCTCTTCTTCAAGGACGACTACATTGAGACCGTTGGCGACCTCCAGAAGATGGTTGACGCTGGTCTTAAGAAGGTATTCTTGCGTGGCTTGCTTACCTGTAAGTGCAAGAATGGCGTTTGCCAGAAGTGCTATGGTTGGGATCTTTCTAGCCGCCGTCCTGTTGCAATTGGTACCGCTGTTGGTGTTATCGCAGCTCAGTCTATTGGTGAGCCTGGTACCCAGCTTACGATGCGTACCATTCACTCCGGCGGTGTTGCAGGTGTAGACGATATTACCCAGGGTCTTCCAACCGTTGGCCGTATGTTCGACGTTGTTGGTAACGTTAACGAGAAGATTCTTGGCCGCGAGGCAGATCTTGCTCCATATAACGGTAACCTTGCTATTAAGCCAGTTGGCTCTGAGTACGTTCTTACCTTGACCGATCCTGAGGATTCCACGCGTATCCTCGAGGAGAAGCACGTTCCTGCATCCGTACGCTTTATGCCTGAGATTGAGGATGGTTGCACCGTTAAGGCCGGCGACCAGATCACCAAGGGCTTCGTAAACTTCCGTAATTTGCGCAAGCTTACCGACATTGAGTCTACGATGCACACCTTCGTTAACTCCGTTAAGGACGTTTATACCTCCCAGGGTGTTGATCTTAACGATAAGCACATCGAGGTTATCGCACGTCAGATGCTCAAGCGTGTATTGATTACCAACCCAGGTACTTCTAACTACTTGCTTGGTCAGTACGTTGATCGCTATGAGTTTGCTGAGGAAGTTGAGCGTATTACGCTTGAGGGTGGCGAGCCACCAGTAGCAGAACCAGTAATTCTCGGTACGTTGAAGGTTGCTTCTTCTATCGACTCCTGGCTCTCTTCTGCTTCCTTTATCCGTACTGCAGGCGTTCTTACCGAGGCTGCTATTGAGGGTAAGGTTGACCACCTTCTCGATCTTAAGTCCAACGTTATTGTTGGTAAGAAGATTCCTGCAGGTACTGGCCTTAAGGCTTATGACAACACTCACACTACGTATCGTAGCGCTGAGGGTTATAAGCGCATTGAGGCTCCAACCTCTGATCACGCTAAGATGATCCCTGAGTGGGCACCTGAGTGTGTTAAGAACCTTGAGGACGAGATGCCAGTTCAGCTCGAGTGGGCAAGCTTTAATGACTACGACAGCTCTAATGGCTCCTTCACCAAGGCAGGTCACACCATTTCTACCGAGGATGCACGTTTGTACCTCTTCGACGATCTTGGTGTTTCCCAGCGTTGGACCAACAAGTTCTCCGAGGTTGGCATTGAGTGCGTAGGCGATTTGGTAGGCAAGTCTGAGGAAGAGTTGCTCCGTATTGACGGTATTGGTGCTAAGGCAATCGAGGAGCTCCGCGATGGTCTTGAGGCACGCAACCTCCTCTACATCCTTGAGAACAAGGAAGATGTTGCAGACGAAGAGGATCTCTCTCAGCTTTTGCAGATGGTCTTCTCTCCAGATGCAGACGACATCCTTCTTGGTACCAGCGCTCCTGCACAGCACGATTACTCCGACGAGGAGATGATCGGTGGTCCAGCTAAGTCTTCTGATAACTCCACTTCCGGCATTATCAATGAGGACATGGCTTCTTTGGACGAGCTTTTGAATCAGCTTGTTCAGTCCGACGCAGAGGACGAAGAGCTTTCTAACGAGGAGTAAGTAATTACTCGCGCGTAGTAAGATGTTTCCTTCTCTTGTCGTATGACACGCTTTGCATCTTACTCGCAAGCGTTTCGCATCTCATATATGAGAACAATCCCGTTCTCCCTTAGTTTTTCAAGCTAGGGGAGGGCGGGATTTTTGTGTTTTAGGCCTTTAATGTGGGCAAATCCATCAAATTTCGTGCATATGTGTGGAGAGTATTTGATAATTCGTAAAATAAGGATACGCCCGATGGCGTGGTCTGTTGACAGTGCAGGTAGAGGGGCGTAAAGTACACATTTGCTGTTTCGTAGGTGGATGCTGCCGCCTCGAGGCCAGCCGTTGCATATGTATAAAAAGCTGGACTGTAATGAAAGGGAGATTGCTTTGCCTACAATCAACCAGCTCGTTCGTCAGGGTCGTCACTCTGTGGCTAAGAAATCCAAGAACCCTGCACTTCGCGGCAATTCTCAGAAGCGTGGCGTTTGCACCCGTGTTTACACCACCACCCCTAAGAAGCCTAACTCTGCACTTCGTAAGGTAGCTCGTGTACGCCTTGTTAATGGCCTCGAGGTTACCGCTTATATTCCTGGTGAGGGTCACAACCTCCAGGAGCACTCGATCGTTCTTATCCGTGGTGGCCGTGTTCGCGACCTCCCAGGTGTTCGCTACAAGATCGTTCGTGGTGCTTACGACTGCGCTCCAGTCAACAACCGTAAGCAGGCTCGTTCCCGCTATGGTGCTAAGCGCCCTAAATAGTTTGAACAATTCAATCGTTTAACACGATCTTTTAGTAACTAGGAGATATACATGCCACGTCGTGCAGCAGCTACTCGTCGTGAGGTTATGCCAGATGTTGTTTACAACAATCGCCTTGTGACGCAGCTCATTAACAAAGTTCTTCTCGACGGTAAGAAGTCTACCGCTGAGCGCATCGTTTACGGTGCATTTGATATGGTCGCAGCTAAGAGCGACTCCGATCCACTCGCAGTATTCAAGAAGGCTATGGACAACGTACGTCCTACCCTCGAGGTAAAGCCTAAGCGTGTTGGTGGCGCTACCTATCAGGTACCTATGGAGGTTAACTCCCGCCGTGCAAACCAGCTCGCAATCCGCTGGATCGTAAACTTCTCCCGTGCTCGTAAGGAGAGGACCATGGCTGAGCGTCTCGCTAATGAGATTCTCGACGCATCTAATGGTGTTGGTGCATCTGTCAAGAAGCGTGAGGACGTCTTCAAGATGGCAGAGGCTAACCGTGCATTCTCGCACTACCGCTGGTAGGAGAAGGGTAGCTATAGAAAATGGCTAAGTACAACTTACACGAGACTCGTAACATCGGCATCATGGCTCACATCGATGCTGGTAAGACCACTACCACCGAGCGCATCCTTTATTACACTGGTAAGACTCACAAGATTGGTGAGACTCACGAGGGTGCAGCTACGATGGACTGGATGGCACAGGAGCAGGAGCGCGGCGTAACCATTACTTCCGCAGCTACCACTTGCTTCTGGAAGAAGGACGGCAAGGACTTCCGCATCCAGATTATCGACACCCCAGGCCACGTTGACTTTACCTCTGAGGTAGAGCGTTCTTTGCGTGTTCTTGACGGTGCTGTCGCAGTATTCGACGCTGTAGCAGGCGTACAGCCACAGTCTGAGACCGTTTGGCGTCAGGCTCACAACTACAACGTTCCACGTATTGCTTTCATCAATAAGTATGACCGCATTGGTGCAGACTTCTTCAACGCAATTCAGACCATGAAGGATCGTTTGGATGCTAACGCAATCGCAATCCAGATCCCTATGGGCGCTGAGGATAACTTCTGGGGTCTTATCGACCTCGTTACCATGGAGGCTTGGACCTTCAATCCTGATGACAAGGGCATTACTTATCCTGAGAAGATGGATGAGATCCCTGAGGAGTTTGCAGAGCTTGCTGCAGAGAAGCGCGCTGAGCTTCTCGACGCAATTGCAGACTACGACGAAGAGCTCATGATGATGATCCTCGAGGACGAGGAGCCATCCGTTGAGCAGGTTAAGGCTGCTATCCGTAAGGGCACCTTGGCTAACGATCTTAACCCTGTCCTCGTAGGCTCTGCTTACAAGAACAAGGGTGTTCAGGAGCTTCTCGACGCTGTTGTCGATTACCTCCCATCCCCACTTGATGTTCCTGCAATTGAGGGTACCCTTCCTGGCACCGACGAGGTTGATAACCGTCCTGCTGACATGAAGGCACCTTTCGCTGCACTCGCATTCAAGATCATGACTGACCCTTATGTAGGTAAGCTCACCTACTTCCGCGTATACTCCGGTAAGGCTGAGTCTGGTTCTTATGTTGTTAACGCAACCAACGGTAAGCGCGAGCGTCTTGGCCGCATCCTCGAGATGAATGCTAACGACCGTGTTGACCGTGACGGCTGCGCTGCAGGCGACATTGTTGCTGCAGTTGGCTTCAAGAACACCACCACTGGTGACACCCTCTGCTCTGAGGGCGACGAGATTATTCTCGAGTCCATGGACTTCCCAGATCCTGTTATCGATATTGCTATCGAGCCTAAGACCAAGGCAGAGCAGGACAAGATGTCCATCGCACTTACCAAGCTTGCTGAGGAGGATCCAACCTTCCAGGTTCACACCAATCACGAGACTGGTCAGACCATTATTGCAGGCATGGGCGAGCTTCACCTTGAGATCATCGTTGACCGTTTGCTCCGCGAGTTCAAGGTTGAGGCTAACGTAGGTAAGCCACAGGTTGCATACCGTGAGGCTCCAGGTCACAACGTCGAGAAGGCTGAGGGCAAGTTTGTTCGTCAGTCCGGCGGTCGTGGTCAGTACGGTCACGCTGTTATTAAGCTTGAGCGTATGGAAGAGGGCTTCGGCTACGAGTTCGTTAACGGCATCGTTGGCGGCGTAGTTCCTAAGGAGTACATCCCATCTATCGATAAGGGTATCCAGGAGGCACTTACCTCTGGCGTTATCGCTGGTTATCCAGTAGTTGACGTTAAGGTTACCTTGTTCGATGGTTCTTACCACGAGGTCGACTCTTCTGAGGCTGCATTTAAGATTGCTGGTTCTATGGCAATCAAGGATGCTCTCCGTAAGTCTGATCCTATCTTGCTTGAGCCTGTTATGTCCGTTGAGGTTGAGACCCCAGAGGAGTACATGGGCGACGTTATGGGCAACCTTTCTGGTCGCCGCGGCAAGATTGAGGGCATGGAGGATCGTCGTAACGCAAAGATCATCCGTTCCAAGGTACCTTTGGGCGAGATGTTTGGTTACGCAACCGACCTTCGCTCCACTACCCAGGGCCGTGCAGCATACACCATGCACTTCGACTCCTATGAGCCAGCTCCTAAGTCTGTCTCTGAGGAAGTTGTTGCTAAGGCCGGCGGTAACGCTTAAATCGTTTTCTAGCGAGCATTTTGCTCGCCTTTAATGGAGGTAGTTAAGTTGACTAGCCAGAAGATCAGGATCCGCCTCAAGGGTTATGACCACGAGGTTGTAGATCAGTCTGCTAAGCTCATCGTTGAGACCGCAGAGAAGACCGGTGCACGCGTATCTGGTCCTATTCCTCTGCCAACCGAGCGTAACCTTTATACGGTTATCCGCTCCCCACACGTTAACAAGGATTCTCGTGAGCAGTTCGAGATGCGCACCCACAAGCGCCTCATCGACATCCTTGATCCTACCGCTGGTACCGTCGATTCCTTGATGCGTCTCGACCTTCCTGCAGGTGTTGACATCAACATCAAGCTTTAAATTAGCTAAGCCCTCAGGCCTTATGCGCCTGGGGGCTTTTTTATTTACTGAATAGTTGTAGCTTCCCGCTCTTTTTCAAGATAGAAGTCTCGGCAATATCGAACAGCGTCAGGTAAATCTAATCCATCGTGTTTAACCATTAGTAAGACAAACTGTTTGACACTAAAGCCGTCAATAAAAATTTCCTTATCAAAATGAAAATCGAATAATCTCGTTTCAGATACATTCTGAACAAATACCGCAGAATACACCGTTTTATGTGCAGGAGTTAGAAGACCATTTATGAGTAGCTCAAGGCGCTTCTCGTCACCTTCCCAACAGCCTTGTTTAATCACGGTGCGACAAATGGTATACAACGTTGTTTTCCAGGGTTGCGCTGGCAGATCAATGTGAGAGGTTTTGTTTCTTAGGTAGTGAGGACGAGTTGAGCCCTCAAGACATCTGTGGCGGAATTGTTTTATCTGATTGATATCACGTGGGGTAACAGCAGTAGAAATAACGGTGTGTGGTCTATCGTAGGCGATAGGTACGGTTGATATTACCAGTTCAATATCATCGCTAAGCTGCTCTATCTCATGTGACCCTACAATCTGCTCTATGCTAATGAGTGATCCCAATTCGTCTTCAATACAGTTGGTGACATAGAGTTCAACGGCTGCTGACGAATTGATAACCAAGGCTGCCTTGATTCGTTTTTGTTTAGCTCGCAAATCATATGAGGCTAAAAGCATAGCAATACGAGAATAGTCTTCCGGCAACAGTGAACCCAAGTTTGGTTCAACGTGATCTATCATGATGCGATTCATTCGCAGGAATGATTCGAGATGATAGTAGCGTGCGTTTGCAACGTCAAAGTTGTTTACAGGAATTGAAAGTTCTCGCCTTTTAACAGCAGTTTCAAGCTCTAGATTCAGTGCGGAGACAAGTTTGTTGTCTACCGGAATGATGGGGCGTAATTGTTCAAGCAAGACATCAATTGCTTCAGTAACTTCTGAAAGCTCACTTCGAAAATCCTCACTAGAAATTGATATGCGCTTTGCACCAATTTGCAAGATGGAAATGAGCGACAAAAACTCAGCTTTCGACAAATCAATATCTAAATGATCATGTATGTAGGGGGTCAATGCTTGATAGGACCGCTGCATATCTTCACTGAGTACAGGTTCATGATCGGTAGGTATTTCTCGGCCACATAAAATGCGGCGCCAAGATACGTACAGATAGAGAGATAGCTGCATCACCGTGTTGTGTGTAAGGCGAACTTCAAATAAATCGGCAAGATAGTCTATGAGGTGCGAGAAGACAATCGTCTCATGATTGTCCTGTAATTGAGCTATTTCATTTACCGTAGCCTGAGGTGCCATTTTGTAATAGTAGTAAACAAAGAATGCGCGAATGTTTACTTCATCACCAACAACATGAATATATGGCTGACGCGACAAGACAAGGTTTCGCGTCGATAACATGCTGTCCCAACGTTTCATTTCACGATTGAGAATGTCACGGTTTGTTCCAAGATGCTTTGCGAGTGAATCAAGTGAATGAATGTGATTGGTAAGAAGTATTTCGTGGATACCATTGATGAACAGGCCAATTTCTGGACTGGTCGTAGGCTTTTCGATCTCTAATTCGTGCTGCACCCAGCTAATTTCATTTTCTCCTGGCACAACAAGACGATAGCCAAGTCCGCGGCGTGATGTTAAATCAACAGTGGGGCAATGATCGAGTAAGAATTTTCTTAACACGGGGATGTCATTGCGTATGGTTCGCTCGGAACAACTGAGCTTCTCGGCAAGTTCTTGTGCGGATAGATTTTTCTCACAGTTATGAAGAAAGACATGCAAAAGCTTTGCTTGTCGTGTGTTCATGGGCAGCCCTCACTGGTAAAAGTCGTTGGTACTTAGGCATTGGATGTCGTGGATTGAGGCAAAGTATAAAGCATTCGGCTTGAAATGGCGTTCAAGGGCTGTTGGAGAGTACTGCGGGTTCACCAGTATATATGCAGGTAGAAGCCTTAAATATTGAGTTCTATACACACTTGATGCCTAATTTATGCATGATGTGAAGAAGATGTGGGTTGTACCGTTATAACGGCAAAAGCTTTTGTTCACCAAAATTGAGATATCTATAAGAATAAGGGGCGTGGAAAACCACAGGTTATATAGGGTTATTTATAGAAGGGGGCTTCATGACTCAGTCTAAGAACACTGCAGATAGCAAGTTTCTTGTTATCCCTTTGATCGTACTGATTATGGCTCAGATGGGAACCTCTGGTGACAACGGTGCATTGTCTATTGCAACCGCTCAGCTTATTGAGGGTCTCGGTGCTACCATGTCTGAAATTCAGCTTGCTAACACCATGTATTCTTTGGTTGCTGGTGCATTCATGGTTGCTGGCGGTATGCTCGGCACCATTTTAGGTTGGAAGAAGAACTTCCGTATTGGTGCTCTCCTTGCAGCAGCTGGCGAGATTGTAATGGCTATGGCTCCTAACATCACCATCTTTACTTGGTGTGGCCGCTTGCTCGTTGGCTTTGGTGCTTCTTTCTTGGTTCCATCCGTTCTTGGTCTTGTTCCTAAGATTTACACCACCAATAAGGATCGCGCTTTGGCATTCGGCGGCATTGGTGCTGCTACTGGCCTCTCCACCTTCCTTCCTTTGATCTTCGGTGTTCTTTTGCAGCTCGTTGGCTTCCGCATCACCTTCGGTGTTCTCGGTGGCTACTTCTTGATCGTATTTGCAGCATCCTTCCTCTTCCCAGAGATTGAGGAAGAGGAGCACAAGCTCAAGCTTGATACCGTAGGCATCATCCTTGCAGCTCTTGGTCTCTTCATGTTCATCGTTGGTATCTCTAACGTTTCTGCATGGGGCCTTACCACTGCATTTGCTTCTGCTCCATTCTCAATCGCTGGTTTCTCTCCAGCATTGCCATTGGCATTTGTTGGCCTCATCGTTCTTGGTGCCCTTGTTAAGGCCGAGAAGAAGATTGAGGCAAAGAACGGCTGCGCACTTCTTCCACAGTCTTTCTTGACCACCCCACAGGTAATTGCAGGCTTGATTGCTTCTTTCATTACCTTCTTCTACATGGGTGTTCAGGTAATCATTTTGATTCCTTACTTGCAGGTTGTTGCAGGTATTGATGCGGTAACTACCGGTCTTTTGAACGTTGTTTACGGCATTCCAATGTTCTTGGTTTCTTTGTTCTTGCCTAAGGTTGTTGCAAATCCTAACCCTCGTAAGGTTTTGAGCCTTGGTTACGTTTTGATGGCTGTCGCTGCAGGCGTTATTGCTATGGCAGTAGTTCCTGGCGATATTAAGATTCCTTTGGTTATTACCTCTAACATCATTGCTGGTGCAGCTTCTGGTTTGATTGCATCTCAGGCTTCCACTGTTGTTGCTCTTGCATTGAACCCACGTGATGCTGCTCAGTCTGGTGGTGTACAGGCTACCGCTCGTAACGTTGGTCAGGCAGTAGCAGTTTCCATCCTCGGTTCTGTACTCTTGTTCGGTATCACTTCTTCTGTAACTGGTACCGTTGCATCCAATGAGAACTTCTCTGCAGCTACCGTAGAGGCAGTTCAGACTCAGAACATCTCTCTTACTTCCGATGACAACATGAAGGCTCAGGCTGAGGCTATCGGCATGACTTCTGAGGAGAGCGTTGAGTTCCTCGATATTTACTCTAATGCTCGTGTTCAGGCTTCTCGTGTTGCATTGATTGTAGGCGGCGTAATCTGCCTGCTTGCTGTTCCAACTACTCGTTGGATTAAGGCTGATGAGCAGTAATCTGTTCAGTTCGGTAATATGCGTGCCTCAAGGTAGGCCTTTGAGGCACGATTAAAAGTAATTGTTTTTCTTTATTAGGAGAATCTCATGAAGCTTTATTTTAACGGTGATTTTGTACCAATGACTACTCAGGATGCATCCTTTGAGGCAATGCTTGTTGATGACAACGGTGTAATCACTTTCACTGGTTCTTTGGACGAGGCTCGCGAGAAGGCTTGCTGCTGCTGCGAGGAGATCGATCTTGAGGGCAAGACCGTAATGCCTGGCTTTATCGATCCACACAGCCACTTCGGTATGGGCAACAACCTCCTTACCACCGCTGATCTTTCTGGTGCTACCTGCATGGATGACATCATTGAGACCCTTCGCGCATGGTTGGCAGAGCACCCAACCGACGAGAATGGCGTTATTGTTGGTATGAATTACGACCACAATAATTTGGCTGAGTACCGTCACCCTACCAAGTTTGATCTTGATAAGGTTTCTACTGAGGTACCTATCTGCATCCTTCACGTTTCTTGCCACCAGCTTGCTGCAAACACTCCAATGCTTGCAATCTCTGGCGTTAACGAGGACTCTATTGACCCTGAGGGCGCACGTTACGCTCGCGTAGAGGGTACCCGTGAGCCTAACGGCTACGTTGAGGAGACTGCAGCAATGATGCCTGTTTATGGCGCTGCACTTGCTCGTCTTGACAACTCCTATGATTCCCTTATTGAGGGTATGCAGGAGATTTACACTCAGTGGGGTGTAACTACTGTACAGGAGGGCGCAACTGACGCTCACATGGTTGATGAGTTTGCTCGCCTTGGCAAGGAGGGTCGCATCAACATTGACGTTGTTATGTATCCTTTCGCTGCTTACGACTACAAGGCAATGCTCGAGAAGCATGCAGACATTGACTCTGATGAGTACACCGGCCACGTACGTATCGGCGGCTTGAAGGACGTTCTCGATGGTTCTCCACAGGGCCGTACTGCATGGATGACCGAGCCTTACACCTTGGGTGAAGAGGGCGAGGGCTATTGCTTCCACGGTTTCAAGGACGACGAGACTGTTTACAACTTCGCTAAGTATGCCGTAGACACTAACCATGACTACCTCGCACACGCTAACGGCGACGCAACTGCAGATCAGATTCTTCGTTGCTACGCTAAGGCATATGCTGACTCTGAGAATCCAGAGAAGGACAAGCTTCGTCCAGTTATGATTCACTGCCAGACTGCACGCAAGGATCAGTACGAGCAGATGCCTGCTTTGAATATGATTCCTTCTAACTTCCCATCCCACATTTGGTATTGGGGCGACGCACACCTCAAGAACTTCGGTCCTGAGCGTGGTTCTCGCGTATCTGCAGTTGGCTATGCACAGGAGCTTGGTCTTCCTTACACCTTCCACACCGACTGCCCAGTACTCGTACCAAATATGCTTATGAGCGTATGGTGCGCTGTAAACCGCATCACCAAGAGCGGTGTACAGCTTGACGAGTCCTTGAAGGTTCCAGTATTTGATGCATTGAAGGCAATCACCATCAACGGTGCTTACCAGTATCACGAGGAGGACCGCAAGGGTACTCTTGAGGCTGGCAAGCTTGCTGACCTCGCAATTCTCGATCGCAACCCACTTAAGGTCGATCCTATGGAGATCCGTGACATCAATGTTATGGAGACGGTAAAAGAGGGCAAGACTCTCTGGACTCGCTAATTGCATAGCGAATAACTTATATACATAAGTTTCTCCTGTTGGGGCTGCCTTTCTGCCAGGCGGCCCCATTTTTATGTAAAAGCATGAGTGGTGGTGCGATCTTAATGGATTAATTATTCCGTTGCTGCGGTAAAGAGTGAACTTTACGAAACATGATTTGTCTACAACAATTTATCCGTACGCAAGATATGAGTAGATAGACACCGTTGGCTTGCTTATTTGTTGTTTGATTGCAAGACCTCTCAATGCAAACAGACCATTCATTATGTAAGGAGAGCGATCATGGGCGTGGTACGTGTAGAAAATCTTTCTCGCCACAGTTTGATTCTTTCTGTTCTTATGCTTGTTGTAGGTCTGGCAAGCTTAGATAAATATCTCGTTGGTTTTACCATAAATGTATTGGTTGCAACCTATGGATTTGCAGCCTCCGATTTGAGCATGATGCTGTCGATGTTTCAAATTGGATTCATTGTGTCGACCGTCGGTGGTGGCTTCTTAGTCGATAAGTACGGTTACAAACGATTTATGCTTGCGGCATTTGCGTTGCTTGCAGGCGTAAGTGCAGTCTTTGGCTTTGTGTCTTCATTGCCTATGCTTGTATTCTTGCGTTTTCTGGCGGGTTTGGGAGCAGCTGGCTTTGTTGTAGCAGTTCCTAAGGCAATCTCGAGTGTGTATACCGCTGATGAGGCATCGAGGGTTCAGGCAAAAGCAACACCAGCGTGTGGTATTGCTGGCATCGTAACCGCTTTGATGGGACAGGCACTGCTGTCAGGAGCTATTTCTCTTCAGCAAGGATACTTGCTGTTGGCTGCACTGTTCGTTTTCTTGGTCGTCTGCATTCAGGTTGTCTTGCCTGATGCGAGACCGAAGGCAAGTGCCTTATCGTTTAAGAGCTTAACGGCTGCATATAAGAACAAATCAGTCATTTTGCTTTCAATTATTTATGCTTTGTTTAATCTGGTTACGGTTGCAATGCTCAATTGGCTTCCTATGACATTTAGTCAGTTTGAAGGTGCAACTCCTACCATTATTAGTGCGACGATGTTTGGTTTTTATATTCTTGAGACACTAGTACTGGTAAGTGCTGGCCCGCTTGTTAATAAGCATTTTTGGGATGCGACCAATAAGCTTTTGGTTATTTGTGCTGTGGGGTCTGCGATAACGCTCATTGCTTTCTCATTCTCATCCAACTTAGCAATGGGCATCTTGACGATGTATGCAGCAACGGTATTTGTGATCTTGGCGTCTGGTGTAATTGTCTTACTTCCATATCGCTATGTTGAGCCTGAGATTATGGGTTCTAGCTTTGCTGCAGTAAACGTTGGTGGCCGCATTGGTGGCATTGTTTCTCCGTTTGTTGCAAATCTCTTTGTTGCTTCTTCTGGAGTCATTAATTTCTCATATGCTTTTATGGCATATGCTCTAATTGTTGCTATGGCTTGCATCTTTATTAAGCTGCTGCCTCAAGCTCATTAAAAATGATGCCTACGCTCAAATGAGCGTAGGCATCATTTTTGTTTTACCTATTAATTATTGTCGCGATATTGATACTTCTTGTGATGCTTCTTCTCGTATTGGCGCAAGTTGTATAAGGTGCGCTCCATGCCATACGGGACATAGTCCATCTCAAAAATATCTTCGGGGAGGTAATCTACGAGGCTTTGCTTGGTATCGATTTCTCGCTCCAGGGCTTCTCGGTCGATTGGAGCATTCCAATCTGGATGAATCTTCATGCCGTAAACTGAGGCTCCAAGCTGCGTTAAGCGCTGTTCGTATTCGGTAATAGGTTCGTCCGTATTGAGGGAGCGAACATCATCAGATACCCAATCAAGTACGTAGCCTGCAACCTCATATTGGGTGAGGGAGAAGTCGCGCAGAGGCTGGCTGTCGGTGCGCAGCTGCAAAAAGCCCTCGTCGCTTAAGAGCTTGCGATAAACCATAAGGTGGGAGGCGTTAGTAAGACGCTCTGGGGCGGCCTTCTTGCGTGGGTGTGGCGTTGGGAAGTTCAAGGTGATTGAGTCAAGCTCTCCTTCTGCAAAGAAGTCAAGAAGATTAGAAGCAAGGCCTGGTACAACAACGGCGTTGTTTAAACCTGCCTCACAGATTGCTTGCGCCGTGTACACAACACAAATAGGCTCTTGATCCATACCAATAAAGAGGGTATCTGGATGCTTTTGCGCACAAGCTACGAGGTAGGAACCCTTACCACAGCCCAAGTCAAGATGAACATGACTAAAACGCTTGGGTGCGCCTTCGTACTCATCGTCAATCCAAGGACAATAATCGCTTGCCCAATGACCAGCCATTTCTTGGGGATACAATTCAATAGCATCGATATAGCGTTCAATACGCTCTTCAAGTACGAAGTTCTTAGGCTTTCTGCTATGAATTTTGTGCTTCATTACAATGTCTCCTGTTGGGGCATACGGGTGGTACTGAGGTAGAACAGACTATGTTATTCGGAAGTCTGTTCTGGTTTGTAGTGGGGGTTAATATGTGTCTGGATCCAATTCCAATACTGGTCCTTAACTTCTTGTGGACCTATTAACCAGATCTTATCGGCCATTTGCATAAGCCAGCCAAACATTTCTGGACTTGGTGCAGCTTTGACACTCACTTGAATATAGTCAGTGCCGGTTGCCTCACGCACGGTCAAGTCTTTACCAAAATGATTAACAAGCGTGCATGACGCATCGATATCATCGCGTTTAAATGATAGCGTAACATCTTTCAGATAGGTGGCATACATGGTCATGCGTGGTAAATCCTGAATATCAAAATTTTTAATAAGGTCGCATGCATGAGCAGGCTGATTGCTTATGCGCACCTCTTTCATTGAATCAAGACGAATTAAAAACAATCCGCCCTCTTCGTCGTTGCTAAAAAAGCTCGAAATTGAAAGTGCATCACTCAAAGGCAGATAGCCAATAAGGTAGTAGGTGCTATTGCCATAAAGAAGGGCAACAGGAGTTACTGTCCAAGACTTATCGAGCGGCGAGACGATAATGGCTTTGCCGTGGATGTCATACTTAATGTAGTTAAACTCAATTTTATGATGACTGTTAATTGCGCAGTTAATGGTATTGATGTTGTCAAGAGGGGATGGACCGTCGTAGTGTGGTCTATCAACAATGCATGTATGGTTTGAGAGCGTCATTTGCTCATGCACGCTACAAAAGCGACTGAGTTTTCTCACCAAAGTATTGATCTCGTCATCGCTTAGCCATCGACATGATGAGATTGCATCGATAAGTAATTGAAGTTCGTCTAAGGTAAATGTGCGTTCAATGAGCGCATACGTTATAGGAGAACCTGGAATCTGCTCAACGGGCACGCCTGCGTCTTGAAGTGCGTGAATGTCTCGATAGATTGATTTGCGTTCTGCAGTAAACCCGCGCTCGGCGAGCTTATCGATAAGTTCATTGCAGCTCAAGCCATGGGCAGCGTCGGTATATGTTGAGAAAATCTTATAGAGCTCGAGTGTCTTGAGCTTTTGGGGATTACGGTTGGCAGCATCGTGTTTGTTATCGAGCGATTTTGAAACGCCTGAAGCAAAAGAAGTCATACGCTGTCCAATCAAAGAAATAGTAGGTATCTCTATTTTACCGTCTTTAACGCAGGGAACGTAAGGGTTTGTTTGTGCTAACTATTGTCACACAAATGCATGGTTTCTTTGTTTGAGTTTTTATCTTTGATGCGTAAGACGTGTGGTTATTGGTAAAGTAGGTACGGTTAATTTTTAAAGTACGCAGCGAATAGAAGAAGGTACCATGGGTTTTTTCTCTAAGCTCCTGTCTATGGGTTCCGATAAGGACCTTAAGCGTTATGAAAAAATGGTTGGTCAAATTAATGCGATCGAGCCTACCTATAAAGCCATGAGTGATGAAGAACTGAAGGGACAGACTCAGCTCTTTCGCGATCGTTTGGCTCAGGGTGAGACTACCGATGACTTGCTGGTAGAGGCATTTGCAACGGTCCGTGAGGCTTCATGGCGTGTTTTGGGCATGCGCCACTTTGACGTTCAGCTCATTGGCGGTATGGCCCTTCACGAGGGAACTATTGCAGAGATGAAGACCGGTGAAGGTAAGACGCTTGTTTCTACCTTGGCTGGTTACTTAAATGCGCTCGAGGGCAAGGGCGTACATATTGTTACGGTAAATGATTACTTAGCAAAGCGTGACTCCGAGTGGATGGGTCAGATTTATACATTCTTAGGCCTTAAGGTTGGCTTGCTTCAAAATGGTATGAAGCTTGAGCTTAAGCGTCCTGCATATGAGGCAGACGTTACCTATGGCACGAATGCAGAGTTTGGCTTTGACTACTTGCGCGACAACATGGTTGTTCGTCCAGAGCAGCGCGTTCAGCGTGGTCATGGCTTTGCCATTGTCGATGAGGTTGACTCCATCTTGATCGACGAGGCACGTACCCCATTGATCATTTCTGGTCAGGGTACTAAGTCTGCCGGCACCTACAAAGACTTTGCTCGTGCAGTTCGTGGCCTTGAGCGCGGAGAAGAGTTTACGCGCGATCCTCTGTCCTCAGAGCCTGCACCAGAGTCCACGGGCGACTACGTCATGGATGAGGCTAAACACACAATCGCTGCTACCGAGCGTGGCTTGAGCAAGATTGAGCAGCGCTTGGGCATCGAGGACATCTATGCAGATCTTTCTGGCCAGCTGGTAAATCACCTTCAGCAGGCTTTGAAGGCAGAGTATATGTTCCATCGTGACAAGCAGTATGTTGTTCAGGATGGCGAAGTTAAGATTGTTGATGAGTTTACGGGCCGCATTATGGAAGGCCGTCGTTACTCTGAGGGCTTGCACCAGGCAATCGAGGCAAAAGAGGGCGTATATGTTCGCGAGGAGAATCAGACCTTAGCAACTATTACCCTTCAGAATTACTTCCGTCTCTACGACAAGCTTTCTGGTATGACCGGTACTGCATTGACCGAGGATGCAGAGTTCCGCGAGATTTATAACCTCAAGGTTCAGGTCATTCCACCTAACCGCCCTGTTCAGCGTATCGATCATGACGACTTGGTATATCGCACAATTGAGGCTAAGTACCAGGCTGTTGTAGAAGATGTAATCCGTCGTCACAAGACTGGTCAGCCAGTTTTGGTAGGTACGGTATCCATTGAATCTTCCGAGAAGCTCTCTCGTTTGCTTTCTAAGCGCGGCATTAAGCATGAGGTTTTGAATGCAAAGCATCATGAGCGCGAGGCAGCAATTGTTGCACAGGCTGGCCGTCGTGGCGCTGTTACCATCGCTACGAACATGGCTGGTCGTGGTACCGACATTTTGCTCGGCGGCAATCCAGAGTTTTTGGCCGACGAGTATTTGATCAATGACGGCATTGACCCAGATGAGGCAACCGAGCAGCAGCGTGCAGCTGCGCTTGAGCGCGCAAAGGCTGTTTGCGAGGAGGAGCGTGACGACGTACGTCTCGCAGGTGGCTTGACCGTTATTGGTACCGAGCGCCACGAGTCCCGTCGTATTGACAATCAGCTCCGCGGTCGTTCCGGCCGTCAAGGTGATCAGGGTGAGACCCAGTTCTACCTTTCTCTTGAAGACGACCTTATGCGTCTGTTTGGTGGCGATAAGCTCGATCGCATTGGTTCTCTCATGCAAAAGGCTGGCATGACTGATGACATGCCAATCCAGGAGAAGATGATTACCAAGGCCGTCGAGTCTGCCCAGCGCAAGGTTGAGGGCATCAACTTTGGTATGCGTAAGAACGTTCTTGAGTACGACGACGTTATGAACAAGCAGCGTACGGTTATCTACGAAGAGCGTAATCGCATTCTTGATGGCAAGGACTTGAGCGCTCACTTTGAAGAGATCGTCGACGAGACTATCCATCGCTGTGTTGCACAGTTCATTCCAGTTGACGAGCGTGGTGCCGAGAAGGACACGCAGGCAATGCAAAAGTGGCTTGTTGCTCTTACTGGATGTGAAGATGCTCCAGAGATCGATGGCGATTCTTACGAGGATATTTGCCAGCAGGTTATTGAGTATGTACAGGGTGTCTATAACGAGCGCGTTGAGCGTTATGGTGAGGACATCATGGCGCAGCTCAACACGCAGGTTATGCTGCGCGTAATTGATACCCGCTGGATGGCTTACTTGCAGGAGATGGATTATCTCAAGCAGGGTATTGGTCTTCGTGGCTTTGGCCAGCGCGATCCTTTGGTTGAGTATAAGACCGAGGCCTTCTCGGCATTTAAGATTCTTATCGCAACCATGTACGAAGACTACTTGCGTACCGTTTTGCGTGTAGAGGTCAAAAATGTTCCTGACTCAGCACAGTCTGCGTTGACCAATGCTCGTTTCTCTGGTCCTTCTGAGGCAGATTCTGCTGCTGGTATGCGCAATGCTGCAGGTGCTCAGGGTGCAGACAAGGCTGCTACTCCAGCTCCTACTGGCAAGCCTTCCACCTACGTTAAGGATAAGGACGATCCATTTGCTAACGTAGGCCGCAATGATAAATGTCCATGTGGTAGTGGTAAGAAGTACAAGAACTGCTGCGGCAAGAACAAATAGTGGATATTCATGGAATTCATATCTGAACAAATATTGAACGACCTCGGTGAACGTCTCACCGAGGTCGAGTCGTATCTTCATATACCGCAAAAGCGCGAGCAAATACGTACGCTTGAGGCTCAGTCAATGGCTGCAGGTTTTTGGGACAACCAAGAAGAGGCACGCCGTGTTATGAGTGAGCTTACGCGTTTGAAGCACGATGTTGATGCGGTAAGCCAAGCATATGCTGCGTTGGAGGACTGCAAGGTTGCTCTTGAGTTTTCTCGAGAAGAAGACGACGAAGAAATGCTTAATGAAGCTTTGGAGGGCGCTCGCGTACTCGAGCATGACATTGACGAGATGGAACTTTCCAGTTGGTTTACTGGTGAGTTTGACCATGGTGATGCCATCTTGTCTATCAAGCCTGGCCAAGGTGGTCTTGAGGCTCAAGACTGGACCTTCATGCTCTTTAAGATGTATGTCAAATATGCTCAGTCACGCGGCTGGAAGGTCATCATTAATGATTGTCCTGCTGCAGAGGTAATTGGCATTGACCGTGCAACAATTACTATCTCTGGTTTCAATGCATATGGCATGCTTCGCGCAGAGCAAGGTGTTCATCGCTTGGTTCGTATTTCTCCAACTGATGATAAAAAGAGACGTCAAACAACCTTTGCTGGCGTTGAAGTTATTCCTGTTATTCCAGATGATATTGAAGTTGACATTAATCCAGCTGATTTGCGCGTTGACGTATATCATGCAAGCGGTCCTGGTGGTCAGGGTGTTAATACCACCGACTCTGCGGTGCGTATTACCCATGAGCCAACAGGCATTGTAGTTACGTGTCAAAATGAGCGCTCTCAGATTCAAAATAAGGCTGCATGCATGCAGATCTTGCGTGCAAAGCTGTATGAATTAGAGCTTGAGCGTCGCGAGGCTGAGCTTAATGAGCTGCGCGGACCTAAGCATGAGATATCATTTGGCAATCAAATTAGAAGTTATGTTTTATATCCTTACCAGATGGTAAAGGATTTGCGCAGTGGCACCGAAACAGGCAATGTTGAAGCTGTGCTTGATGGTGATCTCGATCAGTTTGTCGTAGGGTATCACCGTTGGGCAACGGGCAATGCTGCTTTTGAGGCCACAGAAGATACCAATTAGGAAGATAGTGAGTATATAGAATAATAGAAGGGGGTTTATATGGCGACTCGTCGATTGGACATGGTGAAAATTCTCCAGTCGCAATTTTTGCGAGATTTGCCAACCATTATTGTTGGTTGTGCACTTGTTGGTTTTTCTGTCTCTGCATTTATGGTTCCTAATGGACTTGCAGCAGGTGGTGTAACAGGCCTGGCTACGATTTTTTCGGAGCTTGCATCGCGACAGGGTGTTAATTTGCCTGTTGGTTTTCAAACCATTGTCATGAACCTTCTTTTAATTATTTTTGTTATTCGTTCCGGTGGTTTGAAATATCTTATTCAGACGATAACCGGCTTTACCCTTTGTGGTTTCTTTACTGACTTTTTTGCACCACTGGTTCAGCCCTTTATTATTGATGACTTGTTATTGGCAGCAATTATGGGCGGCGTACTTGGCGGTATTGGCTACGGCTTAGTATTTTCACGCGGTGCAAATACCGGTGGCGTCGATATTATCGGCCAGGCAGTTTATCGCGTTACATCTATTCCAATTGGTTCTGCTGTTATGGCTATGGATGTTGCAATTTGTATCGCTTCGGCTCCAGTCTTTTCTGTTGAGAATGCAATGTATGCAACTGTATCGATGATTCTTAACGGTATTGTTGTTGACTGGGTTATCGATGGTGGTAACAAAAAGCGTTGCGCTTGGATCATTTCCGAAGAGCATGCGATCATCGCAAACGACATTATGTATGAGATGCATCGCGGTTGTACGGAACTTTCTGCACGTGGCGTATGGTCTGGTGAAGATCGCCCCATGCTTATGGTAATCTTTGATCGTAAAGAGATTAATTATTTGAAAGCTATTGTCGCTACTCGAGATCCCGAGGCGATTGTAGTTATAGCCGATGTTGGTGAAGCTATCGGCGAAGGTTTTAAAGAGATAGGAGCTTAAGTGAGCGATACCTTCCAGGCACAGATTGCCCATACGGATGGCGAGATTGCACTTATCGCCAACCACATGCGTCGCGATATTATCGAGATGCTTTCTGCGAGCGGCTCAGGCCACCCAGGCGGTTCTTTGTCTGCTGCAGATATTGTTGCAACTTTATTCTTCTCAGGCTTGATGAACTACGACGAGAACGATCCTCAGTCTGCAGATCGCGATCGCTTCATTTTGTCTAAGGGCCACGCAGCTCCAGTTTTGTATGCTGCATTGGCACAGGTTGGTTATGTTCCACGCGAGGAGCTTGTAACGCTTCGTCAGCTTGGTAGCCGCTTCCAGGGTCACCCTGATTGTCACTGCTGCCCAGGTGTGGAGGTTTGCACTGGCTCTCTTGGTCAGGGCATGTCAATTTCTTGCGGTCTTGCTATGGGCTTTAAGCTTGATGCTGCTCATAATGATACTGCCGAGAAGCACGTTTACACCTTGTTGGGTGACGGTGAGATGCAGGAAGGCCAGAACTGGGAAGCAATCATGTTTGCTGCTCATCGTAACCTTGATAACCTCACTGCTATCGTTGACTGGAACAACCTCCAGATTGATGGCCACGTAACTGATGTTTGCTCCTTGGGCGACTTAGAGGCAAAGTTTAAGGCATTTGGCTGGAATACGCTGGTTATTGATGGTCACGATATTGCACAGATTCGTGAAGCTCTTGAGACTGCAAATGCTCATGAGGGCGCTCCAACCGTAATCATTGCAAAGACCATCAAGGGCAAGGGCGTTTCCTTCATGGAGGACCTTGCTAAGTGGCACGGTTCTACCCCAAATGCAGAGCAGACTGCACAGGCATTTGCAGAGATTGACGCAGCAGCTCAGAAGCTCGCTGTAGAGGAGGCATAAAGATGGCTAAGGCTACACGCGCTGCTTACGGCGCTACCCTCGTTGAGCTTGTAGAAGAGGGCTACGATGTCATGGCTGTAGATGCCGATCTCGCTGGTTCTACTACTACCAAAAAGCTTGGCGACGCATATCCTGACCGTTTGGTTGATGTAGGTATTGCAGAGCAGAACATGATTGGTGTTGCTTCCGGTCTTGCTTTGACTGGCCGTACTGTCTTCACTGGTTCTTTTGCTGTATTTGGTTCTGGCCGTTGCTGGGAGCAGATCCGCAATACTGTTTGCGATTCTGGCTTGAATGTAAAGGTTTGCCCAACCCACTCTGGTATCACTGTTGGCCCAGACGGCGCTACTCACCAGGCTCTTGAGGACATCGCATTGATGCGTGTTCTCCCACAGATGCGCGTTTATGTTCCTGCAGACTACGCTTCTGCTGCAGCTGCAATTCGTCTTGCTGCAACAAACGACGGTCCATTCTATGTCCGTCTTGGTCGCGCAAGCGTTCCAGAGATTTATGGTGACGACTTCACCCTCGAGTCTCTTGAGTGCGCAAATGTTCTTCGCGAGGGTACTGATATCTCCATCATGGCTTGTGGTGTAGAGGTTGCTCAGGCACTTGAAGCTGCCGAGAAGCTCGCAGAAGAGGGTATCTCTGCTGAGGTTGTAGACGTTATGTCTATTGCTCCTTTGGACGAGAAGACCATTCTTGCTTCTGCTGCTAAGACTAATTTGGTTTTGACGGTAGAAGAGCACAACGTACACGGCGGTATGGGTTCTGCAGTAGCAGAGCTTCTTGGCGAAAAGCAGCCTTGCCGTGTTGTTCGTCACGGCATGACCACCTTTGGTACTTCTGGTAACCCAGATGAGCTTATGGCTCACTTTGGTCTTGATGCTGCAGGTATTGTTGCTCGCGTACATGAGGTACTTAGCAAGTAATTAAGCTTGCATCTTACATGTTGAGATTTATGCTTAACCCAGCTATCGTAAGATAGCTGGGTTTTTTGCAATAAATATGAAAGCCTTGTTGTTAATTGGTGCCTCGTGCATTTTTTAGGCAAGATTGTCCCATCAAGGGGGGTATCTGCTAAAATAGATAAGCTCGTATAGATTAAACGTACACCAAACATGAAGGAGCATCGTGGGTAACCACTTTCGTAAGCCCGGAGATCAAGTTGATGCAGCTCCAATGTCTACTGCATCCTTCGAAGTAACTCCAGACGCAACTGCGTCCACTCCGGCATCTCATTTTGCTACTCCTTTACCACAGGAGTCTATTAATCCAATAATTAATGAAGTTCCAGATCCATTTGCTCCAGCTGTTGAGTCCTCTTATGTGGAAGACGCAAATGCTGCAGTCAATTCTTTGGGCATGGATAATCTTTCCGCAGATCAGCGTATCGAGGTTTCCAATGTTGACGCTGCATTAAACAGCGCTGGCTTTACCTCTGTATTTGCACCTATTGCTACCGAGGAGACCCCTGGTGAGACTGCTCGTCGCAGCGGTGTAGAGCCAGTTATCTCTATGAAGCACGTAACCAAGGTCTATCCTGCACAGCCTAATAAGCCTGCACTTGAAGACGTTAATCTCGACATTTATCCTGGCGAGTTTGTGTTCTTGGTCGGTCACTCTGGCTCTGGTAAGTCTACCTTGCTTCGTACGATGATGCGCGATGTTCGTCCTTCAAGCGGTTCTGTTATTGTTGCTGGTCAGGATTTGACTAAGCTTCGTGATCGCAAGGTTCCTTACCTGCGTCGTCAGATGGGCATTGTCTTCCAGGACTTTAAATTGCTTCCAAATAAGACTGCATATGAGAATGTAGCATTTGCACTTGAGTGCATTGGTAAGCCTAAGGCAGTTATTCGCTCTCAGGTTCCAGAGGTATTGCGCCTTGTTGGTTTGTCTGAGCAGATGGATGCTATGCCAGACCAGCTTTCTGGTGGCGAGCAGCAGCGTGTAAGTGTTGCTCGTGCTATGGTTAACCGCCCTCCATTGCTTATTTGCGATGAGCCTACGGGTAACCTTGATCCTGCAATTTCTTTGGGCATCATGAAGCTTCTTGAGCGCATTAATCGCACGGGCACTACTGTTGTTGTTGCAACGCATGACCGCGAGATGGTTGACTCCATGCGTCGTCGTGTTATTGCTCTTGAGGCAGGTCATGTAGTACGCGACCAGGAGAGGGGAGGTTACGGTAACTATGGCACCATCTAATATTGGCTACTCTTTGCGTGAGGCCTTGAGCCATTCACGTCGTAACTGGACTTCAAGCTTGGGCGCGGTTGTCACGATCTTCCTTTCGCTCTTTATTATTGGCTTGTTTGTTCTTGGTTCTGTCATGCTCAACTCCATGATTGGTTCTATTGAGGATGACGTTGTAATTCGTGCTTTCTTATCTGATGAGGCAGCAGACGAAGAGATCCAGGCATTCTATGACGAGATTATCGCATGGGATGAGGTAGCAAATGTAAGCTTTACTACCAAAGATGAGGCACGCGAGGAGTACACCTCCAACATGTCTTCTACTTCTGCTTCTGCAGCATTTGATGCTTTGGACGGAGAGAATCCACTCCCTCGTTCTTTTGTTATCGAACTTGAGAATCCAGAGCAGGTAAGCGATGTTGCTGCACGTATTACTTCTGATAGTGCATTTATTGGTATTGCAGATAATCCTGAGAACCCTGCTGAAGATGTTCAGTATGGTCAGGGTACGGTAGATCGTCTCTTTACTGTTACGAACTACATTCGTCTTGCTGCATTGGTATTGGTTGCATTGCTCACATTTGTTGCATTCATCTTTATCAATAACACCATTCGTCTTTCGATTACTGCTCGTCGTCGTGAGATCGCAATCATGCGTTTGGTTGGAGCTTCCAACGGCTTTATTCGCGGGCCTTTCATTACCGAAGGTGTACTTCAGGCAACTGTTGGTGCATTGCTCACCATGGGTGCTTTGGAGCTTATCCGCATCTTCTTGATTCCAGAAGTTGCTTCTGGCTTGAGCTTTGTTTCTTTTGACTTGCCAATGCAAGTTTATATGGCAACCTACATGGGTGTTTTGGCAATCGGCCTCTTTATTGGTTTGGTTGGTTCTTGGATTGCTATGCGCCGTTACCTCAAGGTCTAAATTACATATGTAATGTGTCTTTCCACCCTTCTTGTGCAGTGCGCAGGGAGGGTGGTTTTTTAGTTATAGTTTTTTCTTTGAGCTGCCTGTCTCAATGTTGGCGAAGCGTATATGAAACACAGTTTTAGGCAAAAATATATGTAAGCTCCTAAAACTTAACTGATATCTTTCGCGGCGGCTTGTGTGTGACCGCCGTTTTTCTCATATAACAACGTAGATAAAGGTAAATATGACTCGTAAACATTCACGTGGTAAATCCCACGGTAAAAACTATGGACGCAAGACGCACAAGCCTTATGTAGTAGGAACGGTGCGTATTTGCGGTAAGGGTGGCTTTGTAGACACCCCCGAAGGAACATTTAAGCTGTCTCACAGTGGTGTGCGTGAGGCAATGAATGGTGACACGGTTGCTATTAGTGTTGTTCGCGGACAACATGGCGATAAGTGCGCCAATGTTATGCATGTTGTTGAACGTGCGACAACGCAGATTGTAGGCGTATTCGATTTTGCTGGTGCGTTGGGCGTTGTGGAGCCGCTTGACGGAAGAATTAAGCACGACTTTTTCGTGCTGCCTGATGATGAGAGCCCGTTTGTGCAGGGAGTATCAAGCGATGACGTGGTAAGCGCCCAGATTGTCTCGTATCCAAATAGGTATGAGGCCGGCGTAGTTACCATCGCTCGTCGAATTGGCACACTTGAGTCTCTCGATTTGGGCATTCAGGTTGTTATGGCAAATCACGACCTCGTTGATGAATACCCTGCAGCAGCACTTGAAGAGGCTCAAAAGCTCGAGCTCGATGTTGACTGTGCACTCAAAGATCCAATTAGGCGCGACATTACGCAACGTTTTGTTGTGACTATCGACCCTACTGATGCGCGCGATTATGACGATGCAATTTCAATTGAAAAGACTAAGCAGGGTGGCTATAAGTTGGGCATCCACATTGCCGATGTTTCCCATTATGTAGGATGGGAGTCTTCAATTGATTTGGCTGCGCGCGATCGTGCGACGTCGGTATATTTGGCCGATCGCGTCCTTCCTATGCTGCCAGAGCGTCTATGTAATAACTTGTGCTCGCTTGTGCCTGGAGAGCGCCGCCTTGCATTTAGCGTTGACGTTGTGCTTGATCGCCACGCACGCGTTACATCGTATGATTTCTATCCAAGTATGATTGAGTCAAAGCTGCGTCTGGACTATGCAACCGCAGATGCTGTGATTGCGCATGAGATTGACGCTCCAATAAGTGAGCTAGCACCTCATGTAGATGTGCAAGAATTCTTGGAGCTTGCATCAGAACTTGCCGAGAAGCGCGTAGCGCGTCGACGTGAGCGCGGTGCTATCGATTTCAGCACGTCAGAGATTCGTGCTGTCTTGAACGAAGAAGGCGAACCAGTTGCAATTTCTTCTCGTGAGCGTACGCTCGCAACGGGGCTTGTAGAAGAAGCAATGTTGATTGCTAATGAATGCGTTGCCGAGAAGCTCGTAGATGCAAAGCAGCAAAGTGCATATCGTGTTCATGACACGCCTGCAATTGATAGCTTGGCAGATGCTGCATCTACCTTGCATGAGCTTGGCGTTATTTCGGTGCACGACATGATGAATGTTGCATCAGGTGATTGTCACGCAATTGAGCAGGCTTTGCTTGCAGCGGAAGATACGCGATACAAAGAGCTTGCAAATGCACTACTTTTGCGTTCGATGTCTCGTGCTATATACAAGCCACAAAATCAGGGACATTACGCCTTGGGTGCTCCAGCGTACTGTCATTTCACGAGCCCAATTAGACGTTATCCAGATCTGCTTGTTCATCGCAGCTTAAAGCGCCTGCTGTATCGTGAGGCGATTTCTTCTGGTGTTGTCTTTGACGAGCAAACGGTGCGTGCGGCATGCAATCTGCCTCAGTGCGTAACTGACGCAAAGCGCAAAAAGGCTTTACACCCGCAAGCTGGCGAAGAGACGCTCGTTGTGCCGTATACTCAAATCAACCCAGACAGTCCTTATCGGCAGATTCTTACCTATCTTGTAGGGCGCGGTAAGCAGTCAATGGATGAGATTTTGCCTCATTTGTGTAAGCATGCGTCCCAGATGGAGCGCAATGCAGATGCTGCGTCGATGGATTCTCAGAAGGTAAAGATTGCTCAGTATTATGCTGCACGCATTGGTGAGCGCTATTGCGGCAAGATTTCTTGGGCAAGTGAGATTGGCTTGTTTGTTCGCATGGATGATACGGGCGCTGAGGGTTTGGTGCGCATGAAGAATATTGGCGGACATGACTATTGGGAATTTGATGCTGCACGCCTGTGTATTCAGGGCACGTCAACGGGCCGTATGTTGGAATTGGGTCAGAGTGTTATCGTTGAGGTAATTGATGCAAATCCAGTTCGTGGACATGTTGATTTAGCGCTCATTCATCAGATGAGTACGGTAAACTAAGGGACAATGCAAGATTTTAATGCCATGGAGGAATAACATGGACAATTCGATCGATGCTTCGGTAGACACTGAGGTAGACGAGACTTTTTCTGTAATGTTTGATGAGCTTGAGCGTGCCGAGAATTTCTTGGCACAAGGCGACATCGAGGGCGCGCTTCCTACGTTGAGTAATTTGCGCGACACTGCAGATGCAGTTATTGCAGACCTGTTTGTAGCAGACGAGAAGACGCAGTACTTTAGCTTCCCAAGCATGTTTGATCGCTTGGCATATCGTCGCGTTGAGGAAGATCCTCGTGAGCTTATTGACCCAGGCTTCCCTTTTGATCGTCTCTACTCTGATTACGCCTTTGCTCAGATTCATTCCGAGAACTATGAGGCTGCACGCGATGCGTTGGCACAGGCAGTTCGCTGGAATCCAATGGATTGTGCATATCGTCTCGATTTAGCTGAGCTTTATCGCATTTTGGGCAATATTCAGGAGTGGGCAGCGCTGAGCTTCTCGGTATTTGAGCGCGCAACCGATCCTCGTCATTTGGCACGTGCATATAATAACGTCGGCATCGTATTGGTATCACAGGATAAGATTCCTGCTGCAGTTGGCTGCTTGAAGGTAGCCGAGAAAATGATTGCAAAAATTAACGGTGCAGCAAGCTTAACTGATCCATTGGCTGGTATGCTAAGCGGAAAAGAAGTTGACCCAGAGAGCTTTGACGAGCAGACCTACGTTGATGCAATGGAGTCTGAGGGTATTCCTGAGGGGGCCAATGCCGAGATGGCAATTTGCTTGATTATGTGCGCAACCGACTTGGCTCAGGTAGGCCATGTCAATGAGGCAACGCATTTAACCATTCGTGCACGCGATTTAGTTGGAGATCAGGCATGCCGCGCCCTTATTGCTCTCGTCCGTGGTGAGGCATCTGATACAGATGTCCAGAAAGACGGTGAGTAATATGGCTCGTCGAGAGCGTAAGACGATTGCTAAGAATCGCTCTGCTCGTCACGAGTATTTTATTGATGAGACCTATGAGGCTGGCATTGAGCTTACTGGTACCGAGGTAAGAAGCCTTCGAGAGCGCAACTGCCAAATTACTGATACGTTTGCGCTTATTCGCGGCGGCGAGGTATGGCTTCATGGTGTTCACATTCGTCCTTACTCCAACGGTAGTATTTTCAATGTCGATCCAGACAGGCGTCGAAAGTTGTTATTGCACCGTCGCGAGATTGACTATTTAGATGGTAAACTTCGAGAGCGTGGTAACGCGCTTGTCCCACTTGAGTTGTATTTTGACGAGAATAATCGCGTCAAGTTATTAATTGGCTTGGGTAGGGGTAAGAAGCTTTACGATAAGCGCGCAGATATGGCAAAGCGCGACTCTGATCGAGAAATTGCACGTGCCTTAAAAGAGCGTAATCGCTACTAGCAATAGGGCATGTGTTTGTAAGACAAAAGGGGAAAGGTAGACAAAATGGATAAGTCTGCATTGCACACGTTTAGCTATGGCCTCTATGTTGTTTCTGCTTCTGCAGGTCCAGACCGTGCAGCTTGCTTGGTCAACACTGGCTTACAGCTTACGAGCAATCCAATGAGCATGATGGTTTGCGTTAACAAGGAAAATGTTACCGCTGACGTAATCAAGCGTGCTCGCGCATTTACGGTTACCGTTGTTGATGAGACGGCAGACATGCTCTATATGGGCAACTTTGGTTTCCGCACCAGCGCAAACTACGATAAGTTTGAGAAGTTTGACGTAAAGCAGTCTGCAGTTGGTAGTCCATACGTAGAGGATCACACGTGTGCTGTATTGGCTTGCAAGCTTGTAAATACTGTTGACGTAGGCACTCACTACATCTTCGTAGGCGAGATTGAGGATGCACAGCGCACGAGCGACAACGCTCCTATGACCTATGAGTATTATCACACCACCTTGAAGGGCAAGACTCCTCCTAAGGCTTCTGCATACACCGGTGAGTAGTGACCTGAGTGATAAATGTTTTTAAAATTGACACATTTATCATGGTAAATAATCGATATACTATGCTTCGTTAATTCGATGAAAGGACTCATAATGAGCGAGACGACCTATAAGTTTGTATGCGTAATCTGCGGCTATGTTGCAGAGGTAGATACCCCAGAGCTTCCAGAGGACTTCACTTGCCCAGTTTGTGGTGCAGGCGCAGAGAACTTTGAGCCATCTGAGGACTAAGCATTATCTTTAGTTCAAAATAAAACTGCTGCTATGAGGTACGAGATGCGTACACATAGCAGCAGTTTTTTGTTAGCTAGTCACTAAATTGACTCATATATAAATCGTAATAAAAGCCGCGGTTAGCAAGAAGTTCCTTATGGGTTCCGCGTTCTATAATCTGTCCGTCATTCATAACTAAGATGAGGTCTGCAGACTCGATTGTAGAGAGACGATGGGCAACAATAAAGCTTGTACGTCCTTCCATAATGCGATCGAATGCGCGTTGGATAAGAATCTCTGTACGCGTATCAATAGAGCTTGTTGCTTCATCCAAAATGAGCATAGCTGGATCTGCGAGCATAATGCGTGCAATGCATAGGAGTTGCTTTTGGCCGGCAGATAGAATATCGCCGTTGTTGGTAAGCTGTGTGTCATACCCTTGGGGCAAACGCATAATAAAGCTATGGGCAAAACAGGCACGCGCAGCTTCTTCTACCATTTCGTCGCTTGCACAAGGATTGCCAAAGCGAATATTTTCTCGAATCGTGGTATTTTCCAACCAGGTGTCTTGCAAAACCATACCCCACAGCGAGCGCAGGTCGCCTCGGTGTAGCGTTTCAAGAGGAATCCCGTCGATGCAGATAAAACCAGCATCCACGTCATAAAAACGCATCAACAAGTTAATAAGTGTGGACTTGCCGCAACCCGTAGGACCAACAAGTGCCACGTGCATGCCTTGGGCAACGTTGAGGCAGATGTCTTTAAGCAAAGGTTCGCTCGTTTTGTCATACGAGAAGTTGACATGAGACAGCTCTAGGTGATGGGCGGCCTTATGAGTGTCGATCGTGCTAGAAGAAGAAAGCAACAGGTCCTTCTCGGCAGGGGTCGATAGAAGCTCAAATATGCGTGCGGCACAGGCGAGAGAATTTTGCAGCTCGGTAACTACGCTGGAGATTTCATTGAATGGCTTGGTGTACTGATTGGCGTAGGCAAGCATGCAGGTGAGGTTGCCAATAGTAATGGTGCCTGCCATTGCCAAATAAGCACCAATGAGGGCCACGGCGGCATATACCAACGCATTGATAAAGCGCGTAGAAGGATTGACGGTCGAAGAATAAAAGGTTGATGACAAGCTTGATGTTTGAAGCTGCTGGTTGAGCTGTTCGAACAAAGAAGTGCTGTTCTCGTTTTGATCAAAGGTGGAGATGAGCTTTTGATTGCCAATGGTTTCGTTGATAAACGCTGTCATGCGTGCACGGTCAAAAGATTGCTGGCGAAAGAGCGTGAAGGTCTTACGCGCAATAAAGCGAGCAACAAGGGCTGAAAGCGGTGTGAGTGCTACGACTGCAAGCGCGATGCGCCAGTTGGTAGCAAACATAAGAACCATCGTGAGAACAATCGTGATGACTCCGGTGAAAAACTGGGTCATAAACATCAGCAAGCCATCGGTAAACTGATCGATATCGGCAACAAGGCGAGACAGGATGTCTCCGTGGGCGTGCGTGTCAACGTAGGATACGGCAAGCTTTTGTAAGTGTCTAAAGCCGTCGGTACGCAGACGTTGTGCACAACGGTACGTGATGTAGTTGTTGAGAATGTTCATTGTCCACTGGGCGAGTGCGCCAATAAAAAGGGCTATAGCCATACGAACAAGAATGAGCGCAATGCTATGGAAGTCGACGTGCTGTGGGCCCAAAATAAGGTCGGTAGCCTCACCAATAAGAATTGGTAGGTAGAGCGTTGCACACACGCTAACTGCAGCACAGACTAAAGAGGCAATAATGCGCCAGCGATACGCCTTGAGATAGGTAAGGACACCACGCGTAATTTGCTTAGTGTTAAAGCTGCTGCGCTGTGCTGTGCCCTGGAGCGTAAGAAGGCTCGGGTGACGTTTAGTGTTCATACAAGCCTCCTTCTTGTTGCTGGTTTGATGACTGCGATGCATAAATCTCCTGGTACAGTGCGCAATTCTCAAGAAGTTGCTCGTGAGTTCCTTGGCATGCAATATGTCCGTCATCCATAACAACAATGTTGTCGGCATGACGAAGCGAGGAGATACGCTGACTTACAACAATGATAGTAGGCTTCCAGCTTAAGTTCTCAAGCGCATGACGCAGATTGCGCTCCGTTGCAAAGTCGAGCGCAGAGCTTGAGTCATCGAGAATGAGTACTTCAGGTTTGCCAACAAGCGCGCGGGCGATGGTGAGACGTTGGCGCTGTCCTCCAGAGAAATTTGTGCCACCCTGGCTTACGTGTGTGGCTAGGCCTTGGGGAAGTTTCTCTACAAAATTGCGCGCAGAAGCTATCTCAAGAGCTTCGATGAGGTCCTTCTCGGTAGCTTGAGGATGACGCCAGGTGAGATTTTCTTTTAGCGTGCCCGAAAGCAGCGTGGCATGCTGGGGGACAAATCCTATGCGTTTTCTTAGCTCGTGAATGTCCCAGTTGGCCACGTCTATATTCGCGTACGTGATTGTTCCTGAGCTTGGATTGTATAAGTGGGCGATAAGCTCGGCGAGAATCGACTTGCCCGAGCCTGTGCCACCAAGGATGCCGAGCGTGGTTGAAGCTTCAATCGTAAGATTGATGTGTGAGAGAACTTCTGCTCCGCCAAAGTTGAGACATACGTCGCTCAGGCAGATATCTGCTGCAGTAGTGTTTGATGCACATCTGTCGCCGGTTTTGAGAGAAGGCTCAAGCTGCATAATCTCTTCGATGCGCTTGTTGCAAGCAAGTGCTTTGGTAACGGTGATAATGAGATTTGCAAGCTTTACCAGTTCAACCAAGATCTGTGACATGTAATTAACCAGTGCCACAACTTGTCCTTGGGTAAGGCTGCCTATTTCAACTTGCAGGGCTCCACACCAAATGAGGGCGATGATTCCGGCATTGACTATCACAAAGGTAAGCGGGTTCATGCATGCAGAAATACGACCAACAAAAAGCTGAGTATGCAAAAGCTGATCATTGCGTGCATCAAAGCGCTCGACTTCGCTGTCTTCTCGGCGAAAAGCACGAATAACGCGAACGCCCGAGAGGTTCTCACGCACCATATCAGACACGGTATCTAGATGGCGTTGTACCTTCTTATACAGCGGTGCGGTTGTAAGCATAATGGCAAACACAATTGCGGCAAGTAAGGGAATCACAACTGCAAAGACAAGAGCCGCATGAGCATCAACATAGAAAGCCATGAATGCAGCGCCAAAGACTACAAACGGAGAGCGCAAAAACAGGCGCAAAAACAAGTTGATTCCAGTTTGAATCTGGTTGATATCAGAAGTTAAGCGCGTGATAAGCGTTGAGGCTCCAAGGCGGTCGATATCTTGAGGGGATAAGCTTTGGATGTGGGAAAACAAATCTTGTCTCATTTGCGTGCTTAAACCTACGGCAGCTTTTGCCGAGAAGTACTGTGCAGTAAGGGCGCAAACAAGGCCAATGAGAGCAAGAAGTACGAGTAGTATGCAGCTTTGTATAATGCTTTGTGTATCATGAAGGGCGATGCCCTTATCGATAATAGAAGCTACGACAAGAGGCACAAATAGTTCGAAGGACGCTTCGAGCATTTTGAAAAGCGGCCCCAAGATGCTTTCTTTTTTGTAGCGGCGCAAATAAGTAAACGTAGGAAACACACCCTTACTTGAGTATGGGAATATGCACTATACGTTTAAGTTTAATATATAAGCTCATGAGTTGTACGAGTCGTGGTAGAATAAGTAACCCGTGATGGCACAAAACCCTGAATAGTGCCACATGAACTTTGACAATGTTGGAATTGTCGCTTTGGGGGCGACTGGTTTCGACGCGATGACTCTGAGAAGGGAAGCAAGCCGTGGTCTCCTCGCCACGTTAAACAGGGGTACCGTCAAATTGAATTGACAACAACTCTTTTAATGGGCAGCTTGCCCTTGCCGCATAAATAATAAGTCGGCACGTCAATTGGAGATTTGTTCCCGCCCTCCATGCGATGTCATTTTAGGGAAATGCTCCTATGTATGTAGCCGGTATGGCATAGGCTAAGATTAAACCGACTCGGACGCTGCGAGTGTGTCTTTCGACTCAATGCGCCTTAAACGTAATGAAAGACTGAGCTTGGAGATGCCTTTCAGGGGGTTGTCGTGGACCGGAGTTCGATTCTCCGCGCCTCCACCAGATTATGTGCAAGGACTGGTCGTTTACGGCCAGTCCTTTTTTATTTGTCTGAATGATTTGTTGGCCATGACTAGACGCACGGTTTGTGGGAAAACTTCTATACATACGAAAGTTCTTTCCATGAATGCGTAAGGTGTCAAAGTATGAAAAAGAAAACGGCGCTCGTTCTTGAAGGTGGAGCGTTTAGAGGTCAGTTCACTGCAGGCGTTATCGATGTCTTTTTGGAGCATGGCATCACCTTTGATGCTTGCTATGGTGTATCTGCCGGCTCTCTTATTGGCGCCAACTACAAAGCTAAGCAAATTGGTCGTCCTAACCGTGTTAATCTAGCTTTGCGTGACGATAAGCGCTATATGAGCTTTAATAACCTCACGGGTACAGGCAATCTTATTGGCTATGACTTCTTGTTTAATGATGTTGACGATAAGATCGATCCATTTGATAACGAGACATTCAATAGTAATCCTATGCCACTGTATGCTGTTGTGTCTGATATTGTTTTTGGTACAGCAGACTACATTAAGGTTGAGGATTCTCACTTTGATATGGATGCCATTCGTGCATCAACGGCTCTACCTTTGTTGAGCCAGCCGGTAGAAATTGGTGGCCATAAATATCTTGATGGAGGCTTTACCGACGCTGTTCCTATTGAGCATGTTTTAGAGCAGGCAGGCTTTGATCAGGCAGTTGTCGTTTTGACGCGTGAGCGAGGATTTGTAAAGAAGCCTTATGAGTTTATGAGCCCTGCAAAGCAGGTCTATGCCGACTACCCATTCTTTGTTGAAGCTTTGGCAAATCGTCATGAGCGTTATAACTTACAGCGTGAGCATATTTACGCATATGAGAAAGAGGGCCGTGCATTAATTGTTGAGCCTCAAAAGCCTGTTGAACTTGGTCAATTTGATCGTGATGGTTCTAAGCTTCTTGATTTATATATTCAGGGTAGACAACACGCAACGCACCTATTAGAAGATATAGAAAAGTTTATTGCATAAGATGGAGTGGCAACACTCCATCTTTTTTATTTGTAGCGAAAAAAGACTGAGATGTACGTATGTACATAGACAACTTCCTGTACAATAGCAACGTTGCACTTTTTAAGGGAAAGAGTGCGTATTGATAATTAAAGGGAGGATTGAATGACTTTAATGGAAAACGCTGTAGGCCGCCGTCAGTTTGTTACTGGTGCAGCTGCATTGAGTGCTCTTACGGCACTTGCAGGATGCGGTAAGAAGGGTGATCCAAGTAACGGTGCAGTAGATGGGGGTACGTTCCGATACTATATTGGTAACCCAGTAAGCATTGACCCTTACAATTGTAATGAGTCCGAGGGTTCACAGGTTTGCAATCAGTTGTTTGATGCTCTCACTACGTATAACTATGAGACTAAAGAAATTGAGCCTCTTGCTTGCACGAGCTGGGAATCTAACGAGGATGCAACTGAGTTCACTTTCCACTTGATTGAGGGCGCTAAGTTCCACGATGGTACTCCTGTTACCGCAGCAGACTTTAAGCGTGGCTGGGAGCGTTTGGTAAATCCAAATATCAACCCAGAGCAGCCATCTGAGATTGGTTACCACTTGGCAATGGTCGAGGGATACAAGGATGACGGTACTACTACTGAGCTTACCGGTGTTACTTGCCCAGACGACCTTACGCTTAAGGTAAAGCTTAGGTACTCCTATGGCGACTTCCCATTTGTTGTAACTCACATTGCATTGGCTCCAGTTCCTGCTTGCGCAGAGGACGACTTCATGACTTACTTCTTGTCTCCAGTAGGCAACGGTCCTTTCAAGATGGACGGTAAGTGGGAGGATGGCCAGTACATCTCTGTTGTACGCAATGATGACTACTATGGTGAGCCTGCTAAGCTTGCTGGCATTAACTTCATGATTCTCAAGGATGTTGAGACTGCATACCGTGAGTTCGAAGCTGGTAACCTTGACTACACCGATATTCCTCAGGCACAGATTCTTGCTGCAAACGAGGCATATGGTGTATCTGATGACGGTTATAACATCTCTGAGGGTAAGCACGTTTTGCACGGCGCTCAGCCTTCTGTTTACTACCTTGTTTGCAATAACGTTGAGGGTCCTTTTGCAGATCCTGAGCTCCGCAAGGCTGTTTCTTTGTGCATTAATCGTGAGGCAATCTGCGACACCTTGTTCCATGGTACCCGTATCCCTGCTGATAACTTTGTAACTCCAGGTGTTCTTGGTTATGAAGAGGGCGTATGGGAGTACTCTAAGTACGACCCTGAGCAGGCAAAGAAGATTCTTGATGATGCTGGTTATACTGCAGACGCTAATGGTTCTCGTGGTTTGAATCTCACCTTGTCTTACAACAATGGTGCTGGCCACGGTGAGCTCATGACTTCTGTCATTGGCGATCTTAATGCAATTGGTATTAATGCAGTTGCAGATACCCCAGAGTGGGCAGCTCTTATTGAGCAGTACGGTTCTGGTGCATTTGAGTTTGGTCGTATGGGTTGGACCGCTGATTACCCAATCATCGATAACTTCTTGTTCCCAATGTTCCACACGGGCAATGGTGATAACCGCTCTGGTTATTCTCGTCCAGATCTTGACGCTAAGATGTTTGAGGCTCGTAGCACCGCTGACGAGGCTCAGCGCGTTGCTCTTTGGCAAGAGATTAACCGCGAGATTGCTGCAGACTGCCCAGTTATTCCTATTCTTTTCCACTGTCACAATGCTGTAGTTGGCAACAATGTAAAGAAATTTACTTTGACACCTACTAAGCGTGCGCAGCTCCAGGAAGCTGAGCTTTCCTAAGCAGTTTTAAAAAAGTAATTTATTCAAAAGTTAGCAGACTCAATAATTATTGGGCTGCTAACTTTTTTATTTGCAGTCGGATACGTTTCATACCTATCGCTTAGTATATTGTCGACATTCCTTCACATTCTCTTCATAAATCAAAATTAAATAAAATATTAACGATTTTGCATAAAATATTGCGATTCTGCTGGTATCCATTAAATATATGCAGCTAATTTCTTTTTCTTTCGGTTGTTAACGTATATTTTCCTTTTGGAAATCTCACTAAAAAACACGTGAAACTATTTATCTAGTTAAAGTGATAAATCGTAAAACCTAAAAGCTGTACAATGCCGTCATCTCGAGATTTGTGGTTGATATTTCAATTGGGGATGGGCTAAATGAGTATCCATAATAATGTATTAAATCGTCGCCAGTTTGTTTCTTCGGCTGTTGCAGCATGCGGCTTAGTATCTTTGGCTGGATGCGGTAAAAAGGGAGATCCAAGCGGAGGTACGGCTGATAATAATGGCGTTTTCCGTATGCATATCGGCAATCCGGTTTCAATTGACCCTTATAACATTTCAGAATCTGAGGGAGCTCAGGTCGCATACCAGCTCTTTGATGGATTAACTCGCTATAACTATGAGGAAAATAAGCTTGAACCGCTCGCTTGCGAGAGCTGGGATGTAAATGATGACTCTACTGAGTTTACATTTCACTTGCGTGAGGGAGCAAAATTCCATGATGGTACCCCTGTTACCTCTCATGATTTTAAGCGTGCATGGAACCGTATTGTCGATGTAAATACTCGCCCTGGTGCTCCTTCTGAGGTTTCTTATCACTTGTCCTTGGTAGAGGGTTATAACGAGGATGGAAACACAACCGATTTGACCGGTGTTACCTGTCCTGATGACATGACGTTAGTTGTTAAGCTTAAGCATTCGTATAGCGATTTTGCCTACGTTGTTGCTCATTCAACACTTGTTCCTGTACCAGCTTGCTCAGTAGAAGATCCAGATTCCTTCTTTAAGGCTCCAGTTGGAAACGGTCCATTCATGATGGATGGTGAGTGGGAAGATGGCCAGTACATCAACCTCAAGCGTTTTGATGACTACTATGGTGAGCCTGCAAAGATTGATGGCGTAACCTACACGATTTTGAAGGATGTCGAGACGGCATATCGTGAGTTTGAAGCTGGCAATCTTGATTACGTTGATTTGCCTCAAGCTCAGATTGTTACTGCAAAAGAGCAGTATGGTGAGTCTGAAGATGGCTATCACGCAGTTCCTTCTCAGCAGGCCCTCTTTGGTGTAGAGGATTCGGTCTACTATTTGCTTTGCAACTGTCAGGATGGACCAACGGCTGATCCTGAGGTACGTAAGGCAATCTCTTTGGCAATTAACCGTGAAGCAATTTCAGAAACGCTCTATCACGGAGCACGCGTTCCTGCTGGCAATTTAATTACTCCGGGTATTGATGGCTATAAGGAAAATGACTGGGAGTATGCAACGTATGACCCTGAGAAGGCAGAAGCAATTCTTGATGCTGCTGGTTATACAAAGGACGAGAATGGCTCTCGTGGCCTTAATGTAACTGTGACCTACAATGGTGATGGTGGTCACGGCGAGATTATGGCTTCTGTAATGGGTGATCTTAATGCTATTGGTATTGAATCTACTGCTTCAACGCCAGAGTTTGCTGCCATGATTGAGCAGTATGGTGAGGGTGACTACGAGCTTGGTCGATTTGGCTGGATTCCAGATTATCCAATCGTAGAAAACTTCTTGTATCCACTGTTCTACTCTAAGAGTGCTGATAATCGCTGCGGATATAATCGTCCAGACATTGATGAGGCAATGCAGGCAGCTCGTCGCATTATCGATACTGATGAGCGCATTGCTGCATGGCAGGAGATAAATCGCCAGATTGCCCAGGGCTGCCCTGTTGTTCCTATCGTATATTACTGTCATTCCGCTATTGTTTCTGATGCTGTCAAGCATTTGTATAGCGACCCAATGAAGATGCTTCACGCAGATACAATTGAGCTTGTATAAGGGCATGTGAGCACTTTAAACTAGATAAGCTCGTGAGAAGATGGAGTTTCTATCGACTCGCGAGCTTATCTGTGCAGAAACTGTTTGTAAGCTGCATTTTCTGTTGACCAATACGATTAAACGTCATACAATCGAGCAGTTACATTCAGAGCCCCGTAACCTCTGTATTGAAACTTTTTATTTTTGTTGGAGGATTTCACGTGAAGAAATCTACTCGTTATGCAAAGCCAGGTGAGATCACCCGCGAGTGGGTACTCATCGACGCTGAGGGCCTTACTCTTGGCCGTCTTGCATCTGAAATTGCTTGCCGCCTTCGTGGCAAGAACAAGCCTCAGTTCACCCCACACGTTGACACTGGTGACTTCGTAGTAGTAGTAAATGCTGAGAAGGTCCAGCTCTCTGGCAACAAGGCTGCTACCAAGACTTACTATCGTCACACTGGCTACAATGGTGGCCTCAAGGCTGAGTCTTTCGCAGAGGCAATGGCAAAGCACCCAGAGCGCGTTATCAAGCACGCTGTTCAGGGCATGCTTCCTAAGACCACTCTTGGTCGTCAGCAGCTTGCTAAGCTCAAGGTCTACGCTGGTCCTGAGCACCCACACACTGCACAGAACCCTACGAAGATTGAGCTGGAGGCGTAAATCATGGCTGAGAACACTGTTGTTTACACTGGCACCGGCCGTCGTAAGAACGCCGTTGCTCGCGTACGCCTCGTTCCTGGTACCGGCAAGGTAACCATCAACAAGCGTGACGCTGTTTCCTACTTTGGTCGTGAGCAGCTCGTTAATGAGGCAATCGCTCCTTTCAAGGTAACCGACACTGAGGGCGCATTTGATGTTATCGCTATCTGCAATGGTGGCGGCATCACTGGCCAGGCTGGCGCTGTTCGTTTGGGCATCGCTCGCGCTCTTCTCGAGGCTGGCGATTATCGCTCTGACCTCAAGAAGGCTGGCTTCCTTACTCGTGACGCTCGTGCTGTTGAGCGTAAGAAGTACGGCTTGAAGAAGGCACGTCGTCGTCCACAGTTCTCCAAGCGTTAATTTTTGGTTTTTGCGTATCGCTTAAATCATTTAAACCCCATCGGTTTTATACCGGTGGGGTTTTTTGTTAAAATGTGTCTAATCCTACTGCAAATTTACGTGCATAAAAGGTGAAACTATGTCTAACACATTATTTGGAACTGACGGCGCCCGTGGCGTTGCCAATAAAGATCTTACGTGCGAGCTTGCTTTCTTGCTTGGACGTGCTGCTGTTAAGTTTTTGGGTAAGGACATCTGCGTAGGTCGCGATACGCGTCGTTCAGGCAATATGCTTGAAGCTGCGTTGGTTGCAGGCATTATGTCTGAGGGCGGTCTTCCACACTGCACGGGTGTTATTCCTACTCCTGCAGTTGCATTACTTACCGTTCAGAATCACTGTGCTGGCGGTATTGTTATCTCTGCTTCTCACAATCCACCACAGTTCAATGGCATTAAGTTCTTCTCTTCTAAGGGCATGAAGTTGCCTGATGCTGTAGAAGATGAGATTGCTGAGTGGGTCTATTCTGACCATCGTGATGAACAGATGCCTACCGGTGAGGATCTCGGTTACATCGTAAAGCTCAAGGATGCTCGCGAGCGCTATATTAAGCACGCTGTAGACACTATCGAGGGTGACCTCGAGGGTCTTGTTATAGCTGTTGACTGTGGTCACGGCGCATCTTGTGTTACCACTCCAACTGCATTGCAGCAGCTTGGCGCTACTGTTCATGCTATTAATACCGACTTTGACGGTACTGATATTAATGTTAATTGCGGCTCTACTCATCTTGAGCCATTGCGTGAGCTTGTATTGCGCACGGGTGCAGATGTTGGTGTTGCACACGACGGTGACGCAGACCGTGTTCTGTTCGTAGATGAGCAGGGCAATGAGCTTGATGGTGACTTTATTCTTGCTATTTGTGGTGCAGATCTTGCAGCTCAGGGCAAGCTTAAGAACTCCGAGATTGTATCTACTGTTATGTGCAATCTTGGCTTTACTACTGCTATGCGTGAGCAGGGCTTTAAGATTGAGCACACCAAGGTTGGAGACCGTTACGTTTTGGAGCGTATGGTTGAAGACGGCGCTATTTTGGGCGGAGAGCAGTCTGGTCACATTCTCTTCCTCGAGCACAATACCACCGGTGATGGTTTGGTAACTGCTTTGCAGCTTTTGAGCGTTGTTAAGCGTTCTGGTCGCAAGTTGTCTGAGCTCGCTCAGATTATGAAGCGCTTCCCACAGGTTTTGGTAAACGTTCATTCTGAGAGCAAGTCATCTCTTGATGATGCTCAGGCTGTTTGGGATGAGATTGCTGCATGTGAAGCAGAGCTTGGTGATCGTGGTCGTATTCTTGTTCGCCCATCTGGCACCGAGCCTTTGATTCGCGTTATGGCAGAGGCTGAGACTGAGGAAGAAGCACAGGCGGTTGTAGACCGTATTGTTAAGGTCGTCGAGCGTGAGCTTCCTTAATTCTTTATTCGCTCGCTTTGAGCATAGTCAAAAGAATACTGTGAATACAATGGTATCGGCTCCTGTTGATGGTGATGCGTTTGCATTATCAGCAGTGGCCGATACTGCTTTTTCAAGCGGAATGTTGGGCACCGGTATAGCCTTTACACCTGAATCATGTGATACGGTAGAAGTTGTTAGTCCGGTTGCTGGACGCATTACCGCGCTGTTTCCTCATGCGTTTGCACTGCTTACTTCACAGGGTGCCGAAGTGCTTGTTCATGTAGGTATTGATACCGTTGAGCTGCATGGAAAATATTTTGAACAACTTGCCGAGAAGGACAGTGTTGTACAGGTCAATGAGCCTATTATTCGTTATAATCCGACAGCAGTAGCGGCTGCAGGATTTGAAAATACTGTAATTTTGACCGTCTTGAATCCTGGTGAATTCAGTTGCGCTACATTGATAGAAGAGTTGAAATCGATAGAGACAGGAGCTACATTCCCGGTAACAAAGGGAGCTTCTGTAATGTGCATCAAAGGGGGCTGTGGTGCTAGACAAAATTAGAAAACTGTTTGGCCGCGTGGCCAAAGAAGACGATTCTGAATTGTTTACCTTTGAATCTGGCTCTTCTCAGCAGGCAAAACAGTTACAAGTAACTGATGAGAATTGCTATGGCATTGCCGCAAAGATTATGAAGGCTGTCGGTGGCGAAGCAAACGTTGAATATGCCGATTGCTGCATTACGCGCCTGCGTATCAAGTTGTATGATCGTGAGCTTGTTGACGAGGAGCTGCTGGTTGAGGCAGGAGCTATAGGCATTATTCCTTTGGGTAGCCGTAGTATGCATGTTGTACTGGGCACTCATGCACAGCGCGTTGTCGATACGTTCAATGAGATTTTGTCTCTGTATCAGCAGACTCATGAGTGTGAAGTAAGTAATACGAACAGTGTAGATGACGATGAAGGGTTGGGCTGCGCGCCTTGCGTTGACGAGGAAGAGCTCGAGCGTTTCATCGCGCTTTCTGCAGATGAACAGCAAGCCCATTTGGCATCAATGAATGAGGATGAGCGCGAGCTGTATCTTGATGAGATTGATGACTTGTATGCTTCCTTACACGCAGAAGATGAGGAAGAAGACTTGTCTGAGGGTATGACCTTAGGACAGCTTGCAGACCATTTTAAGAAATAAAACTTGAAATTTCTTGTCCCAAGTAGCGCTTGAATTAATTAAAATTGGGTAGGAAAGTTTAGGCAAAACGTAAGCCTCCATTGTGCAAAACGTACAATGTGTTTACTAAACGAGAGAGAAGAAACCGCATGGTTAAAATTGTTCGCGCACGTGATTACGAAGACATGAGCCGTAAGGCAGCAAATATTATTGCTGCTCAGATTACCTTGGATCCTTGCAGCACCTTGGGCTTAGCAACTGGTTCTTCTCCAATTGGTACGTATGAGAACCTTGTTGCTTCTTATGAGGCTGGAGACTTGGATTTCTCTTCCATTACCACCTACAACCTGGATGAGTATCGTGGTATTTCTCGTACTAATGATCAGTCTTACTACTACTTCATGCACGAGAACTTGTTTAACCACGTCAACATTAATGAGGACGCTACTCACGTTCCTAACGGCGAGAATCCAGATGCTGCAGATGAGTGCAAGCGTTATGAAGAGCAGATTCGCGCTTTTGGTGGCGTAGATTTGCAGTTGCTTGGCCTTGGTCACAATGGTCACATTGGCTTTAATGAGCCAGCAGATGCATTCGCACCGGTCACTCACTGTGTTGACTTGCAGGAGTCTACTATTGAGGCAAACAAGCGCTTCTTTGCTTCTATCGACGATGTTCCTCGTCAGGCTTACACCATGGGCATTGGTACCATCATGCTTGCAAAGCGTATTCTCTTGGTTGTATCTGGTGAGGATAAGGCAAAGGCAGTTAAGGACTCCTTCTTTGGTCCTATTACTCCTTCAGTTCCTGCATCCGTACTTCAGCTTCATCCAAATGTTGTTGTAGTAGCAGACGAGGCTGCACTTTCTCTGTGCGACTAATTAATTCTTTATAGTAAAGAATAAGGCGTCTTACTCAGTTTTGAGTAAGACGCCTTTTTTGTTGGCTAGGTAGTTGTTAATTAAACAAATCGATAACCTTGAAATCCATCTTTGATTGGGCGAGAAGGTCTGCGCTACCAAAGACGCAGCTTGGAGCCATCTTGGACATGGTGGTAATTTGAGAACCAATGGCATGCAGGTCGTCAATTTGCGTGTTGAGCATGTCCTCGCGCAATTGCTCGCGGAAGTTTGCGCTTCTACGAGAGAAGAATGCATTATCTTGACGACGTGCATGAGCGTAAGCCTTAACAGGCGCATCATGGCTTGCAACACTCGAAACAATGAAACCCTCAAATGCTTCAGGTGTAGGCTCAAAGGTCTCAAGCCATGCACCTGCCTTGGCAAAGCGTTCAAACGTAGCGTCAATGTTTGGATCACGATAAGAAGCAAAGCAGAGCTGTCGGTCGATTGCACATCTAAAGCTGCAACCATAGGCGCCGCCCTTAACGCGAACCTCATTCCACAAATAGTCGTAGCTCAAAGCATTCATGACAGGAGCCCACATGCCGTTCGTTTGAATGTTGAGCATGCGTGGGTCGTGTGCCTGAGCGCTGTAAGAAACATCGCTCGGAATAATAAATGCCTCATGCTTGTCTTCAGGCATAGGAACATAGAGCTCACGAGCAAGGTACTTCTCGGCAAGAGGGTTCAGACGAAGATCTTGCGCTGCAGTCCAGTAACGTACGTAATCTTGAGGAGTGCCAGTGAAGCTTGCGTAGGTGTTTTCGGTCGTGAAAATGCGCGTTGCGAGTTCGGTTAGCTTGGCGACGAGCTCATCTTTGCGCTCGTCGAAGTTGTCGATAAGCTCGCGTAAGAAGAGGTAGAAGTCGACACCGGAGAGACGCTCGCGTACTACGGCTGCAGGAGAGACGTAGGACATAGCACGCTGAACAGCGCAGCTGTGACCGTTGTTGAGGAAACCGTACTCCATAGAGATGCGAATCTGATTAAGGATGGTGCGAATCTTGTCGGTATTGTCGAAGTGAGTAGTCGACCAAACCTCGGCAGGAATGGTTGCCAGCTTCTCGATCTTCTCGGTAATTGCACCAGCAGAACAAATGAGCTTTGGAGCTGCAAGCATTGCGTTGTCAGGAGCGTAAACCTCAGTTGCAAACGACAAGAAGCCCAAGTTCGCTGTGATGTAGTTATCGAGCTGCTCGGCATTCATGGCATCGGTATCGAGGCTGCGCAGGCAACGAATGAGAATCGTGACGTATGGAAGCTCCTGGTAGGAGAGGTGTCCTAAGTCAAAATATGTGAGCGCGTAGGCCAGACGGTTGGTCTCAATGGTGTGCACCAACGTAGGAACTACGTGCGCGCGATCAATAAACATTTGAGTATCAGGCTCTGCAGCTACAATGTCATTGCGTGTCAGACGTGGAAGGCATGCGGTTTGCTCAGGCGTATCAGGAGTTTCTTGATCGTGGCGCAATTGGGCTACATCGACTTTGATCTGCTCGATCTGCTCTGCGCTCATTGCATCTTGAAGCTCTTTGAGCTCAGCTTCTTCTTCGTGGGAGTTGCCCTGCTCTACAGGTTTGAGATCAACAAGAGTCCAGTGGTTGTTCTCAAGAACTATCTCACGCAAGAGATCCTCAAAGTAGGAGGTGCTAAGCTTTTTGCGAAGTGAGGCAAAGATATTTTCGTACTTGATGCCAAGCGTTGCTGCATCGTCGTCATAAATCCAGGTAGACATAGCATCCATGGCAAGAACAACACCATCAGGATAGCCAAAGTCGCGCTGACGCAAATCGTACTCATTGCTTGCAAGGGTTGCTTCAAGGCGCTCACGTGGAATGCCCTGCTCAACGAGTTTGGTAGCTTGCGCAACAACAAGCTCACGGAACTTCTCGGCAACATCGGGCTTAGAAGAACGAAGCTGGATGGTTTGATACGGCTGCAGGCAGTGGGCAGAGGTGTAGCTTGAGATTTCTCCGGCAAGATCTGCCTCGAGCAGCGCGCGCTTCATAGGAGCTTCGTTGGAGCCCAAAATTGACTCGAAGAGAATATCGGTTGCAATTACACGCTCGCGATCGCAGGCATCGCCGATTACATAGGTGAGCGCGACCTGTGCATTGTCAGGCGTGGTTTGCATCTCGATAGTCTTGCGCTTTACAACAGGTTCCTGTTTAGGGCAGGGATTTGGTGCACCTGGAGTGTGACCAAGATGCTCAAGAACATAAGCGCGGTCGTCGTTGAGATACTCCTGGCTTAAGTGCTCGAGCAGTGTACGCTCGTCGATATTGCCGTAGGTGATGATGTAGGCATTATCAAGTGCGTAGTGGCGTGCGTGGTTGTCCAAGAATTGCTCGTAGGTAAGCGTGGGAATTGCGCGAGGATGACCGCCAGAGATATGTGCGTAGGCGGTATCGGGGAAGAGGGCTTCGTTGACAGCACCATCGAGAACGTCAGAAGGGTCTGATAGAGCACCCTTCATTTCGTTGAAGACAACGCCGTTGTAGATAAGGTTAGAGTTCTTCTCGTCAAACTCATAATGCCAGCCTTCCTGCATAAAGATGGTTGGCTTGGTGTAGATTGCAGGAGATAAAACCGCGTCCATGTAGACATCCATGAGGTTAAAAAGGTCTGCCTCATTGGTGGAAGCAACAGGATAGAGGGTCTTATCGGAAAACGTCATAGCATTCAAAAACGTTTGCATGGATGTTTTGATAAGGTCTACAAAAGGCTCCTTAACAGGATACTTTTTTGAGCCACATAAAACGGAGTGCTCAAGAATGTGGAAAACGCCTGTGCTGTCTTGCGGAGGAGTTTTGAAGCCAATGGCAAATGCCTTGTTGTTGTCATCGCACTCAAGGTGCATGAGGCGTGCGCCAGACTTTTGGTGACGCATAACATAGGCGGTGCCAGAAATGTCATCGATGGCCTCAATCTTTTCTACGACAAACCCCGAGACGTTTTCGTCGAGAGTAAAAAGTGACATATCAACCTTCTTATAATGTAGTAAGATTATGCTTCATGACTAATGTCATCATTTTAAAGAATTACCAGTGTGTAGGAACATGCAAATATGACCAATACTAAAAAATTCGAAAACGAGCATCAAGGAGAGGTAGCTGAAGGCTCACAAGAAGAGCTCTCTCATGATGTTGCTCAAAGGGAAGCTCGTAAGCGTACAACGCGCGGTATCATTTGTGCGCTTGTTGGCGGTACCTGTTGGGGTATTTCAGGTACGTGTGCGAGCTATCTTTTTGACTCGTTTGGTGTAAGCTCACTGTGGCTTACGTGCTACCGTCAGCTGTGCGCTGGCATCATGTTTTTAATCTTTGCTGCCATTACAGATCGTGCGCACCTTAAGGCATTGTGGACTACTCCTCGTGACCTTCTTATCGTAGCTTTCTTTGCTGTATTTGGACTCGCATTCAATCAGCTTGCTTACTTACGTGCAATTCAGCTTACTAATGCAGGTACCGCAACGGTTTTGCAGTGCCTTGCATTAGTCTTCGTTATGATTTACTCATGTTTGTCTGCACGTCGCCCTCCACGTAAGCGCGAGTTTGCAGGCTTGATTTTGGCAATTAGTGGTACGTACTTTATTGCAACGGGTGGTAATCCTTCTACCTTGTTGTTGCCGGTCGATGGCTTTATTGCTGGTATTTGTGCGGCATTGGGTAGTGCTTGTCTTTCAATCATTCCTATGCGCATTTTGCCTAAGTATGGAACACCTATTGTTACTGGTTCGGGCATGCTCGTTGCGGGTATTTTGCTGAGCATGATTGAACGTCCTTGGGAGACTCCATTTGTCTTTGATGTGGCAGGCTGGATTGTCTTTGCAATTTTGATTGTCGTCGGATCGTTCTTGGCATACTTCCTCTACATGCAGGGCGTCAAGGATATTGGATCGATGCGTGCTTCGCTTTTGGGTACATCTGAGCCAATTTCGGCAACGGTTACCTCTGCATTGCTTTTGGGTGTAGCATTTGCTCCAACAGATATTTTGGGCTTTGCATTGATTATTGCTATGATTTTCTTAACGGCATAGCGGCTCAATACAAAGAAAGGCCTCGGTGGCGAGCGTGGTGGGTACCACGAGCTACCGAGGCCTTATTTTATGCCGATTCCTCATCGGCTAATCATCTGCATGATGCAGATGCAGCGAAGCGGTTGAGTTACTTTACAACCAAAATGTCGCAGTCGGTGCTACGCAAAAGGAACGTAGAGATGGAGCCCAAAAGCGCATACTTAATTGAGGAAAGACCGCGGGCACCGCACATGACCAAGTCTGGCTCGATAATGTCGAGCATCTCTTCTTTAAGTGTCTCACGAATGCGGCCTGCACGAACAATGACCTCAACCTCTGGAATTGCGTCATTGGCCTTAGCCTCTTCAAGCTGATCTGCAATAGAGTTTAAGAATGCTTCTTCAAGGCCAGAAATCAAATCAACTGGATAAGAGCCAGCAGACTCGAGGGCGGTAGAGTCAATAACGTGAGCAATGTAGAGCTTTGCGTTATTGTTTGCAGCTACCTTAATTGCACGGGCAAGTACAAAATCCTGCTGTTCGGTACCATCAAGTGAGACGAGTACTTTCTTATATCCTTCATGCATGGTTTATATCCTCCCTAATAGATGGGCATCTTTACCTTACTAAAGTTATACCCCACATTGAGATTTTTCATCGTCATTTTTCGTGAACGAGCAACTTAATCCCTCGGCGGCCGATGAATTAACCTCATAATAGACCAAGAGATGATTCTAATATATTGTTCATAATACTGCGGAGGTATTCGTGCAACTAGTAGAACTTATTAAAGCGGCCTTTATCGGCATTGTTGAGGGCATTACCGAGTGGTTGCCTATTTCTTCAACAGGCCACATGATTTTGGTGAACGAGTTCATTCAGCTTAATGTATCTGAAGCATTTTGGAATATGTTCTTGGTTGTTATTCAGCTGGGAGCAATTTTGGCGGTTTGCGTTATCTACTTTAATCGCTTAAATCCTTTCTCTCGCTCTAAGAGCCAGGTTGAGCGTAAGCAGACCTGGAGTCTTTGGGGCAAGATTATCGTAGGATGCCTTCCTGCTGCAGTCATTGGCCTTGCGTTCGATGACTTTATGGAAGAGCATTTTTACAACGCTTATGTTGTAGCGCTTGCACTGATTGTCTATGGTATTGCGTTTATTGTTATCGAGAAGTGGCGTGCCGCAAAGATTGCTTCTGTTGATATGTCTCAGCCTCGTGGCGCTCATTTTGCGCCGCGCACCCAAGAGCAGCTCGCAGCAGCTTCTACTGACTTTGGTGAAATTGAGTCGGTAGACGAGATGTCTTATAAGACGGCTTTTGGCATTGGTTGCTTTCAGGTATTGTCTTTGATCCCGGGTACTTCTCGCTCTGGTTCTACCATCATTGGCGGCTTGTTGTTGGGAACCACGCGTTCTTGTGCTGCAGAGTACACGTTCTTCTTGGCCATCCCTGTGATGTTTGGTGCAAGTTTCTTGAAGCTCGTTAAGTTCTTCTTGAAGGGCGGCACCATTGTTGCATCAGAGATGATTATTCTTGTTGTAGGCATGGTTGTTGCATTTGTTGTCTCACTTGCAGCAATTAAGTGGCTTGTTGGTTTTGTACGCAAGCACGATTTCCAGCCATTTGGCGTTTACCGTATTGTTTTGGGTATCGCTGTTTTGGCTTACTTTATGCTGTTGGCATAGTAGCGTATAGATTGCATATGGCTCCAGTCTTGGCGAGGTGTTCTCCTTGCGAAGGCTGGAGTTTTTTTATGCGCAAAATTTCTTCTGACTTAGTGAGTTTCACGAGCGTGGAGTAAGCAATGTCTGGGCAGCTGTTAGAATTGACAGCGCACAAACGATAATTGATGGAGTGATTATGTCTGAGTTTGTAATCGATATTGATTCATTGAACCCGGCTCAACGTGAGGCGGTGTTAACAACCGAAGGTCCTTTGCTGGTTTTGGCTGGTGCAGGATCGGGTAAGACCCGCGTTTTGACGTATCGTATTGCACATATGATTGCCGATAAGAACATTGCTCCATGGCGTATTTTGGCAATTACCTTTACTAACAAGGCTGCAAAAGAGATGCGTGAGCGCTTGAGTCAGCTGCTTCCTGAGAGCATGCGTGGTATGTGGGTCTGCACATTCCACTCGATGTGCGTACGCATTTTGCGCGAGCATGCAACGCTTTTGGGCTATACATCAAACTTTACTATTTATGACGACGATGACTCCCGTCGTTTAGTACGCGACATTATGCGCGATAAGAATATTGCCGAGAAGCAATTTCCAATCAATATGATTCGTGGTCGTATTTCGAGCGCAAAAAATGCTATGCAATATCCTTCTGATGTTCGTGCTGCAGCAGTTGCTCCTCACGATCGCATTGTTGCAGAAGTATACGAAGAGCTTGAGCGTCGTCTTAAGTCTTCTAATGCAATGGACTTCGATGATCTGCTCGTACGCACCCTCGAGCTGTTTAAAAATCACGCTGACGTACTTGAGCAGTATCAAGATCGTTTTCGCTATATTTCTATTGACGAGTATCAGGATACCAACCACGTTCAGTATGAGCTTGCACAGCTGCTCGCTTCTAAGTATGGCAACCTCATGGTTGTAGGTGACGACGATCAGTCCATTTACTCATGGCGTGGCGCTGATATCTCTAATATTCTTAACTTTGAGCATGACTTTGAAAATGCCAAGGTAGTAAAGCTTGAGCAAAACTACCGATCAACAGGCCACATTTTGGGTGCTGCAAATGCTGTTGTTCGTCAGAATTCCCAGCGTAAAGATAAGCGCTTGTTTACTGATGCAGGCGATGGTGAGTTGATCGAAGCATATCAGGCATCAGATGAGCGTGATGAGGGTCGCTGGATTGCTGGAGAGATCGAGAAGCTCCATGTAATGGGTTGGAGCTACGATGACTGCGCTGTCTTTTATCGTACAAACGCCCAGTCACGTGTTCTTGAAGATATGTTCTTGCGTGCGGGTATTCCATACAAAATGGCTGGCGGCACGCGATTCTTCGATCGCCAAGAAATTCGCGATACGATGGCATATCTCAAAATGGTTGTTAATCCCTCAGATGATGTAGCTGTTAAGCGCGTTATTAATACACCTCGCCGTGGAATTGGTACCACTTCAATTCAAAAGATTGAAGCCTTGGCAGTTGCATATCATGTAACGTTTTTCCAGGCATGTGAGCTTGCATGTGCAGAAGAAGGATTGCTCTCTGCTAAGTGCCGTCTTTCTTTGGGCAAGTTTTGCGCCTTGGTACGCAATAATCGCAACAAGGATGGCGAGCTGCTTGAGGTAGTTGAGTCAATCATCAACGATTCTGGCTTGATTCAGGCACTCGAAGCAGAGCACACTCCAGAGTCACAAAGTCGTGTCGAGAACATCCAGGAGTTTATGGGCGTAGTAGGTGAGTTTGATGAGTCTCACCAAGATGTAGAAAATACGCTTGAGTCCTTATCGGAACTTCGCGCAGCAGGCATGATGGTCACCGATGCATTGGGTGATGCTGGAGAAGAGGGACTTGATGCCCAGCGATCATCGACGCTTATTCAGGATAGCTTGGATCCTATCGAGAAGCTCTATGGCCCGCTTCAGTGCAAGGCGTTGCCAGCACTGATGGAGTGGTTGGCCCTTCGTTCCGACCTTGATTCGTTGGTAGGAGAGACTTCTTCGATCACCATGATGACGATCCACTCTGCTAAGGGCTTGGAGTATCCTGCAGTATTTGTTGCTGGCATGGAAGAGGGCATTTTCCCACATGGCTCGCTTTCTGGCGATAAGTCCGAGGCAGAAATTGAGGAAGAGCGTCGTTTGGCTTACGTTGCATTTACGCGTGCTCGCAAGCGTTTGCACCTAACGTATGCTTCCATTCGCCATATGTTTGGTCAGGTACATGCAAATCCTCGTTCTCGCTTTATTTCTGAGATTCCTTCCGAGCATATTAAGTTTGCAGGCATTGGTTCTGAGGGCTTCTCGGGAACAGGATGGGAGAAGCGCGGAGACCGCCACGGTACGTTTGGTTCCGGTCGAGGATCGAGCATGTACGGCGGCAACGTCTTTGGCTCAGACACTCGCTCCAATGGAAGAACGCAGCGTACATTTGGCGGTACGTCTTCTACGGTCAAGCGTCCTCCTTCGACATTTAAGGGCAAAACGCCAGATTATGCTCAGGCTGCTTCTCGAACAGTAGAGCCAATGAAGCGCGATATGAAAGCGGCTGCCGAGGAGTTTGTCGTAGGCGAGAAGATCTCTCATAAGACATTTGGTGTGGGTGAAATTGTTGCCGTTGATGGCGATATGCTTCAGGTTCAGTTCCAAAAGAGCGGCCAAACCAAGAAGCTTATGAAGGGTTTTGCACCGATTACCAAGATCGTCGAGTAAACTTTTGTAAATTCTTTGGCATTTTGTATACCTAATAGGTACAATGGCTAGAACGCATAGGTTTTGGTGTTTGGTTTATCCATTCAAAAGTAGCGTAGCCAAATACAAGTGAACAGTGCAACCACTCTCAGCAATGGGGGTGGTTGTTTCGTTCTAACTATCATGGGAGGTGCATGATGAAATCGCTTTCTGGTCGTAACAGCATAATCGTTGCGGCGACATTGTTTTCTATGTTTTTTGGAGCTGGCAATCTCATTTTGCCTCCATTAGTTGGTGCGTATGCAGGCGATGTTTCTCTCATTGCAGGCGCAGGCTTTATGATTTCTGCTATTGGCTTGCCTATTTTAGGTGTTGTAGCTTCTGCTTTGTCAGGTAGTTTGGCCGAAATTGCGTCACGCGTTTCCGAGAAGTTCTCGTATCTCTACGTCATGTTGATCTACTTAACTATTGGTCCATTCTTGGCAATTCCTCGTACGAGTTCTACCTCGTTTGAGATGCTCGTCCCACTTTTGCCAGAAGATACCAATATTTTGCTGGTGAGCGTGTGTTTCTCGGTAGCGTTCTTTGCTGTTGCTTTTACGCTTGCCTTGCATCCTAATAAGCTTGTTGATGTTTTGGGCAAGGTATCTGCTCCAGCTTTGATTGCATTAATTGTTGTGCTGGTTGGTGCGGCAATTCTTGCGCCAACGGCTCCAGCAATGCCTGTTCGTGCGCCTTATGAGTCTGACGCCATGATTGAGGGCTTTGTTGCGGGCTATCAGACTATGGATTTGCTTGCAGCACTTAACTTTGGCCTGGTCATTGCTATGAACATTCGTGAGCTTGGCGTGACCGATTCTCATGATGTTGCACGCGAGATTGTTCGTTCGGGCATTCTTGCTGGCTTGTTGATGTTTGCTATTTACATGGGATTGACCTACGTGGGAACAACCACAGCAACGTTGGTTCCAGATGCAACTAACGGTGCAGTTTTGCTTGTTGCTTCTGCGCAAGATCACTTTGGTGTAATGGGCAACGTTTTGGTCGCAGCGATTTTCTTGATTGCATGCTTAAACGTTTGCATTAGCCTTATTAGCTGCTGCTCGGAGTACTTCTCCGAGACTTTCCCTAAGGTTAGCTATCGTAGCTGGGCAGTTTTGTTCACCGTCTTTAGTTGCGTTGTTTCCAACGTTGGATTGTCAAAGATCATTGCTTTTTCTGTTCCTTTGCTTTCTGCTTTGTATCCAATCTCCATTGTTCTTGTTTTGTTTGGATTGGTCTCAAAGCAGGTCGATAAGTACCCTGCTATTTGGAAGACAGCTGTTTTGACTGCAGTTTTCTTTGGTGTTGTGACTTCGGCTCGCGCAACGTTTGCGCCTCAAGCAGTTTTGCCTCTTATCGATTCATTGCCTGGTGCAGAATTTGGCTTGGCTTGGGTTTTGCCTGTTCTTGTTTCTATTGTTGTTGGTTGGCTCATCTCATATGTTTCTCAGCGTAAGCAGCAGGCATAGTAGATATAAAACTCACTTATATATATGCGACAGTGTGGTACAAAAATTTGTGCCACACTGTCGTTTTTTTGTACAGTCGCTGCGATTGTGAAGTCAATATTAAGAATTTTTCGGTAGGATATTAATTAATGTATTACTTCAAACCTTGGAGGAATTTATGAGCAAGGTTCTCATTTTTGGTCATAAGAATCCTGATAACGATGCAATTATGTCTGCTGTTACCTTGGCAAAGCTCAAGAATGCGCTTAACGACGGTAACGAGTATGTAGCTTGTCGTCTTGGTGGTATGCCACGCGAGACTCAGTTGAAGCTTGAGAAGTGCGGCTTTGACGCACCTGTATTCCTCGAGAAGATTGAGCCAGCTGCAGAGGGCGAGGAGCCAGTAAAGGTTATCCTTACCGACCACAACGAGGCTTGCCAGTCTGTTGACGGCCTTGAGAATGCAGACGTTATTGGCGTAGTAGATCACCACCGCATTGGTGCTTTCTCTAACCCAAATCCTATCTTCTTTGTAACCCTTCCTTGGGGTTCTTCTTGCACTATCGTAGCTTACCTTTATGGTGCTTATGGTGTTGAGATGAGCGACGAGATTGCTGAGTGCCTTCTCTCTGCAATGATGACTGACACCGTTATGCTCAAGAGCCCTACCACTACCGATGTTGATCGCAAGATCGCAGCTCAGCTTGGTGAGCAGCTCGGCGTAGATCCAGTAGAGTTTGGTAAGGCTGTTTTCAAGTCTCGTGGTGCAGGCGACTTCACCCCAGCACAGATGGTTTCTCGTGACATCAAGTGCTTCGAGATTGCTGGCAAGCAGATCTACATTGGTCAGTACGAGACCGTAGACAAGACTGCAGCACTCGACCAGCTCGAGGAGCTCCGTGCAGCTATGGAGACGTATCGTGCAGAGCACAATGGCGATGGCTTGGTACTTCTTGTAACCGATATTCTCGAAGAGGGTAGCCAGGTACTTATGTGCGGCGAGACCGATATTCCTTGCCGTGGCTTGGGCATTGAGGATAAGCACGAGGGCGTTTGGATGCCAGGCGTACTTTCCCGTAAGAAGCAGGTAGCTGCTCCTCTTATCGCTTGTGGTGAGTAATTCCTGTTTAGTAAAAACAGGTTCTCGAATAAATAATTCGTAGAGAAAACGTCGTCGGTGGGTGTGAAACTTGCCGGCGGCGTTTAGTTAATAGTTGAACGTTTGGGAGGTAGATATTCCAGTGACAAAGCACAATTACGCAGATTTAGTTACAGAAAAGCAGAAGCGCCGCATTATGGCGTCTCGATGGGCTCACAGAGTTTTGAGCAATGGTACTGTTTCGGCAGCCGTTATGGTTTTAGCTGCAATTGCGGCTGTTGTTTGCGCAAATACCGATTGGTATTTTGTTATTCATGAGTTCCTTCATTCGTCATTAAGCTTCAGCGTTGGCGAATTTAGCATGTCCATTTCTGTTGAAGCATTTATCAACGATTTCCTGATGGCAATCTTCTTCTTGCTCGTTGGTATTGAGCTTAAATATGAGGTTACAGTAGGCGAGCTTCGCCGTCCTAAGCAGGCAATGCTTCCAATGCTTGCTGCAGTTGGTGGCGTTGTTGTTCCAGCTTGCATTTATGGTGTTCTTAACCGCGGTGGTGCAATTCACGGTTGGGCTATTCCTATGGCAACCGATATTGCATTTGCGCTCGGTGTTTTGTCTTTGTTGGGTAACAAGGTTCCTAACAGCATCAAGGTATTCTTTACTACCTTGGCAATTGCAGACGACTTGCTTGCAATTGCAGCGATCGCACTGTTCTACGGTCAGGCACCTTCAATGTTCTGGCTTGCTTGCTCTGCTGTAACAGTTGTTGTCTTGATTGTTTTAAATCGCCGCCAGGTTTTCAACTTGCGTCCTTACTTGGCTGTTGGTTTGCTGCTGTGGTTCTTTATGTTCCAGTCTGGTATTCACGCAACGCTCGCGGGCGTTATTTTGGCATTCTGCATTCCAGCTCGTACTGATATTCGTACCGATTCTTTGGTTGACTGGATGTACGACCGTCTTCCTGACATTGCCGATCGTTATGATGACGAGAAGCACATCTTGGGTCAGCATGACTTTACTGCTGCGGTAAACAACTTTGAGCGTGTTGCACATCGCGTAACGCCACCATTGCAGCGCCTCGAGAACAAGATTTCTTTGCCTGTTAACTACCTCATTCTTCCAATCTTCGCCTTTGCTAATGCACAGGTTCGTTTGGTAGGCGCAGATATGTCTGCTTTGATGGTAGACCCAGTAACCTTGGGCACTTACTTTGGTATGGTTTTGGGTAAGCCACTTGGTATCTTTGGTGTTACCTACTTGCTCGTTAAGGTTGGCTTGGCAGATCTTCCACGCAACGTCAATTGGCACCATATTGCTGGCGTTGGCATCTTGGGTGGTATTGGCTTTACTATGTCCATCCTCATTGCAGGCCTTGCATTCCCTGCTGTTCCAGCAGAGCAGCTTGCATCCAAGACTGCAATTCTTGCAGCTTCAGTTTCTGCTGCCGTTATTGGCGTGGTATACATGAACCACGCTTGCAAGAATCGTGACTCTTCTGGTGAAAGCCATGTAAGTGAAGCGGCTCCGGTAAAGTAAGCATATCGCTTTATAACAATTCCCTTTATACGCCTCATGGCTGTCTTATGCGACAGTTACGAGTGTGGTATAAAGGGAATTTTTTTATTGAAAATTATTCGACTGTTCCGTAGACACGACCCCAACCGTGGGCAGCAAGTGCAGAGTTAAGCTGATCGCAAAGGCGCTGGCGGGAGTATGTTCCTGGTGGCAACAAAGAGATGATTTCTATCAAATCTTCGTGCAGGTCATGTGCTTCGGCGAGTAAAATTAAGTCAATGCGCTTAACAATGGTTGTATTCAAAAAGGCAGTGTCTACCAGGCGCTGCAAATCTCCGAACTCATCGGCTTGAATATTGATTGCGCGTTTTGTTTCACCTTGAGAAGGATTATTCATTGTCTCTCCAGTGATAGTAATTTCTCATCAGAATAAAAGGTATACTTTTAGCAGTTCCGAGGAAAGGTGCATTCATGCAAACTATTTACGAAAACATGACCACAGAAGAACTTGCAGCAGAGGTTGCTCGTTTAGATCTTGAGGTTGAGCATGCATGTGCGAAAAACCTTGCACTCGATATGGCACGCGGAAAGCCTTCACCACAGCAGGTAAATATTTCGCGTCCAATGTTGTCTATTTTAACCGAAGATTCCGATTTGACCGATGAGGGCGTTGATTGCGCAAATTACGGTGGCTTTGAGGGAATCCCTTCTGCACGTAAGTTGGCAGGAGAGTATTTTGGTGTTCCTGCCGAGAATACCTTTGTATTTGGCTCTTCTAGTCTGACCATTATGCATGACGTTCTTGGCCACTTGTGGCGCAAGGGCACTGATGGTAATCCTGCTTGGGATAGTCTTGGCGAGACTAAGTTTTTGTGCCCAGCTCCAGGTTATGACCGTCATTTTAGGATTACCGAAGATCTTGGTATGACCAATGTTGCCATCCCTATGACCGGCGAAGGTCCAGATATGGACATGATCGAAGACCTCGTTGCTCACGATGCTTCTATCAAGGGTATTTGGTGCGTTCCAAAGTACTCAAATCCAACTGGTGAAACCTATTCAGACGAGACTGTTCGTCGCCTTGTTTCAATGAAATGTGCAGCTCCAGACTTTAGGATTTTCTGGGATAACGCCTACAGCGTTCATGATTTGTATGATACGAGCGATTCTTTGCTCAATGTATTTGATGCAGCACGCGAAGCAGGTAATCCAGATCGCGTCTATGCGTTTGCATCTACTTCTAAAATTACGTTCCCTGGTGCAGGTATGGCATTTATGGCTGCATCAAAGAAGAATCTCGAAGAGATTGCTGTAACCTTTGGTGCCGGTTTGATTTCTGCCGACAAGATGAATCAGCTCCGTCATGTTCGCTTTATGCCAACGCTTGCAGATATTCATGCTCACATGCAAAAGCATGCAGAGTTCTTACGCCCTCGCTTTGAGGTTGTAGAGCAAAAGCTGCAAGAGGGTCTTGCCAATACGGGTTGCGCTCGCTGGACGCACCCACGTGGTGGCTACTTTGTATCCTTTGATGGCGTTGATGGTTCTGCACAGCGCATCGTCGCACTTACTGCAAAGATGGGTGTCAAGATGACGGGCGCTGGTGCTACCTATCCTTATGGCAAGGACCCACACGACACCAACATTCGTATTGCTCCAAGCTATCCTTCTGTAGAAGATTTGGCTTCAGCATTGGATGTCTTTGTTCTGGCCGTTAAGTGTGTTTCTGCTCACATTGCATACGAAAACCGATAAGGTCTTTTATCGGTACGAGATTTATTAAAGGGGTTTGTCTACATGATTCTTACTGCTGATTACGTTCTTCCTATAACGTCAGCTTCCATCAATCATGGCGCAATTCTTGTTCGTGATGGCCGTATTGAAGCTGTAGGAGAGCTCGACGAGCTGGAGGCAGCTTATCCTGATGAGTGCACGTATGATTTTGGTACAGCAGCACTTATGCCGGGCTTTGTTGATGCTCACTCTCACCTAGAGTATTCGAGCATGGGTGGCATTTTTGAGGATGTCCCCTATGTTGATTGGAAAGCGCGCATCGCACTTGCTACCCGCAAGATCAGCTCTCAGGATTGGGAGGATGCGGCATTTCTCGGTGCTATTCAGGCACTTTCTGCTGGTATCACCGCTGTAGCTGATGTTACCAATACGGGTGCTCCTTTGCGTGCAATTGAAGCTACGGGCCAGCATGGTGTTATCTATCGTGAGGTTTCTACCGACACTAAGGCTCATATTGATAATGAGATGGCTGCGGCAGATGCAGACATTCAGCAGTGGCGTTCATTTGCAGATAAGCACGACATGTTGGTGCGCGTAGGTATTGCTCCAGGATCTTTGTATGCTGTCAATCCAAATTTGCTTCGTGCAATTGGCGACTACGCAATGGACGGCACTCCAGTTGCTGTTCATGTTGCAGGTTCTCGCGAGGAGTATGACTTTATTCGCTACGGTTCTTCTCCGTTTGCATTAGATATTGATAATGAGCAATCCCGTGCATTTGAGGGCGTTCAATCTCAGGCGTTTTTGCCAACGGGTACGTCTCCTGTGCGCTATGCACTCAACTGGGGCATTATGTATGCTCCAGATGTTATGGTCATTCATGCAATCGAGCTTGATGATGGTGACATTGCACGTATGGCAGAGCAGAACTTATCGGTAGTAACATGCCCACGTGCTTCTGCAAAACTTGGCTGCGGTATTACTCCGTTGCTTGATTTGCGTGAGGCTGGCATTAGGGTTGGCTTGGGTACCAACTCTCCTGCAGCAGCAGACTCCATTGATCCTTTTGAGGAGATGCGTTTTGGTTTGTTGCTTCAGCGTGCAGTGAGCGGCTCGCGTGCATTCTTTACTGCAATGGATGTTATGCGCATGGCAACAATCGATGCAGCAAAGATTTTGCACCTGGATGACGAGATTGGTTCTCTTGAGGTTGGAAAGCGCGCAGACATTGTAGCGATTGACCTATCTCAGTCTATGCAGGTACCAACAACGTCTCCCGAGGCAGCCGTTGTACATTCTGCTAATCGCAATGATGTTGTTATGACCATGATTGATGGTCGTGCAGTTTATCGCCGTGATCAAGGTTTTAATTTGCCTGGTGATGGTGCAATTCAGTTTGAAGAGTTTAAGTCAATTTCTGAGCGTGCTCAGGATTTGAGAAGGTCTTTGCGTAAGTAATTTAGAGGGGAGACGCATGGCAAGCGAGGAAAGGATGCCTCAGTCTGCTGAGCAAAAAGATAATTTGGCCCAGCCGGTACCCCGCGTGCATACGGCTCCACGCCTTTTGCGCGTGGTTATCACCTCTGTGCTTGTTGTTGGCATCTGCATTGCGGGACTCTTTGCATTCGATTTATATCAGCAGGGATATGACAGTCTTATATGGGATGCTGCTCCATCATCACAGCCTGAAGAAGTGTTTGATCCTGCAACTATTACTGAGGACACAACCTTTGAGCAGATCGATGACGGGTACGACCAGCTTTGTGCACAAGCGCTTGAAGAATATGACCGCACGCATGCTTCACAGTCAGCCTGCTTGAACGTAGCCAACTCATACTTTAATTGGGGTATGGCTCTTCTGAGTAAGAGTAGTAGCACACAACAAGACGAGTATGTTCAAGGTTTGTTCATGAAGTCGTATGAATACTATGGTGAGTATCTTAAGATTTCATCAATACCAGCCGTTGAAGTAAACAGCGCCATTGCATTGTTTTATGCTGGTGATAGTGATAAAGCTATCCAGGCGTTGGAAGAACTTGTACAGCAGCAGCCTACGTATGCTCCTGCTTGGTCAAACCTTGGTTTGTTCTATGAATCCGAGGAACGCTTGGATGATGCTGTGGATGCGTATACTAAAGCTTGCCAGTCTACTTCGGATGAACCTGGTGTAGAGCAGGCACGCATGTTTGCTCAAGAACGTCTTGACGCTCTTGATGAATAGGAGAGATGCATGGACCTTTCGATTACTACTGCTCCTGCAGTTGAGAAGTATCTCATTGTTGTATCTGGCGAGGTAGATATTTCTAATGCAGAGAATTTACGCTCTGCAATCAACCTTGCGTTGGAGCAGCCTTGCGAGAGCATCTGCCTTGATTTTTCTGATGTTGCATACATCGATTCAACAGGCATTGGTGTACTGGTTGGCGCTGCACATGCAGCTGCTGAGCGTGATCGCGCTTGGAGCATTGTTGGAGTTCAGCCTCAGGTATTGCGCATCGTTCAGATGCTTGGTGTTGATGGCGAAATCAACGCAATTGCATAATAATGGTCAGTTTGTTGCTGTGAGCGTAGGCTTGCAGCAACATCTTTTTAAATATTGATTTTTGCTTGCGAAATAATTAGCAGTGTGAGCGCTTTTACTTTATACTAGTAAATTGTTGTACTGATTTTTGTATTTGCTGTTGCTCGCCAGGAGGTTTTACCGTGTTTGGTATTGGTGAAACAGAATTTCTCATAATTCTATTATTTGCTTTCTTACTGTTTGGACCAGATAAGATGCCTCAGATGGGTCGCACCATTGGACGTGCTATTCGTCAGTTTAGGGAGACTCAGCAAAAGATGACTGCTGTCGTACAGTCTGAGGTTATTGACCCTATGGCTGCTGCATCCAAGCCAAAGCCTGTTAAGAAGGCTGCCGCTGCTGCTGTTGCAGAAGACGCAGACATCGAAGAGCCTGTAGAGCAGACAGAAGAAGAGGCAAAGCGTGCAGAGCGCCGCAAGGAGTCTTTTGCAGAGCGTCGTGCTCGCTTGGCTGCCGAGAAGGCCGCATCACAGGCTGCCTTGGAAGATGAGATTAACTCTGGCCACGAGGTAGCAACTACCGAGCTTGAGCCAGTTGTAGTAGAAGAGCAGCAGTCAGACGAGCCTGTAGTTGAGGAAGTTTCTCGTACTCGCTCTCTTTATGCTCGCCGTGAGCGTAAAGCAGATGCAGCTCCAAGCACGAGTGTGGGAGAGGAGTGTGAGCAGTAATGCCTATCGGACCAGCGCGCATGCCGCTCTTCGATCACTTGGGAGAGCTTCGTCGTCGTCTTACCATTATTGTTGTTACCATGTTGGTAACCGTTATGGTTATGTATTTTGCAACTCCTGTTGTCATTGATATCTTGAAGGACCCTATTGCTCGATTCCTTCCTACTGGTGGCTTTATTGTTACTGGAGCATTGGGCGGTTTTACCATTAAGTTCAATGTTGCATTCAAGGTAGCATTTGTTATGTGTACGCCACTTATTATGTGGCAGATTATGGGCTTTTTCTTGCCTGCATTGCGTGAGAAAGAGCGCAGGTGGTTTACTCCTACGGTCTTCTCGGCAGTAATGTTGTTCTATTTAGGTGCATTGTTCTGCTATTTTGCAATCCTGCCAGCAACGTTTGGCTTCTTGGTAGAAGAGTCTGCATCTATTGGTACGGTAATGCCAGAAGCTGTTGACTTTATCAACATTGAGCTTTTGCTTATGATTGGCTTTGGCGTTGCTTTTGAGCTGCCTTTGATCGTCTTCTACTTGGCAGTATTCCACATTGTTCCTTACACCACGTTCCGCGAGGCATGGCGCTACATCTACGTTATCTTGCTGGTAATTTCTGGTGTCGTTACGCCAGACGCATCTCCAGTTACGATGATTTGCCTGTACGCAGCAATGATGCTGTTGTATGAGGGCGCTTTGGCAGTTACGCGCATTGTTATCTTGAAGCGTGAGGGTAAACAAGGTCTTTCCTACGGTCGAATTTCACTTTTCGACGATGATGATGAGGAAGAATAGCCAGGCGTTATATATAAAGTTTTCGCTAAGAGATTTTGTTGGCGATAAAGACTGTCTCTGCGGGCTGGTGTTCCCGTGATATAGTGAGAACGACTAACATCAACTTGCGCACAAGCACGCGGGGCTCATGCAGTCACGCGTGCTTTTTTATTACTTATATTGAAGGAGCCATTTTGAAGCTCATCGTTACCGAGAAAAATATTGCTGCAAAAAAGATTGCTTCATTGCTGTCTGATGCAGGCGCTCCAAAAGAGGACAAGGTGTATAACACCCCTGTCTATCGTTTTGACTATCAGGGTCAAGAGTGTGTAACAATTGGTCTTCGTGGACACATCTTGGCTCCAGATTTCCCTCCAACCATTATGTTTGACGAGAAGCGCGGTTGGTATTCTGTAATTGAAGAGACGGGTGAGGTGTTGCCAGCAGATATTCCTGATGGCCTTGCACGTCCTCCGTTTAAAAAGAAGTCTCCATTTTTGGTAGATGGCGTCAATATTAAAAGCTGGAAGATGGAGTCTCTGCCTTATCTTACTTGGGCTCCAATTATTAAAGATCCTTCTGCTAAAGACATCATTCGCTCGTTGAAAAACCTTGCTAAGAAGTCTGATTCTGCCATTATCGCAACAGACTTCGACCGTGAGGGAGAATTGATTGGCTCTGACGCTCTCGATCTTATTCGTGAAGTCGCTCCAGATTTGCCGGTAACGCGTGCTCGTTATTCTGCTCTTACTAAGGGTGAGGTTACCGAGGCGTTCGATAATCTTGTTGAGCTCGATCAAGACTTGGCCGACGCAGGCGAGTCTCGCCAGTATATTGACTTGGTCTGGGGCGCTGTTTTGACGCGCTACCTCACGCTCGCTCGTCGCGGTGGCTTTGGCAACGTTCGCTCTGCCGGACGTGTTCAGACTCCTACTTTGGCGTTAGTCGTTGCTCGTGAGCTTGAGCGCGAAGCATTTATCCCAGAGGATTATTGGCAGATTCGTGGTTTAGCTTCTGCTGCCGATAAGGACTTTAAGATTTCTCACGCCACTGCTCGTTTTAAAGATGAGAAGAAGGCTCAAGAGGCTTATGCGCACGTAGAGCATGCAACCCAGGGTAGTGTTGCTGCAATTACTAAGCGTTCTCGCAAGCAGCAGCCTCCAGTTCCATTTAACACTACGTCACTGCAGGCAGTTGCTGCATCTGAGGGCATGAGCCCTGCAACCACCATGAAGGTTGCAGAGTCACTCTATATGAGTGGTTTGATTTCGTATCCTCGTGTTGACAATACGGTCTACCCTAAGTCGCTCGACTTACGCGGTATTGTTTCTTCTTTGTCTAAGGTTCCTAATTTTGCACCAGTTGCAAAGAGCTTGTTGGCACAAGATAGCCTTGTTGCTACGCGTGGCAATAAAGAGACAACTGACCACCCACCAATTCACCCAACGGCCGCTGCAGATCAGTCTAAGCTTGAGCCACGTCAGTGGAAGCTGTACAACCTTATTTGTCGTCGCTTCCTGGCTACGCTGATGGGTCCTGCAACAATTGAAAATACCAAGCTTACGATTGATGTAGAAGGCGAGCCTTTTGTAGCATCAGGTGATGTATTGGTAGATGCTGGCTTTAGAGAGATTTATCCGTTTGGCATGAAGCGCGAAGAGCAGATGCCAATGCTCTCAGAGGGCGATGCGGTTTCTATTGATAAGATCGATCTTGAGGCTAAGCAGACCGAGCCACCAGCTCGTTATTCTCAGGGCAAGCTTGTTCAGGAGATGGAAAAGCTTGGTTTGGGTACAAAGTCTACGCGCGCATCAATTATTGAGCGCTTGTATACCGTCAAGTACGTCAAAAATGACCCTATTGAGCCTTCTCAGTTGGGCCGTGCAATCATTGAAGCATTGAATGATTTTGCACCACGCATTACTTCTGCAGATATGACTGCAGAGCTTGATGCAGATATGACGGCTGTGGCAGAAGGCCAAAATACGCAGGATGCAGTAGTTGAGCGTTCTCGTGCCATGCTAGCCGGTGTCATTGATGCGTTGATTGAGCACAAGGACGATCTTGGTGAGGCAATTGCAGATGCAGTTACTGCAGATGCTCGCGTTGGTGCCTGCCCTAAATGCGGCAACTCGCTTGTTTTGAAGTCAAGCCCTAAGACGCGCTCAAACTTTATTGGCTGCATGGGTTGGCCTGACTGTGATGTTACATATCCGGTTCCTTCCAACGTACGTATTGAGCCTATTGAGGGAGAAGAGGGCGTCTGCCCAGAGTGCGGTGCCCCGCGCATTATTTGTAAGCCATTCAGATCAAAGGCCTACACTATTTGCGTAAACCCTCAGTGCCCTACGAACTATGAGCCTGATTTAAAGGTGGGCGAGTGCCCAGTTTGTGCAGAAGCTGGCCGTCAGGGCGACTTGATTGCGCATAAGTCCGAGAAGACCGGTAAGCGCTTCATTCGTTGTTCTAACTTTGACGACTGTGGTGTTTCTTATCCTCTTCCTGGCCGCGGCAAGCTTGAGGCAACTGGCGAGGTTTGCCCTGAATGTGGTGCCCCAATTGTTGTAGTAGAAACTGCGCGTGGCCCTTGGCGCTTGTGCGTTGGAGTTGGCTGTCCTACCAAGGAGAAGAAGACAACTCGCCGTGGTGCAGCTACTAAGGAAGAAAAGGCAACCACCAAGAAGAAGCCTGCTGCAAAAAAGAAGGCGCCTGCCAAGAAAAAGGCTGCTGCAAAAAAGACAACAAAGGATTCCGAGAGCAACTAACCTCTCGGTGTGAGGATGCAATATGACTAACGACAGCTGTTCTCGCGGTAAGTTTATTACCCTTGAAGGTATCGATGGATGTGGTAAGTCCACCCAGGCAACACTTATCGTAGAAACCCTGCGTCACATGGGTGAGCATGTCTTGCAGTTGCGTGAGCCTGGTGGTTCTCAGATTTCCGAGAAGATCCGCCAGGTTTTATTAGATCCTCAAAATACAAAGATGTCAGTTAACTGCGAGTTGCTGTTATATGAAGCAGCTCGCACGCAGTTAATCGATGAGATTATCGAGCCTGCTTTGTCTTCAGGCATAAGTGTTGTCTGTGATAGATTTTATGACTCGACGACAGCGTATCAGGCATATGCAGGAGGTCTTGATCTTGCAACCTGCAAAGCGGCTAATATGCTTGCAGTAGGTTCCTGCGTACCAGATGTAACTGTTGTTTTCGATTTAGATGTTGAAGAGGCAGTTTCTCGCGCGGCACTTCGTTGCGGAGAAGACCCTTGTGATCGTATGGAGGCAAAGGGGCTTGAGTTCCAGCGCCGCGTTGCAGATGGTTACCGCCACATTGCTCAAGATGAATCACAGCGCGTAAAGCTTGTTGATGCGACGGGCGATATTGCCTCTGTAGCCCTTCGTACTATTGCTGTACTTGAGCAAGCTTTGGACATTGAGTTTGATCGTGATGCATTAACCATGGCATACGAGGATTTGATTTAGATGACGCCAGCTCAGCATTCAATCTTGGGCGAGTTTGCCAATCAGCCACAGGTTAAGCAGTTTTTGCAAACTGCGATCGAAATGAATCAGGTTGGTCAGGCATATCTCTTTCTGGGTGCTCCTGGATCAGGAAAGATGGAAGCCGCTCAAGGTCTTGCTCAGGCGCTCCTTTGCGACGATGGTGGCTGCGGTGCTTGTGATTCCTGCATTCGTGTAGCTCATAAAACTCATCCCGATGTCCATTATTACAGCCCAGATTCATCTGTTGGATATCTTTTGGAGCAAATTCGTGGCTTGCTCGAAGACGTTTCACTTGCTCCAATTAGGTCCAAGCACAAGGTATATATCATTGACCGAGCAGAACTATTAAGGTCAAATACCGCCAATGCGCTTCTTAAGACCATCGAGGAACCTCCTGCTAACGTAACCTTTATTCTTTTGGGTATTTCTCGCGATACGATTTTGCAAACGATTGTTTCGCGTTGCCAATGCGTTCCGTTTAGTCCAACTCCTCTTGACGTTGCTGCTCAGACAGTAGAGCGCAAGCTTGGGGTAGAGGCTTGGAAATGTCGCATGGCAGTCTCTGTCACGGGCAGTCCAAGCTACGCAATTGAGTTTTTGCGTAGTCCAGAACGCATGGCTGCACGCAGTGAGATGCTTCGTTCATTGTTGTCAATTGCAGACTTCGCCGATCAAGGTGATGTGCTCGATTATGCAAAGTTGATTGATCGAGCTATTGTAGATCCTCTGCACAATATGACTAAGCAGTCAGAAAAAGAGATTGAAGACAAAAAAGATTTCTTATCGGCAAAGGCAGTAAAATCACTGTCCGATCGTCTGCGTCGTGAGACAACCCACAACACACAGATACGCTATAAAGAAGTGCTTGGAAGTGTGCGTTCGTTGTTTCGTGATGTTCTGCTGGGTATACAAGACAACACTCATGCAATAATTAACGAGGATGCGCGTGAGCTCTATGAAAAATTAGTTGCTCGCATGGATTTAGCGGCTGTTACCGCAGCAATCGACGCGGTTAATACCTGTGAGTCGCGCATTGCATCTAATGTTACTCCGCGGCTGGCTTTAGAAGTCATGCTGTTAGATATAAGGAAGTTGTTATGCCTATAGTTATTCCTGTTAAGTTTGCGTTTGCAGCGCATGATTTGTGGTTTGATCCCGTATCAAGCGGTGCAGAAGCAGGCGACCATGTAGTTTGTGAGACTGAGCGTGGTTTGGAGTTTGGTCTGGTAACAGCTGATGCTTTTGAGGTTCCAGAAGAAGAACTGGGCCATGAGCTTAAGCCTCTTGTTCGCGTTGCAAGCGATGAAGATATTGATTTGGCAGAGAAACTGGCCGATAAGGGCGATGAAGCACTGCCTGTTTTCCGTAAATATGCCAGTGACCTAGAGCTGGATATGAAGCCTATTGCTGTTGAGTTTCTCTTCAGCGAGGACAAGGCAATTTTCTACTTCACGGCTGAAGATCGAGTTGATTTCCGTCAGCTTGTAAAAGATCTCTCTGCATACTTCCACGTTCGCATTGACATGCGTCAAATTGGCGTTCGTGACGAAACACGCCTTATTGGTGGTTACGCTCACTGCGGTCAGGAGCTTTGTTGTTGCCGTTTTGGTGGTCAGTTTGAGCCTGTTTCCATCCGTATGGCTAAAGAGCAAGATCTCCCTTTGAATTCTGCAAAGATTTCTGGCGTATGTGGCCGCCTTATGTGCTGCTTGCGCTATGAGTTTGAGGCCTATAAGGACTTCAAGAATCGTGCTCCTAAGAAAAAGCAGCTCATTGATACTCCTTTGGGCAAGGCTAAGATTATTGAGTACGATACTCCACGTGAGATGCTTCGTTTGCGTCTTGAGAATGGAAAGCAGTTCTGCGTCAATCTCGCTGATATGACCTGCTCTTCAGAGGCATGCTGTAAGGCAAAAGAGAATGGCTGTACCTGCCGTCCAGACACTGTCATGCGTGAGACGCTCGACGCTATTGAGTCTCCAGATATTGCGCTTGCATTGCTTGAGCTTGATCGTGAGAATGGCATTTCTGACGACGACGATGTATTGTCCGAGGCAGATCGCATTCAGACTACAAGCCCTACACGTGCTCGTGCCGAGCGCAGTCGTGCTCGTCGTGATGAGCGCCGCCGTAAGAATGACGATGCACAGTCTACGCAAGATTCTTCTGCCGATAAGCGCTCAAACCGTTCTTCCCGTAAGGGTTCTGATGATACCCAGCAGTCGTCACGCACTCCTCGCCGTCGTTCTTCTTCCGAGAAGACCGCTGCAAATGCGCGTGACAATCAGACTTCTTCAAGCCGTCGTCGCCGCCACATGAGTGCGACCGACCGTGAGGCTGCATTCGTTCGTGCGGCTGGCTCTACGCAGGATTCCAAGAAGTCCGAGACTCCTAAGGACGCACAGGCACCTAAGTCTACTCGTTCTCATCGCACGCACAAGGCCGCATCATCAAACAAGAATGCTGCAGCTCATACTGAGAGTGCTTCTGCCGAGAAGAACACGCAGCAGTCAAGCCGCCGCCGTCACAAGACTGCAGATGGTAAGACATTGGCTCGTACAACCCAGACCAAGAATGCTGCTATTGCTAAGAAGGGCAATAACAACAATGAGCCTCGTCGCTCCACCAAGGCTGCAACTCCTTCAGTCGCAGAACAGGTTGCAACGAGCGAGGTAAAGGTTACGCGCCGCCGTCCAGGTGACCGCGGTGGTTCCCAGCCAGCTGAGAACTCTACTAAGTCATCCTCTGAGACACGTAAGAACTCAAATCGTCGTTCTCGCCGTACTCACAAGAGTGCTCCAAAAACTGATGAATAGAACAATACCCGGATATCTTTCCTAGATATCCGGGTATTCTTTTACAAAAAACTCTGCACTGTAGGCATTCTGCGTTGAGTAAATTCTTTCGTTACCATATAAAAGAAAAATCCCGCTTGAATCACGAGTTGTGAAACAGGCGGGATTTTATTTGCTAAATTTTGATTTGACTTACAAATCGTAAATTGCAGAGAACTTCTCGGCAAGGTAATTGCAGTAGAAGGATGCATCAAATGGAGCCTTGCATGCTGCCTCAACAATCTCAGGACCATCGAGTGCACGACCGTGCTGCCATACGTGTTCCTTGAGCCAAGCGTTGATTGGAGCGAAGTCTGCCTTAGCAAGGCTACCCTCAAAGTCAACGCCGTCAGCCTTCATGGCTGCCAAGAACTGAGCTGCATATGCAGAACCTAAAGCGTAGCTTGGGAAGTAACCAAAGCTACCACCAGACCAGTGAGTGTCCTGAAGGCAACCAAGGGTGTTGTTTGGAACTTCTACGCCTAAATACTCTTCCATGAACTTAGACCAAAGAGCTGGAACGTCCTTTGCGGTTGCCTCGCCGGAGAAGAGCATACGCTCGATCTCGTAGCGAACCATAATGTGGAGGGAGTAAGTGAGCTCATCTGCTGCGGTACGAATAAGGGAAGGCTGTGCCATGTTAATGCCGCGATAGAGCTCATCTGCAGTGACGTTCTCAAAAATCTCTGGAGCGTGCTTCTTAAGAAGCTCAAGCAAAGGCTCCATGAATGCACGGGAGCGACCAACAACATTTTCCATAAAACGAGACTGGCTCTCGTGGATACCCATGGAGGTACCACCAGAAAGGCAGCTATAACCGTACTCTGGCTTAACATTCTGCTCGTAGATTGCGTGGCCACCCTCGTGGAGCATAGAGAAGACGTTGTCGGTAAGGTCGTTAGGGTAGATGTGAGTTGCTACACGTACATCGCCATTAGCAAAACCGTCAGAGAATGGGTGCTCTACAAGACCGACGCAAACGCCGTTCATGTCAAGACCCTCCATCTCGATAAGGTCTTTGCCCAAAGCAAGCTGAGCTTCCTCAGACATATATGCATCCATAAATGCTGGGCGGGTCTGTGGGCCCTTAGCAGAAATTGCGTGAACTAAAGGAACAACCGTTGCGCGAACCTGATCGCAGAACTTGTCGAACTCAACGCTGGTAAGACCGCGCTCGTTAAGGTCGAGCAATACATCATATGGATCAGCATCTGGATTAATCTTGCTTGCGCGATCACGAAGCATAGCTACAAGCTTGTCGATGTAAGGAGCAAAGGTGTCCCAGTCTCCGGTATTCTTTACAGCGTGCCAAACATCGCCAGCCTCGCATACCAGGCGAGTGTAATCCTGCTCTTCTTCGCTAGAAATTGCAGAAGACTCTTTGAGGTCACGAGAGAAGATTTTAAGCTCAAGAGCGGTCTGCTCATCGAGGTCCTTCTCGGCAGATAAGGCATCAACAATGCGCTGAGCATCTGCAGAGCAGGTAAGGTCGTGAACCTGGCCTGCGAGCGTAGCCATTGCTTCACCACGAGCAGCGCCACCATTGAGAGGAGCTACGGTCTCGCCGTCCCACTCAAGGATGCTCATGAGGTAGGTATTGATTTTGATATCATGCTGGAGCTTTTTGAATTCAGCAACACTTTGATCTTTAGTCATAAGTAGCTTCCTTTCAGTAATACGTAAGAAAAATTGGCTAATTTTTTGAAACTCCAATTTCCTATAGTTTAAAACACTTCACTGTGGCAAAGTATATCTAACTTATTTGATACGCTAATTTCACTAGTTATCCTAAATGATAGGTCGTTTGTTTGACGACTGTTGGCTCTATGTAATAGTAGGGAGATGACACGATGCCATCTGCACGACTTCAGTTCGACGCATGGGAAGACATGTACGCAGAGCGTACCCATGCATTGCGCCGTTCGGCAGTTCGAGATTTGTTTGCAGCAATTTCTCGTCCAGATGTTATTGGATTGTCTGGTGGTATGCCAGATATTCGCGTTTTGCCTCTTGAGGACGTATCACAGCTCGCGGCAGATTGTATTGCACGCGAGGGTATAGCCGCCCTTCAGTATGGTGGCACTGATGGTCGTATTCAGACGCGCGCAGCGATTGCGCGTACGCTTGATGAAATTGATATTCATGTTGCTCCCGAGGATATGATTTTGACCGCAGGCTCTCAGTCTGCGCTTGATTTTCTCGGCAAGATTTTTATCAATCCTGGTGACACAATCATTTGCGAAGGCCCAACCTACCTGGGTGCACTGCAGGCCTTCTCGGCATATGAGCCAAACGTTGTATGCATTGACTTAGACGACCATGGCATGCGCATTGACTTGCTTGAAGAGAAGCTCAAGGAGCTTGGTCCTTCTGGTGCAAAGTTTATCTATACCATTCCTAACTTCCAGAATCCTGGCGGCGTTACGATGTCGCTTGAGCGTCGTCGTCGTTTGAGTGAGCTGTCCCACGAGTATCACATTCCTATTATTGAGGATGATCCTTACGGACGCTTGCGTTTTGATGGTGAGGCAATTCCTCCTATCAAGGCAATTGACAATGACGTTATTTATCTGGGCACGGTTTCTAAGATTTTTGCTCCAGGTTTGCGCATTGCATGGGTTGTCGCTCCTCGTCCTATTTTGACTAAGATTAACCTGGCTAAGCAGGGTGCTAACCTGTGTACTTCTCCGCTTAATGAAGTACTGGTAGAGCACTATTTTGATGATCTCGACTGGCATGCTACTCAAGATAAGGTTATCGAGCTTTATCGTGAGCGCCGCGATGCTATGTTGTCTGCGCTGGAGGAGTATTTCCCACCAGAGGCAACGTGGACCAAGCCAGAAGGTGGCTTCTTTGTTTGGGTTACCCTGCCTAAGTATTTTGACACCGACCAGATGATGTCGGTAGCGCTTAAGCATGGTGTGGCATATGTTCCAGGTAGCGGCTGCTTCCCTGATGGTCGTGGTTCTAACAGCTTCCGTATTGCATTTTGCTACGAAGAGCCTCAGGTCTTGCGCGAGGGTATCAAGCGTCTGTCTGAGGTAATTTCTGATCGTATGGATCTCTACCGTGCCTTTATGCGCGCGGGTGCACTTCCAACCGAGTAAGCACACGTTCTAAGATAAAGGAGACACAAATGGCTCTTAAAGTTGCAGTAATCATGGGTGGCACTTCTTTCGAGCGCGACTTTTCTTTGAAGTCCGGCAAGCGTATTGCCGACGACTTGCAGTCTTTGGGTTACGAAGTTTTGCCATTGGATGCAAATGACGCATTGGTAGAGACGCTTCGTGCCGAGAAGCCCGATGTAGCATTTATTGCTATGCACGGTTTGGGTGGCGAAGACGGTACCATTCAGGAGTTGCTTGAGTTCTTGCAGATTCCTTACGTTGGTTCTACCTCTGATGCATGCCGTGCTAGCTGGAATAAGGTTGACCTTGCTCGCGCATTTGACGCTTATTTTGCTGAGGAAAATGAGCTTGTTACCCCTCAGGGCTTCTGCTTAACTGATGTTGCATTTCGTTCCATGGGAGCAGCAGGTGCGCTCGATTTGGTTGGCGAGCGCTTGGGCTTTCCTGTTTGCGTAAAGCCAGCTTGTGGTGGCTCTGCCTTGGGTGTTGCACGCGTTGATCGCCAGCAAGATTTGGGCGAGGCAATTTTGGGCGCACTTGCATTTGACGATAAGGTCATTATCGAAGAGTGGATCGAAGGCGTAGAGCTCGCTGTTTCTGTTATGGGCAGCGAAGACGAAGTAAGCGTTATGCCAGCTGTAGAGATTGCACCTAAGCATGGCTTCTTTAACACCGAAGCTCGTCTTGATGAGGCACTGGTTGATTACTACACTCCAGTCCGCGATGCTTCTTTGGGCGACACCCCTGAGGCTGTTGAGGAAGCTCGTCACGAGATTTCCTATGCAGCAATTGACGTTTTTGAGGCACTGGGCTGCCGCGATCTTGCTCGTGTCGATATGATTTATCGCGATGGTGTTGCATATATTACTGACGTCAAGGTAGCTCCTGGCCTCTCTCACATGTCACTGTTGCCTATGTCTGCTAAGGCATGCGGCATTGATATGGCAGAGCTTCTCGGCCAGTTGGTCGAAGACGCAGCAGAGCGTGGCTGCTAAAACGTGCAAGTAACTTGCATTTTGTTGTGAGAAAGTTAGATGCGCGACTTTTTTGACGTGTTGCGTCAAGGTTGTGGTATCCTGTGAACATATGCGATGACGGAGAGGGTGTATTTTTACACGCTGCACCAAGAGAGGGAAGGTCATGGGCTGCAAGCCTTCCTGTGCAACTAAAATACGCGTTCACTCCCGAGCAGCGACTTGAACGGTGACATTGTCACTCAGTAGGGAAGCCGGCATCTCTCCGACATGAGGTTAAAGTGGACACTACGGGCAGACAACCGTAGGTCAATCAAGGTGGTACCGCGGAATTCATCCGTCCTTGAGGAAATACTCCTCAAGGACGGTTTTTTTATGAGAAGGGAAGATACATGAGTCTGATTGATGATTTGCAAGAGCTTCGTCAAGAAGCCCGTGAGTTGATTACTAATGCAGATTCTGCCGAGAAGCTCGAGGCTGCTCGCGTAGCACTGCTTGGCCGTAAGGGTAAGTTGACGCTTGCTATGAAGGGCATGGGTAAGCTTGATGCAGAAGAGCGCCCAGTAGCTGGCAAGATGGCAAATGAGCTTCGTGCAGATATTACGTCTGTTCTCGACGAGCGTTTCGCAGAGATTCGCCGTCAGATTGTTTCCTCTACGGTCGCTCGTGAGGCGGTAGATATTACGCTTCCTGGCCGTCGTCCTGTTCAGGGTCACCAGCACCTTATTGCATCCATTGTTCAGGAGATTGAAGATGAGTTCTGCTCTATGGGTTACACCGTAGAGAATGGTCCTCAGGTAGAGTCTACGTACTACAACTTTACTGCATTGAATGCTCCTGCAGACCACCCAAGCCGTTCTGCACGTGACACGTTCTATGTCGTAGATAACAACCCTGGTTCTCTTAACTGCACCGAGCCTCACGCAGAGGGCGAGTCTGACGTTCTGCTTCGTACTCAGACTTCTGGTGTTCAGGCACATACTATGGAGACTCACGAGCCACCTATCTACATGATTGCACCTGGTCGTGTTTATCGTCCAGATACTGCAGATGCTTGCCACCTTCCTCAGTTCACGCAGATTGAGGGTTTGGTTGTAGATGAGGGCATCACCTTTGGCGATCTTAAGGGTACGCTCGACTCTTTCATTCGTGCAATGTTTGGTGAGGAGCGCAAGACGCGCTATCGTCCTCACTTCTTCCCATTCACTGAGCCTTCTTGCGAGGTAGACGTTTCTTGTAACGTATGCCATGGCGAGGGCTGCCCATTCTGCAAGCACACGGGCTGGATTGAGATTTTGGGCTGCGGTATGGTCGACCCTGCTGTTCTTGAGAACTGCGGTATTGATTCCGAGAAGTACACTGGTTTTGCATTTGGTATTGGTGCAGAGCGCGTAGCTGCTCTTCGCTATGACCTTCCAGACTTGCGTACGCTTATGACAGGCGATATGCGTTTCTTGAAGCAATTCTAGTAGTAGGTAATTTCTTAGCGATAAGTTCGTTTGATTTGCGTGAAAGGAATCAAATATGCGCGTCTCTTATGATTGGTTGAAGGATATGGTAGCGGTTCCAGAAGACCCTGCTGATCTTTCCTTTGAATATATTCGTACTGGTACTGAGGTTGAGGGTACCGAGGTTCTCGGTGCTTCTTTGGACCACGTAGTAACCGCCCAGGTTCTTACTAAAGAGCCACACCCAGATTCTGACCACATGTGGTTGACCACGGTTGATACGGGCGCCGATGATCCTGTACAGATTGTCTGCGGTGCTCAGAACTTTGAGGCAGGCGACCACATTGTTACTGCATGCATTGGTGCAGAGCTTCCTGGCGGCTTCAAGATTAAGAAGTCCAAGCTTCGTGGCGTCGATTCTTATGGTATGAACTGCTCTGCTCGCGAGCTTGGTTTTGGTAGCGATGCAAGTGGCATTCTCATCTTGCCCGAAAACGCTCCTGTAGGCGTTCCATTTGCACAGTATGCAGGTCTTGCAGATACCATTTTGGACTGTGAGATTACTCCAAACCGTCCTGATTGCTTGTCTATGGTAGGCATGGCACGCGAGACGGGTGCAATTCTCGACCACGATATGCACGTTGAGTACCCAACGATTAAAAACGAGCAGGGCACTCCAACTGCAGACGAAATCAGCGTTGAGATTGCTGATGCTTCTTTGTGCGACCGCTATGTTGCACGCATCGTTCGCAATGTCACAGTTGGCGATTCTCCAGATTGGCTTGTTGCACGCCTTAATGCTTGTGGCATTCGCCCAATCAACAACATTGTTGACATCACTAACTACGTCATGATGCTTACGGGTCAGCCATTGCACGCTTTTGATCTTGATACGTTTGCCGACGTTGATGGTCACAAGCAGGTTGTTGTTAAGGCGGCTTGTGAGGGCGACCACTTCACTACGCTCGATGGTGTTGAGCGCACCTTGAGCGAAGGCATGGCAATGATTAATGACGGCACGCGCGACGTTGCTCTTGCGGGCGTTATGGGTGGAGAAGACTCTGAGATTACCGAGAAGTCCGTTAATGTTTTGATTGAGTCTGCATGCTTCAACGCAGGCCGTACTTCTCATACTTCTCGTGATCTTACGCTTATTTCTGATGCTTCCATTCGCTTTGAGCGTCAGGTTGATGTAACTGGTTGTGCAGACGTTGCTACTATTGCAGCTGCTTTGATGGAGCAGCTTGCTGGCGGTACTCCTGCTCCAGGCATGGTTGACGTATATCCAAACGTCTTCGAGCCAAAGCAGATTCACTTGCGTTACAAGCGTGTTGAGAGCGTCTGTGGCGCTTCTATTGATCCTGAGTTTATCCAGAACAAGCTTGTTCGCCTTGGTTGCAAGGTTACTGAGTGCGAGGATGGTCTTGATGTTGAGGCTCCAAGCTTCCGTCCAGACTTGCTCCGTGAGATCGATTTGATTGAGGAAATCCTGCGCCTTTGGGGTATGGATCGCGTTGAGGCAACCATTCCTGCAGCTAAGAACCACATTGGTGGCTTGACTCGTGCACAGAAGCTTGAGCGCAAGATTGGTTCTGTCCTTCGTTCTTGTGGCCTCAATGAGACTTCTACGTTCTCCTTTGCTGCACCTGGCGATCTTGATCGTTTGGGCATGAGCGAAGAGGGCCGTGGTGTTCCAGTAGTTCTTATGAACCCACTTGTAGCAGAGCAGACTCAGATGCGCCGCACCCTTCTTACTGGCCTTTTGAACTCTGTTGCTTACAACGAGGCTCATGGTACTTCCAATGTTCAGCTCTATGAAATTGGCGAGCTCTTCTTTGGCAATCCAAACAAGTCTCAGCCTCGTGAGCGCAAGTATGTTGGTGGCGTCATGTCTGGCTGCATGGCAGATCCTGTTGCTACTATGGCTTATCAGCCATTGCGCTTCTTTGACGGCAAGGGTGTTATCGAGGAGCTTCTCGACGCATTGCGCATGCCAAAGGTTCGTTTCCGTGTTGCAGATCCTGAAGAGTACAAGTTCTTGCAGCCAGGTCGTGCAGCAGAGGTTATGACTGGCGGCACCGTACTTGGTTGGCTCGGCGAGATTCACCCAGACGTACGTGCCGATTTCGACATCGATAATCCTGTTGTTGCATTCGAGCTCAATCTCGAGGCACTTATCAGCAATGCAGGCGAGCAGCAGCCATACCAGGAGTTCTCTAACTTCCCAGCTGTTTCTATGGACTTGGCTCTTGTTGTCGATAAGGACGTTACTGCAGAGATGCTTATGCAGCGCATTGCATCTGCTGGTGGTAAGCTCTTGGTCGACGTTCGCCTCTTCGATATTTATGTCGACGCAGAGCGTTTGGGCGAGAACAAGAAGTCTATGGCATTTAGCTTGACGTATCAGGCAGCAGACCACACACTTACTGCCGATGAGGTCCAGAAGACTCACCAGCGTGTTGTAACTAAGGTTTGCAAGTCCACCGGCGGCGAGGTTCGCAGCTAGTTTTAGCTCAGTATTATTCTGACATGCTTGTAGGAGTATTCCTGCAACCGCGTTCTAACTATTTATGAAACGGATTATGGCGTATGCCAAGCTGGAATATACATATGGCACATACACAGCGTCTTCTCACTCGCAAGGGTGGGAGGGCGCTTTCTGTTAAAAATGAAAATGCTTTTAGGTTTGGCTGTCTTATTCCAGATATATATGTGGGATGGATGGTGCCAGGAATTGAGCATAAGCTGCCATATTCATATACGCATATGGCAATACCAGGAGCGATTCCGTGTCCTAATGAGCTCAAGTTTTGGAACCTCTATATTGGGGACCGAGAAAAGCAACCTTATGTGTCTTACATTTGTGATGCTGAGGCAGACAGTGGGGCCGATGCGAAAGAGTTAGCGCAAAAGCTCCGTTATCCTATGCGTGAAGATGTTAATGATGCGACGCTTGGGGCGTGGGCTCACCTAGCAACTGATAATCTATGGAATGCTGCGACGCGCACATTTGCCTTTAGTCATGGTTGGAAACCGGGCGATCAGCTACGTATTGCAAAACAGCACGACTTTGATTTATTTGGAAGGACATGTGATCTAGGTAGTGCGCCTATATATTCTGATGAGCTAGCAAAGTGTGCCTTAGCCTTCGATCAATACTTTATCGATGCTTGTTATGCTCAGGCGGCGTGTAAGGTTGCACAGGACATAGTGGAACAATCAAGACAAGCTCAGCTTGTAGAGAAGGATAGGTACGCTCTGGATTCATACCAACTGGTAGACGAAGTTTGGATGGAAACAACCATGGAGCGCGTTGATTCATTCCTGTATGAAGTCCTATCA
>SAMEA104404100__coassemble_544_pt1 | contig 40295 bp, 29 predicted proteins | sample SAMEA104404100__metabat2_low_PE_008 | metagenome-assembled genome bin SAMEA104404100 (sample SAMEA104404100) | Balaenoptera acutorostrata
ATTTTTATTTCCATCATTATTTCTGAGACGCATCTGTCATTCTTGCAGCCTCGTGCACGTCGCAGTGTGGCACGCAAGATTGTCTACGTTGATGGCGTTGAAGTGTCAGATGAGCGCGAGATGGAAGCCTAAGGTTGCTGTTATAAAAGAGTCGCTTTCGGGCGGCTCTTTTGTTTTGGGGCGCTCATGCCTGTAAAACTGACGAAGATTTAAACTCTAGCAAGATAAAGAGCTGTATCTTGCATATAATAGAACAGCTTATGAAGATAGTTTTTTGAGCTGCGTGAATGTTGCGTGGCTTTGTGTTTGAAAGGAATGCCCCATGCAGGCTAAGCGTGCAGAAGGTACTAAGGACTTAATTGGCAAGGATATGCGTGCATGGCAGCGCATGTGTGAGGTTGCTGGCGAAGTTTTTGGTGCATACGGTTTTGATGCAATCGAGACTCCAACCTTTGAGCAGGTAGACACCTTTGTTCATGGTATTGGCACTTCTACCGACGTTGTCCGCAAGGAGATGTTCCGCGTATTTTCTGGTGCTAACCTTGAGCGCGTTTTAGAGGCGGGCAACGAGTCTATGCTCAAGCCTAAGCAGCGCTTGGCATTGCGTCCAGAGGGTACCGCAGGTGTTGTTCGTGCTGTTGTAGAGAACAACCTTGTTCCACAGGGCGCAGCGCCATTTAAGGGTTACTACACCGAGGCAATGTTCCGTGGCGAGCGTGTTCAGCGTGGTCGTTTGCGTCAGTTCCACCAAATTGGCATTGAGTGGCTCGGTGCTCCAGATCCTGCAGCTGATGCAGAGTGCATCATTATGATGATGCGCTTCTTTGAGCGTTTGGGTATCGATCCTGCTAATATGCGTCTCTACATCAATTCCATGGGCGATCCTGCTTGCCGTCCTACGTACCGTGATGCTGTTCGTGACTTTATCGTTGATCACTCAGAAGAGCTTTGCGAGGAGTGCAACAACCGCGCAGAAACCAATCCGCTTCGCGCATTTGATTGCAAGAATGAGGGTTGCCGTGCGGTTATGAAGGATGCTCCATTGATTGATGAGTATCTGTGTGACGACTGCCGCGAGCACTACGCAGCAGTTAAGCGTTATTTGGACGCTGCAGGTATTTCTTATGTTGAAGATCCTACTTTGGTTCGCGGTCTTGACTACTACACGCGTACCGTATTTGAGGTTCAGGTTGTAGAGGGCATGGGTTCTCAGTCTGCTATTGGTGGCGGCGGACGCTACGATGGCTTGGTAGAGATTGAGGGCGGTCGTCCTACTCCTGGCGTTGGCTTTGCTGTTGGCTTTGAGCGTATTCAGCTTGCACTCGAGGCACAGGGTATCGATTTAGGTGCTGAGAAGCCATCTTGCGTTTATGTTGCTTCTACCAACAAAGAGCTTCGCGAGAAGGTCTTTGAGGTAACACTTGCTCTTCGCGATGCTGGTATTCGCACTGAGACTGATTATCAGAATCGTTCCTTAAAGAGCCAGTTTAAGCAGGCAGATAAGCTTGATTGTGCTGCTGTTGTCGTCTGTGGCGATGAAGAGATGGCAAACAATCAGGTTAAGTTGCGCAATATGGCTACTCATGAAGAGCAGCTCATAGCACTTGATCAGTTAGTTGATGCCGTTCGCAATCTTATGTAGTCAACACGAGTAATTGCATAGTAATTTTCGCGAGGCACAATTTCTAGCACGGCTGGTAATTGTGCCTCGTTGTATGAAGAGACGGTAGTATTGGTATCCAACTTACTAAGGTAGGTACAGTATCTGCCCCAAGATTGGGTACAACATAAGCGGTAAAACGAGAATAAGGAGGCGATGTATATGGAGCAAAGACCTGTAGCTAAAATGATTTCAGATGCAGTAGCAGCTGTTAGTGCATTTAAGCTTTCGGGCGAGCGTGAGAATGGTATTCCTCAGGAGTTGCGTGACAACATGGACTTGTTCTTGGAGTCCTTGCGCAAGATTTTAGGAGAGTACAGTCCTTCGGTATTAGAGAAATTTGATGCGTTGATTTCTGATACCGTAGAAGCTGCAATCGAAGATTCTCCTCTCGAGGCTTTTGATCCAGATCGCCAGCACTCTGGCTTTGATAAGGCAGTTGAGCTGGTAGATTCACTTACTTCCGAAGAAGCCGAGATGGTAACGCGTGCATTGGCTGCATACTTCCACTTGGTAAATCTTTCAGAAGAGCACTATCGTGTACACGCATTGAAGCGTCACGAGAGTAATGTTAATGAGCTTGTTGCTGCGTTTGAGCACCTTTCAGATGAAATCGGTCGTGACCGTGCACTCGATACGCTCAAAAAGCTTGAGTTCCATCCAGTCTTTACGGCACATCCTACCGAGGCTCGTCGTAAGTCAGTTGCCGATAAGATCCGTTTTATCTCTGACTTGCTTGATAAGCGCTCAAAGCTTGATGGAATTGACTTGGTAGAAAACACACGCTTGCTCACCGAGCAGGTCGATGCCTTGTTCAGAACATCGCTCATTACTACCAATAAACCTACTCCAGTCGAAGAAGCAGATACCATTATCGACATCTTCGACCACACACTCTTTAACGTAATTCCAAAGGTATATCGTCGCTTTGACAATGCGCTCTTGGGTGAGAAGTCTGGCATGGTCAAGCCAGTCTGTCCTGCATTCTTCCATCCAGGTAGCTGGATTGGTTCTGACCGCGATGGCAATCCAAACGTTACTGCAAAGGTAAGCCGCAAGGTTGCTGCTGTTTTCTCAACGCACATGGTAAATGCGCTTGCAAAAGAGACTAAAAAGATTGCACGCTCAATGACGCTGGGTGCAACCACCACGCCTCCTTCAGAAGAGCTTATCTTGCTGTGGAACGCTCAGATCGAAATGAGTGAAGCATTAACCGATTACCCAAGTGGTATTTGGGATACCGAGCCTCACCGTGCTGTTATGGCAGTTATGGCTGCGCGTCTTGAAGCGACGGCAGTACGCAACGCAGACTGCATGTACAGGGATGCTCAGGAGTTTCTCGACGATCTGTTTGTAGTACAGCGTTCTTTGGTTGCTGCTGGATGTAATCGCATGGCATACGGTGCGCTTCAAAATCTTATTTGGCAGACGCAGACCTTCGGCTTCCATATGGTCGAGATGGAGTTCCGTCAGCACTCCGTTGTACATGCTCGTGCGCTAGCAGATATTCGCGAGCATGGTCTTCACGGAGAGCATGGCCAGCTCGATCCTATGACACGCGAGGTTCTCGATACCTTCCGTGCAATGGCATCAATTCAGCGCCGCAATGGCGAGGTTGCAGCTCGTCGCTATATTGTTTCATTTACTAAGTCTGCAGAAGACATCGAGGCAGTCTACAAGCTGTGCCGCATGGCATTTACATCTTCTGATGATGTTCCTCATATTGAGGTAATTCCGTTGTTTGAGCAGCTAGAAGACCTCGAGAATGCGGTAAGTGTCCTCGAGCAGATGCTTTCTATTCCATCTGTTTTGGACAACTTGCAGCGCAATGGTCGCAAGATGGAAGTCATGTTGGGCTACTCTGACTCTTCCAAGGATGCTGGTCCTACGACAGCTACGCTTGCATTGCATTCTGCACAGGAGCGCATTGCAGACTGGGCCGAGAAGAACAATATCAACTTGACGCTGTTCCATGGTCGTGGTGGCGCAGTCGGTCGTGGTGGCGGTCCTGCAAACAAGGCAGTTCTCGCACAACCTCGTCGTTCCGTTAAGTGCCGCTTTAAACTTACCGAGCAGGGTGAGGTTATTTTTGCTCGTTACGGTAATCGCGTTTTGGCTCGTCGTCACGTGGAGTCTATGGCTGCAGCAATTCTTATGCATGCTGCTCCTTCTGTCGACAAGGTCAATACGACCATGTGGAAGAAGTACACGCCTTTGGCCGAGAAGCTCAACAGCGTATCTCACGAGCACTATCTCGATTTGTTGAATACGCCAGACTTCGCTGCTTGGTTCTCGACCGTTACTCCTTTGGCAGAGGTAGGCTTGTTGCCTATTGGTTCTCGTCCAGCAAAACGCGGATTGGGCGCAAAGTCTTTGGATGACTTGCGTACCATTCCTTGGGTATTTGCTTGGTCTCAGGCTCGTATTAATTTGGCTGCTTGGTATGGCTTGGGTACTGCCTGTGAGCAGTTTGGCGATCTGGATACCTTGCGCGAGGCGTATGCAGAGTGGCCTTTGTTTACGACCTTTATCGACAACATTGAGATGTCGATTGCAAAGACCAACGAGCGCGTAGCCAAGCTCTATCTTGCATTGGGCGATCGCGATGATCTGGCCGAGAAGGTCTTGAGTGAGATGAAGCTTACCCGCAAGTGGGTTTTGGCTATCACTAACTCTGACTGGCCTCTGCAGCGTCGTCGTGTTTTGGGACGTGCAGTTCGCATTCGCTCTCCATACGTAGATGCACTGTCTGTCATGCAGGCAGAGGCATTGCGTGCATTGCGCAGTGATGAGACGCAAATGAGTGCACCTTCACGTGAGAAGTTTATCTACCTGTTGCTTTGCACGGTATCAGGTATTGCTGCCGGTCTTCAGAACACGGGCTGATACTCGTATATAGCGTATATAGATGTGGCTGCCTTCGGGTGGCCACATCTTTTTACTCCGTATTTCATACCGTTTACAGCTTATAGACGGTAGTTAGCCGAATAGCGTTCTTAATGTTTTGGCCCTGGTTTGACGTTTTGCTGAGAAAAAAATTAAAAAATCGCAGGGTTTTTCGTTAGTAAAACGTTGCACCATTTGATTCTTTACGTATAATTATGTTGGCAATGTATGTGCGCAAAATTCGGTCGCCTTGTTGAGGGTGTCGGAATTATGGGAAATCTATTCCTTTGTGCAACATTGTTTTGTATGTATATGAGATAGGACATTTGGGTTGTTCTATCTGTATCAGCTTAATTTTTTGCTGAGAGGGGAGAGACATGCAGTATTCTGTGGAAGTGGAAAACATGTGCCCAATCGCTAAGGGTGCTTACCACGGTCCAGCTCCAATCCCTGAGGAGGGTAAGTGGGTTCAGGCTAAGGATCTTCAGGACATTTCCGGCCTTACTCACGGCGTAGGTCGTTGCGCACCTCAGCAGGGCGCTTGCAAGCTCACGCTTAACGTAAAGAACGGCATCATCGAGGAGGCTCTCGTAGAGACCATCGGCTGCTCTGGTATGACTCACTCCGCAGCTATGGCATCTGAGATTCTTCCTGGTAAGACCATTCTTGAGGCACTTAACACCGACCTCGTATGCGATGCAATCAACGTTGCAATGCGTGAGATCTTCCTTCAGATCGTCTACGGTCGTACTCAGACCGCATTCTCCGAGGGTGGCCTTCCAGTAGGCGCATCTTTGGACGACCTTGGTAAGGGCTATCGTTCCCAGGTTGGCACCACCTTCGGTACCAAGGCAAAGGGTCCTCGTTACCTCGAGCTTGCTCAGGGTTATGTAACTCGCATGGCTCTCAATGACAGGAACGAGATTATTGCATTTGAGTACTTGAACCTCGGTAAGTTTACCGACGCTATCAAGGGTGGCAAGACTCCTGAGGATGCAATTGCTGAGTCCATGGGTCACTACGGTCAGTGGGAGAATGCTGCAAAGTACATCGATCCACGTACCGACAAAGAGTCTTATTCTGTAGCTAACGATTTTCCAGTTGTAGAAGAGTAAGGGAGGGGAACTAACATGGCTGTAACTTTTGAGGGCTACGAGCGCCGTATCGATAAGATCACCAAGGTTCTCACTGAGAACGGTATTTCCTCTCTTGAGGAGTGCGAGAAGATTTGCCTCGACGCAGGTGTAGACGCTCGCCAGATTACTCGCGATGTTCAGTCCATCTCTTTTGAGAACGCTGGCTGGGCATACACCATGGGTTGCGCACTTGCAATCAAGCGTGGTGCAAAGACTGCTTCTGAGGCTGCATCTATTATTGGTGAGGGCCTTCAGGCATTCTGCGTACCAGGTTCTGTAGCTGAGGACCGCAAGGTTGGTCTTGGTCACGGTAACCTTGGTTCCATGCTCTTGGGCGACGACACTCAGTGCTTCTGCTTCTTGGCAGGTCACGAGTCTTTCGCAGCAGCAGAGGGTGCAATTGGTATTGCATTGAACGCTAATAAGGCACGTAAGAACCCACTTCGCGTTGTTCTTAACGGTCTTGGCAAGGATGCTGCTCAGATCATCTCTCGTATCAACGGCTTCACCTATGTTCACACCAAGTTTGATTACTACACCGGTGAGCTTGAGGTTGTAGAGAAGATTCCTTACTCTGACGGCCCACGTGCAGAGATCAACTGCTATGGTGCAGACGACGTTCGCGAGGGCGTTGCAATTATGTGGAACGAGGACGTAGACATTTCCATTACTGGTAACTCTACCAATCCAACTCGTTTCCAGCACCCAGTAGCTGGTACTTACAAGAAGGAGCGTCTTGCTAATGGCAAGAAGTACTTCTCTGTAGCTTCTGGTGGCGGTACTGGTCGTACCCTTCACCCAGATAACATGGCAGCAGGTCCTGCTTCTTACGGCATGACCGACACCATGGGTCGTATGCACTCTGATGCTCAGTTTGCAGGTTCTTCTTCTGTTCCTGCTCACGTAGACATGATGGGTCTTATCGGCATGGGCAACAACCCAATGGTTGGCTGCACCGTTGCTTGCGCTGTTGCTGTAAACGAGGCAATCAACGCTTAAATGCGATTCTTATTGCATATATGAATTGATATCCTGCTTGGGTCATCCGTGATTCAAGCAGGATTTTTTTGTAAGAAAAAACCCGCCGCATGCATACCATGTCGACGGGTTTTGATCTGTGAATGAGTACCTACTCTACGATCATCTCGTTGTGATGGGCAGGGTGGCGCTTAGTTACAATAAGAGCCAAGACAAATGCTGCAACGTAGATGGTAATAAAAGGCCAGCGAGTTGGATCAGACAAACCAGACAAGCCTAAGATGATGGTGGTAATAGAAGCCAAAACTGGGGAGATAAGGCCACGGAATATGCCAATCTCTCCCTTGCGCCACATACCAAAAACGCGGAAGTAGAACACGGGTAACAGCAGGGTGGTTACCGCTACACCAATTTCAGAGAAGTCACCGTTTGGCAAAAGTTCAAAATACTGAACACCAAAATGAAGTGCCATTGCAAGAAAACAGCAGAGGGCTGCTACGATCGCGCTGTTAAGTGGGAACTCAAGCTTGGCATTGACGGTACTAATCTTCTTTGCGGCGAAAATCTCGTCGTTTAGGGCAAGTGCCATAGGCATGCGCAAAAGTGACATGGTGTAGCCGTTAGCAGCACCAGCAATGGCAATGAGGGCTAGTACATTTGGCAATACTGCTGCATGCTCACCAAAGAGGTTGACAAACAACAGTGCCAAACTTGCATCTCCTACTTCCATAACGGTTTCAGGACCCAAAGTACAAGTAAGGCCGATGAAGTAAGCCAAATACAAAGCAAGAATAATAAGAGGACCTAAAACCATAGCAATAGGCAGGTTCTTCTCGGCATTTTTAAGCTCAGGTTGAATAGTAAGTGCGGTGGTCCAACCATCGAGCGCAAAGGCAACAGGAGCTGCTGCCATAACCCAGCCTAAGCCTTGTGCAGGTGCACTTGCTGCATGGGTGCTCAAGATTTGAGGAGTGTTCTCTGCGAAGAAGAATCCTAAGATGCCTACAGCAATCAAAGGCATTGCCTTGATGATGGTAGTTGCGTTCTGGAAATAACCAGACATAGTAGGCGTGAAAATGTTCCAGGCAATGCAGCAAAGCATATAGATAGTGCCAATAAGAATCTCATTAGTAAGGCTAGATTCAAGGCCAAAGATCATGCAGGCATAGACGCCAAACACCCAAGAGATAATTGCAACCATAAAAGGCAGATACAAGAAGGTGTAGTGCCAGCCAATAAAACGTGCGAAGGAAGGCTTGAGGTAGGCATGAGCGTAGCCATACATGCCGCCGGCTCCACGATAGCGCTCAGCAAAGACAGAAAGCGTGAGTCCGCCAAAGATAACAGAAGCGCAGCCTAAGATAAACATTGCAGCGCCGAGAACAACGTTGCCATGAGTTGCAACAAGAATGTTGTCAGACTTAAAGAAGATGCCCGAGCCAACGCAGACGCCAATGATAAGAGCGAGCGCGGTTGAGAGGTTGTATCGCTGACGCATTTGAGCGTGAGAAATATTTACCTTAGAGGACGGGGAAGTAGAAGTCTGTGTATTAGTAGTCAAAAGGTCTCCTTGAAAAGAGGGGACAAAATCGTGAATAATTTGCTTGCATAATTATACGTAAGGAATTTGTTCGCGTGTAAATTTGCACGGTTTACCTATAGGTTGCTCACGGTTTTGCTACAAGTAGGACGAATAATCTTGAGAAGTTTTTAGTTGAGAGTGATCTCTGTGGTGCTAATGCTACACATTAGCGGTATTATAGGTAGGTTGACTCTTAAGTTAGCTATGCGTGATTCGTACCGTCTATGCGAACGCGCAGTCTGGTAGTTGTCACCCGATCCGACACGGGGTGACTCAGATCTAAAGGAGGCATCTGTGACGATGCATTCAATGCACACTCACACCTGCGGTGAGCTTCGTGCTGCAAACATTGGTGAGAAAGTAACGCTTACTGGTTGGGTTTCTCGCCGTCGCGACTTGGGCGCTTTGATTTTCTGCGATCTTCGTGACCGTGAGGGAATTACCCAGTGCACATTCGACCCAGATTTGGCACCAGAGGCATTCTCTGTTGCAGAGACCATTCGTCCAGAGTGGGTAATTAAGGTCGAGGGTACCGTACGTAGCCGTGGCGAGGGTGCAATTAACCACCAGCGCTCCACCGGTGAGATTGAAATTTATGCTGAGACCATCGAGGTTCTCAATCGTTCCAACACTCCACCATTCGAGATTAAGGACGACATTGAGACTTCTGAGGATCTTCGTCTTCGTTATCGCTATTTGGACCTTCGTCGTCCAGCTATGCAGGCAAACCTTCGCTTGCGTTCTGACTTTACCTTCGCTATGCGTGAGGCTATGCACAAGCGTGCATTTACCGAGGTAGAGACTCCATGCCTTAATCGCTCTACTCCAGAGGGCGCACGAGACTTTATTGTTCCTTCTCGTCTTAATGAGGGCTGCTTCTATGCACTTCCTCAGTCTCCACAGCTGCTCAAGCAGCTGCTTATGGTTGCAGGTGTCGAGAAGTATTATCAGGTAGCTAAGTGCTTCCGCGATGAGGATCTTCGTGCAGACCGTCAGCCAGAGTTTACTCAGGTAGACGTTGAGATGTCCTTTGTTACTATGGACGACGTTATCAATGAGATGGAAGCTATCATGAAGGATGCATTTGCATCTGTTGGTGTAGAGCTTCCTACTCCACTTCGTCGTATGCCATATGCTGAGGCTATGAACACGTACGGTTCTGATAAGCCAGATACCCGCTATGGCATGCACTTGATTGACGTTTCTGACATCTTTGCTCAGTCTTCTTTCAAGGTATTCTCTTCTGCTGCTAATGCGCAGGGTGAGGCAGTAAAGTGCATTAACGCTAAGGGCGCTGGTACTTGGGCACGCGGCAAGATTGATAAGCTTGCTCCTATTGCTGCTAAGTATGGTGCTAAGGGTCTTGCATGGATTGCATTCCGCGAGGATGGTTCTATTACCAGCCCTGTTGCTAAGTTCTTCTCGGAAGAAGAGATGGCAGCATTGCGCGAGCGTGCTGAGGTAGAGCCTGGCGACCTTATTTTGTTCGCAGCAGCTAAGACTTCTGTGGTAAATGAGATTTTGGGCGGCATGCGTGTACACATGGCAGACGCTTTGGACGTACCTCGTGAGGGTCACGACTTCTTGTGGGTTGTTGACTTCCCAATGTTTAAGTACGACGAAGAGGCTGGCCGCTACGCAGCTGAGCACCACCCATTCACCATGCCTAAGGCAGAGGATCTCGATAAGATCGAGACCGATCCGCTGAATGTTTCTTCCTACACCTATGACTTTGTTATGGACGGCTTTGAGGCAGGTGGCGGTGGTATTCGTATCCACCAGCCAGAGCTTCAGATGCGCGTTTTGAAGCGTATGGGCTTTAGCGAGGAGAAGGCAAACGAGCAGTTTGGTTGGCTTATGGAGGCAGAGGGCTTTGGCGCTCCTCCTATGGGCGGCTTTGCTATGGGTCTCGATCGCGTATGCATGCTTCTTGCAGGCAAGGACTCCATCCGCGACGTTATGGCATTCCCTAAGACCACGTCTGGTTCTGACCTTATGACTCAGGCTCCATCTGCAGTTTCTGCAGCACAGCTTGACGAGGTTGGCATTGCTCTTCCTGTCCACGAGGACTAATACATACCCCGGTGTGCATTAAATGGTGCATGCTGGGGTATTTTTATAGCTAGATGTTCTTTTTCGTTTTAAAGGAGAAGTATGTTAGTTGATACTTCTAGATTACAAGATGCTATTTGGGGTCTTGCTGTAGCTGATGCGTTAGGTGTTCCCTATGAGGGGATGACTCGTTGGAGTTTTACCTGCTCAGGTATGGTGTCTGGCGGAACGCACGGTATGCCTGCGGGTACCTGGTCAGACGATACATCCATGACACTTGCGACCTGCGACAGTATTAAGACCTGTGGCGCTTTAGACATTCAAGATATGCGTGAGCGCTTTGTATCGTGGGCAGCAGACGGCGCCTATACTCAGACGGGCGAAAGCTTTGGCATAGGACATACTACCTATGTAGCTCTCATGCAGGGCAAAGGATGCACAGACGAACAAAATAATGGCAACGGTTCGCTTATGCGTATTATTCCTTTGGCCTTTACCGATGCCACTGACGAGCAGATTCGTGAGGTATCGGCAATTACACATGCGCATGATTTGAGCTGCGATGCTTGCGTTATCTACGTTCACATTGCACGTAAGTTACTTGAGGGCAAGGATATTACCGAGGCGATTAATGAGTGCGGTCCGTATGAAGGGCGCTTCTCGGCATTAAATCGCTTTGCAAGCTCATTTGCTTGTTGTGAATGCACGCTTCGTTCAACGGGTTTTGTGCTTGATACCTTAGACGCCGCTCTATCATGTTTGCTTGCTTCCCAAAGCTTTGAAGAGAGCGTTTTGATGGCAGTTAATATGGGCGATGACACCGATACGGTAGCTGCTGTAACCGGCGCGCTTGCAGGCATTATCTATGGTAAGCAGGCAATTCCTCAAAGCTGGATTGATGAGCTGTATAAGCCAGAAATTATTGAGAACGTTTTGTTTTAGCGATTGTTTGAAGGCCAGGCATATATGGCAACCTTAATTGATTATCTAGAAACTCAAATGCGTACGTTTGAGCAAAAGCCTCTCAACGTTATCGACTCGGCAATTTTTACTCAGCTCGCGCTCATTGATGGTGAGAAAATCCTGCCAAAACAGGCATTGCATGAGAAGGGACAAGTCTCTGAGTATAGTCATGAGGCGGAGTTTCGCTTTTACGAGCTGCTGCGTGCAGAAGATTTTGAGACAATGTTTCGCGGCCTAAATCCGGGCAAACTTAAAGAAATCTTATATCGTGTTGCGGCTTCTCCGCGCTTTCGTAATCTGGTTGTACGTGACTTCACCTCGGTGCTTGATGAACAAAAGCATATTCAATTTTCTGCGACAACATACATATGCCCAGGATGCTTTTCTTACGTTGCATTTAGAGGCACGGATATTTCTATTGCTGGCTGGCAAGAGGATTTTGAACTGATGTGCTATCAAAATGTGGCTGCTCAGCGTTTTGCACTTGAGTATTTAGAGTCCGTTTTTCCGCGCTTGTCAGGCAAAATATACGTTGGAGGTCATTCCAAGGGTGGCAACTTGGCGCTGTATGCAACACTGCATACTTCTGATGAGATCCAACGCAAAATTGAGCGCATCTACCTCCACGATTCTCCTGGTATGAAACCGGGAAGCGTAAATCCTGCACGCTACAACAACATTGCACATAAGATATGTCGCACCATCCCACAAGCGTCAGTTATAGGCATGCTTATGGACTGCCCAATACCTGCTCAAGTGGTTGAGTGTAAAGAGTCTGCTTTGGCACAGCATTCTGTTACTAATTGGCAGATCCGCGGAGACGACTTTGTCTATGTCGATAAGGTCGATGAATCCTCGGTGTTGTTGCATAAGGTTAGCGATAAGTGGATGGCGCGGTTTACCGATCCTGAACTCAAGATGATTTCTGATGCGTTGTTTGCTGCACTCAAAAGCGCAGGTGTAGACGACGCACGCTTGATATTCGGCGGTGATATGCAACTAATTGAGCTTATCTCACTTGCGCACAAAAATTCCGATGGGCCTACCTTGCAGGTGCTCGAGGAGGCTATCAAAGAATTAACGGACGTAATCAAAGAGGTTGCTGGTAACGAAGCCAGTGAGGCATGGGCTCAAGTAATGGACGGGCTTGAGCGAGGTAAGGAGAATAGGAAGACTCCTGAGTTTAAGCAGGCGCTTCGTAAGCTTATTGATGTTGGAGCAATCCCGCTCAATATGTTTGCAAAAACAGATTTCAAGGAGCTTGATGCAGAGTCTCGTGACGATAAACGCCATAAGGTTCGCGTGTTTGTAGAGGATGCAAATGCGGGTGAGACGGATAAAAAGCGTCGAGAATCGCAGCGCAAACAACGCAAGGCAACTACTGCCGAGAAGCGCCAAGAAAAAGCCCCACACCAAGCAGGTGCAGGGCAGGTTGTAAAAAATATTGCCGGAAATTTAGGCATTCAATTTGATGGTAGCTTTACCTCAGGTGAACAGGCACTGGAGTAAAAAAGGGGCTCCTAGGCTTGAGAAAAGCCGGTATCTTCTTGCCAGTTTGCGCTATCGTCTGCTGCGGTAGTAGCAAGTTCATCGCAACGTTCGTTAAGCTCATGGCCTGCATGGCCCTTAACCCACTTGAAGGTTACCTTGTGTGAGCTTTTTGCTTGAAGGAGGCGCTTCCAAAGGTCGTCATTTTTAACAGGCTTCTTTTGGGAGTTCTTCCAGTTGTTTTTAAGCCAGCCATCAATCCAATGCTGATTAAAGGCGTTAACAACATATTGAGAATCTGACCACACAATTACATTGCAGGGGCGCTTGAGTGCTTCAAGTCCAACAATAACAGCCATGAGCTCCATACGATTGTTGGTAGTCAGGCGATAGCCAGCGCTTCGCTCGCTCGTGTGTGTTGTTCCTTGGGCATCAATAAACTGTAAAACGCAGCCGTAGCCTCCAGGGCCAGGGTTTCCACGGGCAGATCCGTCGGTATGAATTATTACTTCGTCCACAAAATTCTCCTGTGTGCAGGTGCAATGCTACATGTTTATGTGTAATGTTCCAAAAGTATACACGCTGGTGGTTAGAAAAAATCTTTTAAATAATAAAGTCATTTTGTCTGTATTTTGTTCACACAATCGGCGATAATAGCAATATCAATTAATTACAAATACGTGAACGGTAGTTATTTATCGGCTCTTGAACATTTTTTGGAAGCGAGCGGATAAAAAAGTATACATCACGTATTCTCTTTCATGATATTTGCCTGCAAGTGGTTGAGTAGGCATATGGAAAGGTGTGTTAATGAGTCAGATGGTTTATATTTCTGGCGGCGATTTGCACGTTGAGGCCGATTCCTTTGGCGCACAGCTTATGAGCATTAAGTTGGACGGCCGTGAGTATCTTTGGCAGGGCGATCCTACCTGGTGGGGAAAGCGCGCACCAGTTTTGTTCCCTATGGTTGGCTCTTTGCGCAACAACACTGCACGTTGTGCAAATGGCGATTGCAATATGGCACGTCATGGTATTGCTCGCATTGTTGAGCATGAGATTGTTGCTGTGGGCGATGACTTTGTTACCTTTATGATCGAGTCAAATGAAGAGTCCAAAAAGCTCTATCCTTTTGATTTTGTTTTGCGCATTACCTATCGTGTAGGTGACGATAACTCTTTGAAGCAGGAGTTTGTTATCGAGAATACCGGCGACGTACTGCTTCCATTTGCTGTTGGTGGCCACCCAGCATTTAACGTTCCTTTGTGTGAGGGTGAGTCTTTCGAGGACTACTCCATTAACTTTACGCGCACATGGGATTGTGCTTCTCCGGTATCTACCGAGGAAGGCCTGCTTGATACCGAGTTCACCTCTGACTTGCTTAATGGCGAGAAGAGCATTGCACTTGAGCACAGCCTCTTTGATGAGGACGCTATGATCTTCATTGACGTTCCAGATAACACAGTTGAGTTGTCCGGTCCTTCTGGCCATGGTGTTCGTGTTGTTCACGAGGGCTTTAAGTACTTGGGTATTTGGTCTGCTTTGGGCGACGCTCCTTTTGTAGCACTTGAGCCATGGACTGGTCATGCAACTGCATGCAACGAAGACGATGTCTTTGAGCACAAGGCAGGTATGACGCTGCTCGCTCCTGGTCGCAGCAAGCGCCTTTCATTCACCATGAAATTCTTCTAATAAATAAACCTCGCAAATTGGCGTGCGCCAGCTTGCGAGGTTTTTTCTGTTAAAAATTACTCCCCCTTAGGCGTTTCAGCTCAAGGGGGAGTAGTTGCATAAAGCTATAAAGACTTAGAGTGCAGAAGCATAAATCTTGCGGGAGTCATCTGCGTCCAAAACCATGAAGGCACCCATCTTCTCTCCCTTATTAAGAATAAGGGTAGGAATGAGCTTCTCGATGTCATCTTCTACGATGCCAAGCTCAGTCAAATTTGCTGGCATGCCAAGGCTCATAAAGAAGTCTTGCAACGCATCGATGGTCTTGAGAACTGCAGCTTTTACCTGCTCGTTTTCTGCCAGGTTATCAGCGTCTAGATCAATGTCACCCTCTACGGTGATGTCGAACAGCTCCTTGCCAAAGAGCAAGAAGCGCTTAGGATCTGCGGTCCAAACATAACGCATCCAAGCTGGGAAAATTACCGCCAAGCCAGCACCGTGGGTGATGTCGGTCTTATATGCAGAAAGTTCGTGCTCAAGAGCGTGAGAAGACCAGTCGCCAATGCGGTTAGCATTAAGGCCACGGCCACAACCACACAAGTCGTTGTGTGCCAACATGCCAGACCACATGATGTTTGCGCGAGCCTCGTAGTTGGTTGGGTCTTCCATAACAATACGTGCGTTCTTCATGGTTGCACGAATAATACCCAAGGCAAGCTGGTCGGTTACATCTACTGCGCCTACGCCCGAGAAGAAGCGCTCCATAATGTGGCAAATCATATCAGTTACGCCTGCTGCGGTTTGATATGGTGGCAGGGTAAAGGTAAGCTCTGGATCCATAAAAGAGATAACTGGACGGTTGAGCTCGGTACCATAGCCACACTTGCGCTGCTCTGCATCGTTAGAAATAACGCAGGAGTTAGAAGCCTCAGAGCCTGCAGCAGGAATAGTAAGTACACATGCAACGTCGATGTGATCAGTTGCTACTGCGCGCTTGGTGTAGAAATCCCAAACGTCACCGTCATAAGGGATGCCCAGTGCAATTGCCTTAGAGCAGTCAATAACAGAACCGCCGCCAACAGCCAAAACAATATCAACGTTGTTCTCGCGACCAATTGCAATACCCTCATGAACAGAAGCAAGCTCTGGGTTAGGACGAACACCTGAGAGCTCACAGTGGCTCAAGCCAGCCTTTTCAAGGGAGTTCTTTACACGGTCAAGGGTGCCGTTGCGTACAACAGAGCCACCGCCCCAAACTACAAGTACGCGCTGATAACCTTCGTCAGCGAGCTTCTCGCCAACCTCATCACAAACACCGCGTCCAAAAACAAACTCAGTAGGGGACTTAAACGTAAAATTATTCATGCTCAACATACCTTTCCGCGTGCCTTATATCAGATGTTATATGTCATGCGTTTTGCGCTCGGTCTAGCCTGGGTACAAAAGGCTTATGGGCGCAACTTCTGTCTGAACAGTAGTATATAGTAAAGACGTTGAGTTCTATTTGTTGTGAACAATAAGTTTTACATGCCGGAGGGGTTATGGGAGCGGATCTAAAAGAAATAACTATTCCTTTTTTGAGCAAGGTAGTTATGCTGCCGCGCCTCAAAGGGCAAGACGAAACAAAACAATATGCAGTTGTATCAGGCTTTTTGCCAGAGCCTGACCGTGGTCATGGCTATGTAGTTCAGCTCCTGGGTCATCGCCGCGCACTGTGTTTGGCATGGCTTTCTGCCTCTGGAAATATTTTTGCCGCAGATGTACCAACAGACAAAGAGCTGCGCAAAAATCCGGTATTGAGTTTGGCGCGCGAGGCAGATATTGACCATCAAGGTGCCGTTTTGCTCCCACAAAATGAAGAAGAAAACCCGCTTATCAAAGTTGCTCAGGTGCACTATGACGACCTTAATCAGTGGAGCATGGATAACACCTGCCTCGACTTTGGTTCTGAATTTGCCGAGAAGTCCTTTGATTTGGCGGCATTTTTAGGTCTGTGTTACATCGCCTTTGTAGAAAAGCCGTTTGAGGGGCAACAAGAGGCAGAAGATAGGGCACAGACCCATGTGCGCAGTATGGATGATGTGCTCAATAATCTCTTTCAGGGTCAGTTTGCAGATGCATTAGAGATGCTTATGTATCGCGTAGATGCAGATACAACAGGTCATGAGACAACAGGCTATGAGCGCTATGCAGCACATATTCTCAAACAAGCAGGAGCTCACCGCGTTCGTGGTATTTGCGCATTGACAGAAGTGCAAGTATTTCCGCTTGTAGCAACAGGACTTGCTTGGATTCGTTTTGGTGCAGATGATTTATCTGCGCAAGACCGTGCAACGCTGTTAAGTATTGAAGCGGCACTTAATCGTCTGTGTCTCATTCGCTCTTATATTGCGCAGGTAGATCCGCTGGCTACGCAAGGATATTCTTTTGAGAAGTGCGCACAGGTGGATTGGCATGTCTGCATGGACATCACGCACAACATCGCTGACTTGTTCAATGCTACTACAAGCAAAAATGCACAAGCAGAGATTTATGGAACTGCCTGCAAGCGCAATGGTGAGTGGGATGCACGCACGCGCATGGCAGATAGCTGTGAGCATTTACAACTGCCCTTTAGATTTGACTATCGCTTTAACTGCAATATCGACCAGGCAGAGATGCACATTCGCATGGGTTTGCCGCTTTCGAGTATGTTATGTCAGCAACGCTATGATCAGGAAACCTCTCAGCTTGAGGACTTATCGGCATTTTCTTCTGAGTTAATTTTTGCATATGCGATGAGGCAAACAGCCTTGGTTGCTGCTGCAGGCTTTGGCTCAAGCTTGAACATTTCTCGTGTCATTGTTGATGGCTGTTTAGAGTCTAGTAGCGGAGAAACACTCTTTTCTTTGGCTTTCGATCGTATTCCATTTAAGATCAAAACGCTTCCCGCATTCTCACTTGAAGCCCTAGAGTCGATTGACTCTTTGCATGATTGGAAGGCGTTGTTTGAGGCATTGGCTCCATCGCAGGCATCGTTGGAAGTAACTGAACACGCTGCCTTTATGCCTTGTTTGCCATTGGAAGACCATGTGGGGGTTTTCTCATCTAAGATCGCCGATAGCACCCGTGAGCTGCCAAAAGAGCTGCAAGAAGCATTTCGTGCTCGTACGGTAGCCGAGCTCGATATTTATCTTGATGATGAGCAAGATGCTCTTATTCAAAAGGTTCAAAAGCTGGCTCCTCTGGTAGAAGATGACCCTCAACAGGCCTGTGAGCTGCTAGAAGATTGCTTAGCAATTTCTGACATGATGTGTATGGACTATGAGCATCCTCTGTATTGCTCTACGGTTCACGGACGAATGTTTGCGGGGGACACAAATGCAGCACAGGGAGTTGATTTCTTTACTAAGCTTCCAGACTCTGCCTTCTTAACGCGTTTCTATCTCGCTCATTGTTATGTAGCGGTAGGAGAATTAGATCGTGCTTATGAGTTGGCGCTACGTTGTTGTGAGCTCGCTCCTTCTTCTCGTGATGGCTATATGCTGCTTGTAGGAATTCTTTCTCGTCAAGCTCGCTGGGACGATATGATTGCAACAATCAAGCATGCAATGAAGTTTGAAATTAGTACTGATCATGTCTTCTACTTGTTCTATCGTCTCGCTTTTGCATTTGCTAACTTAGGACAAGCCGATGTTGCAATTGCTGCATATCGCATTGCTTCGCTGCAGGCAGAGCTTAAGGAGCAAGCAGAAGAAGAGATGCATGATGTAATGAGCCATGTGGGTATGCAGGCTCCTCCTACGGTTGAGGAGTGCGAGGCTTGCCTGCGCGCTCACCATGTCTCTGTTGAGCCTAACCCTCGTCTTGTTGAGCTCATTGCCCTGGCAGCAATTCGTTTTTGCGACATGGGAGAGCTTGCTGCGGCTCATTATGCTACCTACGTTTTGGCAACTACTACGCGCAGCGATATTTTGCACTCGGCGGCCGCTTCAATGCTGTCGCAGCTTGAAGATATCGAGTAAAATAGGGAAGTTATCGAAATTCCTCAAAGTAGGTTTTTGGTAACGCGTAAGAAACATCGCTGTGAAACAATAGAAATTCTCAGAGACGTTTTCTGGGGTCTATTCCACTAGGGAGGAAAGCTATGGATTTGCAACGAGACATTGACTATGTACTTCGTACGGTAGAGTCACGCGATATTCGTTTTATTCGCTTGTGGTTTACCGATGTTCTTGGTCGTCTCAAGAGCTTTGCTATTTCGCCTGAAGATCTCGCTATTGCGTTTGAAGAAGGCATTGGCTTTGACGGTTCTTCCATTGAGGGCTTTGCATCACGCGAAGAGTCCGACATGCTTGCATTCCCAGATCCTACTACGTTTCAGGTTTTGCCTTGGCGCCCTATCGATGATGGCGTAGCTCGTATTTTCTGCCGCATTAAAAAGCCTAATTGCGAAAACTTCGAGGGTGATCCTCGCGAGGCACTTCGCCGCGTCTTTAGCTACGCAGAAGAGCTCGGCTACATCATGAACGTTGGTACCGAGATGGAGTATTTCTATTTCGCTGACGATAAGAGCCCTAAGTTGCTCGACCGCGCAGGCTACTTTGATTTAACTCCTGACGATCCTGCACGTGACCTTCGTCGTTCCACTACGCTCATGCTCGAGAAGATGTCTATTCCTGTTGAGTACTCATATCACTCAATTGGTCATTCTCAGCAGGGCTTGTCGTTGCGCCACTCAGAAGCTTTGGCTCAGGCAGACAATATTATGACGGCAAAGTATGTCATTCGTCTTGAGGCATTTAATCGTGATGTTCATGCTTCATTTATGCCAAAGCCACTGCCTACACAGCCTGGTTCCGGCTTGTTCTTACATGAGTCATTGCTTGACCGAGAAGGACATAATGTTTTCTGGGATCCAAATGACAAGCAGTATTATTTAAGTGACATTGCTCGTCATTACATTGCTGGTGTTTTGAAATATGCTCCAGAGTTTATGGCTATTACTAATCCAACCGTAAACTCCTATAAGCGTATTTCTAACAATACGGGCGATGTTCCTATGTTTGCTACCTGGGGCTTGCGTAACCGCGATGCTATGTGTCGTATCCCTATGTATAAGCCTTCCAAGCCAGGTGCTGCTCGTATTGAGCTTCGTCTTCCAGATGATATGGCAAATCCTTACCTTGCAATTGCGGTCACGCTTGCTGCAGGTTTGAAGGGTATCGAAGATAAGCTTGAGCTTGGTCCAGAGGTAACTCCAGACATGTTAAGCATGTCTGCACAAGAGCTCGAGGCTCATGGCTATGTCCGTCTTCCTCGCTCATTGGGTGAAGCTTTGGATAACTTTGAGCAGTCTGAGCTTATGCGTGAAACGCTTGGTGAGCACATTCACTCATTCTTCTTGCGCAAAAAGCGCGACGAGTGGGAGCGTTACAATTCCACCGTTACCGACTGGGAAATTGAGCGTTATATCGCAAGTATTTAAGTTCGTTAGTACGTGTACGTTAGCTGTCTTTTAATGATAGGAGGTGTCCCTATGTCCCATAAAAGCATCCTGTTTTTGGCACGGTCTGCTCAACATATTGATTTTGTCTCGTCCTTGAGCACGGCTATGGATGTTGAGGTACATACGGCAACGCCCGAAGATCCTTCCATTACGCACGATTTTGATTTGATGATTCTCGAGTCTGCAGGTGTGAGTGCTAAACGCATTGATTCAATGCTTACGTGGCTTGATGACCGCGGTGGCATTCCTATGTTGCTGCTGGTAGAAGATGCCGCCCTGCCAACATTGCGTCTGCCTAATCATGGACAGTGTGACTTCATTAGCACTAATGCAACATTAAATGAACTGATTGCACGTGTTTCACGCTTCTGCGAGTGTGAAGAGACAGCACCTGTAACAGATGTCGTACGTATTGATAATTTGGTCATTAATACAGCAACGTATCAGGTTACTTTGGACGAGAAGCCTATCGATCTTACGTTGATGGAATACTCATTGCTTGCCTTCTTGGCAACGCATCCAAACCGTGCATTCTCTCGCGAGACCCTCCTGCATCGCGTTTGGGGCTTTGAGTATTGCGGCGGCACGCGTACGGTTGACGTTCACATTCGACGTATTCGTTCCAAGGTGGGCCCGCTTATTGCAGCTCACATCGACACTGTTCGTGGTGTTGGATATCTCTTTAAGCTTTAACTTGTTTTATTAAGCTCCTCGGCACTAGCTGGGGAGCTTATTTTTTTCTTAAGCTCTTGTGATAGTTGATAAATAATTGTAAGAGCATTTATGTTTTGGGTAGAAATCATCTTGTTGTATGCAAGGAGATTAATATGAGTAACAATGACACTCCGGAAGTTCCTCCAGAGTATGCGGCAGAACACCCAACCGGCGTAGCTAATACCTACGTTGAGACGTCTTCTGCTCCCCAGCAACCTGTCCAACCTCAACAAACAAGTGAGCCTGCTCCGGCGCCTGCGCCTGAGCCTATCCAAGATGTGCATGACGCGCCTGATATGTCACAAGAGCATGCACCACAGCCGGTAGAAACTCACACAATTGTAAAGTCTCGAACACGCAAGCTTCCTATTTTTGTCGCTGGTCTTCTCGGCACATTGGTAGGAGCAGCCTTAGTTATTGCGCTGGTTATGAGTGGCGCATTTGGCACCACAAGCAGCGACAGCGCAATTACGTATGAGCCAGGCGGCGAGACAATTATTAATGTGAGCGAAGAAGATGTATCGCTTGCAGAGGGTGTTGCAATTAAGACACTGCCTTCCGTGGTATCAATCTCTGCATCTATGCCTGAAGGGTATTCCGAGGGTACGGGTGTAGTAATTGATGGTGACGGCAACATCATTACCAACCATCATGTTATCTCCGGTGCCGATGCTATCGTGGTCACCATGGATTCTGTTGACTATGAGGCAACGCTTGTTGGAGAAGATCCAACTTCTGACCTTGCAGTTATTAATGTAGATTGCCCTGCCGATAAACTCGTTCCTATCGAGATTGGCGATTCTGACTCTCTCGTCGTAGGTGAGTGGGTCATGGCTTTGGGTAATCCTTTTGGCAATCAGCAGTCAGTATCTTCAGGTATTGTAAGCTCGCTTAATCGCTCAAGTGCTGTTCAAGATGAGTCTGGTTTGGCAATTTATGTCAACCTTATTCAGACTGATGCTGCTATCAATCCGGGTAACTCCGGCGGTGCTTTAGTTAACAAGCACGGTGAGCTCATTGGTATCAACTCGTTGATTGAGTCGTATTCAGGTTCTTCTTCGGGCGTTGGCTTTGCTATTCCATCTAATTATGCGATGGATATTGCAAATCAGATTATCGCTGGCGATGTTCCTGTTCATCCATACTTGGGTGTTGTAGTAACCTCGGTCAACCCATTCTCTGCAGAGTATTTGGGTGTAGATGAGTACTCTGGTGCCTACGTTAAGGATGTTTCTGCAGACGGTCCAGCCCAGCTTGCAGGTTTGCAGCCAGGCGATGTGATTATTGCAATTGACGACAAGCCAATTGACACCTCTGACGCGCTCATTATTATGGTTCGCAGCCATCAGGTTGGCGATACTATTACCATGACCGTCATTCGTGATGGTGAAGAGATGCAGCTTGAGGCAACACTTACTACCGACGAAGCCCTGCGCGAGTCTACGGTAGATGAGGTCGAGCCAAATGACTCTGACGTCTCAGAACCCATGACTGACGATGAGCTTTTTGAGTACTTCAAGTGGTTGTTCGAAAACCGCGAACGCTAAGTAATAACGCCGTGTGGCCATACAGGCTGCACGGCGTTTTTGTTTTTCATTTCAGGTTTATGTACGAGCCCCAATCGCACTACAAAACTCACTTTGCTTATAGTAATCTTTTGGCTAGAAGAAAAATTAGACATGATAAACGCGAGCTTGTACGAGGGGTAATGATGCAGCAGTCACTTTTTGGCGATAACGATTTCGAACTTTGTGCAACCACAAATAACGAGCAATCTCAGACAGTAGATACCAATACTGCCGAGAAGGACCGTTGTGCTAAGCGTGCTCATGAGCTGCGTCACTTGCTGGACTATCATGCGTATCGTTACTATCAGCTCGACGCTCCAGAAATTACGGACGCAGAGTTCGATCGCCTCTTAGTAGAACTTCAGACAATTGAATCTACCTATCCAGACTTGCTTACGCCAGACTCCTACACTCAGCGTGTTGGCGGATTTGTATCTGATCAGTTTAGTTCTGTTGAGCACATGGCACGCATGTACTCTATGGACGACGCTATGAATCTTGAAGAGCTTGATGCTTGGCTTGCTCGCACAGAAGCTTCCGTTGCAGGAAAAGCAACCTATACCTGCGAGCTTAAGATTGACGGCTTGGGCGTAGCTCTTACATATGAGAATGGCTCGTTTGTTCGTGCGGCGACGCGTGGTGATGGCAGCGTGGGCGAAGACGTTACCTTTAATGTTCGCACCATTGCAGACATCCCTATGCACCTCGCCTCAGAAGCTTTGGATATGGTTGATAAAGATGCGCAATCCCGCATTGAGGTGCGTGGCGAAGTCTATATGCCAAAAGATGCTTTTGTCCGCTTGAATGAAGAAGCAGACGCACAAGGCAAGACTCCGTTTGCAAATCCACGTAACGCAGCAGCTGGATCTTTGCGTCAAAAAGATCCAAAGGTCACGGCACAGCGCAGCTTAGCTACCTTTATTTATTCGATTGCAGATGCCAATCCTTTGCACGTAGACACGCAGCGAACCTTCTTAAACTGGCTTAAGCAGGCAGGTTTTAGCGTTAATCCCAATGTTGCCTATTGTGAGAGCGCAGCTGCAGTACATGAGTTTTGTGCTGACGCACTCGCTCACCGTAGTGACCTTAATTACGACATCGATGGCGTTGTAGTAAAGCTCAATGACTTTGAGCTTCAAGACGAGCTCGGCTTTACTGCGCGTGCTCCTCGTTGGGCAATTGCCTTTAAATTCCCTCCAGAGGAAAAGACAACTGTCTTGCGCGATATTCGTATTCAGGTTGGACGCACGGGCGTTCTTACTCCTGTTGCAGAGTTCGATCCAGTCTTTGTATCTGGTTCTACCATTGCACGTGCAACCCTACACAACATCGACGAGATTCGTCGCAAGGGTGTACGCATTGGCGATACCATTGTTGTTCATAAAGCGGGCGACGTTATTCCAGAGGTTGTAGGTCCAGTACTTGATAAGCGCCCCAACGACAGCGTTGAATTTGAAATGCCTACGGTTTGTCCTGCATGTGGAAGCCCGGTTATCCACGACGACGGTGAGGTTGCTTACCGTTGCGTATCTATTGATTGTCCTGCACAGCGCCGTGAGCGCCTTGTTCACTGGGTAAGCCGCGGATGCATGGATATCGATGGTATTGGAGAGGAACTTGTCGATAAGCTCGTTGAGGCAGATTTAGTCCATGATGTAGCCGACTTCTACTATTTGAGCGAAGATGACATTGCAGATCTTGATACGGGTCGTCTCTATCAAAAGGACGATGCGCGTACGGGAGCTAAAAAGAATGACCATATTAAGGTTGGTCATACCATCGCTCATAAGGTAATCCAGCAGCTCAATGCATCCAAAGAGCAGCCCTTATCGCGCGTCTTATTTGCTATGGGAATTCGTCATATTGGCAAGTCTGTTGCAGAAGACATTGCCAAGAAATTCCCTACGCTCGAGCAGCTCATTGCTGCAACAAGTGATGAGATTGCAACTATTGATGGCATTGGTTACAAGATTGCAGAGTCGCTCAAGTCCTTCTTGTCTGTTCCAGATAACCTAGAGGTATTTGAGCGCTTGCGCACGGCGGGTCTTTGCTTGGAGCAGCCTGTAGAGGACAGCGTAGAGCAAACATTAGATGGGTTTACCTTTGTTCTCACCGGAACGCTTGAGCGTCATTCTCGAACCGAAGCTACCGCAGCGCTCAAGGCGTTTGGTGCTAAGGTGTCGGGCTCGGTATCAAAGAAGACGAGCTTTGTTGTCGCAGGTGCCAACGCGGGTTCCAAGCTTGCTAAGGCACAAAGCCTCAATGTGGCCGTCCTCAATGAAGACCAGCTTGATGAAATTTTAACTACAGGTCATCTACCTGCAGGTTTTTAAGATTTTGACTATCCATGCTGGCGATAAGGACCCAAGGTTTTTATTGTCAGCAATGAGATAGGAGGGTGCTATATGTCACTGCGTGAAAGTCTACGCCTTCTATCTCCTGCTGCATATGCACTTGTTGCAATGCGTGGAGTGCTGTTCTTAGGCGTTCAAATCTCATACTTTGTTGGCGTTATGGGAACGCTGACATATTCTATGGGTGCTAATGCGCTTGTTATGGCATGCGTTGTTGGTATCTTAAACTCGATGCTTGTTCTCGGTTCATTTGCAGGCGGTGCGTATCTTGATTCTCATGATCCACGCTCGCATGCGCGCATGACAATCATTTGCTTGACCACTGCTGCCATTTGCTTTGTTCTGTTTGGTACTACCAATCTCAATATTCTCATTTGTTCTGCAATGTTTGGTATGTCGGTAGGATTTGCAGATTCAATCTCTCGTGCGTATCCTGCCTACCTTACAAAAGACCCCACCACGCTTAAAGCAATCAATTCGGTGCTGTCTCTAACAAGTAATATTGCAGGTATTCTCGGCCCTATTTTGGGTGGCTTTATTGCAGCGGTTGTACCTTCTCGTATGGTATTTGTCGTAACTATTATGACGTCTCTTGCTACAAGCTTGTTTGTGCGTGCATTTTTGGCTGGCATTACAGAAACCGTGGAGCATGTGCAAGAGCAAAAAGCTACTGGTCGTATTGCAGATGGATTTAGCTACGTATTTCACAATGCTACCCTCGGCTTTTTATTTTGCATGAGCTTCGTTTCGTTTTTGGGCTTTGGTGCATTCGATCCACTTGAGTCACTGTATTATCGCGATGTTTTGCACGTAGGTGTCACATGGATGGGCTGGCTGTCCTCGGCCTTTGGTATTGGCTGTGCCATAGGAAACGTGCTGGTATTAAAGATTCCTCATAAGTTTGTAAACTCCAGGACGTTGCTCTATTCAATTTTTGCCATGGGTTTAGCATGCATGTTGTACGTGTCTACCAGCAATGTCCTTATCTGCTTTACCGGACAAGTACTTGAAGGAGTTGCAGAAGGTATTACCTTCCCTTTGATTACTACCCTTACTCAAACACATACCGATGTTAAGCGTTTGGGTGTAGTAAATAGTGTTATGAACTTTGGCTTTAATATGGCAGGAACAGTCCCGCTATTCTTTGCTCCTGCAATTGCAAGCGTGCTTGGTGTTCAAGGAACGCTTATTGCTGCATCATTGTTTGTAGCATCTATTCCACTATCGTATCTTTTGTTCTTCCATCACCGGGTTGATCGACTTGTTGAAGAAGAACGTCGTTTAGACATAGCTATTCAGGCAGAATAACTAAAAGGCGCCTCTTCCTTGTGGGAAGGGGCGCCTTTACTATTAGGGGGTCGAATCTAAGAGGGGGCTATTGAGCAGCAGCTTCGATGGCAGCCTGAGCTTCCTTCTCGGCAGCTTGGAATACGCTGAGTGGTTGCTCCATAATCCAGGCAAGCTCTGGGTCGAGTTCTGGCAAGCGCTTGTAGCTTGGCTTTTCGATATAGCGGCCCTGGCACATAACATGGAGTGGCTTTGCGAGTGCCTCGAGGTTGTCGAGTGGATTGTTCTCAAGAACAATCATATCTGCAGACTTGCCAACTTCGATAGAGCCGGTGACTTGGTCGAGCTCGAGAATCTGAGCATTGCCAAGCGTTGCGTGGTAAAGAGCGCATGCATTGGAGCACTCGGTGTAGCGCGCAAAGTATGCAACCTCACGCCAAGTATCGTACTGGGTGACAAATGGGCAGCTAGAATCGGTGCCCAGGCCTACCGGAATGCCTTCTGCAAGTGCAGTCTTTGCGCTTTCGATAATACCCTTGCAAACAACAACGCCATTGGTTTGGTGGAGCTTGCTTGAGTGGGTCTTCTCGGGATCTAACAGAGCAAATGGCAGGGCAGGAGAGATGGTGCAGGTAACAGAAGCGTTGTTCTTCTTGTACAGCTCAACAATCTCTGGAGTCATCTCGGCACCATGCTCTACGGTGTCTACGCCAGCCTCAAGGGCAACCTTTACGCCTTCGGTAGACTCAACGTGAGCCATAACCTTCAGGCCAAGCTTGTGAGCCTCATCGCATGCTGCAGAAGCAATTTCTGGTGACATGTGAAGAACGCCAGGCTCGCCAATGATGGTTGCATCGAATACGCCGCCGGTGATAAAGAGCTTAATGGTGTCTGCACCATGAGCAACGAGGTTAGCAACTTCCTTGCGTGCATCCTCGGGGGTAGAGGTCTCGTATGCAAACATACCAGCACCGTGTCCGCCTGGAACGGTGATGCCGGTACCAGGAGCGATGATACGAGGACCCAAGTATTTACCTGCATTGATAGCATTGCGTACTGCGATGTCTGACAAAACAGGATCGCCTGCGCCACGAACGGTGGTAACACCAGAGTTGAGCAAGGTCTGTGCAGACTTCTTGATCATCATGCGGGTAATAGCTCGTCCTACAGGATTGCTCAGCTTGCTCATGAGGTCGCCAGCATCGCCTGCGCTGCGAGGCTTACCATCTGCAATAAAGTGAACGTGCATATTAATAAGACCAGGCATGAGGAACTTGCCGTCAAGATCTACAACCTGAGCATTGCCAGGAACAGATACCTGATCGGTAAGACCAAACGCTGTGATCGTGTCATTTTCTACAACGACGCACATATCTGGCTGAGCAACCATGTCCTCGTGACCATCGAGAACAGTTGCATGAGTGAAAGCATAAGTAGCCATAGGAACCATCTCATTTCATCGAGCAATACGCTATCAATCGTATACAATAAACATTGTAGTACTCTAACAAAGTAAAGTGTTCGGAAATGAAAAGAAATCATTTTGTAACGAACCTGTAATATTCATACAATCATAGGATGTATATAGAGAGAAGAAAAATACTCCTCTCGAGTTTCTCATTGAGAAGCAAGAGGGGAGTATGTTTTGGGGCTATTTAGTGAGCTTGTCGATAACACAATCAAGCTCATTGAGCTTTTGTTCTCGCTCATCTTTTGATCCCAGCTCTAGAGCATCGGTGACGCACCCGCGCATATGAGCTTTAAGGACCGTGGCGTTTGCCTTGCGCAAAAGCGCCTCTACGGCAACGAGTTGATTGGAGATATCGATGCAGTAGCGATCTTCTTCAATCATACGAATAATGCCATCTATTTGACCACGTGCAGTCTTGAGCAAGTTGAGAACAAGTAAATGGTTAGCTCTCATTAGTCGAGAATCTCAGTGGAGACAACCTTGTAGCCACAATCGACAATTGCGTCTTCTGCCAAAGCTACAAAGTCCTCAGGATCGATCGCATCCTCATCAATATCGATAGAGATTACATTCTCTACGTGATCTGCCTCGACATCGTTAACGCCCTCGAGCGCGAGAATTGCAGACTCTGCCTTAGCCTCGCACTTGCCGCACATAAGGCCCTCGGTGTGCATTGAAATTTCCATTATTTACCCCATTTCTTTAGACGTAGTGCATTAGACACTACTGTTACTGACGATAAGCTCATTGCTGCTGCAGCAAACATTGGAGAGATTTGCCAACCCAACAGCGGATAGAGAATACCTGCTGCAAGAGGTATACCCAAAGAGTTGTAGAAAAGTGCCCAGAACAAGTCTTGTTTGATGTTGCGCAAGACAGCACGAGAAAGGTTGAGTGCACGAGGAAGATCTTGCAAGTCTGAGTGCATCAAGATGACATCTGCAGAATCAATAGCAATATCAGCACCGGCGCCAATAGCAATGCCTACGTGAGCGCGGGCAAGTGCTACCGCGTCATTGATACCGTCGCCAACCATAGCAACCTGCTGGCCTGCATCGATAAGCTTGCGTACGTGTGCGTCCTTCTCGGCAGGAAGAACTCCCGCGATAACATCGTCGATACCAACTTCGTGTGCAATGTGAGCGGCTGCGTGTGCGCTGTCTCCGGTAAGCATGACAGGTGTAACGCCAGCTTGTTTGAGTGCCTCAATAGCTGCGCCCGAGGTTGGCTTTACGGTATCTGCTAGGGCAATTGCTCCTGCGAGTTTGTTGTTGCGCGAGAAGTACAAGACAGTCTTGCCTTGAGCGTTGAGGGAGGCGAGAAGGTCAGAATCGAGCTGCGACATGTCGATGCCAAGCTCGTTCATAAGGCGCGTGTTGCCGGCAGCAATTTGCTTGGAGCCTTCGGTTGCAACAACGCCCATGCCAGGACGTGCCTCAAACTGATTAATCTCGCGCGGGCAAATATCTTGTGCCTCGGTATAGGCAAGCAATGCTTTTGCGAGCGGATGCTCAGACTTTGCTTCGAGCGTTGCTACAAGCTTGAGCAGCGCGCGCTCAGAGGTTTTACCTGCAAGCATGACATTGGTTACCTCGGGCTTGCCGGTGGTGATGGTACCGGTTTTGTCGAGGACAATCGTGTCAATGTGAGCCAGCGTCTCTAGTGCTTCTGCAGACTTAAAGAGAATGCCCATCTCGGCTCCGCGGCCAGTGCCAACCATAATGGCAACAGGCGTAGCAAGACCCAAAGCGCAAGGGCAAGAAATAACAACAACAGATACTGCGGCGGTCAAGGCGTGCTCAAAGTCGCCGTTGATAAACATCCAGACAATAAATGTTGCAGCAGAGATTGCAAGAACAACAGGAACAAAGACAGAAGCGACCTTATCGGCAACGCGGGCGATAGGAGCCTTGGTAGCGTTGGCATCTTCAACCAAATTGACAATGCGGCTTAAGCTTGTGTTGCCTGCGGTACGGGTGGCGCGCAACGTCAAAGAGCCCGTGCCATTGATGGTGCCTGCAAAGGCGGTATCGCCAGCGGTCTTCTCGGTAGGAATAGGCTCGCCTGTTAAGGCAGATTCGTCAATTGCCGATAAGCCCTCGAGGATAACTCCGTCGACAGGGATTGCCTCGCCTGGGCGAATAAGAACGCTGTCGCCGGGGACAACCTCTGAAGCATCTATCGTGATTGTTGTACCATCGCGATAGATGGTGGCCTGTGCTGGAGCGAGGTCGATCAAATTCTCGAGCGCCTCGCTCGTGCGTGACTTGCTTCGCGTCTCAAGATACTTGCCAATGGAGACAAAGCAGAGAATGGAGGCGGCACCCTCAATGTAGAGATGATCGTGTGCCAAGGCTGCAGCAGCCATAATGTCGCCGGTGGACTGAATCATTGCCATTTGTACAAGCGTGCCTACCGAATACAGCAAGCTCATGGTGGAGCCAATGGCCACAAGCGTATCCATGGTAGGTGAGCGATGGATAAGCGCCTTAAAACCGCGCGTAAAGTAATGGCGGTTGATCAAGATAATAAGCAGCGCGAAGAACAGCTGTGTTAGACCAAAGGCTACAGGGTTTCCGTGCGGAGAAATACCGTGAGGAAGTGGAAGCCCCATCATATGTCCCATGGAGACATACATGAGTGGTACAAGCAGTACCAACGAAGCAATTACGCGATGCTTCATGGTGATGGCTTCTTTGAGCAAGGTCTCGGACGGATGCGTTGGCATGTCAGAGGCAGGAAGGCTTTCGACCCCTTCCATGCCAGGGGCTGCCGAGGTATTAAGGGGGCATAAGGCTGTGTAGCCTGCGCGATCAACGGCACGAGAGATATCATCAGCAGAAATAACGTCGTCGTCAAAATCTACGGTCATGGTGTTGGCCAAAAGATTTACTACAACGTTTTCTACACCATCAAGGTTGCTTACAGCTTGCTCTACATGAGCTTGACAAGCAGCGCAACTCATACCGCCAACGTTAAACTTTGTATGAGTCAAAATTAACGCTCCTTTCTGTATAGTTAGACCCCCTAGGGGGGAGGGTCACTAGCTATAGTTTACTACAACTAACTCAAAATAACGAGTTAGTACGAGCAATATTTGTGTGAGTTGTCGTGTCCTGTGGGTTTTATAGTGGAATTTATAGTTTCCGCAGCTTCTAAGCATTGTGTCACGCGTGTTTACAGTACTCTAGAACACTATTGTGACTTTCGAACGCATATATACATGCTTTAAGGATTACTACATGACAAATAAAAACTACTCTGCACCTACTCAGCAGGGTGAGGATACCCAGGTTTGCGCAGAGCAGATGGACCAGCAGCAGGCTGCACAAGATCAGTCTCGTGAGCTGGGCGGCTTCGATACGCTTGGCCTTCGCTCTCGTGTTTTGGCAGCTGTTGCAGATATGGGCTATACCGAGCCTACTCCAGTCCAAAAGCTTGCAATTCCTGAGGTACTTGCAGGTCGCGATGTACTTGCTGCTGCACAAACTGGTACCGGCAAGACTGCCGCATTCTTGCTTCCTGCTATGAGCATGCTTAGCCGTGGCGGTCGTCGTGCAAAGCCAAAGATGCTCGTTGTTACTCCAACGCGTGAGCTTGCACAGCAGATTGACGGTTGTGCTCGCTCTATTGCCCGTCGTACGCGTCATGCAACGCTTACCGTAGTTGGTGGCTTGAGCTACAACCCTCAGATTGCAGGTCTTCGTCGCGGCGTAGATGTACTCGTTGCAACTCCTGGTCGCTTGGTTGACTTGATTGAGCAGGGCGCTTGCCAGCTTGATGGCGTTGAGCTGCTCGTTTTGGACGAGGCAGACCGTATGCTTGACATGGGCTTTTTGCCAGCGGTACGCACTATCGTCAATGAGCTTCCCCAGGAGCGTCAGACGCTGCTCTTCTCAGCAACGCTTGACGACAAGGCAATTGGTGCCATCAAAGACTTGGTACACGAGCCAGCTCGCGTAGAAATTGCTCCAGAAAACACTCCTGCAGATACGGTTGATCAGTTTGTATTGCCAATCGACCAGCGCAAAAAGTCTGAGGCCCTCATCAACATCTTGGATGCTTACGGTCCTGAGCGCACGATTGTATTTGCGCGCACTAAGCGCCGTGCAGACTCTGTTGTCGAGAAGCTCCAGGATGCGGGCATTTCTGCAGCTCCAATTCACGGCGACTGCAGCCAGGCTGCTCGTCAGCGTGCACTCAACAGCTTTAAGGTTGGCAAGGTAAACGTACTTGTTGCAACTGACGTTCTTGCTCGCGGCATTGACGTTTCTGAGGTTCGCTACGTTGTAAACTTCGACATTCCAGACGAGCCAGTAGACTACATTCACCGCATTGGCCGTACGGGCCGTGCAGGCGAGCGCGGTTGGGCAATTACTATGGTTACCCAGCGCGACCTCTACGATTTCTACGAGATCGAGAAGATGATGAACGTTCGCACCGAGATCTTCGATGCTGAGCGCTTAGATATTGACTGTGGCAACAACAAGCCAAAGCTCGATCCAGAGCGCGACCCTGCAAAGGGTGGCCGTGGTGGTTCAAAGTCCAAGTCTAAGTCCAAGGCAAAGTCTTCTCGCTCTTCACGTCCTTCTCGTCAGAAGTCTGCCGAGAAGACCCAAGATTGTGGCTGTGATCAGGGCACTTGTGAGATTGAGAAGTCCGATAAGTACGGTGATGATTTGCGTCATAGCCGTCCTCGTAGGAATAAGAATGCTCGCAAGGGCGATGCGGCATACGCAAACAAGGATCAGCGCGATCGCAAGCAGAGCGGCTCTAAGAAGCAGGCTCCAACGCACAAGCGTAAGCAGCATGCAGATGAGGGTGCATCTAAGGCAGAGCGCTACGACAAGAATACGCGTCGTGAGCGTCCATCTGACTCTTTGATTGACAATGCAGAAGGCATGAGCGAGCGTCATTCTAATCGCAAGGACAATCAGCGCAGGAACTCTCAGCGTTCTGGCGAGCGTAAGGGTTCCCAGCGTTTTAATCGCGATGCTGAGCGCAAGAATGAGAATCGTTCTGCTGACCGCAATAACGCTCAGCGTAAGAACAATCGCGCTCAGTATGAGGGTGATTTTGAGCGCAATGAGCGTCGTTCTAAGAACACTCAGAAGCGTGCATCTGAGCCAAATCACACCAACCGCGCTCATAAGAACAATGCAAACAGGAATGCTCGCAGCGCGCAGAAGAATGGCTATAAGTCCAATCGCGCAAACTATTCTATGAATGCAAAGGCTGGTAAGGGTGCTTCTCGTCGTCGTCCTGGCGACAAGGGTGGCGCACGCGCTAAGCACTAATACATGAGCTAAACAAGTAAAGGGACGTATCCAATTGAGGATACGTCCCTTTTTGCTGGAGGCTTACTTATTACATTACCAAGATCAAAAGCTGGTATGCGATGAGTGCTGCGATATATGCGGTACCCATCTGGAAGGCAATTGCCTGCCAAGTGAGCTTAGCAGAACCCAGCTCCTTGCGGATAGCACCCATAGTTGCAAAGCATGGGCAGGAGAGAATGAAGAAGAGAAGGAAGGAAATAGCTGCTGGTGGTGGCAAAATTGCTGCCATAGCACCGTTGACTGCACCTTCGCCAAAGAGAACACCCATGGTTGCAAGGAGGTTATCCTTAGCAACAAAGCCGGTAATCATAGCTGCAATGAGCTGCCAGTTACCAAAGCCCAAAGGAGCAAAGAATGGGCTCAGGCCACGGCCAATGCTTGCGAGCATAGATTGATCAAGATCGACATGCTGCATAGAGAAGTTGAAGTACTTGAGGAACCAAACGACAACCGTGGTAAGAACGATGATGGTACCAGCCTTGCGGAACAAAGATACGGTCTTCTCCCAAATGAAGTGCCATACGTTCTTAGGACGAGGAATCTTATACTCAGGAAGCTCCATAACAAATGGTGCAGGATCGCCCTGGAACAAGGTGTGCTTCAAGAAGATACCGCCCACAATTACGAAGGCAATAGAGAGTAAGTAGACCAATGGAGCAACCATTGGATTTTCGGTAATCAAACCAACAACCAAAATAATGGTAGGCATCATGGTTGCGCATGGAATGAATGGGGTCAAGAAGATGGTCATCTTACGATCATTCTCATCCTCGATGGTGCGCGTTGCAGCAACTGCCTGAACGGTGCAGCCGGTACCCAAGAGCATAGGAATGAAGGACTTGCCAGAAAGACCAAAGCGACGGAAGACACGGTCCATAATGAAGGTGACGCGAGCCATGTAGCCGCACTCCTCAAGCAGAGCGAGGAAGAAGAACAGCATCATCAAGTACGGGATGAAGGCAACCATAATGCCAACACCAAACAAGACGCCGTCGCAAACAAGAGAAATAACCCAGTCAGAGCAATTCATGCTGGTAAGAAGGGCATTTGCCCAACCAATAATCTCAAATACATAGCCAAAGGTAATGCCAACAATCTTCTTGTTAGGACCATTTGGATTCAAGCAGATCCAATAGATTGCATAGATGATGGCAAAAAAGATTGGAAGTGCTGCCCACTTGTTAGTAACAACGCGGTCAATCTTGTCAGAGAGGGAGAGCTTCTGCTCACGCTTCTTTACGATAACCTCATCCATAATGGACTTAATCCAAATGTAGCGCTGCTCGGTAATGATGGAGTCAATCTCGTCATCATACTTGGCTTCAAGCTCTGTCTTGAGGCGAGCTGCAGTGTTAAGGATGTCACCAGAGAACTGATCAATAATCTCTGGGTCACCTGAGAGAAGCTTTACGCTGTAGAAGTCAGCATTCTTCTTGCTGTCAGTCATGCAGCCTTTAATCTGCTCAACTGCATCCTCAACGTCCTTCTCGTACTCAAACGAGCTCTTTGGAGCCTTTGGAGTATCAAGAAGGGAACGAAGCTGTGCCTTAAGATCATCAAAGCCGGTCTTGTTGATTGCAGAAATCTCGCAAACAGGACAACCAAGCTTCTGAGAAAGAGCCTCAGAGGATAAAATCTCGCCCTTTGCAGTGACAACATCCATCATGTTGAGGGCAACAATGACAGGAACGTTGAGCTCAAGCAGCTGCGTAGTCAAATACAAGTTACGCTCGAGGTTGGATGCATCAACAATGTTGATAACAACCTCAGGATTTTCCTGCAAGATGTAGTCACGAGAGATGATCTCTTCGTTGGAGTAAGGAGACAAAGAGTAGATACCTGGAAGGTCCATAATCTTGATAGTCTCACCATCAAGCTTCATGCGGCCTTCGCGCTTCTCGACGGTAACACCTGGCCAGTTGCCTACAAAGGCAGTGCTGCCCGTCAGGGCATTAAACAGGGTAGACTTACCACTGTTTGGGTTACCAGCTAATGCAATATATTTCACTGGTTAGACCTCCTCAACATCAATCATCTTTGCATCGTCGCGGCGAATGCTCAGGTTGTAACCACGAATTTCAATCTCAATAGGATCGCCAAGAGGTGCAATCTTTACTACCTCTACGACGGTACCCTTGGTGATTCCCATATCCATAAAGCGCTGCTTGATAGCACCACGGGTTCGGTTCTTGAGAATCTTTGCAGATTGGCCAATGTGTAAATCATTAAGCGTCATCTGATACTCCTAACTCCTCGTGCACTGGCTTTTAAGATGTTTTGGTACCTTCCAAATTAGTATCAACTAACTTTATAGGTAAATAAAAAGTTGCCCGGGAGGGAGCAACATTCTCAAAAGACCTAACAGCCAATCATAGGATGTTTGTAAGTGGACGACTGAAGGTTAGCACAAGCTAACTGAATTTGTAAACAGAAAAATAAAAAAAGAGCCCAAATTTTTGAGCTCTTAACATATCTATAAAATTTTCTGCCGAGGAGGACGCTAAATTGCAAGGATCTTCAACGTTGAATGTGCTGCATCCTTAGGACTTCCGTCAACAATTGCCTGGTAAAGCTGCTCGTGAAGCAAGTCAATCTCATCGTTGGAGTACGTCGTGTTTAGGGTCTTCTCGGTAATTTGATTCTCCATGTAGCAAATGATTGAGTCGTACATGGCGGTGAGAATCTGGTTGTGGCAAGCATGGGCAATAGCAATGTGAAAGTCGATATCTGCGCGCGTGTTCTCCTTGATATCGGTCGTCAACGACTTGCGACGAAGCAGAAGCTCGGTGAGTGTATCGATATCTTCTTGAGTGCGGCGCTTGGCTGCGAGGTGTGCGATGGTAACTTCGATACAGTTACGTGCTTCGTAGACATCTTCAAGTGAAGCCTGCTGATACTTTTGCTCCATGTTGGCATTAAAGCGGTTGGTGGAGTTGACATAGGTGCCATCGCCCTGACGAACCGTAAGCAAACCAGTCCAGGTTAAGGACTGAATAGCCTCACGGATAGTATTGCGGCTTACAGAAAACATCTTCATAAGCTCAGGTTCGGTAGGGATTTTATCTCCTACGTTATAACTGCCGTTAGAAATCATTTCTTCGAGCTGATCTGAAACCTGCTTTGAAAGAGATTCGCGACGCAATTTATTAGTAGTCAAAGCAACACATCCTTTCCAACATAACCATCAACAAGATCATAAGGTACTTTTGAATTAGTATAGAACAACGCAGAAACTATTGCTTGCATAAAAAAGAGGCAGCCTCAAAAGAGGATCTACCTCTCGTAGAACTTAGTCAATATCAACAAAAATATTAAGCACGCTCGAAGCAAGGCTAATAATGATGGCTCCCATTAAGGCCGGGAAGAAGCCGCTAATAGAGATGCCCATACCAAACAAATTGACCGACAGCCAACTTGCAAGCTCAAGCATAAAGCTGTTAATTACCAGCTGGAAGATGCCCAAGGTAAGAATAGTAAGCGGGAATGAAAGTACGGTAAGAAAAGGCTTGACCATAGAATTTACCAAGCCTAAAAACAAACCTACGCTCATAAAGCTCAAGTAAGCAGGAACATCACCATAGGGAGCAATACCTGGTGTTATTGCAGAAGCAGCTGCAACAGCAATCGAGGTAAGAATGAGATTGAGAAAGAAACGCATGATTAACTCCTTAAGTAATATTTACTTATAGTAGTACCCAAAAGTGAAAAATTCTATTGCTAAGCTATGATATTACGTGAGCTTTTAGTATGAGTATCATACGAGGTATTTGCAAAGAAAAGAGAGAGTATGTGCGCACAAATTGATACCGGCAAAAGCGTGTCTCGTACGCGTTCACGCTCGTTTTTTATGTTTAATACCGACATCTATATTTGCTTGTACTTAGATACCCAATCAATAGAATCTGCCGATAAGACCCTGCAAGAAGTCTATGAGCTGTGTCTTTATTTTGAGCATCATCTCTCACGTACAAGACAAGATTCTGATATTTCTCGTGCGGTATCTTATGCGCCTTGTGCGGTGGAAGTGTGTCCTGAGGTGCTTGAGCTTATGGACGCATCACGTGCATTTTACCAGGTAAGCGATGGTGCGTTTGATGTAACTATGGGAAGTGTCACCCCACTGTGGGATTTTCATAACAAGGTGGTGCCCGCCGCTTTTGCGGTACACAAGGCGCTGCGCCACGTAGGTATTCAGCACATACATACCAACAAGCAGGCATGCACGCTCGCTATTGACGACCCAGAATGCAAGCTTGATTTTGGCGGTATTGCCAAAGGTTATATTGCCGACAAAATCAGTAGTTATCTGCAGCGTGAAGGCTACACAAGCTTTTTGCTCAATCTTGGTGGCAACGTTGTAGTCCATGGGTCACGCTTGTTGTGTGACGGGTCGCGTGAGCCCTTTTGCATTGGTGTTGCCCATCCAACAAAGCCGCAAGAACACATTGCATTGTTAAGCCTTGAGAATGCCTCGGTAGTAACAAGTGGTATTCATGAGCGAAGTTTTTATCGGCAGGGAAAGTTCTACCATCATATTCTGGACGCCCGCACTGGTTTTCCGGCACAAAGTGATCTAGTGAGCACAACAATTGTCTCAGAGGCTTCAGTTGACGCAGATGCATATGCCACTATCAGCTTTTTGAAAGGGCTGGATGCAACCAAGTTAATCATTGAGCATACCGACGGGCTTGAAGCGCTTTGTGTTGACGTGCGCGGTAAGGTTTGGGTGAGTTCGGGCTTACAAGCGCATGTTAAATGTTAGTAATGCGCAATCAGATAAAACGTTAATCTTGTCTATCTGTAAAAATTTTTTGTAGCAAATTGACAGTCTCGCTTGTCTGCTCATAATATGCGTTATACTGTACTGCGATGGAGTACGTACTGCTATAACTTTGCTAGGAGCTATTGTTTTATGAATATTGATAAGATGTTTGAGCGTAAAGATGTTGCCCAGCTCACACATGCTTTTTCATTGTTATCTAACGAGGAAGAGATTAAGGCATTCTTAGCTGATCTTTGCACTCCTCGCGAGATCTGTGATTTTTCACAGCGTTTAGAGGTTGCTCGCTTGCTTGATTCTGGTGCTCCATATGTTGAGGTTCAAGCTCGTACTGGCGTTTCTTCTACCACGGTAAGCCGCGTTTCTAAGGCGCTTAACAGCGAACAGGGCGGCTATCGTTCTGTTATTGTTCAGATGAGCGACGAAGACTAAGTTTGCATGATCGAGCGCATATCATGCGCATTAATTTGACCCTCCTATCGGGTACAGAGGCTGCTGAGATATAGACTCCAGCAGCCTCTGTCGTGGATAGGAGGGTATTTTTTGTTGCCGAGAAGTTCTGTAAATATGTCCTGACAGCTTGGTACAATTATCAAGAAAAGTACGTTGTCATTAAGGAAGCTTATGAGCCTTATCCTTCTTCATACAAATACATCAACTAACCTGAGTAAGCCCGAGCTTGAGTATCTCAAAAATATGCTTGCTACCAGCGGTAATGTAAGCTGTTTAACAAATAGCTATGCTGGGGCAACTATTATTCGTGAGCAACTGGCAGATGCTGGTTGTGGTCTGGGTATCAACACGCAGGCTCTGTCCGCCTGGATCGAGACTGTCTGGGAGCTTGAAGGTGATGGTCGCTCAATTATTGCTCCTATGGAGCGCAAGCTGCTGGTAGAGCAGGTTTTGAGTGATGTGTCAGATCAAGAGCTTTACCCTATGAGTAAAACGCCGGGTACCTCGAAGACTATTGCGTCTATTGCACGCGATCAGCTTGTAGCATTGCTGGCAATTTCTGCGTCGCATACTGCTTGCGATGCTCATTTGTCAGAGGCAGAAATGAGTCTTGTGCGCATTATGCACAAGTATAAGCAGGCGTTAATGGCACGTGGTCTTGTAGAGCAGTGTGAGGCCGTTTGTTATTTGTCACAGGTGGCACAAGATACAAGTTGGCCTGCAAGCAAGCGTGCACTGTTTATTCGTGGCGTAGAAAATTTCAATAAAGATATGCTGGGGCTTTTGGCAAAGCTATCAACATTTGCGCAGGTAGTCATATGCGTAAATTCTGTTGAAGATGACTTTGCTAGCAAGTTAGAAAAAGCATTTGAGAGCCTGGGTGTTCAATGCATCACTCAAGACCTTACACAAAAAGATGAGTCGGGGTCCTTCTCGGCACGAGTGGCTGCAACCTTTGAAGGTGCTCGTGGAGCCGTTGAGGGTCTTGAATTTACTACCATTGCAGGCCCTACGGCACGCGCGGCTGCACTTGCAAAGATGTGTGCGTATGCCTTGGATGGAACACAGCAGGCTCAGCAGAACAATCAGTCTTTGGTATTGGTGACACCTACGCCTCAGCGTACGTTTGAGCAGCTGGCTCCTCGTTTGGCAGCCGGCGGCTATGCGGTGCAGGTTGCATATGGCACCAAGTTTATTGATACCGCATTAGGTGGCCATCTCTTTAGGCTTATTGAGCTGGTTGAGAAGATGAAGCACGACAGTGTTGCTTCTTGGTGGCCAGCTGTGGAACTTGTTGACTGGGTCTATTCGCCTTATAGCGGCATGATGGCATCTGAGGCACGCCAGCTTGATAAATATATTCGTTCGCATCGTCGTGTGAGTGCGCAAGAGGTTTTGTCGCGCTTGCAGTCGATGGAGTCTCAGGCACGCTCTCGTGTTCGTAAGGCGGGCGGGGATCACAATCGCGTTTGTGCGTACCAGGTTGTTTCTCGCCTCTATGAAGGTCATATGGCAGCTGCACTTGATGTGCTGCTTGGAGTTGGTCTGTCTGTAGCAGATGCACGCGCAGTAGAGAATGCTTTGAAGATCGTAGGCCCTATGGCGCGCGGGTTGGATGTAGAGGTTGCATTGGCAATTCCGCTGTTGCAAGACGTCTACATTCCGGTTCGCAGCGATGCTCATGGACACGAGTGTGACATGGACAGCGCTAAGCGCGTTGCAATTTGTGATGCTGCTACAGCGGCCCTGCTCAAACCTGCTTCGTGTGATGCGATCATCATTGCCGATTGTGATGCGCAGGTCTATCCGCTCAAACAAGACGAAGGCCCAGCTATAGAGCTTGCTTCTAAATTAGATATGCTGCCATGCAAGGTTGCTCCTGCAGAACACATGCGCAATATGTTTTGCTCTATGCTTGCCGCGGCAAAGACTTCGGCGGTACTTACCCGCGTGGCTCACGATGGTCGCGCAGAAGAAAACTTCCCTGCAGCAATTTGGACAGAGCTTTCGCATGCTGTTTTTGTTGACGAGAAGGGCCTGTTTGACAGCAATGCTGCATATAAGGCGAGTGAAGCATGTGCCAGCCGCATGGGTCTTTTGAGTGAGGTAGCTGTAGCTCAAAATATTGATGCACGCTCACTTGATAAGGCAACAAGCGTATATGCCGAGCGCACCGCAATGTATGAGCTTGACGAAGATAGACGTATGCAGGTGGCATTAAAGCGCATGAATGAGGCAGGGGAGCTTGAGGCTGCAAAGCAGTCTGCCTCCCAGGTAGAGTCGTACATGCACTGCCCCTTTGCGTGGTTTCTCAACAGCCGCATTCGCACGACCGAGATTGATGCAGGCTTTGGCAACTTGGAGAAAGGCAACTTTGTCCATGATGTAATGGAGCGATTCCACAAGAAGTTGCAGCTCGAGTTTGAGC
>SAMEA104404100__coassemble_555_pt1 | contig 39695 bp, 35 predicted proteins | sample SAMEA104404100__metabat2_low_PE_008 | metagenome-assembled genome bin SAMEA104404100 (sample SAMEA104404100) | Balaenoptera acutorostrata
CGTGTAGGGTACAACCTTAAACCGCACACGGCATATACGTATACGCTCGTCTAATTCTTATATTCTGTTGAATAAATACGCTACATTTAGGTAAAGTGAGAGTAAGGTTATCCGCTATAAGCGGCGCCGCAGCGGTGCGGCACAAAGAAAGGAGTCGTTATGGGTGTACAGGCAAAAGAGCCACTCACGTTGACCTATGACGAGGTCGTTGAGACTCTCCGCGCAAAGACGCGCATTTTTATGGAAGTCGACGGACAGACTTACTATCTTACTCACACGGATGGCTACTGGCGCGCACAGGATTGTGCAAAGCTTAACGATAAGGGCCATTTTACCGACTGCTCCGAGCTCGTTCCTACAGCAACAGAGCTTGTCGAACTTAACTGGCTTGATGGTAAGAGCGTTCATGATGTATTCGAGGATGCTGTTTTCTATGACTCTATCGAAGGGTAATCCACCATACTAGATAGCGGTTGTGCAGTAGTGCTTAAGCAATTACTTAGGTGGATGGCACAACCATTTTAAAAGCCCCTTTAAACCTCGGGAACTGTGTTGTAAGCGCAGTACCGAGGTTTTCTTGTTTATCGGCTTTCAAACTTACGGCAATGTTGTATCCTTAAGAGTAATGTTGTTCCACAAAGAAAGGTTCCCCATGGAAGCTTATAAGAAGGAATTTATTGAGTTCATGGTCGAGTCTGACGTTTTGAAGTTTGGCGACTTTACCCTCAAGAGCGGTCGTAAGTCTCCTTTCTTCATGAACGCAGGCGCATACGTAACTGGCCTTCAGCTCAAGAAGCTCGGCGAGTACTACGCACGTGCTATTCACGATAACTTTGGTCTTGATTTCGACGTTCTCTTTGGCCCTGCATATAAGGGTATTCCTCTGTCTGTTGTAACTGCAATTGCTTTGCAGGAGCTCTACGGCAAAGAGGTTCGTTATTGCTCTAACCGTAAAGAGGTTAAAGATCACGGTGCCGATAAGGGCGTACTCTTGGGTGCAGAGCTTCACGATGGCGACCGCGTAATTATGATTGAGGACGTTACCACTTCTGGTAAGTCCATTGCAGAGACCCATCCTATTTTGATGGACGCTGCAGATGTTGAGATTAAGGGCCTTATGGTTTCCCTTAATCGTATGGAGGTTGGCCGCGGTGGCGAGAAGTGCGCTCTTGATGAGGTTGCAGATCTCTACGGCTTCCCAACTGCTGCAATTGTTGATATGAACGAGGTTGTAGAGTGCCTCTACAATCATGAGATGGCCGGCCGTGTTGTTATTAACGACGAGCTTAAGGCTGCAATCGATCACTACTATGAGCAGTACGGTGCTTAAATAAAATTGCTTAATGCAACTCTTGAGGACCCTTGCGCGGTTTATGCTGCGTGAGGGTCCTTTGTTGTATAGAGACAAACGGTATGAGAAACGCTGCAAGCGGCTGTGTTTTACTTGACGACACTCTACTAAGCTAAAGTGTGTATTATAGATGCAACAAGACGATGGTTAAGTTGGCAGAACTTATTTCATTTGAATTTGTTGCTTGGAGTGCGTTTCTGGGTGATGCGCTCCAAAGTTTCAAAAGCAAGTACTTGCTAGGGCTTAGCCCATGTTCGCTCATCAATGTATATCTCTCGGTTTTGATGTAGCGGCGGGGCATACAAGCTCAATGTACAACTGTTGTTTGCAAGGTGATTTTCAAAGGGACGTTAATCAAACCGGCAGAGAGCAGACAAAAAGATTTTCCCCGGATGTCTAGTTGGGTGAGCTAGATGTTCGGGGAATTTTTTGTTTAAGATTATTAAAGTTTACTTATCACTATATTGCGCGTTGCTTGTAACTTGGAATATGTCATCATATACCTTGAAGATATAACGCTTACATGATGAGGTTTATTGTGAGAAAGAATAACTACTTGTTGGTTGCCATGGCGAGCATTGTTTTAAGTGTCTCCTTGATGCTTGGTGGTTGTGGTGGCCCTGACGCGGCAGAACTTATCGAACAAGATATATCTAAGACATTTGATACCCTTGTTGTTAAAGAGGGCGATGCCTACGAGGCAATGAAGACCTCATTTGTTGAAGACTTTGGTGAGGTTCCTGGTGTAGATCCATCGACATTGTATACTTCGTTGCTTGATGGTTTTAATTACTCTGTTGATGGTGTTCAGGTTGATGACGAGACAGGAACTGCCGTAGCAAAGATGACAATCAAGATTAAGTCTATGTCAGATATTTTCACAACATGGCTTACTGATCTTTCAAGTGTTGATACATCGACTTTTGATGGCATGAGTGAAGATGAGATGGCAACATATTCTGGCGAATTGCTTATGACTGCTGTTAGCTCTGTTCAGCCTAAAGAAGCTACTATTGAGATTCACTACGTACTCAATAAAGAGGGCGGCTGGGAGCTTGCAGAGGACGAAAATCTCGAAGGTTTTGCGCAAGCAATGCTGGGCGATTTAGGTAGCGTATCTGTTGTTCCAGAAGAAGACGCAGAGTAGATAGAATGTAGAAAGCCTCCGGAGGTTAGACCTTCGGAGGCTTTCTGTTTGAAATTACTTGTCCAAAATAATATGGGTCAGTTCTTCTGGGGTAGATGCAATGTAGTCTGCACCAGCCTCTAACAGTTCTGCTTGAGACCTAAAGCCCCAAAGAACGCCGCAGGCCTTGATATGTACGTTGTGACCCGTAAGGATATCAACGTTAGAATCACCGACGTAGAGCGTTGATTGAGGCAACGCATCAATCTGTTCCATTACATGGGTGGTAATAGCTGGATCAGGCTTTGCTGGGAACTCTGGAATTCGACCTTGCACAACGCTAAAGCACTCATTGCCAAAATGCTGTGCAATAAGAGGGGCAGCAGATACATGGTCTTTATTAGTAAGTAGTGCTACGCATACGCCGTTTGCCTTAAGCGTCTCAAGCATCTCGATGATGCCTGGATAAGGAGCGGTTGCATCGTTAGAATGCTCACCGTAGTATGCACGAAACTCTGCCAAAACCTGTTCAAAGAGCTCAGGGTCGCTTTGTGCGAGTCCTTCAGGCATAAAGCGCTCAACGAGCTTGAGCATACCGTTGCCAACCTTGTGCTTGTACTCATCGACACTAAAGGTGGGCCATCCGTGAGCCTCACAGGTGTGATTGCCTGCAGCAGCCAAATCGTCAATGGTATTTAAAACGGTTCCGTCTAAGTCAAAGATTACATGTGTAAATGACATACCAGTAATTCCTTCATATAAAAACACGCGCCCGATAAGGACGCGTGTTCTAAGCCAATATTAGTCTTCGTGGCAGGTTGCATGCTTAATTGCAAGGCGTGTGCCAACTTCCTCGATGGCGTGAGCAAGCTTCCAAATGGTCTCTGCGGTGCAGTCGCATAAGTGCAAGTGAAGAGCACGTCGATTGCGCTCGGACAATGCAGCCAAGTCACCCTTAGCCTGAGCAGCCTGAATCTCTTCAAGCGTATACTCTGGCTCGGAAAGTGGAACAGCAATGTCGGTCTCTGGGTTTGGTTCTGCTGAGAGAATCAAGAAGACGCCGTTGTTGACGCCACCCTTTTGAAGCTGACCGGTGGAGTGCAAATAGCGAGGACCAACCTCAAATGCGGTTGGAACGCCAATCTGGCGAGAAAGTGTGTGGCGAATAACCTCAAGAGGGCCACGGCGCTCACCAGTAAATGGAAGGAAGGCATTAACAGAAATCCAGTTGTCCTTCTCGACAACTCCTGCAAATGCATCAAGAAGATCTGCGAGGCTTTCAGGCTCACCAATAAGACCCTTGAGCTCATCGGTCATTTCAAAGGTGCACCAAGGGGTATCAAGGCTAGCGAGCTCGGAGCTAAGCTCGCCTGCCATAGCGCGCTTAGTGCAATCCTTAGCAGACTGTACGTCTGGCTGGTCAAAAGGAGGAACCTGCATGAGGTAGCCCAAGAATGCCGTTGCATACTCCCAAATGATGAACTGACCACCAATGTCGAGAGGGTCTTCCAACCAGAAGGTGAAGGTAGGAACGTTTTGCTCAATAGTTGCAATCTCACGGGTAAATGAAGCATCTACGCTCGTGTGATAAATGATTGCAGGGTGCTTTGGAAGTGGAGAATTGAGCAAGGAAGGGTCGATCTCGATGTGAGGAACGATGCCCTTGCCGTGCTTGCCCAAAGACTCAGAAATAAGCTGCTCAATCCACAAGCCAAGTACGCGGCCTGGCTGAGGGGAAAGATAGCTAAAGCAATAAGCAGACTCCTTCTGGGTGTTTTCATACAAGAAAGAAGCGAGCTCAATTGCAGGGTTCTGAGGGGAGTTCTGAGCACAAAGCTCCTCTACCTCTGCGGCACGGCTAATAAATTCCTTGATGTTAAGGCCAACAAGCGCTGCTGGAACTAAACCAAAGACAGACAAAGCAGAGAAGCGGCCGCCTACGGTAGGCTCTCCTAAGAAGATGCCACGGAAGTGCTTCTTCTGTGCAACTTCGACAAGCTTGGAGCCTGGATCGGTGATGGCGACAAAGCGGCGTCCTGCACGACGGTCACCAATTTGTGCGACGCACAGATCCCACATGACATTAAAGAGAGAAAGGGTCTCAAGCGTGCCACCGGACTTGGTGGATACGATGATGATGGTACGAGAAAAATCAATACCAGAGAGAACCTTGTGCATGTAGTCGGTAGATAAAGAATCCAAGACCGAGAAGCGAATGCGCTCGTGGCGCAGATTGTTAAGCTTGGTGATGGTCATTGGTGCCTGAGAAGAGCCACCCTCACCAAGAAGAATTACGCGATCGAGACCGTCTGCAATTGCGTCTTCTGCAAAACGCTCAATCTCGTCAAGGGAGTATGGTGGATTAGAAGCAAGGTCGGCCCAACCCATAAAGTTGGAAGCACTCTGCTGTGCATAATCAGAAAAATCGTAAAGAGAAGCATCCTTAGCATGAACGCGCTCCGGTACCTTCGCAGCAATCAAGCGATCTGCTGTTGAGTAAGTCTCGGCAGTGCTCATAAAACCTTCTTTCTTATAGATACAATCTAAACCATTCTACTCCATAAAAAAATTTAAGGTAGACCTGCATGCATTAAGATTGCTTTTTATACAAGAAAAGCCACCCAGAATGTAACATCTGAGTGGCTTACCAAGTCTTTATGTGAGTTCTTACATGAACTGCTTAAGGGTTGCAACAAGCTTTGGCTTTGGCATAGCGCCAACAGTGCGGTGAATCTCCTCACCATTCTTGAAGATAAGAACGGTAGGAATGTTCATAACGGAGAACTGCATTGCAAGCTCATTATTGTCGTCGACATTGCACTTTGCAAATACCATGTCGTCGCCAAGCTCTGCAGCTACCTCGTCAATTACAGGAGCAAATGCACGGCAAGGACCGCACCATGGTGCCCAGAAATCAACGAAAACTGGCTTATCAGACTTAAGAACGTCCTCAAAATTTGCTGGAGTGAGTTCGATAATGTTAGACATATTGTCTCCTTAACTTTGGCCGCTTTCGCAAGCACTCTAGTATTTCAATCACGTTATACCCATGGGCAGTATATTTATGTCGCGGAATAGAAAAAACTTGGGTAGAATTAGTGGAGATAAAGCTAAAAAGGAGTACGTATGCCGCGCATATCATCAAATTCATTGCGACAAGCACATATTGAGGCTGCAAGCCAAGAGTTTAAATCGTTGGCAGAGTCTGGTGTGCGCATAGAGGGCAATGTGTTCTCACCCCTTCTATTTGTAAAAGGTGCAGCAGGCATCTCGTCACAAACACCACTGTTGCTCGAGGCCGAAGGTAAAGCATTGCGCGCGGCCTTTGGAACACTTGGATGGGCTCCAGAGGATGAATGTGTGCTGTGTGCAAGCGGCGAGGCAGGTACAGATGCGCAGGCGCTTCCCTTAAACCCCGAGCTCTTTCGTGAGGCGCTCGAGGCAATAGACCCCGAAGCTGTCGTACTGCTCGATCAAGCTGCTGTCGACGCCATGCAGGCCGCTTATGGCGAAGAGCTTGCAAGCATCGAAGACTTTACTGTTGCAATGCTTGAGGTTGGCTCGGTCGCCCACGTTATGGGTCGTCGTGTATTGGCGCTTCAAGGTTTTGCCCAGAGCCTGTCTAACCCTCAACAAAAACAAGCAATGTGGGCGCGTATGAAGAAGCTTCCCCACGTTGGAGAGCCTTACTAAAACCTATACAGATAGAAGAGATATATGTGTGATAAGAAGCCTTCAACTACCGAGAAGAACCGTAAGAAGAACGATTATAAAGATCCTTGCATTCGTAGCGAGAATGAAGATGACGATGGCTATGATCCATACTCGGATCGTCGTCCTGTGCGTGAGCCATTGTTCCAACGCGATCCTTGGGCATAAAGCTTAAGAGATTGCTGTAGTACTTATCGGCATGAAAAAGCCCCTACCGAAGTTGCCTTCGATAGGGGCTAAATTTTTAGCCACGGAATACGTTAGCTTCTGCAGAAGACTCAATACGTGTGAGTGGAGTTACATGCTTGTACTTGGTGAACAAAGGAACATGCTCGGTAATGACAGAAGATGGCTGCAAGCCGTACCACTGAGCAGGGGAGCCTGCGATGTGGCGGATGAAGTACTTCATGGAGATTGCCGTGCGCTCGCTGTGATCAAGATCAGATTCTGGTGTAAGAACCTTGTGGAGCATGATGAACTTGAACGAACCAATGGTGCCTGGATCCTCATAAATAGAGTAGGAGGTTGGCTGTGGTGGAAGCTCACCAGACTCGGAGAGGTCTGAGATGATCTGACGCAAGTAAGCATTGACGCGCTGGTTTACCTTGTAGCCAAGATAGATGTGAACCTTAAAGAGGAAGTCAGTGCCAAAGGTTTCGACGCTGTACTCGTAGGTGTAAGGTTCCTCGGTCGTCTCAACAGAAACAAACCAATAAGCACGTGCGCGCTTTGGATGCTTGTCCAAGATGGAATACATAACATCGCGGTCGATAACGTCGCCCTCGAGGTTCTTGGTGAGGTAAACAACGTTGTCTGCAGTAGGAACGATGCTGGTGTCGTCGCGCAAAGCCTTGATCTGGTCGATGAACTTAGTCAATGGGAGCAAGACTGCCTGGGACTTCTCGACAGCAGAACCGTGGTACCAGCTGAGCATGATAGAGCAAATTGCTGCAGCCATAAGAACGGTGAACCAACCGCCGTGGAAGAACTTGGTCAAGGAAGAACCAAAGAAGAAGGTCTCAAGCGATACGAAGAAGACCAAGAAGATCCAAGGAGCAACCTTGAGGCCGCGAACCTTGTGCAAGAAAACAAAGAGGAGCAAGGACGTGCAAATCATGGTGATGGTGATTGCAAGACCGTATGCAGACTCCATATGAGCAGAAGTCTGGAAGAGCAAGATAACTACGATGCAGCCAATCCAAAGGACATTGTTAACCATTGGAATGTAGAGCTGACCCTTGGTCTCTGCAGGATAGAAGATCTGCAAGTGAGGCATAAGGTCAAGACGTGCTGCCTCTGCTACGAGTGAGAATGCACCGGTGATAAGTGCCTGAGAAGCAATAATTGCAGCTGCGGTAGACAGGAAAACGCCGAATGGGCGAACCATGCCTGGAAGCATCTCGAAGAATGGGTTGAGGTCGGTAATACCAATAAGGTCTGGATTGCTTGCGTTTGCGAGCAACCATGCGCCCTGACCCAAGTAGCAGAAAATCAAAGAAGCCTTAACAAATGGCCAGGTAGCGTAAATGTTCTTACGACCAACGTGACCCATGTCGGAATAAAGAGCCTCTGCGCCGGTGGTTGCCAGGAAGCAGGAGCCCAAAATCATAATGCCAGCGTGGTTGTTAGGGCTAAACAAGAAAGAAAGGCCGTAAATTGGGTTTACTGCTGCAAGAACAGAAGGGTTGGTCATAACATAGATCAAGCCCGTGCCGCCCAAGAATGCAAACCACAGGGTCATAACAGGACCAAAAGCCTTACCAATGCGGCTGGTACCTGCGCGCTGAACCATAAACAGGATGCAAACAATAATCAAGGTGATGATAACGACCTTGGTCTGGGTGTCACCAATGAATGCATGCATAGATGGGATGGTGCGCAAGCCCTCAATAGCGGTGGTGATGGTAACAGCAGGAGTCAAGATACCGTCTGCAAGAAGTGCAGAGCCACCAATCATGGCTGGGATAATAAGCCACTTACCAAATTTGCGTACCAAAGAGTAGAGCGCAAAGATACCGCCTTCTCCGTGGTTATCGGCCTTAAACGAAATAAGGACGTATTTAACCGTGGTAAGAAGCGTTACTGTCCAGATAACCAAGGACAAGGAACCAAGAATAAACTCTGGGGTAACGGTAGTGATACCACCATTGCCTGCCAAAAGAGCTTTGGTAACGTAGAGAGGCGAAGTACCAATATCACCATAAACAACGCCAATAGTTACCAGCATGGCACCCAATCCTAATGGGATGTCATGTGAGTTTGGATGGGCGGTCTGCTGACCAGCCGATTTTGCCTTCATGAGAAAATCCTTTATAGCAAATCCAGTAGAACCAATAAATAACACCTATTGTAGTCTTTACAGGCTACTTATTGCAAAGAAGCTCCTGCGCCTTTTGCGGAGTGGTGCGAGTCAAAATATAGCACTTGTGAATGCGCTTGTTACGGCTAAAGTCCTCTGGAATAGTTTGCTCGGTAATGTCTTGCAAAACTACGCCTGCAACTGCAAGTTTTTCAAGCTCAGGCTTGAAGGTCTGCAAGTTGCACGAGAAGATTGCCTTGCCTTCACGAGTGAGAAGACGAGAAATACCAATGAGAAGCTCTACGTGGTCACGCTGAACATCCCAGGTTCTGCGTCCCATGGACGAAGAGTTTGAGAACGTAGGAGGATCGCAGAAGATAAGATCCCAGCGATGCTTGGTATGACGCTCTTGGTCAATCCAGCTCATAACGTCGGCACGAACAAATTCGTCACGCTCGCCCTCGAGGGCATTAGTCTGAAGGTTGCGTTTTGCCCAAGCAAGATAAGTGTTGGACAAGTCAACACTGGTTGTTTCACGCGCACCGCCATCTGCTGCATAGCACGTTGCAGTACCGGTGTAGGCAAACAGATTAAGGAAGCGGTGACAACCCTGTGCGTACTGGCGAACCAAGTCGCGCGTGACGCGATGGTCGAGGAAGATGCCGGTGTCGAGATACTCGGTAAAGTTGACCTCAAAGGTCAAGCCACCCTCTTCGATGTAAGGGTTGTTGCGTACAACAGACTCCTGCTTTTTAACAGCCTTGCTGTACTGAGAACCGCCCTTAGCGCGAATACGAGATTTGGTATAGACGCAATCTGGCTCTACATCAAGGATGCGTGGGGCAATAGAGATAACATCGAGCATGCGTGCTTCTGCAAGCGTACGGTCGATCGTTTTTGGAGGAGCGTACTCTGCAATAACCAGCCATCTACCTGGGGTAGCAGCACTGCCCTGATACAAGTCGATAGCGACTGCATAGTCTGGCAAGTCTGCGTCGTAGACACGGTAGCATGTAACACCATTGCGATTTGCCCACTTGCGACGAAGCTTTGCAACCTTTTTAAGACGAGAAGCAAACTGATCGGACTGAGGAACAAGAATGGAGACCTGGCCCTTATCGCCCAAATCAAGCATCTGAGCATTAGGCATAATTGCCTCGAGGCTGTTGTCCTCTTCTTCTACCTCTGCGTTGGAGTCCTTATCGGCACCTTGGACAGAAGCCTGTGCGGGAGCGGTAAATACCGTGATGCAAGCGTCTTCGTTGTTAGGCTTGACGGCAATGGCCTCGGCAGACTTCATGTTGAGGCTCTTGGAGATAAGCTCGTTGGACTCAAGGCAGGTAAAGGTGAAGGCTTCGGTTGCATTAGCGCTACGAACAGAAGCAATAATGCCAAGCAGGGTAGGCATGCGTGCGATTGAAACCTCGGTGGTATCTGCAACGCAAATGCCGCGGGTAAAGTCTTCGCCCTGCTGTGCTTCGATAAGAGCATCGGTTACAGCCTGGGCATCTGCCTCCATAAAGGTGATGTAGCGATCGACGCGTGCGGCGTGAGCGATCTTTTTAGCAAAGTCGAGATTTGCCTTGTTGGTGTCGCTTGCGATAATGGTGAGCTGCTTTTGCTCGCCCTTCTCGTAGCGATCATCTGCTTCGTCGAGGATGGAATACCACAGCTCCTGATTAAAGCCGCACCAACCCTCGAAGCCCCAGCGCTCGCGAAGCAATCCTGGTGCACGATCGAGTGCCTGTGCTGCAGCTTCAATAAGAAGTCCGCCGCCTGCACAGCTCAAATCGACCAAGATAGGACGGTTTGCGCGGCAAGCACGATACCAACCAGCACGAGAGAGAAGCAAAGCTGCATAGTCTGGACGCAATACGTGAGCAGAACCCGGACGTGTTGCCTCCTTTGGCAGGCGCTTAAAGAGGGCGTCGCCACTCATGTCAAATGCAAGCGTTGCTTTGTTGTTGCGAATGGAGACTAATATATGTGCATCGGGCCATGTGGTGTCGATATTAGGACGAGCTCCCGTGGCATCCATCATCGCATCGCAGATGGCATCTTTTACGCGCAGTGCAGTAAAGTGCGTGTTGCGCAGTTCGTTGTTTACGCCACGAGCGGTAACCGACATGGTGGCACCACGACGAATAATTTTATTCCATTCGATTTTGAGTGAATCTTGATACAGTGTGTCTGCATTGGTTGCATCAACGCGTCCCAATACCCAAAAGACACGACTCGCAAGACGTGACCAAAGGCACGTGCGATAAAGCTGTTCATCTTCTGCGTCGAAGCTTACGCGGCCACGCAGCTTGCGTACGCGGCTTACACCAAACGAGTGAAGCTCGGCGGCCAATGCGTCTTCGAAGCCCATAGGACAGCTAGCATAACATTCCATGTAGATCCTTCTTTCCTGGTCGCGGCAGACGATATCGCTGCGGCGTATTTCATGGTTCTAGCAGTGTATATGAGTTGAGTAAAAAACTCCACCAAAGGATATTGTATTAATAAAAAGTAGATAAAACAGCCTTGCCCATCTGTCTATTCGGCTGACGATAGGCCTTTATAGGGGGATAGGTATGGGAAGTTATTCTTCCAACAAAAAATGGCCCCATACTCATTGGACATAGTCCAATTTTCTGAGGCCAAATCTAGAGAGCTTCTCGGCAATATATATAAGTAGATGAAACTAGCTACGCCAAAAGTCTTCAATAAGCTCTTCTCGGTTTTTCATACCTGTTTTGGTCAGGATGTTGTGCACGTGTGTTTTGACGGTGCCTAATGCAAGATAGAGCTCGTCGGCAATCTCTTGGTTGGTTTGAGACAGCACGAGGTGAGATAAAACTTCAGTTTCTCGTGCAGAAAGACCATAGTGCTCACGATAAAAAGGCAAGATATCTGCCGCATGACGCTCGAGGACGTCCTCTTCTTTATTGGGAGTCTCTTTAATCCTAATGGCAAGCACACGGTAGGCGTACGTGCAAGCGTAGATTGCACTAACAATAATGACGATATTCTCAACAAAATTACGGTTAGATATATATAGGGGCATGTATGCTCCGGCAACCGTAGGATCAAAGACGAGAATCATTGCTGCATCTTCAATGGTGATACCAATAATGAGACAAATAGCAAGCCTCAAGAAGTTCTTGGAGTGTCCAAGACGAGCATGAAGCTCGTTGGAATCGCTCTTTTTGTAGGTGTAAAACGCATATCCAAGGCAGGCAAGTGCAAAAATCTGGCGCAGGGTGTAATAAATAAACTGTCTGCCTGGGCCATAAGGCAGGGCAACTAAAACGAATATGCAGGCTAAAACGTAATAAAAGATAGGGAGAAACTTGAAATTTGCACGCTGCTCATCAATTGTATCGAGCAATATGAGCCACATAAATTGAAGTACACAAGCAGACGATATTGTGCGGGTTAGCGCACTGTCGATGTTGTAAAACGTATCAAGTGAGAAAACAACGTTTTGCCCCATATACTCTGAGAAGAATATAGAACACATTTCTACCGCGTAGACCGCAAAGAGTCCGCAAGCGTATAAGAAAACACTACGACGTGTGGAAGCATATGCAGCAATCGATATAGCAGCTGTACCAATACACAGTAATAAAAGACCAATGGTGTAAAAGAAGAAAATTTCACTCATACGTCCCCCCCCCCTTCTCTAAACATATAAATATGCACGAACTATTACTTTTTATAGCAAGGACATTCGTAGGATGAAACGCGCATGTTTATGCAAGATGTAAAAGTGAGAAGCCAAGCGCCATCATGCTCGATAAAACCTTTTACATGCTCATCCCCGAGTAAACCTATCTTAGATTATGCATGAGAATTTGTCAGTATCTACCGTTTACGTAGTTTTGTAAAAAACTTGCATAACCCTATCTACCTGCAGGTTTACTGAGGGATTAGGGACGATGTATTTTTGCGAGCGGCGAATAAACCAAAATAAGCTAACACTTTTCTTGCCAGAGGATAAGAATGAAATCAGCAAGGACGGAGGCAGAAAGCCAAGCGTTCGTAAGCGCTATATCCAAAAAGTTCGATAAATACTTCGAGGATATGCAACGTAGTCAGAGCTTACCGGCGCATGCAAAGGGTGGCTTTATGCCTTGTCGTAATACTGATTTTAGCCGTCACATATATATGAGCGGACGGCGCGGGTTTCCATGAGGAGGAAACAAACATGGTAAAGGATTGGATCGATACTAACGACTTCACCAAGGAAGAGCTTCTTAGCTTTGTAGATCTCGGTATTGCTATGAAGAAGTCCATCAAGGAGGGCGGCACTTATCCACAGCTCCTTAAGGGTCAGACTCTTGGCATGATCTTCCAGCAGGTATCTACTCGTACCCGCATTTCCTTCGAGACTGCAATGACCGACCTTGGTGGTCACGCACAGTTCTACGGTCCTGGCACCATTCAGCTCGGTGGCCACGAGTCCATCGCAGACTCCGGTCGCGTTATGGGTTCTTTGGTAGACATCCTCATGGCACGCGTTGACCGTCACAAGGACGTTGCAGACCTCGCTAAGTACTCTGCAGCTCCAGTTATTAATGGTATGTCTGAGTTCAACCACCCAACTCAGGAGCTCGGCGACCTCATGACCATGATCGAGAACCTCCCAGAGGGCAAGAAGATCGAGGACTGCAAGCTCGCATTTATCGGCGACGCAACTCAGGTATGCGTTTCCCTCATGTTCATCGCTTCTAAGATGGGTATGGACTTCGTACAGTTTGGTCCTAAGGGTCACCAGATCACCGACGGTGGTCTCCAGGTTGACAGCGACATCGATCTTCTCGCTATTGGTCAGAAGAACTGCGAGATCTCCGGTGGCACCATCACCATCTCCGATGACATCGAGTGCATCAAGGGTGCAGACTTCATCTACACCGACGTATGGTATGGCCTCTATGACTCTGAGGAGTCCGGCGAGTCCTACATGGACGTCTTCTATCCTAAGTATCAGGTAACCATGGACATGATGAACTATGCAGGTCCTAACTCCAAGTTCATGCACTGCCTCCCAGCAACTCGTGGTGAGGAAGTAGTAGACGAGGTTATGGATAACGAAGAGCGCTCCCTTTGCTGGGTTGAGGCAGAGAACCGTAAGCACTCCATCCGCGCAATCCTCGCAGGTCTTTGCCCACGCCGCGTAGTTAACGAGAAGGTTGCTGCAGAGGCTAAGGCAGAGATGGACGCAGCTCTTGCAAAGCTCGGTAAGTAATTACTACTACCGCGTAGAAGTACTTGTTCAGAATGCGGACGAGGCGCCACGTGTGCCTCGTCCAGCCTAAATACTTATCTATCTAAGGATTAATACCATGGGTGATACTAAGAAATTCTCCTTCATGAGCGTAATCCTGTCAGTTATCTGCGTTGTATTTGTTGCTGAGGCTGCTGCACCTGCAGCTGCTATTGGTAATGCGCAGTTCTTCTGGTGGTTGTTCCTCATCGTTACCTTCTTGCTCCCTTACGGCATGGTCGTAGCTGAGCTTGGTACTACTTACGATGGCGACGGCGGTCTTTATGACTGGATTCGCGATGCTTTTGGCGACAAGTGGGGCTCCCGTGTAGCTTGGTACTACTGGATTAACTTCCCACTTTGGATTGCATCTTTGGCAACCCTGTTCCCAGATATCTTGGGCATGATGTTTGGCATCGACATGAGCCTTCCTATTGCACTTGCAATTGAGCTTGCATTTGTATGGATTGTTGTTCTCATGTCCTTCTCCAAGGTTTCTGACTCCGAGTGGATTTTGAACGGCGGCGCTGTTCTTAAGGTAGCTATTGCTGTTGTTGTTGGCTGCCTTGGTATTTGGTTTGTTTCTGGTCACGGTTTTGCTGCAGATATGTCTTTCAAGACTTTCTTGCCTGACTTGACCGATTCTTCTGCACTTACTTACTTGTCAATTATTCTCTTTAACTTCATGGGCTTCGAGGTTGTTTGCACCTTCGCTTCTTCCATGGAGAACCCAGAGAAGGACATTCCTAAGGCAATTATTCTTGGTGGTCTCGCAATCGCTGCAGTTTATCTCTTCTGCTCTTTTGGTATTGGTGCTGCAATTCCTGCAAACGAGATCGACCCTGACTTCGGCATGATCATGGCTGTTGCAACCATGGTTGGCGAAGGTTCCCCAATCTTCATGATTATCTGCGCAACGTTCCTCGTAACTTTGTTCGCAAACATGGCTTCTTGGTCCTTCGGTGTTAACTCTGTTGCAGACTATGCTGCTCAGCACGGTAACATGCCTAAGGTATTTGGTATTGAGTCCGAGAAGACTGGTATGCCAAACGGCGCTGCTATCACCAACGGTGTTGTAGCAACTTTGGCTTTGCTCCTTCAGCTCATTCCTATTCCAGCAATTTCTGAGGGTATCTTCTGGATGCTCTTCTCCATGAATGTAGTATTCCTTCTTATCTCCTACATTCCAATGTTCCCTGCATTCTTGAAGCTCCGCAAGGTCGATCCAGACCGTGAGCGCGTCTTCACCTTCCCATTCAAGGGAACCATGATGAAGCTTGCATTGCTCGTTCCTGCAATTGAGCTTGTTCTTTCTATTGTTGCAACCGTTGTACCTCTCAATGCTGCAGAGGTTGCTACTAAGCTCCCAATGCTCATTGGTGTAGTTGTATTTATTCTTCTCGGCGAAGTTGTTCGCGTATGGTCTGCACGTGGCCGCGAGGAGGAGTACAAGGGTCTTACCCCAGAGCTCGCTGCTCAGCGTCTTGCTGAAGAGGCTGCAGAAGCTGCAACTGAGGCTTAATTATTTCTAGTGTTTGTTTGCGAGTATATGCTCGTAGGTTCTACTAGTTAGGATGTTCTGATGCGCGAAACTCACGATGGCGCACCAGGATTAAAGTTTTAGACAATCAGGAGGTTGTCATGCGTACTATTTTCGAGTCTGATTCTACCCCTAAGGCTGACGGTTTCCGCATGCCAGGCGAGTTCGAGCCACAGAAGCGCGTTTGGATGGGCTGGCCACACCGTTGCGACACTTGGGCATGGGGTGCTAAGCCTGCACAGAAGCAGTATGCAGCAATTGCTCGTGCTATTGCTGAGTTCGCTCCTGTTTACATGTGCGCTAACGAGGTAGATTACAAGAACTGCAAGGAGGTTTTCGAGAATGACGAGAACATCACTGTAGTTGAGATGACTACCGACGACGCATGGTTCCGTGACACCGCAGCTACCTTCGTTATCAATGACGAGGGCGAGGTTCGCGCTGATCACTGGCACTTCAACGCATACGGCGGCTTCTACGATGGCCTCTACTTCCCATGGGATAAGGACGAGGAGATCGCAATGAAGATGGCAGAGCTTGCTGGCTGCCGTCGCTATCGTCCAGAGAACTTCATTCTTGAGGGCGGTTCCATCCACGTTGACGGTGAGGGCACTGTTATCACTACCGATATGTGCTTGCTCTCCCCAGGCCGCACTGCATCTGCAACCGGTCTTGAGCCATGGTCTGAGGAGCTCCGCGCATACTGCGAGGATCACCTCAAGGAGTACCTCGGCTGCGAGAAGGTAATTTGGGTTAAGGACGGCATCGATCCTGAGGAGACCAACGGTCACATCGACGACGTTGCTCAGATCGTAGCTCCTGGTAAGGTTCTCTGCATCTGGACCGACGACCCAGAGTATCCATTCTACAACGAGTGCCACGCAGCATATGAGACCCTTTCTAACGCAACCGACGCTAAGGGCCGCAAGCTCGAGGTCACCAAGATCTGCATGCCAGAGAAGCCACTCTTCATGGACCAGGCATCTTGCGATTCCATCGACGCTGACGAGAACGCAGAGCCACGTGTAGCAGACGAGCCACTCATCGCTTCCTACATGAACTTCCTCATCATCAACCACGGCGTAATCGTTCCACAGTACGGTGACGTTAACGACGCTCGTGCAGTTGCTGAGATCCAGGCAGCATTCGACGCTGTTTATGGCGAGGGCGTTTACAAGGCAGTTGGCGTACAGTCCGAGCAGGTTGTATTCGGCGGCGGCAACATCCACTGCATCACCCAGCAGGAGCCAATGCCACAGACCAAGTAATCTTGTTCTGATTAGCTAATTAATTTAGGGGTCTGGATATCTAGAATATGCAGACCCCTTTCTATTAGATATATTTCAAATCACCTTAGAGCCAGCGATTTGAAAATTCCCCGTTGCTCATCTTAAATCGTTCGAGCTGATGTATGCCTATTTACTCAACCTCAAATCCCATTTTTCTGAGTTGCATACATCATTTGTGAGCAGAAGCGTAGAACTGTTTCTCCTTTCAGTTCTGCCTTCAATTGTGTGACAGTACATCACTTACGACACTTTTTTGAAAGTTCCTCTCCCTCTTTTCGACGCAAACTTTCTTCGTACGGGCACACAATTGAAGGCGGAAGAAATACCCAGGTCATCGAAGTATTTCGCTACGCGAACACAAGCTTCCTATCAAGGTTTAAATTATGAATAAGTTTGTTAACAAGCAGCACCATGAGGCTGTTCATGCAGATTCTGACGATCCTGTCCGACGCGAGGCAGTTTCTGAATCTGCTTTTTTGTATCAATCGTTAGACTTGGCATCATCTCCGGTCGTCGAGCTGTTTGTCCACTATGGCTTTATTGCATTGTTGGGCGTTGTTGCACAAATCTTTATGGTCATAGCCGAAGGCTTTGTTGTCGGACGAGGCTTGGGCGAGTATGGTCTTGCCTGCATGAGCGTTGTTATGACATTCGAGATTATCAATATCAGCTTTGGTAGCTCGTTGGGTCAAGGCGTTTCTACGATTTGTGGCAATCGACTGGGAAGGTGCGATGAAGAAGCGGCTCGTGCAGCCTTTGGACAAGGTTTCTGGATGACGCTGTTCTTCTCGGCAGCTTTAGGTTTTAGCTGTTTTGTCGGTGCTCCTTATTTGGTTGACATTATGGGTGCTACAGCCGAAATTCGCTTAGATTGCATTCGTGCCGTTAGAATTTTTGTAAGCTGTTATCCGTTTTGCATTACTGGACAGATGCTTTGTCAGATGTTACGCCAAGATCAGCATCCTGCCATGGCAAGCGCTATTCAAACAATTGGTTCTGTTGTTGCGGCTGTTTGGCTTGTTCTCTCAATCTTTATTCTTGATTTAGGTGTTGGCGCTGCTGCAGGCTACTATGCAATTTCTACTGCAACGTGGTTTATTGCAGTAATTCCTTTCGTGGTTCGTTCTAAGAATCCCGACCGCGTGTTTATTATTGAGCTTAAGGATATTTGTATCACGGGTGAAGTTGCACAGCACATCATCCATGGTAGTTTGCCGGTATTTTTGGTCCAGCTTTCAAGTGCTTTGTTCATTGTTGTTATGAATCGTACGCTGGGAACGTATGGCAATACGCAGTTGCTCGCCGCGTTCTCGGTCATTAATTCGTACTTCATGTATACGTTAAATATCTTATGCATGGCGCTTGTTAGTGCTTTGCAGCCTATCGCAGCGTACAACAAGGGAGCTCAAAATAACCGTCGTTTGGCAGACCTTATGATGAGCTCGCTCATATTTGAGCTCGTTGGTCTTGCGGCTGCAGCCCTAATTGCGAATCTATTAGTAGAGGTTGCTTGTCATTTCTTCTGTGGCGGAGATATTGAATTGGCTCGCGTGAGCGCAGAGCATGCTCGTACATTCCTGTTGTTCTGTTCAATGGGTTTTTCTGGGCAGATTATGAGTGCGTATTTTGAGTCAATTGGCCGCACAAAAGCCGCCATATTCTTTGGTATTGTTCGCTACGTAGTCTTTGCTATTCCTGCAATTATCATGCTTAACGCTTGTTTTGGTGTTGATGCAGTTTGGTACGCAATTCCTTTGGCAGACATCCTTACCTTTGTGCTCACGTGCACATTTGTCGCACGTGAATATCGCCTGCTCACAGGCGTAACTTCAATTTGGAATGCTGTTAGAAGCATTGCACTCAATTCATTCAATTGTGTTGTGATCCAGTTGGCATCTGTTTTGCATATGCTTAACAGCGATACCATTATGTTAGAAAATATAGACGGGAGCGTCGCGTAATGCGGCACTCCCGTTTCTCATTTAAAGTGTTTCTAGTAATGCTTTACAGCCGAGAAGGACATCGGCATAGGTGGTTTCAAAGTCGCCTGTGTACCAAGGATCGGCAATTGGCCTGAACTCTCCAGCAAAACTTAAAAGAGAATAAATCTTGCCATCAGGGTCACCGCCAAAGATGCGCTGAAGATTGCTCATGTTTTGAGCATCCATGCCAATAATGTAATCCCAGGTGTCGTACTCGCTTGCTTGAATCTGGCGAGCCTTGTGAGGAATCACTGCAATGTGCATCTTCTTGAGCTGCTTGACTGTGCCATGGTGAGGAGGGTTACCAATCTCTTCGCGCGATGTTGCGGCAGAATCGATCATGAACTCCCAGCTGCGTCCCGCTTGATTGACCAAATGCGTCATGACGCACTGAGCCATAGTTGAGCGGCAGATGTTGCCATGGCAAACAAAGAGAATCTTGTGCATGAGACGTATCCTTATTTGTGATCAAATTGCATGCGATAGTACCGTGCATAGATGCCATCTTGAGCAAGAAGTTCGTCATGAGAGCCTACTTCGTGTACATGGCCTTTATCAACGACGGCAATAACGTCTGCGTTGCGAATAGTTGAAAGACGGTGAGCAATAACAAGCGTGGTTCTATCTTGAGAGAGCTTATCGAGAGATTCCTGTACGCGAACTTCAGACTCATTATCAAGGGCGCTCGTTGCTTCATCCAAAATGAGGATGCGTGGGTTGCGCAGGAAAACGCGTGCAATAGCAATACGCTGCTTTTGTCCGCCAGAAAGGCGTGTTCCACGCTCTCCTACAAACGTGTCATATCCGTCATCCAGGCTTGCAATAAACTCGTGAATATTGGCTTGCTGAGCTGCCCATTCAATCTGTTCTTGGCTGGCATGAGGGTCACCATAGGCAATATTTTCACCAATAGTGCCTTCAAACATATAAACATCTTGCTGGACAATACCAATTTGTGCACGCAGAGATTCGAGCGATGCATCTCGAATATCAATGCCATTAATGCAGATGGTTCCGTCTTTAACATCATAGAAGCGTGGGAGCAGTGAGCACGTTGTTGTTTTGCCTCCACCTGAAGGACCTACAAGGGCTACGGTTTTACCCGAAGGAATTTCAAGATTGAAATCCTTCAATACGACGTCGTTGTTTTCGTAGGAAAAATTAACGTGCGTGTAGGTAATGCTTGGAGCTTGGTCTGGGTCAATATGCAAAGAAAGATCAATTGCATCTGGCTTGGTGGCAATCTTTGGCTCAACCGCAAGCGTTTCTACAAAGCGGCGAAAGCCTGCATAGCCTTTTTGGAAGCTTTCGGTCCAGTTCATAAGCTGCTCAATTGGGGCAATAAAGATACCAATGTAGAGTGCATACATAATAAGGTCAGCTGGATCCATATGTGCAGTTGCAACCATCCAGCCACCACCTACCAGCAGCGTTATATAAAGTGCGCCCTGAAATAAGTTCATAGCGGCAAAGTATTGGCCCATAAACTGATAGCCATACTCTTTAGTCTCGATAAACTCTTGGTTTGCTTGAGAGAACTTCTCGATCTCTAATTGCTCATTGCCAAAAGACTTAACTACGCGCATGCCACCTAATGCATCTTGTAAGCGTGAGTTAAGTTGTGCCATACGAACGCGATTAGATCTAAAGATGACACGCTTGCGGTAATTAATCGCGAATGCGTAGGCAGCCATAATAAGAGCTACTGCTCCCATGATGCAGGTAAGAGTCGCATTAATAGAGAGCAGTAAATAAAATGAACCAATGACTTTAAAGGTAGCGAGAAAAACCATCTCGGGACCATGGTGGGTAAACTCAGAAATGTCATTGAGGTCATTGAGCATCTTCGACATCATAGAGCCCGTGTTGTGCGTGTCGTAATAGGCGAAGTCGAGTTTTTCGAAATGAATAAAAAGGTCTTCACGCATGGTTGCCTCAATGCGTGCACCCATAATATGGCCCCAGCACGAAATAAAGTACTGGCAAAAGCAACGAACCAGGTAGAGTGCTACGAGACCAAAGAGCAGATAAGGCAGCATGCCCAGAATTGCTTGCTGGGCATGAACAAAGAAATCGCGAACAAAGTAGTTAAGAATCTGCGGGAACGCTAGATCGATGATCGTGAGAATGGAGGCTGCAAATAAATCTGCAAAAAAGAGTACCTTGACGGGCTTGTAGTACTCAAGAAGTACCTTCCAAACATACGCCCAGCTAACTTGAGCAGCTCCTTCTTCGTGAGTAGGAATGGTTGAGTTTGATGGTCGATTGCGCATGTTTTTCTCCTTTTGCGCGACGTGCTTAGGCGACCTTGTTCTGACGCTCTTTCTTCTTAGTTACCACAATGGCGAGAAGGACAAAGAACGGATAAATAAGCATGAGGGGCCAGCGGCTTGGATCAGACATGCCCGAAAGACCTACCGATACAGAAACGATCGTGGCAATAGCAGGCGTGATGAGGCCGCGGAAGAGACCAACCTCGTGATTCTTCCAAAGACCAAACAGGCGTACATAGAGTACTGGCATTACAAAACAAGTGGCAATAACACCAATCTCGGATAAATCGCCATTAGGCAGCAAATTGAAATGCTGAATAACGTAGTGAATGAACATCCAAACAAATGCGGTGCCCGAAGCTACGCATGCAGATACAACAGGGAAGTTGAGCTTCTCGTTAATATGAGAGATCTTATCTTCAAAAGGAATTTCGTGATGCAATGCCAAAGACAAAGGCATGCGAAGTGTTGCAAGAATAATGCCATTTGCAGTACCTGCAATAGCGATGAGAGCAATGATGTTTGGCAGCACTGCAGCCTTCTCGCCAAAAATCTGGGTGAAGAGCAAAGATAGGCTTGCGTCTCCTGCTTCCATAACGGTTTGGGGACCAAGGTAGCAAGAGATACCAACAAAGTAAGCAAGGTAGAGAGCCAAAATAATAAGAGGACCTATAACAAGAGACAAAGGAACATTGCGCTTGGGGTTCTTAAGCTCTGGAGTAATAGATAGACCTGTGTTCCAACCATCGAATGCGAAGGCAATAGGACCTGCGGCCATAAGCCATCCCATGCCGGCGTTAGAGATTTGCTGGCTATGCTCAACGAGAATAGGCGCAGTGTTTGGCGTAAAGAAAATGCCAACAATTGCAACGAACAGCAGCGGAATCATCTTTAAGACGGTGGTAAGGCTTTGGAAGTGTCCAGCCAAAACAGGTGCAAAGATATTCCAGCTGGTGCAGGCAAACAAGAAGACACAGCCAATTCCTACCTGCATCTCAAGGGTGTTTGAGAGGCCAAACAGGATACAGGTATAGATGCCAACAACCCAAGAAACGACGGCAGCCATAATAGGAAGATATAAAAAGCTGTAGTGCCAACCAATATATGTAGCAGCTGCTGGAGAAAGGTAAGCACGGGCGTAGGAGTAAATGCCGCCTGAGCCTTCGCAACGTTCTGCATAAACCGCGAGCGATAAGCCACCAAAGATAATGGCGGTAGCGGCAATGACCATCATAATGACGCCGAGAATAATATTGCCGTTAGTTGCAATAAGAATATTGTCAGATTTAAAGAAGATGCCTGAGCCAACACAGATGCCAATAATCATGGCAAGAGCGGTGATTAGGTTGTAGCGATGGGGCATCTGTACGTTTTCGTCTTGTACAGACGTTGGAGAGTGAGAAGTAGAGGGTTTCATAGTATGCCTACCTATGCACGTTGGCTAACAAGATAGTGTTGTGTATATGATTCACGCAAAGCAAAGGGATTTAGAGCGTAAATAGTTTATCCACTATACGCTATTGATGCAGGTAAATAAACGTTATTTAGGTAAATAAAAGACCTGGTACGCCAAGCGGTGTACCAGGTCTATAAAACTCATTATTTAAGATAGCCAGTTAAGGCAGGGCTACATCCAGTTGATGAAGCGGGAAGCACGGCAGTGTCTTCTATAAGAGAAGTTAGAGCCTCGTCTTCGATGTGTGCGCGAAATTGCTGAGTTGCATAGGCATGCAAAACAGAAGCTACTACTGGAGCGATTGCGTTCACATCGGCAGTTTTGGTTCCATTGAGAAGCTCGTGAAGACCAAGCTGGTCCAAGAATTCGACTGCACGACGGCAGGCGGTAACTACAACAGCCAAAACCATTGCTGCAAGATAGAAAAGAACAAAAGGCCAGCGAGTTGGATCTGCAAGGCTGCAAATGCCAACAGCAATAGAGATGAAGGTCGCAAAGATTGGGGAGATGAGACCGCGGAATACGCCAACCTCACCGTTGAGCCACATCTTGGTGACACGCAAGTAAAGAACAGGCAACAAGAAGCTCGTAACAATAACAGCAATCTCGGAGAAGTCGCCATTAGGAATAAGATTCAAACGCTGAACATTGTAGTGAATGAACATCCAGATAAGACCGGTTGCAACAGAGATACCTGCAGAAACGAGCGGGAAGTTGGTGCGCGTATTTACATGAGTAATCTTTTGCGCAAAAGGAAGCTCACCGTGAAGAGCCAGCGCCTGAGGCATACGCAAAATGGAGTGTACGATGCCATTTGCAGCACCAGCAACAGCGATAAGTGCAATGAGGTTTGGAAGTGCTGCTCCACCTTCGCCAAGCAAGTGAATGAAGAGAACCTGCAAGCTTGCGTCTCCAGCCTCGATAACGGTCTGTGGACCAAGATAGCAAGAGATACCAACAAAATAGAGCAAGTTGAACGCAAGTACCAACAAAGGAGCAACGACAAGAGCAATAGGAAGGTTCTTTTTAGCATCCTTGAGCTCTGGGGTAATTGCGAGTGCAGTGTTCCAACCATCGAAAGCAAATGCAACGGGAGCTGCAGCCATGAGCCAACCAAAACCTGCAGTTGGAATTTGGCTCGTTTGGGTGGCAATAAGCTCAGGCGTAGTTGGGCATGCAAAAAGACCTAAGAAGCCAACGAACAGCAAAGGAACCATCTTAATAAACGTGGTTGCACTCTGGAATGCAGAGGCAATCGTAGGAGCAAAGATGTTCCAAGCAGCGCAGAACAAGAAGTAGAGCGTACCAATACCAACCTGCATTTCCAAAGTTGCAGGAAGACCAAACTGTACGCATGCATAGATTCCTACAACCCAGCAGACGATTGCTGCCATAAGAGGGAGGTAAAGAAAACCAAAGTGCCAGCCAAAGTAGGTAGCAGTTGAGCGATTGAGGTAATCGCGTGCGTAGGAATACATGCCGCCTGCGCCATCGCACTTCTCGGCATATACAGAAAGTGCGAGACCGCCAAAGACAATGGAGACGGCAATAATTAAGAACATGACTACGCCCAAAACGACGTTGCCACCGGTTGCAATAAGAATATTGTCAGCTTTAAAGAAGACACCAGAGCCAACGCAGATGCCCAAGATGAGCATGATTGCACCAAAGAGGTTGTAGTGCTGTACGCTCGCCTCTGATGCGTGACTTACACAAACCTTACCGGAAGTACTCGTCTGAGCTGAAACTGGTTGGTTGTGCGTTTGATTGGTTAAAGCCATGCGATCCTCCTTGGGGTTAGGTGTTAATACAAAGTGAGTGCAAAACGCGTGAAAGGTATCCTATGAGCTTGTGTGCTCTTATATAAGCGTCATTGGATTGTGCTAGGTTTTGCGAAGCTCATAGTAACAAGGAATATGAGAAAAAAGTACCCAAAACTATCATTCTGTTTTCAGTTTTTTATGCAATTGACCCCTTATACATTCGCATGCTTTTTTCTGATAAATCGTCACGCCTTTACCAATATAAAAGTATGCATTTTGGTGCAAAAAATATAAGAAACTGCAGGGCATTTCTGAGTAGAAAAGAATGAGAAATAATTTTGAAACACCTCTATTTACCTGCAAATGAATGAAATATTTCTTTTTATACATGTAGAAGATATGTGTAGGGGCCGCATTTGAGTTCAATGCAGAATGAGTGCGTTGTCGCTCGGTAAATATACGGCAGAGATTTCCGCATATGCGGAAGCAATACGCCGCAACACTTTATACAAATACAGTGATTACTTATGCACTTCTCGGCAGATGGCGCGTGAGGCCATAAGTATGCAGCGGACGTGTAAGTACCATATAGTTCGCAGCTTTGTTTGAGCTGCGTGGTAATATAAAGTGCTGCTATGTATTAGTGGCATTATTTAAGTAATTCACACGGTTGTGTCCATGAGATAGATGAGGAGACCATACTCATGCGCGATAAGCTTGAGAAACTCATTGATGCTTACGTAGAGCTCGAGAAGAAGCTTGCAGATCCTGAGGTTGTTTCCAACCAAAAAGAGTACATGCGTCTTGCAAAGGAGCATGCAAATCAGGGCGAGCTCGTTGCTCGTGCACGTGAGTATGTTGGTGCACTCGATGATATTGACGTTGCAAAAGAGATGCTTCGCGAGGAGTCTGACGCAGATGCAAAGGCAATGTTGTCTGAGGACATCGCTGCCAATGAGGCTAAGTTGCCTGGTCTTGAGGAAGAGATTAAGTTCATGCTCATTCCTGGCGACCCAAATGACGAGAAGAACACCATTGTTGAAATTCGTGCTGGTGTAGGTGGCGACGAGGCTGGCATCTTTGCTGGTGACTTGTTCAAGATGTACCAGCGTTTCTGCGAGGCTCGTAAGTGGAAGATTGAGATCTTGAATGCTTCTCCATCTGACGCTGGTGGTTTTAAGACCATCGAGTTCAAGGTTACCGGTGACAAGGTCTACTCTGTTATGAAGTACGAGTCTGGCGTTCACCGCGTACAGCGTGTTCCTAAGACCGAGTCTCAGGGTCGTATTCAGACCTCTACTGCAACGGTTGCAGTTTTGCCAGAGGCAGACGAGATTGATATTGAGATCCGCAAAGAGGATATCCGCGTTGATGTTTATCGCGCTGGTGGCCCTGGTGGTCAGTGCGTTAACACGACTGACTCTGCTGTTCGTATTACTCACATCCCAACGGGTATCGTTGTTCAGTCTCAGGACCAGAAGTCTCAGCTCCAAAACCGCGAGGTTTGCATGCAGGTTCTTCGTGCTCGTGTATACGACAAGATGCTTGCAGAGCAGCAGGCTGCAGAGGCTGCAGAGCGCTCTGGTCAGATTGGTAGTGGCTCTCGTTCCGAGAAGATCCGTACGTACAACGGCCCTCAGGATCGCGTAACCGATCACCGTATTGGTTACAACTCTACCTACAATGGCGTACTTTTGGGCGATTTGCTTGAGCAGGTTATTGACGCTTTGGCTGCAGCTGATCGTGCCGAGAAGCTCGCACAGGCTGTTTAAGTCGCTATAGTATTACCTACATTGCCTTTCTGTCTGAGTTTTTATACTTGGATAGGGAGGCAATTTCTTTATACAAAGGATGAAAGACAGTGGGAAAAATCTGGACAATCCAAGCTTGCCTTGATTGGTCGAAGGCTTATCTTGAGCGCCACGGTGACGAGCGCCCTCGTTTGAGCGCCGAGTGGTTGCTGGGAGCTGCCGTACACATGCAGCGCATTGAACTGTATATGAACTTCGACAAGCCTATGGGCGAAGATGAGCTTGCTTTTATGCATGACGCAATTGTGCGCCGCGGTAAAGGCGAGCCCCTCCAGTACATCACTGGTCGTGCTCCCTTTAGAATGCTTGAGTTCAACGTTAAGCCTGGCGTGCTCATTCCGCGTCCCGAGACAGAGCTTCTTGTTGAGGAAGTGCTGAGCTATTTGGATGAGTCTTGCGTACAGCGCGAGGATGAACCAGACAAGCTTGTGGCCCAGGCGGACCCTGAGCACATTGGTCTTGATGGTCTTACTACAAGAACATGTCGTTGTGCACGCGTGTTAGAAGTAGGCACCGGTACTGGCTGCATTGCTTGTTCCATTGCTTCTGAGCGCCCCGGCGTAGAGGTAGTAGCAATCGATATCGATGCTGGCGCAGCAGAGCTCGCAACCAAGAATCGCGATGAGCTTGGTTTGGCAGAGGTTATTGATATTCGTCAGGGGGATTTGTGCGCGCCAGTGCGCGAGGATGAATATGGCACGTTTGATGTGCTGGTGTCCAACCCACCTTACATTCCAAGTGACGTTATGGAGCAGCTCCCTCAAGAAGTTGTGGCGTTTGAGCCAGATTTGGCGTTGCACGGAGGCAGCGACGGATTAGATATTTATCGACGCCTTTTGGAGCAGGTTTCTTCTATGGTGCGCCCGGGCGGATTGTTTGCGTGCGAGCTGCACGAGACCATGCTTGAAGAAGCGGTCCTTCTCGCCAGCAAATCTGGCATGGAAGACGTACGTATTATTAATGACCTTGCGGGCCGTCCGCGTCACATTGTGGCTTTTATGCCACAGGCTTAGCGGGGTATATCTAGATATAACTACAGGTAAGAAAGGTGGTGTTTTGTATGGCAAACATTTATGTAACAGACGAGAGAAATCCTCATGAGTTGGCAATTTCTGCTGTAGCAAATGTTCTTAAAGAGGGCGGCCTTGCGCTGTATCCAACCGAAACTGTGTATGGTTTGGGTGTGGCCGTCGTAGCTTTGGACGGAAAGCCGGGCGATTACGAGCGTATCTTTAAGGTAAAGAAGCGCAACCGTGCTCAGACAACACCTTGGTTGGTGGCAGGCACTTCTGCTCTTGATGAGTACGGTGTTGATGTTAAGCCGAGTGCATATAAGCTTGCTCAGGCATTTTGGCCTGGTGCTCTAACGCTTGTTGTTAAGGCTTCCGATAAGGTCCCTCGTCGTATGCAGGCTGCAGATGGAACCATTGCTTTGCGTGTTTCTCGTTCTGCAATTGTGTCCCACCTTATTCGTGAATGTGGCAGCCCGCTTGCCACAACAAGTGCGAATACGCATGGCTGGCCCGCTGCTACCAAGTTTGATGACGTTGAGCCTGCTATTCTTGAGGGTGTCGACGCTGCCATTAACTCGGGTGATACTATGATGACGGAAGCATCGACTATCGTTAACTGTGTTGACGACGAGATTGTTATCGTTCGTGAAGGTGCCATCCCTGCGCACAGAATTCTTCGTGCGCTTGCATAAGTACGTTTAAAGTAACAAAGGATTGACCAATGGTGATTTCGGCAGCAACTCCTGCTATCTTGGCCGGTGAGCGCGACGAGCACTTTGTCATGGCGCTCGATTCTGGCACAACTTCTGTGCGTGCCTCCATCCTCAATAAGCAGGGCGAGGTGTTGGCGCAAGCCGGCCGACCACTGCCTAATTACTTTCCGCAGGATGGTTGGGTAGAGCAAGATCCGTTCGAGATTCTTGCTAATCAGATTTCTGCAATGGCAGAGGTCCAGGTTAAGTGCGGTATTTCTGCCGATAAGATCGCAGCGATTGGCATTACTAATCAGCGTGAAACTACAATCGTCTGGGATCGATTGACCGGTCATCCTATCTACAACGCTATCGTATGGCAAGACCGTCGTACCGCAGATGCGGCACAAAGACTTGCCGACGAAGGCTATCTCGAGATGATCCAGGGCAAAACCGGCCTTATTCCCGACGCGTACTTCTCGGCAACAAAAATTGCTTGGATTTTGCGCAACGTAGAGGGAGCACGTGCATTAGCAGATGAGGGCCGCTTGATGTTTGGCACGGTCGACACCTGGCTTATATATAACTTGACTGGCAAGCAAGTTCACGCGACCGACTATACCAACGCTAGCCGCACTATGCTGTTTAATATTCATGATCTAGCGTGGGATCAGCAGCTGCTTGATCTATTTGATATTCCTGCTTCGATGCTGCCCGATGTTCGTTGGAGCTCGGATGATTATGGTGTTGCTCAGTCAGAATACCTCGCAGCTCCGGTTCCTATTTGTGGTGTCGCAGGAGACCAACAGGCATCGTTGTTTGGTCACTGCTGTTTTGAGTCTGGCCAGGCAAAAAATACGTATGGCACCGGCTGCTTCATGCTTATGAATACGGGCGATAAGGTCTTTAAGTCTCAAAATGGCTTGCTTTCAACCATTGGCATTGCATTGGATGGCAAGATTTCTTATGCGCTGGAGGGCTCAATCTTCCAGGCGGGAACGGTTATTGAGTGGCTGCAGCATGGCCTGGGCCTTATTTCTTCTCCGCAAGAAACTGCTGCGATTGCACAAAGCGTTGAGAGTAATGAGGGCTGTTACTTAGTTCCTGCATTTACTGGCTTGGGTGCTCCTTGGTGGAATGCCGATGCTCGTGGTTTGTTCTGTGGCATCACCCGTGCAACAGGTCGTGCCCACTTGGTGCGCGCTGCGTGCGAGTCTATGGCCTATCAGACTTATGATGTCTTGCAGGCTATGCAGGCAGATTCTGGTCTGACGCTTTCGAGCTTATCGGTCGATGGTGGCGGATCTAAGAACGACTTTATCATGCAGTATCAGACAGATATGCTCCAGATTAATGTGGAGCGTCTGGCGATTTCTGAGGCTACATCTCAAGGTGCTGCCTACTTGGCTGGCTTGCATGTTGGCTTTTGGAAGAGCACGGACGAGATTGCTGCAAACCGCAAGAGTTCTAAGACCTTTGTTCCCTGTATGTCACACGATGAAGTTGCGTTGGAACTTTGTGGATGGCATGAGGCAGTTGCCCGTGCGTGTGACTAATGCGGCCAATTTGTCGTATAGTTGAGAAGAAGTGTTAGTTGGCACGTATTAATCCGTGCTTAAAAGCTTAAAGGAGCTTATTTCATGCGTATTGCACTCGCATCAGACCACGCAGGTTTCGAGCAGAAGCAGATGATGTTTGAGTATCTTACAGAGTCTGGCTATGAGGTTGTAGATCTTGGTCCTGCAGATGACAGCCGCGTCGATTACCCAGACTTTGGCGAGAAGGTTGCTCGTTGCGTTTCTGAGAATCACGCAGATCGCGGCGTTCTCATTTGTGGTACTGGTATCGGTATGGCTCTTGCTGCCGATAAGATCCGTGGTGTCCGTGCAGCTTGCATCCAGACCCCACAGTTTGCTCAGCTTTTCCGCGAGCACAACGATGGTAATGTAATTTGTCTCTCTGGTCGTTTTGTAGAGCCTAAGACTAACTGCGAAGTTGTCGATGCATTCTTGAATACCGAGTTTGCTGGCGGTCGTCACCAGGGTCGTGTTGAGAAGATTATGGCTTTAGATGACGCTGAGTAATGTGCAATCCTAGATAACTCTATAGCAATTAATACAAGCTAGCTCACGGCTGTGGGTTAGCTTGTTTACTATGTATAAGAATTTGTGGTATGCACGACTTGGACGTGCCTTATATGAAAGAAGGAAAGTTATGTACGATAAAACTCGTGTACATGTAGTTGACCATCCAATGGTTCAGCATAAATTGTCTATTTTGCGCGATAAGAACACCTCTTCTATGCAGTTTAGGCAGCTTGTAAATGAGCTTGCGCTGTTTGAGGGTTACGAGGCAACGCGCGATTTCCCTCTTGAGGACGTCGATATTGAGACTCCTATTTGCAAGACCACTGCAAAGAAGATTGCTGGTCGCAAGGTAGCAATTCTTCCTATTTTGCGCGCAGGCTTAGGTATGGTTGACGCATTGTTGAGCCTGATGCCAGCAGCTCGTGTTGGTCACATTGGTATGTATCGTGACGAAGTTACTCACGAGCCACATGAGTATTACTGCAAGGTTCCTGCTGACATTGATCAGCGTACCTGCCTTGTTGTAGATCCAATGCTTGCAACTGGTGGTTCTGCAATGGCAGCAATTGAGTATTTGCGCAAGCAGAATGTTTCTAACATTAAGCTGTTGGTGCTTGTTGCAGCTCCAGAAGGCTTGGCTCATGTTCTTGAGGCAGATCCTACGGTAGAGATTTATACCTGTGCTGTAGATGATCACTTGAATGAGGACGCATATATCGTTCCAGGCTTGGGCGATGCTGGCGATCGCGTCTTTGGTACGTTTTAATAAAGATTAAAGGAGGCTTATATGGCCACCGAGACTAATAACAATACGCAAGAAGGTATGGCTTCGACGCCTGGTGAGCGCAAAGTTCCACTCTGTGCTCCACGTCCTTCTTGGGATGCCTATTTTATGCAAGTTGCTGACGTTGTTGCTACGCGCTCAACCTGCCTTCGTAGACACGTCGGTGCTGTTCTTGTAGAAGACAAGCACATTTTGGCTACTGGATACAATGGCACGCCTTCGGGCATCGTTCATTGTACTGAGCGTGGTTGCTTGCGTGATGAGTTGGGAATTCCTTCAGGCGAGCGCCACGAGCTTTGTCGCGGTTTGCACGCAGAGCAAAATACGCTTATTCAGGCAGCTCGCCGCGGTGGTATTGCAACTGACGGAGCAACACTGTACTGCACCGCACACCCTTGTGTTCAGTGTACTAAGATGCTTATCAATGCTGGCGTTAAGCGCATTGTATACAGAGATTCTTATCCAGACGAATTAAGCGCTTCTCTGCTTAAGGAAGCTGGCGTGGAACTTGTGCATTTCGAAAGTGTTGACTAAATGGGCATTTATGCATAAATATGTAAATTAAAGGGGTATTTTTTGTTTTTCTTTTGTTTTGGTTTGCTTGTACCCTTCGTTTGCTTTGTGCCCCCATTACTATTTCTTTTGCTGGTGGAATTGGGAAAAGTAAAGCCAAACATAACCGTTGGCTTTGCAATTCTCCTTTTTTCATTTGTGCTTGCGCACGTCTGTGCATTCATGCTCTATCTAGTTGAGCACACATTTACAAAACCAATGATAGCCGGCTTGTTATTCGGTTCCATAGCAATGCTTGGGCTATTGGTGATAGTTGGTTTAATGGGTAAATCGAACGATTAAATGAAAGGGGAGATTTTGGACGTATTTGCTAAAGTGCCTGCAGCGATTAACGAGCTTGTCGAAGAGTTCGCAGCTGCGCCAGTTGTTGGCGACCTCAACGTAGGCATTACGCAGTACTCATTCTGGTTTTTCATCGCTGCTGCAGTGTTCCTGACCATTATGTTTGTCTTCATTAAGAAGCAAACTCTTGAGCCAAAGGGATTCTTCGTAAACGGCGTTGAGTACCTCATCGAGTACGTGCAGGAGGATGTGGCCAAGGGCATCTTGGGTGCTACTTGGAGAACCCATTTTCCATTCCTAGCAACTATCTTCATGTTCATCATGATCAATAACTATATTGGTCTGATTCCAGGCATGAAGACGGGTACTGGCACTATGGGCGTAACTTTCGCACTGGCTTTGGTTGCATTCTGCTACTTCATCTATTACGGATGCAAGAAGCACGGCGTAATGGGCTACATCAAGAGCATTGCTCCATCGGGTGTTCCATTCCCAATGAACGCACTCGTATGGGTCATTGAGGTTTTCTCATTGTTCTTGCGTCTCGTTACGCTTGCAGTTCGTTTGTTCTGCAACATGTTTGCTGGTCACGTAGTTATGGGTTCATTCGCAATCATTGCGAGCTTGATCTGCGCACCTGCAATTGAGCAGGTTTCTGCTGCAGCAGTCGTTGGCGCATTGCCAGCTGCTGGCGCAGTTGCCGTATTGCTTGTTTTGTATGCTGTTGAGCTTATCGTTGCATTTGTTCAGGCATACGTATTCACATTGCTTTCTGCTGTTTACATCCAGATCGCAGAGAGTGAGCACTAGGATATCTAACGCCCCCGCAGCGTTTGATAGACATGTAAATCAATTATTGCTTTCAAAGAGGAAAGCTTGTTAAAGGAGGAATTGTGGGAATTTATGGTTATGCTGCTGGTGTTATCGGCGCTTGTATTGCAATTGCTACTGCTTCTTTCAGCGCATCTAGCGCTATGGCACGTCAGCCTGAGGTTCAGGGTCGTGTATTCACCGTATTCATTCTTTCCTGCGCATTCGCTGAGGCACTCGCATTGATCGGCTTTGTTGTTGCTCTCATTGCTTAATAGGAGTTCATCTATGAAGTTCACCGCACGTACGGGTGCTTTCGCATCCGCTCTTGCTTTGGCGACTGTAGCTGTTCCTGCTCCTGCATTTGCTGAGGGTGGCATTGAGATTCTTATCCCAAAGCCAGCTGAGTTTTTCCCAGCATTAGTAGCATTCCTTATCATTTGGTTTGTATTGGCTAAGTTTGTTTGGCCAAAGGCACTCGGCATGATGGACGAGCGTGCTGCTCGTATCAAGAATGACCTTGATGCTGCTGCACAGACCAAGATTGCTGCAGAAGAGGAGCGTTCTAACGCAGAGACCATCGTCTCCGACGCTCGTCGTCAGGCATCTGACATTATCCTTGAGGCACGCCGTGACGCAGAGTCCGAGCGCGCTCGTATCCTTGCTGCTGCTCAGGATGAGGCAACCAACATTATCGACAAGGCTCATGCAAACACCACTGCAGAGCGTGACGCAATGTTGGCTGACGCAGCTGAGAGCATTGCAAACCTTTCTGTTCAGGTTGCATCCAAGATTATCGGCGAGTCCCTCGATGCAGAGGCTCAGTTAAAGCTTGCCGAGAAGTACGTTGAGGAAGCAGGTAACCTGAATGCCAACTAATCCTCGTGAGGATCAACTTCTCGAGACCTATGCACGTACTCTTTTGGAGGCTTCTAAGGCTGAGGGTCGCATCTTTGAAGATATGCAGACCTTGAAGACCATGTGCAATGCTTCTCCAGAGGTTCTTGCTGTTGTTGGCACGATGATCAACCGTGGTGATCAGGCACTTTTGCCTAAGGTCATTAAGTTCTTCGAGGACGAAATCGATGGTGAGAACGACGTTATCGGCGTTTATGTAACCACCGCTGTTCCTATGGACGATCACTTGCGTGAGATCGTTACCAAGAAGTGCTCTGAGAGCCTTGGTAGTGACGTATTCCTTATCGAGGAAGTCGATCCTTCCATTCTTGGTGGCATCGTGCTTTCCGCTCGCGGCCAGCGCCGCGATGTATCCGTTCGTACTCAGCTTGAAGCTGCTCGTCGAACCCTTATTCATCCAACTAATAATTCCGACGGAGGTGAAGAGTAATGGCATTTGATACTACTGACATTTCTCGCACCCTGCAGTCTCGTCTTGAGAACTTGACTGCAACCGTCGATACTCAGGAAGTCTCCAGCGTTATCGAGGTTGGCGACGGTATTGCTCGTGTCTCCGGCTTGAAGTCTGCTATGGCAGGCGAGTTGCTCGAGTTCAAGAGCTCTGCTACTGGTGAGATCGTATACGGTCTTGCTCAGAACCTCGACCGCGAGGAAGTTGGCGCTGTTCTCTTCGGCAATGTCAACTCCATTAAGGAAGGCGACGAGTGCCGTACTACTGGCCGCGTTATGGATATTCCTGTTGGCCGCGCAATGCTCGGTCGCGTTGTAAATCCTTTGGGTCAGCCAATCGACGGCCTCGGTGAGATTCACACTACTCACCGTCGTCCTATCGAGTTTAAGGCACCTGGTGTTATCGACCGTACCCCTGTTTGCGAGCCAGTTCAGACTGGTCTTCTCGCAATCGACTCCATGATTCCTATTGGTCGTGGCCAGCGTGAGCTTATCATTGGTGACCGTAAGACCGGTAAGACTGCTATCGCTATTGACGCTATTGTCAACCAGCGTGGCAAGGACATGATCTGCATTTATGTAGCAGTAGGCCAGAAGGCTTCTACTGTTGCTGCAATTCGTGAGACCTTGGCAGCTCGTGGCGCTCTTGATTACACCATTATCGTTTCTGCATCCGCTGCAGATTCCGCTCCATTGCAGTTCATCGCTCCTATGGCTGGTGCTGCTATTGGTGAGTTCTTTATGTACAACGGCAAGGATGGTAATCCTGCAAACGCTGAGAACCTCGGCGAGCACGTATTGGTTATCTACGATGACCTTTCCAAGCAGGCAGTTGCTTACCGTCAGATGTCCTTGACCCTTCACCGTCCACCAGGACGTGAGGCTTACCCAGGCGACATTTTCTACTTGCACTCCCGTCTTCTCGAGCGCGCTTGTAAGCTCAATGAGGCAAACGGTTATGGTTCCATGACCGCACTTCCTATCATTGAGACCCAGGATGGCGACGTTTCTGCATACATTCCTACCAACGTAATTTCTATTACCGACGGTCAGGTTTACTTGCAGTCCGAGCTCTTCTTCCAGGGTCAGCGTCCTGCAGTTGACGTAGGTATTTCTGTTTCTCGTGTTGGCGGTTCCGCACAGGTTAAGGCAATGAAGCAGGTTGCTGGTTCTTTGCGTCTTGACTTGGCTGCATACCGCGAGCTCGCTGGCTTTACCCAGTTTGGTTCCGACTTGGATGACGCTACTAAGCGCCAGCTCAATCGTGGTTCCCGCATGACTGAGGTTCTCCGTCAGCGTCGCTTCTGCTCATTGGACGTAGCAGACCAGGTTGTTGCACTCTTTGCAGGTAACCAGGGCTACCTCGATGACCTTGAGATTAACGAAGTTCTTCCATTCCGTGATGGCCTCGTAGAGTACATGAACAACTCTTATGGTCATTTGCTTGATCAGGTTCGTGGCGCAAAGATTCAGGGTGAACTCTCTGACAACCTTATCGCTGCTATCGATACCTACAAGCAGGAGTTCGTTGAGAGCCGTTCTCAGGCAGCAGCAACTGCAAGTGAAGGGAAATAAGCCCAATGGCAAACCTTCGCGACATTAAAAAGCGCATCAACTCGGTTTCTAGTACCGAGCAGATTACGCGCACCATGGAAATGGTTTCTACGGCAAAGATCCGTGGTGCACTTGAGCGTGCATCTAAGGCTATGCCTTATAAAGACGCCATTTCTGATGTTATGGTGACCGTCGCGAGTGCGCAGGATTCCGCGGCTAATAATCCAATGTTTAACAAGCATGAGGAGACCAAGAATGTTCTCGTCATTGCTATTGCATCGGACCGCGGTCTTGCTGGTGGATTTAACGTTGCAGTAGAGCGTGAAGCTGAGCGCATTTACAACAAGTGCGTTCAGGAGGGTGTCGGTTGTGAGCTTGTAACCTGTGGTCGCAAGCCTACCGAGTATTTCCGCAATCGCGGTATTACCCCTTCCCTCTACTTCATTGGTGAGTCTGCTGATCCAACGCTTAAGCAGGCAAAGGTTATTGCTTCCTTTGCTCGCGAGGGCTTTGTAGATGAGCGTTTTGACGAAGTATATATCTTGTATCATCACGCAAAGAACCGTGTTGATCAGCAGTTCCGAGTAGAGCAGTTGCTTCCACTCGATACTGCCTCTGTCAACTTGGTTCGCGGTCCTCGTTCTTCTGAAGAGGATGCTCCAAAGAAGGTTTCTGGCGAGTTCGCCTTCATGCCTTCTGCCGAGCACGTTTTGAATCACTTGATTCCGTCATATGTACTCACGGTTATTCACCAGGCATTGATTGACTCTGCAGCTGCTGAGCAGGGCGCACGCCGTAAGGCAATGCACTCTGCAACTGAGAATGCTAAGTCAATTGTTTCGACGCTCACTAGAACGTACAATCGTGTACGTCAGGCTTCTATTACGACCGAAATTAATGAGATCGTTGCAGGAGCCTCTGCATTGGAGGAGAAATAATGGCAAAAGCCATCACTGCCGATAATTTCCACGGACCTCAGTCCGTCGGTGATGGCCGCATTGTTCGAATCATCGGTCCTGTTATCGATGTTAAATTCGAGGGTGCGGTACCGGCAATTTATAACGCGTTGACCGTTAACGCAGAGACTCCTATGGGCAGCATTGAGACCATTCTTGAGGTAGAGTCTCAGTTGCCTGGCGGTGTCGTACGTACGGTCGCTATGTCCTCAACGGACGGTCTCCAGCGCGGTATTAAGGTTCACGACACTGGCAAGCCTATGACTATGCCAGTTGGCGAGCAGACCTTGGGCCGCATCTGGAACGTAATGGGCCAGCCTGTAGACGGCAAGCCTATGCCAGAGATTGAGGATCACTATCCTATTCACCACCCTGCACCTGCATTCGATGAGCTCACCACTCAGACTGAGATCTTCGAGACCGGTATTAAAGCAGTTGACCTTCTCGAGCCTTATGTTCGTGGCGGTAAGACTGGTTTGTTCGGCGGCGCAGGCGTAGGTAAGACGGTTCTTATTCAGGAGCTCATCAACAACCTCGCTATGGAGCACGGTGGTACTTCCGTATTCACCGGCGTAGGCGAGCGTACTCGTGAGGGTACCGACTTGTTCCTCGAGATGAGCGACTCTGGTGTTATCAATAAGACCTGTCTTGTCTATGGTCAGATGAATGAGCCACCTGGAGCTCGTCTTCGCGTAGGTCTTGCTGGTCTTACTGCAGCAGAGTACTTCCGCGATAAGGGCCAGGATGTTTTGCTCTTTATCGACAACATCTTCCGTTTCTCTCAGGCGGGTTCTGAGGTTTCTGCACTTCTCGGCCGTATGCCTTCTGCTGTAGGCTACCAGCCAACCTTGGCTACCGAGATGGGCGACCTTCAGGAGCGTATTACCTCTACCAAGACTGGTTCTATTACTTCAGTTCAGGCAGTTTATGTTCCTGCAGACGACCTTACCGACCCTGCTCCTGCAACTACCTTTACTCACTTGGACGCACAGACCGTTTTGTCTCGTTCCATTGCTGAGCTTGGTTTGTATCCTGCAATCGATCCTTTGGCATCTTCTTCTTCCGCTTTGGATCCAGATATTGTAGGCGAGGAGCACTACCGTGTTGCTGTTAAGGCTCAGGAGCTCCTCCAGGAGTACTCTGACCTTCAGGACATCATTGCAATTCTTGGTATGGACGAGCTTTCCGAGGAGCAGCGTTTGGTTGTTAACCGCGCTCGTAAGGTACAGCAGTTCCTTTCCCAGAACTTGCACGTAGCAGAGCAGTTCACCGGTGAGGCAGGCGTTTACTTGCGCATCGAGGACACTGTTCGTTCCTTCGCAGCCATTATTGATGGCGAGTGCGACGACCTTCCAGAGCAGGCATTTAGATATGCAAGCACCATCGACGACGTGCGTGAGCGCGCCGCTAAGATGTAAGGAGTCCATTCGTGTCTATGAAGCTGCGCATCGTCTGCCCAGAAAGCTGTGCATTTGATGGCGATTGCGGTTTTGTTGTAGTTCCAACAACGACTGGCGAGCTTGGTATTTTGTCAAGCCATGCATGTGAGATTTCTACCACTGCTGAAGGTTACGTTCGCGTATACGACGCAATGGGCCAAGATCCAAAGCATGTTATCGCAGTTGAATCGGGCTATGTACAGATTGCTGACGATACAATCATCATCCTTGTAGAGCGCGCCTTGGACATGTCTGAAGTAAAGCGCAATGAGGTTGAAGCAGAGCTCTCAGAATTTGAAGAGCAGTTGCAGAATCTTGCGCAGGACGACGCACACCGTGCATACATATATAATGAGGTTGCATGGTGTAAACTCTTGCTTGAGGCCAAATAGGCGAAAGCTTGAATGAATGATTATCATGCCCGGAGGGTACAACCCTCTGGGCATGTTTTGTAAAGAGGAGGCGTTAATGGAAGTTATCCGTGTTGAAGGTGGACATCATCTGAGCGGCTGTGTAGAGGTTAATGGTGCAAAGAACTCTGCACTCAAGTTAATGGCTGCTACGCTGTTGGCTCCTGGCAAAACCACACTCACAAACGTTCCTAATATTTCTGACGTTCACATTATGGGTAAGGTTCTCAAGCACATGGGTGCTACCATCGATGTTCTCGATGAGCACACCTTGGCTATTGATACCGCCAACGTCAATTCCTGGGAAGCTCCTTACGAGCTCGTTGCTAAGATGCGTGCATCCACGGCTGTAATGGGTCCACTTATTGGCCGTTTTGGTCGAGCAACCATTGCTATGCCTGGTGGCTGCAATATTGGTGCTCGTAAGATGGATTTGCACTTCTTGGGTCTTGAGGCTTTGGGCGTTGTATTTGAGAACACTCACGGCTACATTCACGCGGATGCCACTGCAGGCCTTAAGGGAGCTACCGTATCTTTGAGCTTCCCTTCTGTTGGTGCAACCGAGAATATGATTATGGCTGCAGTTCGCGCACAGGGTACTTCTGTTATCGACAACGCTGCACGTGAGCCAGAGATTGTCGACCTTGCTAACATGCTCAATGACATGGGTGCAAAGATCATGGGCGCAGGAACCCCCGTTATTACTATTGAGGGTGTAGACGAGCTTCATCCAGTTGAGCACCGTGTAGTTGGTGACCGCATTGAGGCAGGTACCTTCTTGGCAGCTGGTGCTATTACCGGCGATGTACTCGAGGTCAAGGGCTTTGCTCCTTCTCACTTGGGTATGGTTGTTAAGAAGATGGAGCAGATGGGCGTTGTTATCGAGCCTACGGGTGAGGGTGCAATCGTTCGTCGTGTTGGCGATATTAAGCCTGTTGATATTCAGACGCTTCCATTCCCTGGTTTCCCAACCGATATGCAGGCTCAGGTTATGACGCTTTGTGCATTGGCTCAGGGTTCTTCCGTTATTACCGAGAATGTCTTTGAGAATCGTTTTATGTTTTCCTCTGAGCTTTCTCGCATGGGTGCAGATATTCGCATTGAGGGCCACCACGCACTTATTCACGGTGTAGAGGGCTTCTCGGGAGCTCAGGTCGTATCTCCTGATCTTCGTGGCGGAGCTGCATTAGTTCTTGCAGGTCTGGTCGCTGAGGGCGTAACCGAGGTATCTGCAATTCATCATATCGACCGTGGTTACGACGGCTTTGTAAATAAGCTTGTATCTTTGGGTGCTCATGTTGAGCGCGTTGAGGTCCCAGATCCAGTCGACTCTTTTTAATCTTTAAGACGTATACCAATACGTTTGCACAGTAGTGACGCTACATTGTTCGTGATAAATCAGCGGGTTTTGAGTGAGCAATGTGGCGTCATTTTTTATACGTAGTTGCTCATTTGTAAAAACAGATAGCTTGATGAGTTATGGGTTTTATGGGGTAGATTTGTGGCTGTTTTCGTTAAAATTGCCATAAAACACCGCTTTAAGACAATCGTAAGCATTAATTCTTTGAGTTTTACTTCAATGCGTTTTACAATTTCTAGGCATACTTTTGATGTGGTGCAAAAACGTTTTCACACGCTTTTGTTTTTCAATACTGCAGTTATGATGAGATAGGTTGGTTCGATGGGCCATAGGAAAATACAACACGAAGGATTTGGCAATCCGGCCAATGCTCGTGTGTTTTCACGTAAGAATGTTCAGCGCTATTCTGAACGTGCTGCACAGCGCCATCGCAAGCGCATGATTAAAAAGGGCATTGGATTTAGTGTTCTTGGTATCTTGTGCGCAACGATTATTGGCGTTGGTGGATGGTTCCT
>SAMEA104404100__coassemble_560_pt1 | contig 39333 bp, 36 predicted proteins | sample SAMEA104404100__metabat2_low_PE_008 | metagenome-assembled genome bin SAMEA104404100 (sample SAMEA104404100) | Balaenoptera acutorostrata
CCCAGCGTGATAACTGCCCCTCCAAAGCCTTCATCTGCGACTAAAAGATTTGAGCCTTTACCTAAGATTACCCACTCTACCTGCTGTTTATTGAGTACATCAATCGTACGGCGCAGCGAGTGATAGCTGTGGCACGTAACAAATATCTGGCAAGGACCACCAATTCGATAACTTGTATGACGAGAAAGACGCTCATTTTCAATGACATCGGTATCAATCATGCCCGACAAAGCCATGTAAGCGTTAAACTGTCCCACGTGTCTTACTCCATACTATAGACAGGTACATAAACAAAAGAGCTTAGGTCGCTACCCCTCAATCGCAAATCATGAGGTATATCGACCTAAGCATAAAATTATACTAGATATTTGCAATGTCGCTTAAGCATTCATCGCTTCAATAAAATCTGGACCAATCTGAGTTACGTCGCCAGCACCCAATGTAATCAACAAATCGCCCTCAACACACTCCTGAGCCAAAATCTCATTAATGCGCGTACGATCATCTACATAGACAACGTCTTTCTCTGGGTGAAGACGCAAAATATCATCTGCTAACGTAGAAGAGTTGACACCAGGAATTGGCATCTCTCCTGCCGAGAAGACATCAATCAAAAAGAGCTTATCGGCATCTACAAATGCAGAAGCAAAATCATCCATAAAAGACTGAAGACGAGAGTAGCGGTGTGGCTGGTGAACAACTACCGTGCGCTTGAAATTAAGCTGCTTAGCTGCTGCCAAGGTAGCCTTAATCTCGGTTGGGTGGTGACCGTAGTCATCTACGATAGTGATGCCGTTGACAACACCGCGCTGCGTAAAGCGGCGCTGAACACCCTCGAATGATGAAAGTGCTGTTGCTGCTGCAGACAAATCAAGACCGCAAGCATAAGCTACTGCAAGGCATGCAGAAGCGTTAAGCATATTGTGGTTACCAGGGTTTCCTGCCAAAGAAACACGATATGTCTCGCCATCTGGCATCGTGACATCAAAGGTAGATGCGATACCCTCATGCTTGAGTGGGGTAACACATACATCACAGCTCTTATCAAAGCCGTAAGTGATGACCGTGCGACCAGTAGAGCGCGCAATTTCGCTTACGCGAGGATTCTCGCCACAAGCAATAACCGTGCCCTCCTCGCCTACTGAGGTCATAAACTGAGCGAAGGTATCTTCGATTTCTTGAAGGCCAGAGTAGTGATCGAGGTGATCTGCCTCAATGTTGGTTACAACTACGATATCTGGATCGAGATACAAGAAGGAGCCATCAGACTCGTCTGCCTCTGCAACAAAGTGCTCGCCTGCGCCATTGCGACCGTTTGTGTCATAGCCATCAACAATGCCGCCAATCAAGAAGCTTGGATTAAGCCCCATGCGATCGATCATGGTTGCGCACATAGAAGACGTTGTGGTCTTGCCATGCGTACCTGCAACTGCGATCGTGGTGTAGCCATGAGACAATGCAGAGAGCATCTGAGCACGACGCCAAACAGGAATATTGAGCTCACGAGCGCGAACCAACTCTGGGTTCGTCTCTGGAATTGCGGTAGAGATAACAACAACATCTGGCGCAACTTCATCAATATTAGAAGCAACATGGCCAATACGAATATCAATACCAGCGCGCGTAAGCTGACGAATATAACGAGAAGTCTTAAGATCAGAACCGCTGACCTCGTAGCCACGCTCATGGAGCACCAAAGCAATACCGCTCATGCCCGCTCCACCAATGCCAATAAAGTGAACACGCTTAAAATTTGGCTCTGGTGTATTCTGTGCGCTCATATAAACCCCTTTAAGTAATGTACATATTTATCTTTACTTTAACGCAAAGTGACTCATTTGTAGAGTATGAATGCTATAACCACAACAATCTAACCGTTGCCGCGCTCTTAACCTAGGAGCAAGCAACACGCTCAATTACGTCGGCTAAACGCAGTGCAGCCTGGTCTTGAGCAAGTCCTTGAGCAGATGCGCGCATAGACAAACGATACTCATCATCCTCAATCAAGCGATTAAGCTGCTGCGTGAATTCATCACCATCAAGCTGGTCATCCTTCACAAGAACAGCTGCGCCACTTTCTACCAAGAAACGTGCATTAGTGGTTTGATGATCTGCCGTTGCATGAGGATAAGGAACTAAAATAGCAGGAACTGCCAAAGCAGAAATCTCTGCAACAGATGATGCACCCGAGCGCGATACACATGCATCGGCACCAGCCAGCATATCTCCCATGTCATCAATATAAGGACGAACGTGATAGCGTGCTTGTTCTTCTGCCGAGAAGGACTTGACAGCCTCTACCGTCTTATCGAAATCTGCCTCGCCCGTAGAGTGAATAATATGAACGTTGCTATTTGCAAGCAATTCATGAGCACGATCGGTAATTGCAGCATTGAGGTGAGCAGCACCGAGACTGCCACCAAATACGAGCAAGACAAATGCGTCCTCAGGAATGCCTAAGCGCTCACGACCTGCACGAGCATCGCCACACAAAACAGAACGGCGAACAGGATTTCCAATAACTTCAATCTGGGTTTGAGGACCCTTCTTTGCATCAAAGATCTGCTGTACAGCAGGCTGAGCAATAGCTATAACCTGTGCATTTTTTGCAGACTGCTTATTGGCCAAGCCAGGAACAGAATTCTGCTCGTGCAACACAATAGGAATATGCTTGCTGTGAGCTGCCTGCATTAAAGGAAGTTCAATATAGGCACCAAAGCCAATGGCTACATCTGGCTTGTACTCTGGCTTAGTATCCATAAGCTTTAACAAACGGCGCTTCTCGGCAGCAATATGATGCAAGGCAGTAATAAGTGTCCAAGGACGAGAGCGGTCAAAGCCCGTAACGTCAATTGGTACAAGCTCAAAGCCAGCCTCGGGGACAAGCTTGCCCTCAAGCCTGCGCGTCTGACCATAAAAGCGAACGTTGTGACCACGATCGCGCAGCTCTTCTGCCAATGCGAGCGCGGGATTGACATGACCGGCCGTTCCGCCAGCAGCAATTGCAACCTCTAGTTTTGTCATAGATACAATCCCCTCGTTATATTACTTAGAGTCATTGCGATGATGGTCGCTACGACGAACAGGACCTGACGTAGGCCTAAGTCGATCTTGTGCTCCCCCACCCAAATTGATTCTACCGTATCCAGAATTAGAAATGCCTTGACGCGACTGCTCGTATGATGAGTGCGGCCTCGTCTGCGCAGGTGAATTCGTACGACGTGGCCTCATAGGCGCAGAAGGTCGTGGTGCATAGGTTGGCTGAGAAGAGCCTCGCTCAGAACGAGACATAGGTTCGCTCACGCCAAAATCTTCTCGCGCAACAGGCATCTCGACAACATTGGCACCAACAAAGCCAAGATTATCACGACGAGCATCTGCCTCGGTCTTTTCGTTACTATCGCGAGAAGCACGCAAGATAAGACCAATCATACACAGCGTTGCCAAAACAGACGAACCACCATAAGAAATAAGTGGCAGCGTCTTTCCCGTCATAGGAGCAACAGACAAAATGCCCATTGCATTAATAAAGAACTGAATAACCAACAGGGCGGCGCATCCCATGACAAAGTAGCGCAGGTGCAAATCTTTGCACTGACGAGCAATGCGAACTGCCGTCCAACACATAGTCAAGAATGCAACAATGAATAACAGCGTTCCAAAAAAGCCGCATTCTTCACCAATAATTGCAAGAATAAAGTCGTTGTGAGCCTCGGGCAAGTAATTATATTTCATGGTTGAATTACCAATGCCACGGCCAAACAACCCACCAGAGGCAAATGCCATAATAGCCAGTGTTGCCTGATAACCGTCACCATAGGGGTCTGCCCAAGGATCGAGCGCAACGTCCAATCGGTCCAAACGATACGACTGGGAAAAGAACAGGAGCACAAAGAGAATGAGGACCCAAGGAAGAAAAGGAGCGAATTGCTTCAAGTCAATACCAGACACAAAAATCATTGCTGCCAGCGCAAGGAAGATAATCAAGGTGGTACCAAAGTCTGGCTCTGCAAGAATCAAGCCGAGCGGAGCTCCAACGAGCAGAGCCGCGGAGAAAAACGCTTCGATAATGCTCATTTCATCTTTCATGTAAGCAGCAAGAATGCGCGAGCCCATCATGATGATGACGATTTTTACAAACTCTGAAGGCTGAAAAATAAAGCCGGCAATACGAATCCAGCGCGTAGCACCGCCCGCACTTTCTCCGGCAATCATAACTCCAATAAGCAAAACCACTGACAGAAGCCAGATAACATTTTCGAAATGCATGTTAAAGAAGTTAATTGGAGCAAAATAAATGAATGCAATAATAAACCAGCCAATGGTCATCATAATTGCCTGACGCTGCACATAATGGGTTGCAGTGCCATATTCTGAAAGCGATGAAACAGAAGATGCCGAGTACACCATAAGGCAACCGAACATACAAATTGCTACTGCAAGAACAACAAAAATCAGGCGCGGACGCATAATGCGCGCCGGCACGCCTGACAAGAACTTATCAATAATAGAATTATGAGAAGTATGTTTTACTGGTTCAGAAGAAGCCACGTGTTTTTCCTTTTTAGTACGTTTACGTGTGGATTCTTATGAAAGAGACACCCTAGTGCCTATCTTTCAAAGAATGAACGAGTTCTTTAAAGCGCCTACCGCGCTCCTCAAAACCGCTAAACTCATCAAACGATGAGCATGCAGGTGAGAACAAAACAACGTCACCAGGCTCAGCAATTGAATAAGCAACATCCACTGCATCAAGCAAGTGCTCTGCCTCTGCAATCTCGACATTGTAAGATTCGCGTGCCGCAACCATATTAGTTATAAATCTGTCGCGCGCATCGCCAAAGCAAACGACTGCCTTGACGCGCTTGCACACTTCCTCACAGAACTGCTCAAGCTCAGTGCCCTTATCGTGACCACCAAGCATCAAGACAATATCCTTATTAGGGAACGCGGTTAATGCCTTAAGCGTAGCATCGGTATTTGTTGCCTTAGAGTCGTTGAAATATTCTACGTCATCTACACTGCATACAGGCTCAATGCGATGTTCAAGTGCCGAGAAGCTCTTTAAGGCTTCTACTACTTGAGCGGCACTCAAGCCAAGCTCTAATGCCAGCGCAGAAGCAGTGAGTGCATTTAAGACATTGTGTTGACCTGCAATAAGCATGTCATCAACGTCACACAACTCAATGAGAACACCATCGCGACGAACCATAAGTTTGCCCATAGATACAAATGCAGCGTTAGAAGAACCGCTATCTTCGAAGTCAACCTCACAGACACGAACACCCGTGTTAGCAATGTAGTCAAGCTGAGAAGCAGAACCTTCGTCTGCAATACAAACAACAGCCAAATCGTCTGCCGTCATATTATCAAAGGCTTTAAGCTTAGCTGCAATATAGTTCTCGTGCGTCTTGTGCCACGCAACATGATCTGGGGTGATATTGAGCAAGGCAGCTGCACGTGGATGGAACTGAGACGTGCAAGCAAGCTGGAAAGAAGACAGCTCTGCTACAAATATCTCATCGTCCTTGCGGTCATCTACACAAGACAGTGGAACCGTACCAATATTGCCAACCGCCACGCTCGCGCGACCAGCAAGTGAGAACATGTAATTAACAAGCGAGGTAGTGGTAGTTTTACCATTGGTGCCAGTAATTGCCACCCACTCACGAGGGCTCAGACGATAAGCAAACTCAGGCTCACTCATAATCTCTTGCGATGCCTCACGAGCAGAGGTATAGAAGTCTGAGAACTCAGAAATGCCCGGAGAGGCTACGCAAATATCAAAGTTGCCCTCGACCTTCTCGGTACCAACAACCACACGAACACCCATTGCCTCGAGCTCTTGGGTGGCAGCAGATGGCTCACTCGAAGCTCCTGCATATACCGTGACCGATGATACAGCATCGCCCAAATGCTGAGCTCCCCACGAAGCCACTGTAGTGCCCGTGGAGCCCAAGCCCAAAACAAGCAAAGAGAATGTATCGGGAAGTACCATGAGTTCTCATCCTTAAAAACTAATAAAGCGCTTACATGCCAAGCTGGAAGAACAAAGCCAAACCAAGGGAGCCGAACGCAGCTGCAATAATCCAAAAACGGATAACGACCTTAGTCTCTGCCCAGCCCTTTTTCTCAAAGTGATGGTGAATTGGGGCCATCAAAAAGACGCGCTTGCCGGTTGCCTTAAAGCTTGCAACCTGAATAATGACTGACAAAGTCTCGGCAATGAACAAGCCACCAACAATCAAAGAGATGACCTCGGTGTTAGTCAAAACCGCAACGCCTGCAAATGCTGCACCCAAAGCCAAAGAGCCCGTATCTCCCATGAAAATGGAAGCAGGGTATGCGTTGTACCACAAGAAGCCAAGGCAAGCTCCCGTGCATGCTGCCGAGAAGATCGCCAAGTTAACGTCGTTGCTCATAAAGCAAATTGCAGCCATAACAAGCATTGACATCATAGATGTGCCACCCGCAAGGCCATCAAGACCGTCAGTTAAGTTAACTGCGTTTGACATACCTACAAGCAACAAGAAAACAAAGATCAAATACAAGACAGGAACAATGAAGGTGTGTCCTGCAAGCGTGAAGTTGAAGCATGCAAATGAGCCCAAGTTAATAGCAAAGCCACCAGGGAAACGAACCTCTGGAGCAACGCCAGCAAAGCTTACAGCACAAATGCAGAAGATGACACAAATGGCAGTCAAGCCAATCATCTTCTGGGAAGGGGTGAGGCCCAAGGAGCGACCCTGAGAAACACTTGTTGCATCATCAACAAAGCCGAGAAGACCGGTGGCAACCGTTACAAACAATGCCAGCAACAAGCTTGCCGTAGGCTTACCCATCAAAAAGCTCGTGATAACAATCGAGATCAAGATGATTGTGCCACCCATGGTAGGTGTACCCTGCTTGACCAAGTGACGCTGAGGGCCATCTGCGCGGACCTGCTGTCCAATTCCTTCATGCTTCAATGCACGAATCCAAAAAGGCATGATTACCAGCACGATCAATGCGGCAATACCCAATGCCAAAAATACCTGAAATGTTGGATAAGAAGGATTGCCAAACATTATGCGCACATCCCTTCAACGAACTTATCAAGGCCAACGGAGCGAGAACCCTTAACTAAGACAATATCGTTCTCACCAAAGACCTCGGCAAGTGCGACAAGCGCATCTTGTGCGGTCTCTACAACCATAACGGTGTCATCTGGCATACCCATCAACTTGGCAGAAGTTGCCATTTGCTGAGCATCAACACCACCTACACATACCAACAAATCAAGCTTCTTTGCTGCAGCGTAGGCGCCAATCAAACCATGAAGCAGCTGGGCTTCGTCGCCCAACTCTCCTACCTGGCCCAATACGGCGGCATGCATACCGTCGCAGCTAAGCTTCATTAAAACGTCCAATGCAGCTGCAATAGAATCTGGGGCTGCATTATATGAGTCGTCAACAATGCATGCACCATGCTTTGAGGTGCGCTGTTCCTGACGCATATGAGCAGGCTTCATGTGAGCAAGCGTGGTTGCAATAACATCATTTGCAACACCGAGCTCGTGGGCCACGCCAATTGCAAGCAATGCGTTGGATACAGAGTGGATGCCCGTAAGGCTCAAGGTAGTTTCAAAGGTAGAACCGTCTTGAAGCGCAACTGAGAATGAAGGATAGCTTGCATCATCAAGCTGAATGTTACGAGCAGAAATATCGCCTTCGATGCGAGCACCGCAAAGCTCTACATCAACACCTGCTGGAGTAGCAAAGGTATCAATAATGAACTGAGTAAAGTCATCGCCAGCAGTCATAAAGAGCTTGGAGGAAAGATTGTGGTCCTTCTCGGCAGAAGGAGCCATGCCCTCAATAATCTCTGCTTTGGCACGAGCAATATTTTCGCGAGAACCAAGCATGCCTACGTGAGAGGTACCAACCTTAGTAATAATGCTCAAGTTTGGTCGTCCAATACGAGAAAGCGTAGAAATCTCTCCGAGGGCAGACATGCCCATCTCGAGAACCAAAACCTCGGTGTCTGCTGGTGCAGACAAGATGGTCAAAGGCAGACCAAGCAAGTTATTAAAGTTGCCCGAAGTTGCATGAACACGATAGGTGGTAGCCAAAAGATCGCGCGTCATCTCTTTAGTAGAAGTCTTACCAACAGAGCCGGTAATTCCTACGACGATAGGATTGATCTTATTGCGATAATAGACTGCCAAATCCTGCAACAGCTTCTCTGGATCAGACGTTAAGAGCAACGAGGTGTGAGAAGCAGCTGCCTTCTCAAGTTCTTCTGCAGAAGGCTCACGGGTCATACAAACACATGCAGCACCACGCTCACAAGCAGCAATGGTGTAATTATTTCCGTCGACATTTTCACCTGAGAATGCAACGAAAATAGAGTTCGCATCTACAAGACGAGAATCAATAACAACACCCTTGCACAGGGTCTGATCGTCACCTGAGATGAGCTGAGCATCACAGATAGTCTTAAGTTCGCGAACAGAAATTTCTATCATGAATTTCCCCTCTAAAGGAATTAGATGTATAGGTACTCATTAATCCAACTGTCCATTTTACTCGCATGCAACATGTTCCATGCCCTCATGCAAGATGAAACAGCAACTAAACATTTATAAATCGATATAAAAATACCCTTCCAGAAAATGAAGAAGTACATTTCTGAAAGGGTATGAAGGTTATTCTGATGGATAAATACCTAAATCCAAAAGTGTTTCTGACATGATATTGCCAAAGGCAGGAGCTGCAAAGCCGCCGCCCGTACCAAGGGTGCCACACAAATTAATGTAGCCCATAACGCAAGGCTCAGGCGTAGGACCAAAGCCAATAAATGAAGCAAAGTACGCATCTTCAGCATAGCCACCTGCATCATTTGCAATCTGAGCAGTACCGGTTTTACCGGACAAAGCATAGCCATCAATGTGGCCTGCACTACCAGTTCCCTCATCGACAACCGTCTGCATATAGTCTGCTACTTGATCGGCAGTAGATTCAGAAATTACATGCACATCAAGCTTTGACCAATTAGCCTTGTTTTCGCCAGCCGAAATCAAGAAATGAGGCGTAGTCATAGTTCCATCATTTGCAATTGCTGTCATTGCACGAATGATTTGAATTGGTGGAACAGATACAGCCTGACCAAATGACATAGCACCAACAGTAGCGCCGTTGTAGTCTGCGCGCTGCGTTACAAAACCACTAATCTCTCCCGGGAAGTCAATTCCCATAGGAGTGCCAAAACCAAAAGCATCGATATACGAAGCGAAGGTATCTTGACCCGCCGATTGGCCTACCAAAGCAATACCGGTATTGGAAGAGCGACGAAGAATCTCACGCAAATCCATATCCATACGCCAGTCGCGCTTATCAACATCGGTAACCTCATCGTCGCCAACAAGCAACATTGGAGGAACTTCAATTGAGGTGCTGTCCGTCATAGAACCACTGTCGAGTGCGATGGATGCAGTAAATGGCTTGAAGGTAGAACCAGGCTCATAAGAATCGGTTACCAAGCGCAAATTTAGATCAGCCGAAGCTGCTGTGGAGAGGTCCGAAGGATCAAAAGTTGGATAAGAAGCTGCTGCCAAAATCTCTCCGTTGCGCGGATCGATAAGGCATACGGAACCATACTCAGATTCCGAACGTTCAACCGCAGCTTTAAGCTCAGTCTCAGCTATCTCTTGAAGGTTTGCATCAATGCTCAAAACGATGTCGGTTCCATCAACCGCAGGTAGAAGCTCATATGAGCCACCAGCGATGTATGAACCATCACGTCCAAGTTCACGGGCAAAGGTTCCATCGACACCTGAAAGTATATCGTTATAGTAGAGCTCTAAGCCTGTTAATCCTTGGTTGTCTACGCCTACTACACCCAAAACTTGAGCGCATAAATTGCCGTATGGATAGACACGTTTTACCGTAGGTTCAAAGTCAATTCCTACAATGTGTAATGCACGCAATTTGTCACAATCAACTTCATCAACCTTATGACGAACATAGGTAAATGTAGTATCTTGAGAGAGCATCTTGCGCGTCTCTTTTGGATCGATATTTAAGATATCCTCAAACGCATCAATGACTGCTTGGTCATCCTCGACAGCGTTTGGATTCAAAAACACATTGTGGCACTCAACGCTCGTAGCTAAAATGTTGCCCGTGCGATCGTAGATCGTACCGCGTTTGGCATATAGCGTACTCTCTACAACACGTCGCTCATTTGCGAGCGCGGTATATCGATCGACATTTACAATGTCGTAATCAACTAATTTGGCGAACATAGCAAACAGCGGAATCGCCAAGATGATGAGAACGACCCTTAAGCGTTTGGCTTCAATCAGCTGTCGTTTCTCTTCAAGAGAAGTCGCACGGTTCTCATCGACCGAACCCGTGCGACTGTTTTTATTAGAAGGAAAGTTTCTTTTATTCATACAATTACTCGAGCACTATTTAGCTGGAAGACTTGTATTAGATAAATCCAAAGTTACGTGCTCGGTTGGCTCTACCATACCTAACGTAGATACAGCGATGTCACGAATGCGTGACTCGGAGCCGTAAACCGAAGCCATTACCTCAAGGTCCTTAGAGGTAGTTACTGCCTCATCCAAAGATGTGCGGATTGCAGCGTTGGTATTTAAAACACTGGTTGTATAACCAGCAAGGCTTACACGCAGAAAGCAAATAGCAATCAAGGCAGAAACAAGTACGACAGCTACTTTGATGCAGTGCATAAATACAGGACTTACTGCAACAGAAGTCTCGTTGCCAGCTCCGGTATAAACATCAAAGCGTGGTGCAGCAGAAGTACGCTGCTCTGCCTGACGCGTAGGTTGTACGCGCTGCGCCTCATCATAGGCATAAGCTAAATTTGACTGATATCTGCCCATGACAATTACCTTCTTAATACAATCTATCTCAATTAAGCTGCGTATGTATAACGTTTATAGTTCATGTAGTGAATGCAGCAGTACTTACAAAGTCCGAGAAGCTCTCTAGAGCTTCTGTGCAACGCGAATCTTTGCGGATCGAGAACGTGGATTGCGCTCAACTTCTTCAGCAGATGCAACAAGTGGCTTGCGCGTAAGAACCTTTACATGTGGTTTCTTGCCGCAAACACATACTGGCAAGTCTGGAGGGCAGGTACAGCCTTGAGCCATCTGCGCAAAGAGACGCTTGGTGATCCTATCCTCGAGAGAGTGATAGGAAATGACGCAAATGCGTCCACCTGGATTAAGCCATCTAATTGCTGCTTCAAGACCGCGCTCAAGCACATCAAGCTCGTGGTTAACCTCAATGCGGATAGCCTGGAAAGACTTCTTTGCAGGGTGACCACCATGCCTGCGTGCCGCTGCAGGAATTGCAGTTTTAATTGCATCTACCAACTGAATGGTTGTTTCAATTGGTTGAGTTTCACGTCGTTTGCAAATTTCGCGTGCGATTTGGCGTGCGAATTTCTCCTCACCATAGTCGCGGAGAATCCGAGCGAGGTCAGCTTCGTTATAGGTGTTTACGACCTCTGCTGCGTTTAAGGTGTTGTTTCCCGGATTCATTCGCATATCAAGGGGGGCATCCTCGTTATACGAGAAACCCCTATCTGGGATATCAAGCTGTGGTGAAGATACGCCCAAGTCAAACAGGAAGCCATCTACGCCAGGAACCTCTGCTGAGCACAAAAGCTCATCGAGGTCGCCAAAATTACCGCGCAGAAGCTTGTGAGGAACGCCTGCTGCCTCACGGTCAAGACGTGCGCCTGCAGCGCTTAAAGCCATATCGTCTTGGTCTACACCAAGAAGCAGGCCCGTCTCGCCAACTTTGGCAGCCATACGTACTGAATGTCCTGCACCGCCAAGTGTGCAGTCACATACAACACTTCCCTCTTGAAGGTCTAAGCCCTCAAGAACTTCCTTAAGCATGACTGGATCGTGCTTGAATTCTGGAGTCGAAACTTGTTGCTGCTCTGTCATGCTTTACCTTTCGAAAACTAGTTAAAGAAGAGGGCTGCTAAATCGTCGTCATTAAGCTCGGCGTTAGCGTCTTCCCACTTTTGACGGTCCCAAACCTCGAGGTGGTCGAAGTTACCTACAACCGTTACCTCACGGTCAAGACCCTTGCGTGTGCGAAGAATCTCTGGAAGGCTGATGCGCGAGGCGGAGTCTATTTCAATTGCGGTTGCCGTCGCGTTCAGCTTTCTCATAAGCTGCTGATCTTCGCGGCTGCGAGGGTTAAAACCGCCGCGAAGCTCAAACAAGCCCATAACCCACTTCTCATAGTCTTCTGCGGAAAAGACATAGAGAGCGTCAACATCAAGAGCTGGCACTACATAAACACGGTCAGATAAGTCACGTCGAAGTGCAGCAGGCAATGATAAGCGTCCCTTGGCATCGAGATTGCGCTCGTATGTTCCGGTTTGAATCATTGGCTACACCCCCTTCGTGGCTAATCGATTGGGTAATTATGGGGAGCCACCCCCGTCGACTGTCTCTATATTACGTTCTCACAATTCTTTTTTCAACACTTTTTGACACTTTCTCCCACACCACTACACACCATTGGGACAAATCGACACCATTTTCTCCCCCACAGACGATCAGTCTTTAGGTGGAACACTACATATTGTGTTGTGATACACGATTTTGACGAATAAATAGATAAAAAGACGGTGGGAGAAATTCCCACCGTCTAAAGAATTTTTTATGAACCGCGCTATAAATATGAAGGAAATTAGAACAGCGCAGATAACTATTAGGCACGCGGATGACTCGATAGATATACCTCACGCAACTGAGTTCGATCTACATGCGTGTAGATTTGCGTGGTCGAAATATCTGAATGACCAAGAATTTCTTGAAGAACTCGCAGGTCAGAGCCACCAGAGAGCATATGAGTAGCAAAGCTATGACGCAAGGTATGAGGATGCAGGCCCTCAATTCCTACTGTTTTACCTGCCTTTTCTACTAACAGATGCACCGACTGTCTACTTATCTCACGACCGTTCTTATTAAGAAACACCGGAGTCCCTTCTCGGCTTCCCCGCAGGTGTTTATCGAGGTCAGGACGGGCACACATCATGTAGTGTTTTAAGGCCTCCAGTGCTGTGCCACATATAGGAACAAGGCGCTCTTTTGACCCCTTTCCCCACACACGACAAAACCCTTCGTCCAAATACAGGTCGCGCAAATCAAGGTGACACAGCTCACTTACGCGAATACCGCATCCGTACAGCAGCTCAAGAATCGCCTTGTCTCGCATTCCATACGCATCGTCTGGAAAAGGCTGATCAAGCAGCGCCTGAGCCTGTTCAATAGATATGACATCGGGCAGATGTTCTTCTCGTTTAGGAAGTTTTATTACCGCAGTGGGATGATTTTTAGTAAGCCCCTCATTGACCGCAAAGCGATGAAAGCTCTTAATGGCTGACAGCATGCGCTCCACCGATGAGGCGGCATATCCACCAATGCGTCTATCTGCTACAAACTGCTCAATATCTGTGCGCGTAATCTGATCAAGTGAATCCTTCTGAGAGCTCGTCAAATACGCTATATACGTAGTTAAATCACGTCGGTATGCCTGAATCGTATTTTGAGACAATCCCCGCTCAAATCGCAAATAAGCAAGAAAGTCTTGCAAGGCATCTTCCATTTCACAGCACGCACTGTCCTTCTTGGCAGAAGACGAAGAAACGTGCTCATCCATGGCATTAGCCCCCTTTAAATGCGCAGGCGCAACAAGAAATCAAAAGTAACTTACGTAATTGTTAAACTGCTTTATAGTTATACCCTAATCTTGAGAGGTTTTCGGCGTATACTTCTTACGTGTACGATTTTGTTTTGAAAGAGGTGTCTTGAAGTATGCGACTTGGATTTGATAACGATAAGTACATCGAATTACAAGCTAAGAATATTCGCAACCGCATTGAGCAATTCGGCGGCAAACTCTATTTGGAGTTTGGCGGCAAGTTGTTTGATGATTACCACGCTTCTCGCGTACTTCCTGGCTTTGCTCCAGACGCTAAGCTTCAGATGCTCAAGAGTCTCGTTGATGAAGTTGAGATGATTATCACCATCAACGCTAATGATATTGAGAAGAACAAGGTACGCGGAGATTTAGGTATTACCTACGATGAGGATCTTCTTCGCTTGATGGATATCTTCCAATCCATGGGCTTCTTGGTTGGTAGTGTCGTTATTACGCGCTATGCTGGCCAGCCTAATGCAGACCTCTTTAGGCGTCGTTTGATTTCTATGGGTATCAAGTGCTACTTGCACTACCCAATTGACGGCTATCCTCACAACATTGAGCACATAGTTTCTGATGAGGGCTTTGGCAAGAACGACTACGTTGAGACCACCCGTCCTTTGGTTGTAGTAACCGCACCAGGCCCTGGTTCTGGCAAGATGGCAACGTGCTTGTCTCAGCTTTACCATGAGCACCTGCGTGGCGTTGAGGCAGGCTATGCTAAGTTTGAGACCTTCCCTGTATGGAATCTGTCTTTGACCCATCCTGTCAACATCGCATATGAGGCTGCTACCGCAGATCTTGATGATGATAACGTAATTGATCCATTCCACTTGGATGCATACGGTATTACCACCACCAACTACAATCGCGATGTTGAAATTTTCCCTGTATTGCGCGCAATGCTCGAGAAGATTTCTGGTCAGTCTCTCTACAAGTCTCCAACCGATATGGGCGTAAACTCTGTTGGTTTGTGCATCTTTGACGATGATGCAGTATGCGATGCAGCTCGTATGGAAATCGTTCGTCGCTACTTTGCAGCTTCAGTCAACCTTAAGCGCACTGGCACGGGCGAGAAGGTCCTCAACAAGCTTGAGTTGTTGATGAATCAAGCTGGAGTAACTTCAAACTACTCCCCTGCTCGCGCAGCAGCATTGCTTAAGGAAGAAACTACTGGCTCTCCTGCAGCCGCAATTGTTCTTCCTAATGGTTCTGTCATTACGGGAAAGACTTCCGATTTGCTTGGTTGTGCAAGCTCTTTGCTCCTGAATGCTTTGAAGGAACTTGCTCATATTGATGATGAGGTATTGCTCATTGACGATCAGTTTATTGAGCCTATTTGCTCTCTCAAGACCAACAATCTTGGTAGCAAGAACCCACGCCTCCACTCTGATGAGACCTTGATGGCACTTTCTCTTACTTCTGCAACTAATGAGTATGCAGCTCGTGCAATTGCTGCACTTGAGCAACTTCATGGTTGCGATGCATTCTTCTCGGTTATTCTTTCTCCAGCAGACGAGCAGCTTTATCGCAAGCTTGGCATCAATGTTTGCTGTGAGCCTAAATACGAGCGTCACACGCTCTACCATAAGTAATAAAAATGGCATTTCCTGATACAGGAAATGCCATTTTTTGTTCTCTATATATTGTATTGAAGAGCTATTTAGAAAGCATCTCGCGAGCGTGGAGCAACGAAGCCTCACTGGCGTCACCAGAAAGCATACGCGCAAGCTCAATTTCGCGCTCATGACCCTCTACTTGAACAAGTTTTGTTTGAGGAATACCCAAAGATGTATCTTTGCTGACAACATAATGAGTATCTGCAACGACACAAACCTGAGGCAAGTGCGTAACAACAATTACCTGATGAGTACGGCTCAAATCTTTAAGCACCGCAGCAAGACTTACTGCCGTAGCGCCACCAACACCTGCATCAACCTCATCAAATACCAGTGTGTCGGTATAGTCTGCCTCACCCATTACTACCTTAATAGCGAGCAATAAACGAGAAAGCTCACCGCCAGAAGCAATCTTTTTCATAGGACGAGGGGTGAGCCCTGCAGCGCTTCGATAGAGCAACTCGCAGGAGCTAGGACCCATCTTGGTCCACAGCTTAGAATCGAGCATGCGACTATCCCATACGAGCTCTGCTGTGCCCATTTCAAGACGCGCCATTTGCTTGGCAACCTGTGCGCAAAACTTAGGAGCACATGCATCTCTTACACGCGTCAGCCGGGCGGCTGCCTCGACGAGAGCTTCTTCTGCCGCCTCACACGCCGCTTGTGCGTGCTGCAATACTTCAGTCGAATTGTCGACTAAGTCTATAAGCTCACGAGCCTTATCACGTGATGAGAAGACGTCTTCCATACGAGGACCGTATGTGCGAAGCAAGCCATACAGCGCGCTTCTACGCTCTTGTGCCTCTTGCAGTGATTGAGGATCAAATTCAATTGATTCGCGATACTTGCGCAAATCTGATGCAACATCCTCAATGATAATTGCAGCAGATGCAAGCGAGTCGACATATTCAGACAACGACGAATCAATCGATGTCATTGAAGAGAGTTCACTAATAACCGAATTGAGGGGATTGAGTGCTCCCTCATCACCCGAAAGGGCGTCTTGAGATTCATAGGCAAGTCGAACCAGGCTTTCTGCGTGTTCTGCCTTAGGTAAAATCTCTTCTAGCTCTTCGAGTTCGCCCTCAAGTGGACTTACCTCTTCAATACGATCAAGCGTAAAGCGTGCCTGTTCTATCTGCATGCTCTGTGTTGCACAAAGCTCACGCACACGCTCAAGTTCTGCCTGCGCTGCACGATGTGCTGCAAATGCTTCTTGATACGTAGCGAGCACTGGACCAATTTCATCTGCAGCCCAGCGATCAATGAGGCTTACATGCACATCAGAGTTGAGAAGACGCTGGTGTTCATGCTGGCCACACAGATCAATAGTAGATCCAATGCGCGTGTTGAGCTCTTTTACAGAAGAGATTGCACCGTCAATTGATACTCGACTTCTACCGTCTGCAGAAACTCGTCGAGAAACAACCGTACCTTCAGTATCGTCCTTATCGGCATAAAAACGTCCCTCAACCACAAGAGCATCTTCGCCCTCGCGAACACTCGAGGCATCTGCGCGCTCTCCCGATAAGAGCTTTAAAGCAGAAAGTAGCGCCGTTTTACCCGCACCCGTCTCTCCGGTAAATACCGTTAAAGCAGACGATGGAGTGACGTGAGCACTTGAGATAAGGGCAAGGTTTTTAACTCTAATCTCATCAATCATGTTTTCTTACTCCGTAAAAGACACGCGAAACAGAATTGTAGAAGCTCTCAGGACCATGGTCGAGCAGCAAGATATCGCCTGGTCCGCGATGAACAGAAACGGAATCGAGACGACCATCGATTACAACGTTGTGGCCATCGACAAAAACGCCCGCTTTCATAGGTCGATCCTGATCAAGCGTGACCTCAATTACATCGGATGGAGACGTGAGAAATGCGCGTGCCTGAATAGTATGAGGAGCAATAGGAACACAGACCATGCCCTTATAGTCTGGCGTAACAATAGGGCCGCCGGCTGACAAGGCATAGCCCGTAGAGCCAGTCGCGGTCGATACCACAATGCCGTCACCATAGAGCTTATCGATATGATGTCCAGAGACAGACATATCAAACTGGACCATCTCGCCGAGCGCACCACGCGTAACTGCAATGTCATTAAGTGCAAAAACGCGGATAAGATCAGGCATTCCTGCATCTGAGACAGACTTGATGTCTGCCTCAATTGTTGCTCGACGACTTACATGCAGCTCTCCGGCGAGTGCATCACTTACAATCTCAAAAATATTGCTGTCTTCTGGAGAGGCAGCTGTTAAGAATCCAACGTGACCATATGACAGACCGAGAATAGGAACTTCTGCATAGCGAACGATGCGCGCAGCACGAAGCAGCGTGCCATCACCACCCAAAGAAATAACTAAATCGATCGTAGAGATATCGATAGGAGTAGGATTCTTGATTTGTATATCTTGAGCCCAAACAACCTCAATGCCTCCGCGCTCCAAAAAGCGCTCGAGAATATAGCTGCCTTCAACAGCTTCAGGCTTTGAGTAATTTGGAACGAGCAAGATTCTCATAGCGATCCAATCTTGAGCATAAGCGTATCCATATGCTGCTGTAAGTCAGATGAACTTACCGTCTTCATCTTAGCGCGATCACCGAGCAAAAAGAATTCTCGATTACCCTTATGTCCCTTAATTGGGGAAACACAAACATCGATCGGGAATAAGCCTGATTCTGCAAACGTGCTGGTCACACGCGCAAGCGTTGAACGCTGCACGTCCTTATCGCGAATAATGCCGCCTTCACCAACATCCTTTGGGTCTGCTTCAAACTGAGGCTTAACAAGTGTTAGAAAGCGGCCATCTGACGTTAAGATATCAAGCGTTGCACCCAAGATGCGCTCAACACTGGTAAATGACACGTCGCACACAGCCAAGTCTGCGACTCCTTCATATCCAAGTGCTGGAACATCAACAATGTTGGTCGACTCAAGCAAATCTACGCGCTCGTCGTTTCGCAAAGACCAGTCAAATTGAGCTCGTCCAACATCGACAGAGATTACGCTTGTAGCACCACGCTTGAGCAGGCAGTCAGTAAAACCACCTGAAGAACAACCAACATCGAGGCAGCGTAGGCCAGCAGGGTCTACGCCAAATGCGTCCAAACCACCAGCAAGCTTTACGCCACCGCGACTTACATACGGCTTTCTATCTTTAACATGCAACTCAATGCCCGGAACAACCTGTGCACCCGGAGTAGAAAAACGCTCGCCACGCGATGAAACCAATCCGGCCATCACGCAGCGAGCGGCATCACTTTGGGTAGCGCAGTAGCCCTGAGCAACAAGTTCAGCATCGAGGCGTACACGTTTCATGGAGAGTAACTCCACCTTCCCCTTTATGAAAAATTAAGCATTCAAAGAATCGTCTTGAGGATCCTGATTAGAAGCTTTGCTCTGTCCCTCAAGACGAGCACGCTCTGCATCAGAAAACTCGAGTTTATCGACCATCTCTACAGCTTTAGAGCCAAGCGCAATTGCCTCATCAAACAAATCAAGGCTGCGCTCGAGCGAGGTATCTTTAGACCTTACGGTCTCAATAATCTCATCCAGGCGACTAGAGATACCCTCAAAATCCTGAGTAGTTCCTCCGTTTTCTGACATGAAATTACTCCTCGGTCTCATCAATCATTACAGGCTCTACCTGCTCTTGTGCGATCTGCTCAGCAAGCTCATCAGAAGCAGAATCAAGCTCTTCTGCGCTGAAGCCCTCACCGCGAGCAATACCACCCAAGATACCGTTTACAAAACGAGCAGACTCGTCGGTACCATATGCCTTAGCAAGCTCAACTGCCTCGTTAATTGCAATAGCAGTGGTCATAAGGTCATCAGTGGTGTGCTGCATCTCAAATACAGCAAGGCGCAAAATGTTGCGATCGGTACCTGGCATACGAGAAAGCTTCCAGTTGGCAGAAACAGCCTCGATCTGAGCATCGATAGAATCAAGATTCTCATAGGTACCAAATGCAAGCTCACAAGCAAAGTCCTGAAGAGGATCGCGAGAAAGCAAGTAATCGCCCTCAACAACCTCCTGAGGAGTCTTCTTGACTACCTCTGCCTGGAACAGAATCTGCAATGCCTGGCTACGGCCGAGCGTACGACCATGCTCGAGAAAATACTTAGCCAAAACGATTACTCCTTAGGGAATACAAGACCGTCAATACATACATCAACAGATGCAACCTCTACGCCAACCTGAGCGTCGATTGCCTCTACAACAGCCTCACGGATCTTCTCGGCAAGCTTCTTAAAAGGATAGCCAAAGAAAACGCAGACGCGTACGGTGAGCTGCAATTTATCGTCTACAACCTCTGCCTCGACAGGAGGAAGAACTGCAGCAGACTTGGAAGAGAACATTGAAACGAGGTTGGTGGTGAAGTCCTTTACACCAACGCTTGCAACGCCTTCAACCTCTTCAACTGAACGAGCAATAATAGCAGTAAGAACGCTTGTAGAAATACCAATGCCATCAATTTTGATTTCCATGGTTTGTAACCACCAATCTGTTTAGCCTAAATACTCAGGCATGTGTTGTGGAATGAAATCAGTATAGAACACACCGGAGGCAAATTGTTCATTAAGAACAATTCTACGATGAAATGGAAGAGTCGTCTTAATACCTTCAATTTCGAACTCACGCAGCGCACGAGAAGCACGTGCAAGAGCTACCTCACGCGTAGGTCCCCAAACAATAAGCTTGGCTACCAAAGAGTCGTACGTTGGAGGAATGGTATATCCCTCGTATACGTGCGTATCTACACGAACGCCTGGTCCACCAGGAAGGCGCATGTGCTCAATTTTACCCGGACATGGCCTAAAACCATTCTCAGGATCCTCAGCATTGATACGGAATTCAAAAGCGTGACCGCTTGGAGTGTCAATGCCACCGTCTGGCACGCTCATAGGCTCACCAGAAGCAATGCGAAGCTGCTCACAAACAAGGTCGGTACGCGTAATTTCCTCGGTAACGGGGTGCTCTACCTGAATACGGGTGTTCATCTCCATAAAGTAGAATGAACCGTCCTCATCAAGCAAGAACTCAATCGTACCAGCATTGCGATATCCTACCTCACGCACTGCACGAACTGCCGTAGCGCACATCTGCTGACGAAGCTCAGCAGACAATGCAGGAGAAGGAGCCTCTTCTACCAACTTTTGGTGACGACGCTGAACAGAGCAATCGCGCTCGCACAAGGCAGCAGCATGACCAAAATCATCGGCCAAAACCTGAACCTCAACGTGGCGAGGACGAGCAATGAGCTTCTCGAGATATACCTCGTCATTACCAAAAGCAATACGTGCCTCACTACGAGCGGCATTGAACTGATTCTCAAGCTCAGCTGGGTCGTGAACCTCACGCATACCCTTGCCGCCGCCACCAGCAGAAGCCTTAATCAAAACAGGATAGCCTACTGCATTTGCAAATGCTGCAGCCTCTTCTACCGTCTCTACAGCACCATCAGAGCCTGGAACGCATGGAACGCCTGCGGCAATCATGGTCTGCTTAGCATTGGACTTCTCGCCCATCGCATCAATAACCTCTGGAGAAGGACCGATAAATACCAGATCGTTCTCCTGGCAAGCACGAGCAAAGTCTGCATTCTCGGACAAGAAGCCATATCCAGGATGTACTGCCTCACAACCACGCGATGTAGCAGCGCCAATAATACGAGCGAAATCCAAGTAGGACTTAGCGGAAGGAGCAGGACCAATGCATACGCACTCATCTGCTTCGCGAACTGCCGAGGTGTCCTTATCGGCAACGGAATATGCAACGCAGGAAGTGATGCCCAAATCGCGGCATGCGCGCACAACACGAAGGGCAATCTCACCACGGTTAGCAATTAAAATCTTAGAAAACATATCGATAAGCCTGCACTACTCTGCTGACTTGATTGGCTCGATGTAGAACAAGGTCTGACCAAACTCTACTGGCTGAGCGTCCTCTACGCAAATCTCGCGAACGTATGCCATCTGCTCGGATGCAATCTCGTTCATGAGCTTCATTGCCTCAACGATGCACAGGGTCTGACCAGCCATAACCTCGTCACCAACAGCTACAAATGGATCTGCCTCTGGGTTAGAAGCTGCATAGAAAGTACCAACCATAGGGCTCGTAACTGCAATCCAGCTCTCAGGACGATTTGATGCTGCTGCAGCGGCAGGAGCAGCAGGAGCTGCAGGTGCGGTTGCTGCAGGAGCTACTACGGTATTAGATGCAGCCATAGCGACCTCTGGCTTACGTACGGTAATCTCAGAGCCAGCATCTTTAATGGTAATCTCACCAATGGAGCTCTCCTCGACAGCGCGAATGAGCTCACGGATCTGATTCATATCCACGTAATCTTCCTCCTTAGTATGGCTTGCATCTTCATCATGCAGGTAATCAATGGACTCAACTGGAGTGTGCTTAGACAGATAAGCACGACCCTCGATAGGGAACATGGCGTACATCAAGACATCTTCGTCACTTACTGCCAAGTCACCAATTTCTTTCTTGCACTGCTCAAAGGTTGGTGGCTCCTCGCCCATTGCGTCTGCACGCAAGGACTCCAAATCGCCATCGCCAAATACACGCTTGAGCAACTCTGCATTAACCGGTGCAGGAGCCTGGCCATAGTAGCCAAGCAAGTAATCGCGCATTTCCTTAGAGACAACGCTCCAACGCTTGCCGGTAAGTACGTTCATAACGGACTGAGTACCAACAATTTGTGCCATAGGGGTTACCAATGGTGGGAAACCAACCTCTGCACGTACGCGTGGAATTTCTTCTACAACGTCATCCAAACGATCAAGTGCGTGCTGAATCTCAAGCTGGCTCAACAGGTTCGACATCATGCCACCAGGAATCTGGTGCTTGTAAACCTGCATATGAATCAAGGAAGAAACGCCGCGCTTATAGTGACCGCGCTTGCGTACCTCATCCCAGTAATCTGCAATCTCAAAGAGAAGGTCCAGGTCAAAGCCTGTATCAAAACGAGACTCCTTAAATGCAGCAGCAACCATCTCAACAGCAGGGTGAGAGTTACCAAATGCCAAAGGAGCAGAAGCGGTATCTACAATTGCCGCACCAGACTCTGCACCCTTAATGTAGTTTGCAGGAGCCATACCGCCTACGTAGTGGCAGTGAAGATGTACTGGCAAACCAGTAGCCTCTTTAATAGCCAACACGAGCTTCTCGGTACGATAAGGGGTCAAAAGACCAGCCATATCTTTAATGCAAATGCTGTCTGCACCTAAGGCTGCAAGCTCACGCGCATAGTCAATATAAGAATCGAGCGTATGAACAGGGCTGGTTGCATAGCAGATTGCAGGCTCAAAATGAGCGCCGCACTTTTTAACAGCACGAGCACAGTCATATACGTTATTAATATCGTTCAGAGCGTCAAAGACACGGAAAACTTCAATGCCATTCTTATGAGCACACTCAATAAACTTTTCTACAACGTCAGTGGAATAATGACGATAGCCAACAAGGTTCTGACCACGTACAAGCATTGCAAGCTTAGTCTTAGGACAAGCAGCTTTAATCTGACGGAGACGATCCCAAGGGTTCTCATCCAAAAAGCGAAGACAGGAGTCGAATGTTGCGCCACCCCAGGCCTCAATAGCCCAATAACCAACTTCATCCATCTTAGGCAAAATTGGCAACATATCGCCGATGGTCATACGAGTAGCCCACAAGGACTGCTGACCATCGCGGATGGTGGTATCCATTACGCCAATACCAGGCATGATTCCCCTCTCTGTGAAGTCAATCAACATAGTTATTTGATAGTTTATCATCGATGCGCATACGTTTTAGCCAAAGCACACCTAAGCCAAGAATAAACCTAAAACAGCCGTAAAAAATCCGCACTCCCCTGTTGAGGAGCACGGATTTATATAACAAACTATAGCAAGTAAGATACGTTATGCGCGGGAAACAAACTTGCCGTCGCGAGTATCAACCTTGATACGCTCACCCTGGTTGAGGTACATAGGAACCTGAATGGTTGCACCAGTCTCGATAACAGCTGGCTTGGTACCACCCTGTACGGTGTCACCCTTGAAACCAGGATCGGTCTCGGTGATCTCTACCTCGATGAACATTGGAGGGGTAACGCCGAGAAGCTCATCCTCTGCGTACTGGAGCTGGCAGATGTCGTTCTCGAGCATCCACTTCTCGTTCTCACCAATCATATCTGCAGGAACAGCGATCTGCTCATAGGTCTCGTTGTCCATGAAGTTGAAGTCCTCACCGTCGTTGTAGAGGTACTGCATCTCACGAACGCGAAGGTCTACAGACTCAAACTTAGAACCGGAGTTAACGGTCTGATCAATTACGCGACCAGTCTTGAGGTCCTTGATCTTGTAGCGTACAAAAGCACCGCCCTTGCCTGGCTTAACGTGCTGAAACTCTACGAGAGTATAGATCTTGTCCTTAATACGCAGACCCATACCATTTTTAAAGTCTGCAGTGCTAATGTTAGCCATTGGAAACCTTTCCTATGAAATAAATCGAAAACAGAACTATTATAGCGGAAGAATTACAAGTTCGTGTGTAGAGGTTGTAAATGGCTTGTAACCTTCACGAGTTACAACGCCGTAGTCCTCAAGGCGAACGCCACCAACACCTGGCAAATAGATACCAGGCTCAATAGTTACAACAGAACCCTCTGGAACTTCCTTGTTCCAAGCTGGGCTAAAGCGTGGGATCTCGTGAATCTCAATGCCTACACCATGACCCAAGCCATGAGCAAAGTAGTCACCATAACCAGCCTCAGAGATAACCTGTACGGCCATATTGTGAATGTCTGCACCGTTTACACCTGCGTGAGCTGCAGCTGCGCAGGTCTCATGAGCACGACGAACGGTGTCATAAATCTCACGCTGCTGCTTGGAAGGCTCACCCATGCATACAGTACGAGTCATATCAGAGCAGTAGTCGTTCTTACGAGCGCCAAAGTCCATCAATACGAAGTCGCCAGCCTCTACCTTACGGTCAGAAGGAATAGCGTGAGGATTTGCGGTATTAGGACCGGAAGCTACGATGGAAGAGAAAGCAAGGCCGTCTGCACCGTGAGACATCATGTAGTTCTCAAGCTCAGCACGAATTTCCTTCTCGGTCATGCCAACCTTGATGAACTCACACATGTGAGTAAAGGTCTGGTCGGTAATTGCCTGTGCAGCACGCATGGTCTCGAGCTCTTGCTCGTCCTTTGCGATGCGCATACGGTCAATATCTGCATGCATCTGAGCGAACATTACAGCACCAGACATATCCTGAACAGCACGCTCAATTGCATTGAAAACGCAAAGCTCAGTGGTGTCCTCAATTGCTACAACGCGCGCATTATTCTCGACGAGACGAGCAGCAATCCAAGTAGGAATTGCAATGTCGTCCATATCAAGCTTCCAAGGATTGTCCTCGCCCATTGCCTCAATAAAGCTGTTGAAATAGCGGGAGTCAGTGTGGAGGTATAAATCTGTTGCAGTAATAACTACAGCATGTGGATACTCAAACGTGTAGTCAAATACACCCTCTGCACCCGTCATCCAACGCATGTTTGCCTCATTGCGGACAACAACAGCGTCGTAGTTGCGCTCGTCCATCATTGCGCGAACGCGAGCTACACGACCTGCAGGACCATTTACAAACTCAGCCATCGTAAATCTCCTAACATAAATAAATTCGACAGTAGCTGTCTAGAAACCTGTTTTAGCAAAACAGCCGTTATGCGTTTTGCTCGATAAGATTTTCCTTGCGCGAATACAAATAAGCATCGGCATGCTCTGCCAAAAGCTCATCTGAAGCCATACTAAGGCGAACTGTACCCAAACATTTTGGCAATGGAATTAAGAAACGATTCTGACGTGAGAAGCACACATCTTTTATAGCTTGTACAAAATCGTCTACCTCAAGATCAAAACTTGGCTCTGGAATATCCAACATATCGAGAATATCGTCTTGGTCAAAGACAGCCTCAACGTCGAAGTTTGAAACATCGGTAGCCAAGCGCGATTCAAAACGGATACCTTCGGCGAGAAGCTCGGTTGGGCTTAAGCGATTCCCCAACAGATGTGATAGCGCACATGCGGTGGTAGCGCCATATCCAATAGCTGCACGTGCCGAAGGATTTCTTGCCATCAAAGTATCACGATAGGCATGAACACCAACCGATACCAGGTCGTTTAAAGCAGTAGTTTGTCCCTCTAGAGCTGAGTGCAACGAGTTTGTAAAACGGTTCCATGAAGCACGACCGTCACACATAGCACCAATCAAAATGCTTAGCCAGCCCGCTGCATTTTCTTCTGGGGTTGCCTCTACAACAAGGTCTGCGTTAGCAACAACCAGCTGAACGTGAGGGGTAATAGAAATGACCTCATCACCGCCAGGTGCAAGCTTAAATCCTGATGCACTCGTTGGGCATTTAACCATTGCCTCAAGTGATGTTGGAAGCAAAACACAGGTAGTTCCGCCCCTCCACTGTGTTGCAGCACATGCAACAGCAGAGGTAAGTGCGTAGTCACCCATACCAATGACGCAATCATCGCTGGTAATTTCTATGCGCTCAAACTCACGCATCAAATCTACAACCGCCTGATACAGCGACAGATCAACAGATGCAGGCAGAGCCACAATAACAGGATCAAAATTGCAATGCGTACATGCACGACGAATACGCTCAATGCGCTCTGCAGGCTGTGATTCTAAGCAAACAAAAACTGCTCGCATAGGCTTTCCAACTACAGAAGGAAGAATGTGTGAGAGCTCATCGTAAGCATTGGCGCCAAAGCGAAAATCAACATTACGATTGTCTAAATTAATAAGTTGGCGACGAATGTTCACAATAAACCACACTCCACGAGCAATTCTGCTGCCAAATACGTTACCTGTTCGAAAGACTTACCACGAATATCGATGGTATAGTCGGCAACTTGTTCATATAACGGACGTCTATGCTCGAGCAATCTGCGAGCATACTCTGGTGATACAAAATCTGGTCTCGTATCACTGCGACGAATTTGGCGCAATGAGTCTTCAATATCAAGCTCAAGGTAGACCACCGTACCCATCTGATGCATTAACTCCAAATTCTGCGGAGTCTCAATAATGCCACCACCACAGGAAACAAGAAGGCTACGCTTATGCTTAAGCGTTTTTAGTACATTGGTCTCAAGCTCGCGAAAATACGGCTCGCCATAAAGGCCAAAAAGCTCGGTTACACTTTTACCCGAACGTTTCATAACAAGACGGTCTGTATCAACATAGGGACGGTGAAATAATCCGCCGAGATTGCGGGCAAGGGTAGATTTCCCCGCGCCGAGAAAACCCACGAAAAATATGTGGTCGCAACCATGTTTAACGGAATTCACCATGAGCCCGACTACTCCTCGAACTCGATGTTGCGCAAAGCGACATGCTCAAATGCGCGGAAAATATAGGTGTACCACATGTCTTTTGTTGCCTGTGGCTTCACAAGAACAGAATCGACATGAGCAAAGTTAGCACCCATGATATCGGTATAGAGTTGATCGCCAATCATAACAGTTTGATCAGCAGTAGCGCCCATTTTTTTAGCAGCCTTAGTAATAGCAAAAGGCAAAGGCTTGAGCGCAAAGTGAATTGCCTCACAGCCAAGTTCTTGAGCAGAGCCAAAGACTTGATCTTTGTGCCAGTTATTAGAAACGAGACACAGCTTAAAGCCCTTCTCGGCAGCATAACTCAACCACTGGCGAACAGACTCTGGGGCTACTTTTGTATCACGAGGAACGAGCGTATTGTCGCGGTCAAGCAAGATACAGCGCTTTCCCTGATCCCATAATTCATCTAAATTAATGCGCTCGACTGATACAACAAATCGAGTAGGTGTACAGATTCCCACGACTAACGATTCACCTCGTTCCAACTTTCTGACATAGCAATGTATGCCTCTTTGTCTTTCATAAACTGCTCTTCGTTATTAGAAAAAGCGTGCGTTCCTTCACGAGAATTAACTACATAGAAAAGGTAGTCAGTATCAGCAGGGTTCATAGCAGCCTCAATAGAAGAAACTGTTGGCGAACAAATTGGTCCAGGAACAAGACCCTTGTGCTGATATACGTTATATGGAGACTCTACCTTGAGGTCCTCATAGGTAAGGCCGCGATTGCCGGAGTCAAGAATGTATGCAATTGCGGCATCGATCTGCAAGTACATATCGATATCAAGTCGGTTATACATTACAGAAGCAACCTTAGGGCGCTCGTCTGGCTGTGCCGTCTCACGCTCAATCAATGATGCCATTGAAATGATCTCGTGCATAGACAGACCCTGTGCACCGTTTTCAAGACCCAACGATGAGGTCTCTGCCACAAACTGATTGAGCATCATGCGGATAATAGCATCTGCAGTTGGAACGTCCTCAGGATCAAACTCATATGTCTTTGGATACAAGAAACCTTCCAAGGAGTCGTTATATGCGCCCTCGAGGAATGGGAACTCGTCGACATAGTTAGATGCTTTAGCCTGATTCAAGAACTCATCGGCAGAAATATCGAACGTACTTGCAACAGTTTGAGCTGTTTGCTTTACCGTAAGACCCTCTGGAATAGTGAGCTTTACAAACTCAATATTAGATCCAGCCATAAGTTGCTCAACAACCTCTTTTGGATCTTGATGAGTCTTAAAGTGATACTTACCAGGCTTAATGGACATATCTGCCTGAAGATCGCTTACTGCAGCATAGTAGTGCTTTGGATTATCAATAACATGATTGTCTGACAGAATGCTTGCAATCTGATCACCCGAGGAACCCTCAGGAATAACAACGGTTACCTCACGTCCATCCTCTACTGAGCAAGAGGCACCCGCAAACAAAACGTGATAAACACCAAATCCGGCACATCCAAGCAAGACCAACGCGAGGATCAAAGGAAGCAGCGGATTCTTCTTATTTGGAGCCTTGCGAGCATATGCTGGTGTAATTGGTGCATGATGCGTGGCCGGGCGATTATAGCCAGACTGCATAGGCTGCTGGTAGGCAGGACGCGCGTGATAGTGCTGTCCCTGCTGAGACTGAGGCATGCGATGAGAAGGAGCAGGCCTATTAAATTGAGAAGGCTGTGAGGTGCGCGGTGTGGGAGCCGCACCATTACGTTGACCAGGATTTTGATTTGGAGAAACGTGGCTATGCTTTCCCATGCCAACTCCTTTATAACTTAGTGGTTGTCGAGCTGCTGATCAAGCCAAGTCTGCAAGAACAACGATGCTGCAATCATATCAATCTTACCGCGCATTTGCTTTTCTTTTAAACCTTGCTCACGCAAGATGCGCTTTGCCTCACGAGAAGACATGCGCTCATCTACAAATGCTAAAGGAAGGTCTATTTGCTCGGCAATTTGCTGGGCTATGCCCATAACGCGCTGAGCCTGAGCGCCATCCTCTCCAGCAAGCGTTTCTGGACGGCCACAAACTAAAATATCGGGATCATAATCTTCAAGAATAAGACGGAAGGACTTTGCCAAGCCAACAACTTCTTGCGCAGGCAGTACCTTTACAGGCATCGCGACGCGACCTGATCGGTCGGACGCCGCGATGCCAATTCTCGTCTCACCTATATCGAGGGCGAGGGCTATCAATGATACCCCCTATTATGCGTTGAGCATCTCAACTGCAGCCTCGAGAGCTGCAGGAATGCCAGATGCATCCTTACCACCGGCCTGTGCCATGGTAGGACGACCGCCGCCGCCACCCTGTACCTTAGGAGCGATAGTGCGGATTACGTCGCCAGCCTTGAAGCCTGCCTCAACTGCCATGTCGGTAGCTGCAGCGAGCAATGCTGGCTGATTCTTAGAAGTAACAGTTGCAAGTACGCAAGCTACAGGAGCGTCAACCTTCTGACGGATGGTGTCCCAAACGTTGCGCAAATCTGCTGCCTCAAGACCCTCAAGCTGAGCGCAAACGAGCTTATAGCCGCCCATATCTGCTGCATTCTCGATAGCAGCACCGATAGCATCAGAAGAACCGCCGGTCAAAGCAGCCTTGAGCTTATCGGTAGTAGAACGAAGCTCACCTGCGAGGTGCTCAATGCGAGCAGGAACCTCAGGAACGCGGCACTTAAGTGCTACTGCAGCAGCGTCGAGCATAGCCATGCGCTCGCCTACGAACTGCAATGCGCCCATGGAGGTAACTGCCTCAATACGACGAATGTTAGCACCGGTAGATGCCTCGGAGATGATCTTGAAGAAGCCAAGCTCAGAGGTATTGTGTGCGTGGAGGCCACCGCAAAGCTCGCAAGATACGTCGCCAGCGGAAACTACGCGAACGGTGTCGCCGTACTTATCGGTAAACAATGCCATAGCACCAGTTGCTACTGCATCCTCAATAGACATAACACGGGTCTCAACAGCCAGAGCTGCAAAAATCCACTCGTTGACCTGACGCTCTACGGTAGCAATCTCTTCTGCAGTCATTGCCGAGAAGTGCGTGAAGTCAAAGCGAAGGCGCTCGTCGTCGACATAAGAGCCTTCCTGAGCTACGTGCTCGCCCAAGGTTGCACGAAGAGCAGCGTGGAGCAAGTGGGTAGCGGTGTGGTTGCGGCGAATAAGCTCACGACGAGCAGTATCAACAGATACGGTTACCTCGTCGCCAACATTGAGCTCGCCAGACTCAAGGGTACCTACGTGAGCAGCAAGAATCTTCTCGCGCCACTGAACGTCTGCAACGCTGAACTTTGCGTTTGCAGCAGTTGCCTCAATAGTGCCCTTATCGCCAATCTGGCCACCGCGCTCACCATAAAGGCAGGTACGGTCGAGAAGAATCTCTACCTCGTCGCCAGCGTGAGCGGTATCGACAGTCTTGCCATCCTTAACGATAGCTACAATGCGAGCCTCTGCAGAGTCTGCCTCATATGCCATGAACTCAGTTGCAGCAAGCTTTTCGGTCAATGCCAACCAAACGGTATCGAACTGAGACCAAACAACGTCATTTACCTGGGAACGAGCACGCTCACGCTGCTCGGTCATTGCAACCTCAAAGCCCTCGGTATCAACGTCGTGGCCTGCCTCTGCAGCCATCTCGATAGTCAAATCGATTGGGAAACCGTAGGTGTCGTGCAAGGTAAATGCAGTCTTACCATCAAGAACAGCACCCTCGTCCAATACAGCAAGTGCCTCGTTGAGGTACTTGGTACCAGTTGCGATAGTTGCAGAGAAGCGCTCCTCCTCGGACTGGAGGAACTTCATGATCATTGCGCGGTTTGCAACGATCTCTGGATAAACATCGCCCATGGTCTCAATGACCTTCTCGGCAAACTTGCCCATGAAGGAGCCTTCGATGCCCAAGAGACGACCGTGACGTACAGCACGACGAAGAAGACGACGCAATACGTAGCCGCGACCCTCGTTGGAAGGACGGATACCGTCTGCAAGCATGAAGGTTACCGCACGAGAGTGGTCTGCAACGATACGCAAAGAGCGGGTCTCGCCCTCATTGGAGTCGTAGATGTAGTGCTTACCAGAGAGCTCCTCGCCCAAGGAGATCAAGCCGCGAAGAATGTCACCGTCATAGTTGGAGTGAGCACCCTGCATAATTGCAGAAATGCGCTCAAGACCCATGCCGGTATCAATGTTGCGGTTAGGAAGGTCAACCAAGGTGCCGTCTTCCTGGCGGTCGTACTGAGTGAATACGAGATTCCAGAACTCAAGGTAACGATCGCAGTCACAACCAGGTGCGCAATTTGGATTATCGCAAGCGTAACCCTCGCCCTGGTCAAAGTAGATCTCGGAGCATGGACCGCAAGGACCAGTAGGACCTGCTGCCCAGAAGTTGTCGTCCTCACCCAAGCGAACAATGTGATCATCTGCTACACCAAGTGCGCGCCAGATGTCATGTGCCTCTTCGTCAGTCTCGAAGATAGTGAAGTACAAGCGATCCAAAGGAAGCTCGAGAATGTTATTTACAAAATCGAATGCAAAGCCGCATGCCTCCTCCTTGGTGTGACCACCAAAAGAGAAGTTACCGAGCATCTCGAAGAAAGAGAGGTGACGACCATCGGAACCAATGCAGTCAATGTCGTTGGTACGAAGGCACTTCTGGCAAGAAGTTGCGCCCTTCTCAGCCATCTTCTTCTTGCCCAAGTAGTACTGCTTAAACTGGTTCATACCTGCGTTAGAAAGCAGCAAAGATGGGTCATCAGGAATAAGCGAAGAGCTTGCAAAAGGCTTGCAGCCGCGCTCCTGGAAGAACTTCAAGAATTCCGCACGGATCTGAGCGGAGGTCATAGACTTAATCTCGGTCGACATGTCTCTCCTTGAAACTATTTTCTGAGCCAACTTGAAAGCTCAGAGACTCTTATTGATTATCATGCAACAAAACCCGTTACAGACAATCAAGTAAAAACGGATTTAATCGATTTGCTATCTTACCACGCCATACAGAGATTTGACGTGCACACATAGTATAACTCATGCTATTCGCACGAATTTATGCAATGTAGTAAAGAAAACCTCGCACCCACTCTATGGATACGAGGTTTATTACATCTATCTAATTGTCTTTTGCATCTGCTTTTGAATCATCATCTTCATCTGAGTTCATTTTTGCAGCTATAGCATGCATAAGATTGTCAGCAAGAATTTCAAATGCTGCCTTATCAAGATTTTCTGGCTTAGGAACAGCCGATGCTTCAGGCAAAAGCTCACTATCTACCAGTTCGCTTCGACGTACAAAGGTGTCGTCGCCCAATGCGTCAAAGGTAGAAACGGGATTTCCTTGAGCATCGACGAAGGGCCTCCCCTTAAAGATTGCACCATCCCATGAAACAAGCTGACGTGCTGTCTGCTGTTCAAAATAGAAAATGAACGCACCTTTAAGTGCTGCTGCCAGCGGAATGGCAATCAAAACACCCAAAGCACCCATTACCTGAGAACCAATAATGATTGCTGTCAGCGACATGACCGGATGAATTGAAATGGTTGACTGCATAACCTTAGGACCAATGACGCTATCAGAAATGTTTTGCATAACGATAGCAACGATCAAGGTAAGCAGCGCACAAAGTGGATTGTGGAAGAAGGCTGTCAAGGTCGCAATTGCCGCAGAAGTTGCCGTACCAATAACGGGAACTAGCTGCATCAATGCAGTAAAAGCGCCCATAAGCATAGGGTACGGATGTCCCACAAGAGCAAAACCTGCAGTTGCCAGCACGCCATTGGCACCAGCAATAACAAGCTGCGACTTACAATAGCCACCTACCGAGCGCGAGAGCACCGTCATTAAGAAGCGATAATCATCTGCCTTATCGCCCAAGATGGTGCAAATCTCCTCATGAATCTTGAGATAATCATTGGTGATCCAGAAGGCCAAAACTACGCCCAAGGCGACAACAACAACCTTTTGTACCACACTGGAGATAAGTGGGAACAAGCCTGCAGATACCCTGCTTGCAAATTGCCCGGCAAAGTCTGCAAACAACTGAAGTACTTGAGCAACTGCATCATTAATATTTTCGATAAAGATTAAGTCATCGAGAACATCTACCGATGCTACGAGGTTATCAAACCACGTAAACAGTCCTCCAAACTGGGAAGGAAGCTGCATCAAAATGTCTGCAAACTGCGTAACAAACAGCGGGATGATACCTGCTACAACACCAACAAGACAGAGCACCACAACAATAACTGCTATAGCAGATGCAACAGAGCGAGCCATACCATGGCGCTCCAAAGCATTTGCCATAGGTGTTGCTGCAAAAGCTATGAGTGAGCCCGTAGCCAAAAAGACAAGGACATTTGACAGCATGCCTAACACATTTAAGGCAATAGCAGCCAAAACAATGACGCCAATTGCAATCCACACATGCATAAAGGTCAACTTAGCTGCTGCTGTTTTTTGTTCGAGCGTCTTTTGATTACTTTTCATGACCGCGCATTAATCCTTCAGGGTCGAGCTTGTCTTGAACTTTTTTAAGTGTTCTGCGCAGTAAACGAGAAACCTGAACTTGGGAGATACCAAGCTTCTTTGCAATTTCTATCTGGGTCATACCCTGAATAAAGCGCATATCGATCACTTCGCGTTCACGAGGGCTAAATCCAGAAAGAACTTCCTCCAAAACCAAACGATCGTCAGTTACTTCCAAGTCTGAATCGTTAATTGCATAGCGATCAATAATGGAAGGAGCGTCGTCGGCATCCATACTGCCTGGTGCCTCAAGAGGAACAGAGCTGTAGGCAGAAGACGACTCAAGTGCCTCTAATACCTCATCTGCCGTAACCTCGAGATATTGTGCAATCTCATCGATGGTAGGAGCACGCTGAAGCTCGGTAGTAAGCGCATCAGTTGCTTTATTGACCTTTGCAGAAAGCTCCTGCAAACGCCTTGGAACACGAACGCTCCAGCCCTTATCGCGAAAATGACGTTTAATCTCACCCAAGATAGTTGGTGTTGCATACGTCGTAAACTCAAGACCACGAGCTGGCTCGAAACGGTCAATTGCTTTGAGCAAACCTAGGTATCCAACCTGAATAAGGTCGTCGATAGGCTCGCCACGATTCTTAAATTTATTTGCTAAAAACCTAACAAGGTTCATATGGGACATAACAAGCTGTTCTCGAGCTTCTTGGTCGCCCTCTTCTTTAAGACGACGAAAAAGCTCGTGGGTTCGCTCCTTGTCCCAATTCGCTTTACTTGATGAAGACCTTGGTGTCATTGTTATACGTCCGCCCTCAAATTGAGATATAGGGTTGCAGGATCATTGTGCTTCTCATATACATCGCAAAGGCCATCCATAAGAAGGTCGGCATAACTACGATTAGGTGTGTCTTCACTCATCTGCTCAAGCTCATCGCTTGCAAGCTCAAAGTTCATAACAATATGATCAGTATCAACCGTAAAAGTAATTTCGCAAATGCTATCTGGCGTCTCTGAGCATGCGTAGACAAATGCCTCTTCTGCTGCCATACGAATATCTTCGATGCGCTCTACAGACATCGAAGACAACATTGCCATGTTTGCAGCAGTCATACGAACGAGACGAGCAAAGCAAGGTACTGTTGGAACATTTAAAACTACAGGTTCCATTTTGCATTGTGCATCCATTATTATCTCCTACTTTGCTGGGCTATCTTGCGCGTTGTCATTGTCATACGTGAAGTACTGCTTAGATGCAGCTTCACGTGCTGCAGCCTTTTTCTCGGCAATAAAGCCCTCAAGATCAGACTGCTTTGCGTCCTTCTCGGCAGAAGGAGCATCCTCACAAGGCTGCTTGTCTACCTCGACTGAAGAATCAGAAAGCTCTGCCAAGCGGCTCGCAGTCTTATTGACTCCATGATTGAGCATGCGAGAAACAGCGGTGGTTGCGGTCTCAGAAATCTGATTTGCGGTATTGGCAACGTCTGCTGCAGTGTTAGAAACAACAGAGACATCACGCAGAACAGAATTGATCTCGAGCATATTTGCATTAAGCGCGTCAATTGCTACATTGGCGCCCTTCAAGAGAGGCTCAACCTGGCTTACTGCAGGAGAAATCTCGTCTACCATTCCGTCGAGCTTAGCGACAACTGGACGAGCTTCTTCAACCGTATTGTTAAGCTCCTCTACAATTTTATCAACAGAATCCATGGTGCCACGAGCGCGACGAGCAGTCATAGCAAGCTCGACAAACAGCCAAATAGCTGCTGCGCCAACAAGACACATTACAATAGCTTGGATAGACACGAGGTCCCCTTTCACCTGCACCAAAATTACCAAGGGTGCAAAAAATCGAATACGTTAAAGTTTATACCCACTTATTTAGTCCATAGGTTCAACGGTGAGTTTCTGACCAGTTCTATCACAATATGACTGCTGATAGCGCCACTCTTCCCAACCACGACCGGAGGACTGCCAGAAAGAACCACGCTCAATACCATCAGGTAAGTATTGCTGCTCAACCCAACCCTCGTCGTAGTCATGAGGATATTTATAGGGACCATATTCGTCTGAACCGGGACGATGACGATCGCGCAGATGCTGTGGGACTTCTCGCAAACCACCCTTGCGAATATCTGCAAGCGCAGCATCAATGGAAGCTTCAGCTGCATTTGACTTAGGAGCGAGTGCGATATATTCAACCGCTTGAGCCAAAATAATGCGGCACTCTGGATAACCAATAGCTTCTGCAGACTTAAATGCAGCATGCGCCACGAGCAGTGCTTGAGGATCTGCATTGCCAACGTCTTCTGATGCGCAAATCATAATGCGGCGCGCAATAAACTTTGGATCCTCACCCGAGTCAATCATGCGTGCGAGCCAATATACTGCCGCATCTGGATCGCTTCCGCGCATCGACTTGATAAAGGCAGAAACAATGTCATAGTGCTGATCGCCATTTTTGTCATACGAGTGACCAATGTGAGGGTTTGCAATTGAAATATGCTCAAGCTCAATTGCTACAGGATTATCTGACGTCGCCTTATGGTCTGCAGAAATCTGTGCAACTTCACATGAAAGCTCAACGGTAGTCAAAGCAGAGCGCGCATCACCTGCTGCAGCCATTGCAATTGCCTCGACAACCTCATCGGAAGCCGTATATGCACCCGAGTAGCCCTGAGCTGAATTAAGAGCACGCTCAACAAGGGCAGATATATCTTCGTTGGTAAGATGCTCAAGCTCTACAACACGAGAACGACTAATAAGCGCCGAGTTAACCTCAAAGTACGGGTTTTCTGTTGTAGCACCAATCAAGACTACCGTGCGATTTTCAACAGCGTGCAACAGCGCATCTTGCTGGGAGCGAGAAAAACGATGAATCTCATCGATAAACAAAATAGTTCTGCGCCCCATAGTAAGCAAACGATGCGTTGCCTCATCAATTTCTCGGCGCAAATCTTTAACGCTGCCGGTGACAGCAGATACTTCTACAAACTCACTTTTAGTTGTATTAGCAATAATATGAGCAAGCGTTGTTTTGCCCGTGCCAGCAGGACCGTACAAGATTACACTCGACAGTACGTCATGCTCAATGGCGCTACGCAACCACGAGCCCTCTCCCACCGCCTTGGTTTGGCCAACATATTCATCCAACGTAGCAGGACGCATGCGCACAGCTAAAGGAGCATGTGCGAGACTGCGAGCTCGTTCCATATCTGAAAATAACGTTTCCACTTGCTAACCACCTGGTAAACCTATGCTTCGTTAATATACGTTCGACGAGGAAAGTCCAGATCATCAAACAGCTTAGAAGCCAATTCAATAAAGTAATCGTCAGTCATACTTGCAATATAATCAACGCACGTCTGATCTGGGTCATCCTCAAAATCATACGTTTTGCCGTAATACTCAAGCTCCCGAGAAACACGCTTAATATGATGCTTAAAGATGTAGCTCGACTCATTGCCTGAGCGCAAATCATCAAGAAAGTGCTCATACATGCGCTCAAAAGCGGGCTGAATAACACGTGCACATTCACCTTCGACAGCGTCAGAGCGATAAATGACACGGTAATTCTCGGCCTTTGCACGTGCAATCTCTTGGAATATCTCTTCACTCATAGCGATTCTGTTTTGGCGATAACTATGCTCAATAATATCGGGGATGGCATGAGACAAAATCCACGAGTTATAGAGCCCGCCCATATTGTTTTCAAAGTCACTGTCTTTAACAAGACCTGCCTCTATAGCGTCACGACGGTCGCGCCCTACATAGGCAATAATATCGGCGATACGGACAACACAGCCCTCGAGCGTGGCAGGACGCATAGTTTTAATCTCGCTGTACCCCTGCTGCATGCATGCATCTACATGGGCATCAAGCTGCTCAAAGGTCGTATCACCCGAAAGCTCCAATACGCGCTGCTCATACTCGCCATTGTGACAAATAATGCCATCAAGCGTCTGAAAAGAAATATTTCGTCCATACAACGTGTCGAGCACGCGCACAGAGTGAACATTATGCGCAAAGAATCTGCCAGTGTGACGATTGAACACCTCATTGACACAGCGCTCTCCGGCATGACCAAAAGGAGTGTGTCCAATGTCATGACCCAACGCGATGGCCTCAGTAAGGTTAACATTGAGACCGAGCGCCTGAGAGATGTCACGAGCGATGCGGCTTACCAACTGTACGTGCAAGCCACGACGAGATAAATCATCATTACTGCGAAATGAAAAAACCTGCGTTTTACCAGCGTATCTGTTGTACACCGGCACATGTAATATTTTTTCTGTATCTCGAATGAAGGCCGAGCGCCAAATGCTCGCCTCATCTTGAGGACGATTCTCGCGACGCAATACACATGAATCATCACAACGATAGGGATTGATCCACCCATCGCGTTTGTCTTGAGCCATTTGCTCAGCCAGCTCATATGAAATATCTTGAGGAAGTTTGTTCATATATCCTCCTCCATCATATAGATCTACCTGCAAAGATATAACAGGCACCTACAACAAAATGCTTATTGTATTTTAGCGTATTCCCCAAAAGGCTGCCGCTTACAAGCAGACCGCACTCACAAGCGTTAACACAAAAAGAAAACAGGTAAAGAAAGGCAAAGCGGGCAACGTACGCACCCTCAAAACAAGTCCCACAAACGCAAGCGCTACACAGCCCAAACAAAAAGCAAGCAATGCCCAGGGATACACCAATGCCACGCTTGCCACGCATTTAACGTCACCCATACCAAGTCCTGGGCGTCCAACAATCATACGTTGCAACATCTCACTGCCGAGAAGGACCCCAAGGGTGCCCACAGCAACTGCTATGCGAGTTGCCACATTTGCCATAACGCTTTGAGTAATACATACACGACTGCTCAGACAAAAACAACGTAGTACAGCTTCAATTAACCCACCTGCCACAGCACGCGCAAAATAGCAATCAAGCCAAGCGCAACTCAGCGCCAAAGACACGCAGACCACAAGGACGGCCACAGCAAGACGGTTGGGATATGTACGTGTTTGTATATCTTTAATTGAAGCAAACAATAGCAGGGTCCAGAGACCTATAGACCCTCCCACTAGATAGATAGAGCAGACGTACAACATTGAAACATCGCAGCCTCTAGAAGTTGACTATACACTTCTATCGTAGCCGCATTATGCCCACATGCAGGACAAATGATTGAGTACGTCAAAGGCTTTTTCTAGAGCTTCTCGGCAATAAATTGAATGCAATTAAGCTGAATTTAAAAGTAATTGAATCTGTTCCAACACATATCTAAATCCTGTTGAGAATTGCTTTGATTAAGGTTCGTTACCGTATAATAGAAAGCGAACGAAAAAGGAGATCTTAGTATGACTAACACGCAACCTCAGGTCGTCGAAAGCGCAAGTGCCTCTACTGCCCCACAAACAAATAGTTCTAATTTAGCCTATGCTATTGTTGCAATCGCCCTGGGTGTTGTACTGCTCATATGCGTTGGTCTTGGTCTCACAGCCGCTTCTGTTGCCTATGCAATATATGACTATACCTACGTGCCTTACGATGAAGAATTCGACTTTGACACTAGCTACGAATGGTATGAGGATGACGAAGGCATTATCGCTTAGATAAGTTCCTTACAATACAGCGCTTGCTCCAAGCATTTCATTACCGCAGAAGGATCAGCGCTCCCCACCTTCAATACAACAACTAAATCATTATTGGCGGCGGCTCGTGTGCAGGTCGCATCAATTGTCACATCGCTGTTTGATGCTGCTTGAGCAAATACCTCAACCACGTGGGCCGCATCGACGAACCCCGGCTTGAGTATCAATTTGATTGTTGACCCAAAGCCATGCATAAGTACAGAAGCCGCCATGGCCTTATCCGGATGCTGAGGCAATGAAGGATATACTGCCCTCTCGACACTTGGATGACAGCGCAAGTACTGTGCGAGCGAGTTTGCGTTGTCGTTGCGCACAATCACATCATGCTCCAACCTAGACAACACTACCCCTACCGCCTCAAGCGTTTCTTCACGCAATGGATCTTGGGCAGACGAGTATGCATCAAGAGCTGCATCAAATGCCGAGAAGGACTCGTTAGACAATG
>SAMEA104404100__coassemble_576_pt1 | contig 38717 bp, 35 predicted proteins | sample SAMEA104404100__metabat2_low_PE_008 | metagenome-assembled genome bin SAMEA104404100 (sample SAMEA104404100) | Balaenoptera acutorostrata
AAAATCTTGCTCGTTGAGGACGAGCGTGCAATTCGCGACGCTGTTGCAGCCTATCTCGAGCGCGAGGGCTATTATGTAGTTGGCGCAGGCGATGGTCAGGCAGCACTTGAAGAGTTTGAGAAGCACCAGTTTGACATGATCGTTTTGGATCTTATGCTTCCAAAGCTTTCTGGTGAGCGCGTATGCCGTGCTATTCGTGATACGAGCGATGTACCTATTATCATGCTTACCGCTAAGGGTGAAGTAGAGGATCGTATTATCGGTCTTGAGCTTGGCGCAGATGATTATCTCATTAAGCCATTCTCTCCACGTGAGCTTGTTGCTCGTGTACGTGCACTGCTTCGTCGTGCTCATGCTGCAGATGAGCCTGCAGTTGAGGTTCTTGACTTTGGCGATTTGATTATCGATATTTCTGGTCACAAGATTTTGGTTGATAACAGTGAGATTGATCTTACTGCATCCGAGTTTAAGTTGTTGACCACGCTCGCACGTCATCCTGGTCGTGTTTACACGCGTATGGAGCTTGTAGAGAAGGTTCTCGGTTATGACTTTGAGGGCTATGAGCGTACCATCGATTCTCACGTAAAGAATCTCCGCGCAAAGCTTGGTGACGATCCTCGTCATCCAAAGTGGCTCTATACCGTACATGGTGTCGGCTATCGTTTTGAGGCTTCCGACACTAAGGGAGAATAGAAGATACATAATGGTTCCTGCCCGTTTTATTATTGGACAGAAGCATAACCAAGAGGACGAGGCGAGCTCCAAGGCAAGTTGGAACACGCCTCGTTCTTCGTTTAAAACAACACTGAGCTATACCTCGCGTATGGTTTTAGCGTTTGTTATGACGTCGGTTATGACTGTCTTACTTTTGATCGTAATTGTTTCCGTTGTATGGAACGGAATTTTTGAAGACTACGCTCGTGAGAACGTAGAGACGTCAGCTGAGTTAATTGCGTCTCGTCTTGCAACTGAGTATGACGAGGTTGGCGGCTGGACGTTTGAGTTTTTGGACAGTGTTTCGAGCAATAGTATCTTCTCGGAAGATTTTGCTGTTCAGGTGGTAAATACCGAGGGCCACGTTTTATTTGACAATGCATGGGAGTTACCTGCAGAAACAGAAGAGATAACGCTTAATGATGAATCTCATCCGATAAATGCAGAAGTACCTCATGCAGAGTTTAAGCCAACAGAGCGTCCGGAGAGCAAGACTGCGTTTATTAGCGCTCCAATTGTGACAGAAGATGGCACCATGCTTGGTACGGTTAATGCATGGGTTCGTGGTTCAGAAGCTATCTTTACCAAAGCAGACATCATGTTTAGAACCAATACCTACGATGCAATGACACTTGCTGCTGGTATTGCGATGATTATTGCGACATGTATTGGTTTGATTTTGGCTCGTTCATTTGCGCGACCAATTAGACGTATTACCAATACGGCAAAGCAAATTCGCGATGGTGATTTGACTGCTCGCACCGGATTGCGCGGTGACGATGAGGTTTCTTCCCTTGCTGAGACCTTTGATGAGATGACTGCATCTTTGGAGAAGGACTTAAAGCATGAGCGTCGCTTGACATCAGATGTTGCCCACGAGCTGCGCACTCCACTGATGGCAATGCTTGCAACAGTTGAGGCAATGCAGGACGGCATCTATCCAACCGACTACGAGCACCTCGAGACGGTTGCAAGTGAGACACGTCGTCTTTCTCGTCTTGTTCAGCAGATGCTTGATTTGTCTCGTTTGGAAAATCATGCGGCACCACTTAAGGTTGAGCCGGTAGAGATGACCTCGTTTGTACGTGAGATTGTCTCTGTTCAAGATCGCCTGTTTACTGAGCACGACTTGCGCCTGCGTTTTAATGACGAGACGGCAGGTAAAGACGTTGAGATTGAGTGTGATCCAGATATGATCACGCAGTGCATCATCAACCTCATGTCTAACGCAATGCGCTATACCCCATCTGGTGGTTGGGTTGTTGTAAGTGTTCGTTGCGATCGTCGTTATGTAATGATTTCTGTATCTGATACTGGTATTGGTATCGCCAAGGAAGACATGTCTCGTGTCTTTGGCCGTTTCTGGCGTTCAGATGCCTCGCGTTCTCGTGAGGCTGGAGGCTTAGGTGTAGGTTTGGCTGTGACCAAGCACATTGTTGAGCGTCACCATGGATTTATTTCAGTAGAATCTGAGCTAAATCACGGTACAACGTTTACAATCCACCTCCCATACGAGTACAGTACTATGGAAAACTAAAAGTAGACTAAACCCCCAGGGGCACATGTCCCTTATGCAGATTACGTTACTAGACTCATAGTTTGTAAGCTGTAGTGAGACGAGTTTAGAAGAGTATTAGAAGGAGCTTTCAAGTGAGTCAGCGTAGTCCTCAGAATCAGCGCAATGTAAATGGTGGTGCTGGTGTAGCACGCAAGTCTGCATCTTCTGCAAAGCCAGCTCGTGCAGCTGCTGCAAACGTACATGTTGTTCCTGCATCCGCAAAGGATACCCGCAAGGCACGCGAGGCAGCAGGTACTACTCAGAACATGACTAAGGAAGAGAAGAAGGCAGCTAAGCAGGCACGTCGTGATCTTAACGATCGCATTCAGGCTGTATCCAACATCTTCATGAGCAGCGATCCACAGTACAAGCGCTTGCGTCGTACCTGGTGGGGCATGCTCATTGTTGGTCTTTTGTGCGTTCTCATCTCTTGGTTGATGATTATTCCTAACAACGGTGGTGTAGATCTTACGGCAAACGAGCGTGTAATTGCATACTCTGTTCTTGCTTTGGCATACGTCTCCATCTTTGCTGCTTTGATCTTTGACTTTATGAAGATTCGCCCAATTCGAAACGCTGCACGCGCAAAGGCAGAAGGTTTGCCTTTGAAGAAGCTCAATGCTGTTCTCGAAGAGGCAACTCAGAAGGTTGACGCTGATCGAGCTGCTCGCGAGGCTCAGAAGGAAGCTCGCCGCAACAAGTAATCATGTACTTTTACAGACGTCTCTGCTCTAAGAGCAGGGGCGTCTTTTTATTGGGGTACATACTATCTGGCTTTCATGAGTCGTCTTATAATGAGGGCTATACCTACGTTTTGTTGGCTGCTATGCAGTTGAAAGGATATATATGATTGATACCGAGATGACCGTAGAAGATGCACGTATTGGCATGCGCGCACTTGAGCCTAAGATTAAAAACTATGCTCGTTTGATTGTTCGCAAGGGTGTTAATGTGCAGGAAGGCCAGCAGGTTGCAATTGATTGTCCTGTAGAGTGTGCTTCCTTTGCGCACGAGTTGGTAGCACAGGCATATGAGGCAGGCGCGAAGCACGTAACCGTTATGTGGAGCGATGAGAGCATCTCTCGTTTGGCCTATGAGAATGAGCCTGTTGAGAACTTTGAGACGGTTCCAGAGTGGCGCCGCATTCAGCTTGAGTCTCTTGCCGAGGAGGGCGCTTGCTTCATCATTGTTGAGGGCGCAGATCCAGCTGCATTGAAGGGCATCGATCCTGCTAAGCCAGCTGCTGCTCGCAGAGCACGTAACACTCAGTGCAAGAAGTTCCGCCACGGTTTGGATTACTCTATCAACCCTTGGTGCATCGCAGGTGCTCCAGTTGTAGCATGGGCACGTCAGGTTTTCCCTGGTGTAGCAGACGAAGTTGCTTTGTATAAACTTTGGAATGCTATCCTTCAGACTTCTCGTTCTTTGGGTGATGACCCACAGGCTGCTTGGGATTTGCACAACGCAGCTTTCGAGAAGAACTTGCGTTTTATGAACGACCATAAGTTTAGTGCACTGCGTTATACCGCAAAGAATGGCACCAATCTTGAGGTAGGCATGACGGATGCTCAGGTATGGGCTGGTGGCAAGACCCTTTCTCCAAGTGGTTTGGGCTTCTTCCCTAATATTCCTACTGAAGAGGTTTTCTGCAGTCCAGATTGTCACAATGTTAATGGTACTGTCTACTCTGCTTTGCCTTTGGTTCATAACGGCAGCGTTGTTGATAACTTCTGGCTTACGTTTAAGGATGGCTCTGTTGTAGAGTACGGTGCCGAGACGGGCGAAGATGTTCTCAAGAGCATCCTTGATACCGATGAGGGAGCAAAGCGCTTGGGTGAGGTTGCGCTGATCTCTAAGAATACGCCTATTCGTGAGAGCGGTATTTTGTTCTACGATACGTTGTATGACGAGAATGCCTCTTGCCACTTGGCCTTGGGCGCTTCATTTGCAGAGTGCTATGAGGATGGTTTCGATATGGATGAAGACCAGCTCTACGAGCACGGCCTCAACAAGTCTGCAACTCACGTTGACTTTATGATTGGCGCAGATGATATCAATATTGTCGGTGTTTGCGCTGACGGTTCTGAAGTTGATGTGTTCGTTAATGGACAATGGGTATGGGAATAAAAATTTTATTCCATTTTTCATAGATACAAGGTACAATACGTAAATGCGGGCCGTTAGCTCAGTTGGCAGAGCAGGGGACTTTTAATCCCAAGGTCGTGGGTTCGAATCCCACACGGCCCACCATTGATTACAAAAATAGCCGAGAGTCTCAATGAGATTCTCGGCTATTTGCGTTTAGCGTATGTTGATTACTTTGCAATAAAATAAATAGCAACAGCAATTGTTGCAACAATGAGCGCACAAATGAGTATCATGCGCCTTTTCCTCTTCTTTTGTTCACGTGCAATAAAAATAGAATGAGAATGCTTGTTCTCGGTAGAAAGATATCGAGAATAACGGTTGGTGTCACTCATTTGAGTGGGTTCACCCATGTAGTAGTCATTAGAGCTTGCAACACCGGTGTGTTGATGGGCGGATGGACGCGATGGGCGCGTTTCATACGAATACTCGTGGATTGGCTCCTGAGTAATGTGCGTGCGAGGGGAAGAGCTATACGGCGTTTGCTGCCGTGGTGGTAAAGTGTTCTGTCGATCCGAATGGTTGTCTGATGACACTTTAGGCTCCTTATAGGTTTTTTGTTCACATTTATCTGATTATATAGATAATAAAACTGCAGGTCAATCTTAGTCATAGACACTTAGATTTGATGATATTGTGACGCTTAGAAAACCTTTAAAAGAGAGGATATTTGGGCGCGAGACGGGAATAAATAGAGTATTAAATAACACATTGACTGCCATAATGGCAGCCGCATAATGCGACGCATGTAGTCGCAAAAGGGAGTGACAACTATGTCAAACATCAATCCTTATCGCTATCCATTAAGCGTTTCTCCATTTGGTAATTGGTTTGACGATGTTTTTGAGAACCTCCCAACTCCTTCTGATCGTGTTATGGGAACTCTGTTTCCTGTAGACGTTGAGGAGCTTGACGAGGGTTATGTAGTTAAGGCTTATTTGGCTGGTGCTTCTCGTGAGGATATTGACGTTGAGCTCAACGAGGGTCGCCTTTCAATTTCCGTAAAGACGCAAGACAAGCACGACGAGTCCGAGAAGCGCTATATCGCCCGTGAGTTTAAGGGCTATAACGCAACCCGCGGCGTTTATCTAAAGGATGCATCTTGCGAGGGTCTTTCCGCTAAGCTGGCAGACGGTATCTTAACCGTGCTTGTTCCTAAGATTATCGAGAAGAACTCAATCACCAAGATTTCAATCGATTAAGTAATTACGATAAGACCCCTGGTACCACGTGGTATCAGGGGTCTTATAGTTTGTATTGCTACCCTAAACTAATAGGACGCGTTTGACTTGCAACGCAGATATGCAACCCGTCTTTTGAGCCGGTGAAATTGCAGGCAGAATCAACGGGATTAAGCGTTGCATCAAGGGCCACGCAAAGCTCTTTGATGGCCAGAGATGGTCGATTGTTATGCTGGGAAAGATGCATGCCAATAAGTTCTTCAGTATCTTTGGTAACAAGCGTTTTTGCGTATGTGGCAGCATCCTTATTAGAGAGATGTCCAAAGTTTCCTGCAATACGCTCTTTTAGCACGCGTGGATAGTCTTGATTTTCTTGCAGCATACATACGTCATGGTTGGTTTCGAGCGCTAAGATGCGAGCGCCTTGTAACACCTTGCACGCGTGCGGAGTTAAAAAGCCGGTATCGGTAACGTAGGCAATAGCATCATCGTGATAATTAAAGCGATAGCCGCAAGGATTAACGACATCGTGAGAGGTAGAAAACGTTTGAATGCTCATGCCACACAAGCTCAGCTCACTACCTACTTCAAAGGTATTAATTTCTAGTTGAGAAAGTGCTTTGCGCTCAGTTGGGATACCTGCTGGTGCAAAAAGAGGAATATCAAATTTGTTAGTCCACACCTTAAGGCCTTGAACATGGTCGTTGTGCTCATGGGTAAGTACAATCGCTTTAATGTCTGTTGGCTGTACATGAACTTGGCTCAGACGATCTAGAACCGCAGAACGTGGAATGCCATCATCAATCATAATGCAGCCTTGCGGGCCTTCAACAATTGAGCAGTTTCCTTTAGAACCGCTAGCCAGTACATGCAATTTTAATAGGTGTGGGAGAGCCATAATCTATCCTAGGTCGTACAATATAAAATACGTTATGTAGTATATGGTATGGCTTGTACAAATAGTAAGGGAGTTTAAGATGCCAACAGTTATGCAACATTACCTGCGACGTCATCAGACTCCAGAAACTACGCGTGAAAGTCGCACGACATCAGATCCATCGCTGCGCGCTCCCGTTGTCTTAATGGTATCGGGAGGTGCAGATTCTGTCGCACTGCTCTTAAAAGCAGTTACTTCTCGGCTTAATTTAGATGACGGGCGCGGGCTTCAACGCATTGCGCGCGAGCGCTTACATGTATTACACGTTAATCATCACTTGCGCGGCTTGGACTCAGATGAGGACGAAGCATTTGTAAGACAGCTTGCAGATCAATTTGGCCTGCCGTATCGTATTAAGCATGCTCATTTTGACAATCTTGGGTCACAAAATCTTGAGGCTGCTGCGCGAGATTTTCGCTATCAGGCAGCGCGAGAATATGTCAAAGAGCTGTCTGTCCAATATGGCACACCACGCAATGCTGCGCGCATTTTAACTGCGCATACATCAACTGACCGCGCAGAAACTTTTTTGATGAATGCCGTCAAGGGGGCGGGGCCTGCAGGGCTTTCGAGCATTCCTCGCAGAAGAAATATCATTGTTCGTCCGCTGCTTGATTTGAGCCACGAAGATCTTGTTTCGTATCTACTCGCACAGGGGCAGTCTTGGCGTGAAGATATAACCAATCAAGATACTTCCTATTTGCGCAACTTTGTACGCCATAATATGCTTCCGCTTGCTCGCGAGAAAAACCAGGCGTTTGAGCATGTTATGACACAAACCTGTGACATCTTAGGCGAAGAAGATGCATTCATGCAGCAGCTGAGCGCCACGGCATTGCGTACCCTTGTGCGCAAGCAAAGTGAAGGCCTTATAGTAGTCGATGCACGCAAGCTGGTGTCGGCGGAGCTTGTGATTGCTCGTCGCGTTATACGCCTTGCAATAAAGCAAATAAGTCCAGATGTGCGCCTTGATATGCGCCATGTTGAGACGGTGCTTACCTTGGCTGCACGAGGAGAAGGTTCTGCCACGCTGCCAGAAAACATTGATGCACGTGTAGAATTTGGCTTGTTAGCTCTGCGTACCGATAAGGTCCAGGAGCAATCGTGTTCTGGATGGCTTAAGCTGCCTGGTCGTATGCCACTTTCTAACAATCGTGTCCTCGAGGCACGAGTTATGCGTCTGCCTCCTCATGTTGATGCACTCGAATATATTCGCTCGCAGCAACCAGATGAGAACACAACATTTGTTGATTTGGCTTCTTTGGGCTTTGCCGAAGCTGATCACGAACGACTTGCACAAGGTTCTCTTGACATACCTTTTGAGTCACGCAATGCACGACTTTGGGTAGATACTCCTGCTGCGGGCGACGTGATTTGTCCTTTGGGTATGGCGGGAAGAAGCAAGAAACTATCGGACCTTCTCGGCGAATGTAAGGTTCCAACCCGTGAGCGCGCTCACGTTCCAGTTATTAGAACAACTGCAGGTGGTAGTGTTGTGTGGGTTGGTGGTATTCGTTTGGATGAACGATTTAAATGCTGTTCAACAAGCAAAGTACTGGTAAAATTAAGTATTCATAGTATTGAAGCTAACGTGGATTAGATTGGAAGCTAAAACCATGGAAATGCATCCTGACGTATCTGAGATTCTGTACTCTCAGGAAGAGATCCAGGCTATTGTTAAGCGTATGGGCGAAGAGATTTCTCGCGATTACGCTGGCAAGGATCTTGTATTGATTGCTGTCCTTCGTGGCGCAGTTGTATTTATGGGTGATTTGATGCGCAATATCACCGAGCCTTTGGCTATCGATTTTATGGCTGTATCAAGCTATGGTATGGCTGCAAAGTCTTCTGGCGTTGTTCGCATTGTTAAGGATCTTGATATTGATATTAAGGATCGCGACGTTTTGATCGTCGAGGACATTCTTGACTCTGGTCTCACCTTGAAGTATCTCATGAATAATCTTTCCAATCGTCATCCTCGCTCTTTGGAAGTTGCAACCTTCCTTTGGAAGGACATTGACGGTAAGCAGGCAGCAGTTAACCCTAAGTATGTAGGTACTCACTGCCCAGATGAGTTTATCGTTGGTTATGGTCTCGATTATGCAGAGCGTTATCGCAACCTTCCTTACGTTGGCATTCTTAAGCCGGAGGTTTACGCTTAATGAAATCAACTCTCACTTGCACTGCATCTGAGAATCAGAGCCCCGAGGTAACTTGGGGCTCTGCGTCTGAAATGGCACCACATCACATCTTTAATGCGCAGCTACCTGTTAGACCGGGAGAAGAAGATCTTCCTCAGGATGCTCCAGCTGTAGAAGATGGTGCTCAAGACGATTCCAAGTCAGATGCACAGAACACGAAGCCAGCTCCAGCCCCTGCACCAAATCCATCCCAAGGTGAGGATAAGCCAGAGCAGGTAGAGTTTAAGGTTTCTTTTGGTGGCCCTAAGGGTCCAAAGAAATCACGCACCATGATGCTGTATGCACTCATCCTCGCTTGTTTATTTGGCTGGATTGTTACCGGTTTTCTCGGCGAGGGTCCAGGCAATCAGGCTGTAGCTAAACTTGCAACAAGTGAGTTTGTTACGGCAGTAGAAGAAGATCGTGTCGCTGAGGTAAGCTACACAATCAAAAATGGCTCTTTGTCTGGTATGTATTGGCAGAACAGCGAAGATGTCAACAAGAAGGACAAGGCAGTTCCATTTTCTTCTACGTATGTAGGCTCAGATTCTTTGGCTGAGCTTATGGCTGCTCACCCAAAGACGATCTATCGCGTTGATAGTGCAGATCCTCACTGGCTTTCTAATTTGATGTTGGGCATGTTCCCAACTTTGCTCTTGCTTGGAGCTATGTTCTTCTTTATGCGCCAGGCCTTAGGCCAGCAGAACAAGGCAATGTCTTTTGGTAAAACAAAGGCAAAGACCAACGAGGCAACGCGTCCAAAGGTTAAGTTTAGTGACGTTGCTGGTATCGACGAGGCTGTCGAGGAGCTCAATGAGATTAAGGAGTTCCTTGCAAATCCTGAGCGTTTCCGTAAATTGGGCGCAAAGATTCCTCGTGGTTGCTTGTTGGTAGGCCCTCCAGGAACTGGTAAGACCTTGCTTGCAAAGGCTGTTGCTGGTGAAGCAGGTGTTCCATTCTTCTCAATTTCTGGTTCAGATTTTGTTGAGATGTTTGTAGGCGTTGGTGCAAGCCGTGTTCGTGACTTGTTTAAGGATGCAAAAGAGCAGGCACCATCCATCATCTTTATCGACGAGATTGATGCAGTTGGTCGTCAGCGTGGTGCTGGTCTTGGCGGTGGCCATGACGAGCGCGAGCAGACCTTGAATCAGCTTTTGGTTGAGATGGACGGCTTTGAGGAATCAGAGTCTGTTATCTTGCTGGCAGCAACTAACCGTCCAGATATTTTGGACCCTGCATTGCTGCGCCCTGGTCGTTTTGATCGCCAGATCACGGTTGACCGTCCTGATGTTGCAGGACGAGAGCAGATTTTGAAAGTTCACGCTGTTGGTAAGCCAATGGACGAGGATGTAGATTTGGCAAAGCTTGCAAAGCTTACTGCCGGATTTACTGGCGCAGATTTGGCAAACCTGCTTAATGAGTCAGCACTTCTTACTGCTCGTCGCAACCGCTCCCTCATCTCTATGGATGAAATTGAGGAGTCAATGGAGCGCGTCATTGCAGGTCCAGAGCGTCGCGGTCGTGTAATGACCGAGCGCGAGCGTACGACCATTGCATATCACGAGTCTGGTCATGCACTTGTTGGTCACGTGCTTGAGAACTCAGATCCTGTTCACAAGATTACGATTATTCCTCGTGGTCAGGCACTTGGATACACCATGCAGCTTCCTACGGAAGATCGTTTCTTGCGCACCAAAAACGAGATGCTCGACGAGCTGGCTGTATTCTTGGGTGGTCGCGTTGCCGAAGAATTGATGTGTCAGGACATCACTACCGGCGCTTCCAACGATCTTGAACGCGCAACCAAGATGGCTCGCGAGATGGTAACGCGCTATGGCATGTCCAAGAATTTGGGTACGCAGGTCTTTGGCGAAGCAGAGCATCAGGTCTTCTTGGGTCGCGATTATGCAGACCACCAGGATTACTCCGAGGAAACTGCTCGTCGTATTGACGAAGAAGTTCAGCGCATTATGCGTGAGGCTCATGACCGTGCCGAGAAGATCTTGACCGATCGCCACGATCAGCTTGATCTTATGGCACATGTTTTGCTTGAGCGCGAAACGGTTGAGGGCGAAGCAGTTGATGCGTTGCTCAATAATACCTGGGATGAGTTCTTGTCTCGTGAGGGTTCATTGCTTGCTCAGAAGGAAGCTCGCAATGAAGCTGCCGAGAAGCGCGCTCTCGAAGAGGAGCAGCAGGCTTTTATTGAAGCTAATGGTGAAGGTGCTCTTGAGGAGCAACCAGTACAAAACTAAACGGTTTCTTACAAGGGACAGGTTGTACAAACCTGTCCCTTCTTTTTATATATGTGACGAGTACAATAAGAAAGATAGTTGTATTTGATTAAAAGGAGTGTTTATGGCTCTTGAAAATAAATGTGACGTTCATACTCACACTAACTTTAGCCGTCACGCTTATTCAACAATTGAGGAGAATATTCGTGCTGCAAGTGCGATGGGACTTGAGTTGTTGGGTAATGCCGACCACTTCTCATTGATGCTCTACGGCGAGAACCCTCAGATTCGTGACTATCAATTCTTTCTTAATCAGTCTGTTTGGCCTCGCACTTGGATGGGCGTAACGCTGTTGCGTGCCATGGAGGCAGACATTGTAGATATTGATGGACATCTTTTTGGTATGGATACAATTGCCCATGAACATATTACGGGTGGCAAGTTCGACAACCCCTGCTCAATGTATGAGCACCTGGTCAAGCACCTCGACTATGTAGTAGCTTCGGTTCACAATAATCAGTTCACTGCCAATACCACCGTTGCTCAAAATACGCAGATGTACATCGATGTTATTCAGCAGCCAAAAGTATTTATCTTAGGTCACCCGGGTCGTTCCGGCGTTGAATTTGATCACAAGGCTGTATTTGAAGCAGCTCGTGATAACCATGTTGCAATTGAGATTAATGAATGCACATTTAAGCGTAATGAGGGCATTCATGTTTGTACGCGCATGGCCGAGGAGTGCGCACAGTGGGGTGTACCTATTGCTATCTCCACCGACGCTCATATCTCTCCGACAATTGGTCACTTTAGAAATACCTTATCGATGCTTGAGTCAATTCATTTCCCTGAAGAGCTTATTATCACGAAGAATCGTTCGTCGTTCTTACATGCTCTTGACAAAGCAGGTCTTTCAATTGAGACAGAGTAATTCTCGGTAATATGAGACACAATCGGGATACAATACATATCGTGCGATTTTGTACTAAAAGCTATGCATGCAGGTGTCAGATTGCGTGCGTTAAGGATTGATATCATTGGATAAGCGAAAGATTAAAAAGCAAAAAGAGCTTGAGCATGCCGCTAAGGTAGAAGAGAAGAAGGCAAAGAAAGAGAAGCTTGGAAAGACTGGCAAGCTTGTTCTTGTAGGCATTGGTATTGCCGCAATGGTTTTGTCTGTTACGTCTATGGCTTGCTCTGGTTTTCTTAATATGCAAAATGGACCAGATTATGAGCTGACGGGCGGTGTCGCTGCTAAGGTAAATGGCGTTGCAGTAACTGAAGATACGGTTACCAAGCAGATCATGGCAATGCGCGCCTCTGGTGATTATGCAGATGATGCTGCATGGGCTCAGTATTTGGTAGACCAGGGTCTCACTCCAGAAACCTTGCGTGAGTATATTATTGAGGACTATGTAAATCAGCTGCTTATGCAAAGCGCTATTAAGGAATATGAGATTCAGGTAAGCGATGCAGAGCTTAACGATGCATGGAATCAGACAGTAGCAGGTTATGAGTCTGAGGATGCATTCATGGAGCTTCTTGAGCAGATTGGCTATACCAAGGATTCCTACATGGAGTCTATGGCGGGCAATATTGCTCAGCAAAAGCTCCGTGAGGTTGTAGCTCCAAAGAATGATGTATCTGATGAAGAGATTGTTGCATATTACAACGACAACGTTGATGTCTTTAACGATGCACGCAATTCAGCTCACATTCTTTTTGCAGTAAATGAGGATGGATCAAATAAGGACGAGCAACTCGCAGCAGCAGAAGAGGTACTCAATAAGCTTAATTCTGGCGAGATTACCTTTGAAGATGCAGCTAAGGAGTACTCAGACGATGGTTCTGGTGCACAGGGCGGCAATGTAGGTTGGGATCGCTTGACCACGTTTGTTCCAGAGTATCAGCAGGCACTCAGTGAGCTTGGTGTTGGTGATATGAGCGGCATCGTTGAGTCTCAGTTTGGTTTCCATATCATCAAGTGCACAGACTTGTTTATGCTTGAGCAGCCTGCAGTAAGCGTCGATGAGCTTCCTGCAGAGTTTGTTGACTACATTCGCAACATTTGTGCAAATCAGGGAACGAACGAAGCGTATGCTAATTGGCAGAAAGAATATCGTGAGTCAGCAGATATTACGATCAATCCAATGCCAGAGAACGTTCCTTACAACGTTTCTCTTGAGGGTGTAACTCCTTCTGAGCCTGAGGCTACAGAGCCTACAGAGTAGAAAACAGAGTACGCATGAAAAAGCCTCTGTCACTGTATAGTGACAGAGGCTTTTGTTGTAAAGCTCAATTAAATTTAAGCAAGCAGTGTTTTTGTGATAGAAGCAGCTGCCTTCTTGCCTGCACCCATTGCGAGAATAACGGTTGCAGCGCCGGTAACAATGTCGCCACCAGCCCAAATGCGAGGATCAGACGTACGACCATCATCGTCAGTCTCGATGTATCCCCACTTGTTCAAATCGATATCTGCAGCAAGCTTTGCAAATGGATTTGCCTTGGTACCAATTGCCGTAATGCAAACGTCGCAAGGAATCTCAAACTCGGAACCCTCGACAGGATGTGGACGGCGACGTCCAGAATCATCAGGCTCACCAAGCTCCATCTTCTGGAGAAGGACAGAAGCTACATTGCCATCCTCGTTAGCGATGAACTTAAGAGGAGAGACCAGCTCAAGAATCTCAATGCCTTCCTGCTTTGCGTGGTGTACCTCTGCAAGACGAGCAGGCATTTCTGCCTCAGTACGACGATAAGCCAAAGAGACATGCTTAGCACCCAGACGAAGGGCGGTACGTGCAGCATCCATAGCAACGTTGCCGCCGCCAAAGACAACAACATTGTCGCCTAAAGCAATTGGTGTTGCATACTTAGGGAACTCGTATGCATGCATAAGATTGGTGCGGGTGAGGTACTCATTTGCACAGTAGATACCAGGGAGGTTCTCGCCCTCAACACCTAAGAAGTTAGGAAGACCTGCGCCAACTGCCAAGTAGAGTGCGTCATAACCCTCTTCAAAGAGTTCTTCTGCATCAAACAGACGGCCTGCAACAGAGTTGTACTCAAAGTGAACGCCCAAAGCCTCGAGACTCTCGATCTCGTTGTGAACAATCTGCTTTGGAAGACGGAACTCTGGAATGCCGTAGATAAGTACGCCGCCGCCGGTGAAGAATGCCTCAAAGACGGTAACATCAAAGCCTTCTCGAGCAAGCTCGCCTGCGCAAGCAATACCAGAAGGACCAGAACCAACAATGGCAACCTTCTTGCCATTGGAAGGCTTGCACTCAGGAACAATGTTCATCTCCTGGGCCTTATCGCCAACAAAGCGCTCAAGCTGACCAATAGCTACTGGCTCACCCTTGCGACCCAAGATGCAACGACCTTCACACTGTGCTTCTTGTGGGCAAACGCGTCCGCAGACAGCAGGGAGCAAATTGTCGTTCTTAATTACCTGAGCTGCACCGGCGAAGTCTCCCTCACGAATCTTCTCGATAAACTGTGGGATGTGAACACCAACAGGACAACCAAGCATGCACAAAGGCTTCTTGCAATCGAGGCAACGATTGGCCTCGGCAATTGCGTCTTCCTCGGTGTAGCCCGTGTCTACAGGGCGGAAGTCTTTTGCGCGCTCAATAGGATCTTCCTCACGAGCGGCAGTACGAGGAGCGCCAATATTAGGACGATACTTCTTGGTTGGATTTACTTCCTGTGACATGGGCAATCCTCCTCTTCGTGCGCAATAGCTGCAGCTTCCTGGGATGCATAGGTACGCTGACGGCGAGACAGGTCGTCCCAGTCAACCAAAGATGCATCAAAGTCAGGACCATCAACACAAGCAAACTTGGTTTCTCCGCCAATTTCTACGCGGCAGCAACCGCACATGCCCGTGCCGTCAACCATGATTGGGTTGAGAGAAGCAGTAATTGGAACATTGTGCTTAACGCAGGTGAGGGTAGAAAACTTCATCATAGGAACTGGGCCTACGGTAAAGACCTGATCTACTTCGCCAGCTGCACAGAGACGCTCGAGAGGCTGGGTTACTACGCCCTTCTCGCCATAGGAGCCATCGTCGGTAGTAATGTAGAGTTCCTTCAAGCCAAGCTCACGGAACTGCTCTTCCAAGATAAGAAGATCTTTGGTGCGAGCGCCCATAATTACGCTCACCTCGGCACCCTTCTCGACCAATGCACGCGCAACAGGGTAGGCAATAGCCAAACCTACGCCGCCACCTACAACGGTCCAACGGCCATCTGCAAGCTCGGTTGGCTGACCCAAAGGACCGGTGATGTCCTTGATAACGTCGCCCTCATTGAGTTTTGCAAGAGCCATAGTAGATGCGCCAACAACCATAAAGATGAACTCAATCCAGCCCTCTTCTGGGTTCCAGTTAGCAAAGGTAAAAGGAATACGCTCTCCGGTTTCGTTAACACGAACCATCAAGAATTGACCTGCATGCGCCTTCTTTGCCATGCGAGGAGCATGAATTCGGTACTTAAAAACTTTCTCCGAAAACTGCGTCTTTTTAATAATCTCAAACATGCGACCCCTCTCTCATGTTTAATGAATTTCTTCGGCTCTCACTGCCTTACAGATAATCATACTCTATAACGCAGATATTTTATTGATCAATGAAGCTATTGATGAGGGTGAGTTAATCGTTTTATTGCAGGTCTTTCTGCCGATAAGTACCCAAGGGTATGTTTCCAAATAAAAAAGCTAGTACACTCTTGTGAGTGTACTAGCTTGTATGAGTCTATTTAGCATTAATGTGGTCGCGACCATATACTACGCCGTGCTGAATAATGAGCTCAACTGCATCTGCTGCTTCTTGAACAGTTACATCAAAAGAAGAAGCCTGTTCACCCTTGAGCTGACGAAGAACAAAGGTGGCAACATCCATCTTTCCAGGTGGACGGCCAATGCCAAAGCGCAAGCGATTGAAGTCACGGCTACAGCACTTATCGATAATAGAGCGCAAACCATTGTGGCCTCCGTGTCCGCCTGCGACCTTAACACGCACATCTCCCTCAGGGATATCAAGCTCATCGTGAATGACAAGAAGCTCAGTGATGTCGGTGTGGTACTCGTCGAGAAGCTTTGATACGGGACCGCCGCTGCAGTTCATAAAAGACTGAGGCTTAGCCAAAATAATTTGCTCGCCCGCAATACGTGCACTGGTAACAAGAGCGCCGCACTGAGTTTTCCAATAGGTGGCGCCACAGCGACGAGCCAACTCGTCTACTGTTCTAAAACCTGCATTGTGACGGGTGCTTGCATATTCGTCACCTGGGTTTCCTAAGCCAACAACGAGTTTAATTGGCTTTGGTACAACTGCCATAGGTACACCTCGATATATCTATTAAAAGAAGAGCCTACACCTCACAAGAGATGTAGGCTCATTGCAAGTTTGTATCTTACAACAAATTAGAGAGCGAAGTCGCCGCCAACTACCTCAGAAACTGCGGTGTCGGTGTAAACAGCCTTGATAGCCTCTGCAAACTGTGGAGCAACAGAGATAGTCTTGATCTTGCCGCCCTCCTGTACAGGAATAGCATCGGTAACTACGCACTCCTCGATAGGTGCATCGTTGAGGCGCTCAATTGCAGGGCCAGAGAAGATGCCGTGGGTTGCGCATACGTAGATGTCGCCAGCGCCAAGCTTCTTGAGCTCGCGAATGCTTGCGCAAAGGGTACCTGCGGTATCGATCATATCGTCGTTGATGATGCAGGTCTTGCCCTCGATGTTACCAATGATGCCGGTAACCTCTGCAGCGTTGTGCTTTGGACGACCCTTGTGAGCAATTGCAAGCTCGCAGCCGAGCATATCAGAGAGCTTCTTAGCTGCCTTAGCACGGCCTACATCTGGGGAAACAACAACGAGGTTGTCCAAATCAAAGTTCTTCTCGGCATAGTACTTACCAAAGAGTGGAAGAGCGTAAAGGTGATTTACAGGGATGTCGAAGAAGCCCTGAATCTGGCCCTGGTGAAGGTCGAGGGTGATAACAGAATCTGCACCTGCAGCCTCGATCATCTTTGCTACCAAAGAAGCGGTGATTGGCTCGCGTGGGGAAGCCTTGCGGTCCTGACGAGCATAGCCGTAGTGGGAGATAACTGCGGTAATGGTGCGTGCAGATGCGCGCTTTGCAGCATCAATAGCAATGAGGAGCTCCATGAGCATATCGTTAACATTGCCACCAGCAACAGACTGGATCAAGAATACGTCTGCGCCGCGTACGGAGCAGTCGTAGCAAGCATAAATCTCGCCGTTAGCGAACTGCTTGAGGGTGAGAGGAGAAAGCTCAACGCCAAGCTCCTTTGCAATTGACTCAGCGAGTGGACGGTTGGAAGAACCGGAGAATACTCGGAGGGTCTTAGACATGTCTTCTTTCATGATGTCGGTCATTGCCGCAACTCCTTAGTGCTTTGAAGCTTTCTTCTGGGTGTAACCTTCAATGTTGATCTGCTGGCAGCGCTCAAGTGCGAGTGCTCCATCAGGAACGTCTGATGTAATGGTGCCACCGGCGCCCGTTACCGCATTCTGACCGATGGTTACGGGAGCTACCATCATAGTATCTGAACCAATAAAGGTATGGTCACCAATAGTGGTTGAATGCTTATTAACACCATCATAATTACAGGTAATTGAGCCTGCGCCTACATTTACACCACAACCCATTTGAGTGTCGCCGATGTAGGAGAGGTGAGGAACCTTAGAACCCTCGCCAATGGTGGAGTTCTTGATCTCTACGTGAGTGCCAGCCTTGGAGCCATCACACAAGTGAGTGTTTGGACGAAGGTAAGCGCGAGGACCACAAGATACGTGATTGTCGATAGTTGCTTCAATTGCAACAGTCTCATCAAGTACCGAGAAGGACCCTACATAGGTATCGGTCAAGCGGGTGTTAGGGCCAACGATGCAGCCTTCGCCGATGGAGGTCTTACCCCAAAGCATAGTCTGAGGAAGAATAATGGTGTCGCGCTCGATAGTAACCTCTGGACCAATGTAGACCGTAGTTGGATCGATCATGGTGACGCCAGAAGCCATGTGACGCTCGTTGACCTTGTCGCGTGCAATAGCGCTTAACTGGGCCAGCTGAACACGAGAGTTTACGCCAAGACCCTCTTGATAATCTTCGCAACGGAAAGCAGTAACACGCTCGCCTGCGTTGCGCATGATTTCAATCATGTCGGTCAAGTAGTACTCGTTCTGGGCGTTCTCGCAAGAAAGCTCACCAATGTGTGCAGCAAGCTGTGCACCATCAAAAGCGTAGCAGCCAGCGTTGCAGTCACGAAGCATTTGAGCCTGGCGATCGGTGCAATCCTTCTGCTCAATAATGCGCGCAACGTCGCCGCGAGCATTAAACTCAATACGGCCATAACCATCAACGTTTGGTGGGGTCATGGTCAAAACTGCAGCAGCATAGCCATCGGTTACACTTGCAGCAAACTTAGAGATGGTAGAAGCTTCAATTAAAGGAAGGTCGCCATTGAGAATAACTACTGGACCCTCGTTGATATTTGCAGCTTCAAGTGCAATCTTTACTGCATGTCCAGTACCCAAACGCTCAGCCTGATTGACACAACGAACATGGTCGGTGCCAGCAACGAGCTGAATTACTTCTTCTGCATGGCTTCCTACTACTACAACAACTTCATCGCAGCCGCCAGCTAATGCAGCGTCTACGACCCAGTTAATCATAGGCTTGCCGAGAATTTTGTGAGATACCTTTGCATGATTGGATTTCATGCGTGTACCTTCACCTGCGGCAAGGATAATAGCGGTAACGCTCATATATCCTCCGAAAGTAGATTTACATACACTCCTAACTATACCGCCTTATACATATGATACTTACGGCATGTTGGTATAATTACGATAGAAAACACGTGCTCTACGTTATACGGTAGGGAATTTGACTTACAAGAACTTGCGCGACTCTTACAGGGGTCTATAGCAAAGGAGACATTTAGTGAATCGTTTACTCTCATATGGTAGGTCCTTGCTTGCAGCGGGCGTTCTCGCAGTGACTTTGACCTGCCCTATACCAGCTTTGGCGGTGCCTGTTCACACAGGTGCTTCCATGCCAGGTGGCAATACGGCTTGGGAGCTTGGTGCGGCAAGCTCGGTGGCTAATCCTGTTGTGGTAGAAGACGCAATCTTTATTGCGACTGACACTCAAATTGAGCGTCACACACAGGGTATGGACGCGGTTGTCGCATCGGCTCCTTTGCGCGAGGACAATGGTGCTGTTGTGTCACTTGCACTCGACGACTATACCTTGTACGTCGTTTATGAGACGGGTGCCATTGATGCATATTCAATTGACCTTGAGCTTCTTTGGAGCGTCGGCGTGTTGTCAAACCTCGATCCCGATAGCTCTTCGGCGTCCGCACAAAGCAATTCCTTGCGAGTTGTAGACACTCACGCTGCATATGGTTACGTAAGCGTTGTGCTTCAGGCCGAGAAGGACTCTGAACTTTTTGTTGCAGCATATCGCTCTGTTGATGGATCTCTCGCTTGCTCACAGACCATTTTAGTTGCAGGGGAGAGCGTGGCTGACCCAGTCATTGTTCATACGAGCAATGCCTGGGTTGTACTCGATTCTGCAGGCGACCTTCACGCATGTTTCTACAATCAAGACAAAGCTGTCGATATTGAGCTTCCTTATGACTTGCCAGCTCAAAGCATGGTTGCCCAGGATGGCAAGAATGATGCGAGTGTTTTTGTAACACTTTCTTCTGGTGCGGTCTGCGCTGTAGATTTGTCTGATGAGGCAGCTGTAACCGTTGTAGAGTACGCAGCGGATCCTGGCATGTTGATGCGCGGCCCATCCACAACTGTACGCGCACTTGCTTGCGTAGATGATGCTTGTTTGGTGCTGGTAACTTCTCCTGCAGAAGATGCCGTGCTGTATTTGTGCGCGCAAAACAGCGTTGAGGCAGTTGAGTTGCCTGTGTCTACTTGGACAGACTCTGTTGTAATTACCACCGACCTTCCTTCCCACAATTTGTTGCTTGCTTCTCATGAAGGCATTTACATGATTGACGTGAAGGTAGACGGAGACAATCTTGCTTTAAGCGATCCAGCTCAGATTTCTGATGCCAACGTAGCATCTATGGCAGTAGGTACGATGGGAGAAATGATTGTTGTAGACGACGCGGGAGCCGTGACTATGATCATGGCAAAGGGTGCTGCAACGCCAAGTCAAAACTCCGACATGGTAAGTCGTCTTATGGGTCCTGGTGCATTCGTGCTGGTAGGCATGTTTGTTGTCTACTTCATTATTGTGTCTCGTGCAAAGCGCGCTGAGACACAAGATGATGCCGAGAAGGACGAGAGTACAAGAAGATAATCATTGGGCATCAAGGGCGTCTTATGGCAGGCGCCCTTTTGTACAAGAGAAAGGAGGAAGCGTGATTTTCAAAACAATGCATCCGTTGGTGCCTTGCGTGTATGTGGCAATAACACTGGGTGTCACCATGACGGGTATGCATCCAGTGCTCATTGCCATATCGCTCATGGGCGCGGTGAGCTTCTCGGCAGCTATGCAAGGCTGGCGCAAAACATTTGATGCGCTTCGTTGGAAGCTGCCTATGTTTTTGTTAATTGCGCTTTCCAATCCTTTGTTTTCGGTACTGGGTTCACATACGCTTTTTTCTATATTTGGACATGCGGTAACGTTTGAGGCGTGCGTGTTTGGTATATGCATGGGCCTGTTGTTTATAACGACCCTGCTCTGGTTTACCTGCGCAAACATGGTCATTTCTACTGAAGAAGTGCTCAGCTTATTTGCAGACACCTTGCCTGTTCTTGCAATGATGATGTCGATGATCATGCGTTTGATTCCGCGTTTTACCGCTAAGGCACGCGATATTGAAGACGCTCAAAACGTAGCCTTAGCAACTGTGTCAACAGAAGGTGAGCAGGCTTCTCGGCCACTGATTGAGCGCCTGCCACATTATTTGCGTCAGTCAAGTGTGCTCATGAGCTGGGGTATGGAAGATTCGCTTGAGGCAGCCGATTCTATGCGCGCTCGCGGATGGGGAGCATGTCGTAAACGCACAACGTATCGACGCTATCGCTTGCATAACTCTGACATCTATATGTTGGCGTTTGAGGCAGTTGCAGGATTGCTCACGATTGTTATTTGTGCGGTTGCGACGACTCAGTTTGAGTTTTATCCCACGTGTTCGGTGCTTGTTGCCTGGTGGGGTTATGGTGCCTATGCTGCGTGGATGATGGTGCCCACCGGTATGTATTTCTACGATGCTTGGATGTTAAGGAGGTAGGACATGGAGTCTTGTCATGGTCGTGCGCTTGAGTTGCACGATGTTGGGTTTACCTATGCGACATCTGCAAGCCCTGCCTTGCACGAGGTGTCACTAGATATTGAGGCTGGCAAGTTTGTCTTGCTCACGGGCGATACGGGTTCAGGAAAATCTACCTTGCTTAAGCTTCTCAAGCCCGAAATTACTCCAGCAGGTAGTGTCCAAGGTTCAATTAAGGTTTTGGGGCAGGACGTACAAGACTTCGATCTTGCAACATCTGCTACCAGTATTGGCTATGTATTTCAAAATCCAGACACGCAAGTTGTGTGCGATAGCGTGTGGCATGAGATGGCCTTTGGCTTAGAAAACCTTGGTATGGATCATGCAACTATGCGCCGTCGCATTGCCGAGACCTGCTATTTCTTTGGTATGGAGCCATGGTTTCGTGATGCAACTGACACGCTTTCTGGTGGCCGCAAGCAGCTGCTTGCCCTCGCATCGGTACTGGTAATGCGTCCGCGTGTTTTGTTGCTTGATGAGCCCACCTCTCAGCTCGATCCAATTGCCGAGAAGAACTTTATTCATGCGCTGTTTCGTGCAAACAAAGAGCTTGGTTGCACTGTTGTAGTAGCAACTCACAATCCACGCGCAATGCTTGAATACGCTGATGAAGCGTATGAGATGTATGCATTGCCTTCTGAAGGTGTTGCACGCCCAGCGTATAGTGTGAGAAAAATTGAAGCTATGCAGACGCTGTCTGAGCGCACGCAGTTGCTTGATGCGCCGCGCGACGTTTGCACACATACAAATCTCGCAGCTTCTGCACGAGAAGTATGGTTTGGTTACGAGCGCAATTCGTGGGTCTTGCGTGGTCTTGATTTGGATGCATATGCGGGGCAGATTCATGCGCTCGTAGGAGGCAATGGATCGGGAAAGTCTACCTTGTTGCGCGTTTTGGCAGGTACACGTCGTGTTCGTCGTGGTCGTGTTGTCAACAACTTAAGGGATCAACAAGTACTTATGCCGCAAGATCCAAAATCGATGCTCGTGTGTGAACGTGTCGACGAAGAGCTGCATGAGTGGCAACGCCAGGGTGGTTATAGTGATGATGAAGTTGCATCATGGATTGAGGCACTTGGTTTGCGTGGCCTCGAGACGCATCACCCCTATGATTTATCTGGAGGGCAGCAGCAGTTGTTGGCCTTTGGTAAATTGCTCCTTATGAAGCCAAAGCTGCTCTTACTTGATGAACCAACCAAGGGGTTGGATGCAGTTGCGGCCTCGCGTATGGCACAGATGATTGTGAAAGCAGCTCAAACTGGTGCATGTGTTGTTATGGCAAGCCATGATCTAAATGCGGTTGAGCAGCTAGCCGACACGGTTTCGATGATCTTTGACGGAGAAATTGCAGCTACTGCACCTACGAGAGAATTCTTTGAGGGAAATGTCTACTATCAACCATAGTGAAACTCATCCAACTAGCCTCATATCACGCTTGTCGAATGCAGCTCAAATAACCCTTGAGCTTGCGGTGCTGTTAAGTGTTCCGCTCTGTTTGGCTGCTCTCATGTACTTTGAGGTTCAGCAGCGTGCCTTCGCATTGCTGCTTATGGTTGCCACGGTCTTGCTCTTCTTCTATGCAAGCTACGAAAAGAGTCGTCCGGCGTTGCGACAAATAATGCCAACACTTACCTTGGCCGCACTTGCTGCTGCGGGACGCATCTTGTTTGCACCTATTCCAGACTTCAAGCCAGTATCTGCTATTGCAATTATTGCAGGAGCAACACTGGGACGACGCAACGGTTTTATGGTCGGTTCGCTCGCTGCATTTACAAGCAACTTCTTCTTCGGACAAGGACCGTGGACTCCTTGGCAAATGTATGCCTGGGGTATTGTTGGTTATACAGGTGGCCTTCTGTGTGAGGTTGGCTTTTTATCTACCGATAAGCCCACAAAGCTTTGGAAACTTATTGGTTTAGGGTTCTTCTCGGCAGGGCTATATGGTTTAATTCTCAATACGTATCAAGTTATTGGATTTGTTGTTCCCTTTAATTGGGCTGCTGCTTTGGCTTCCATGGCAGCTGCTTTACCGTTTGATGCGATGCATGGCATAGCTACCGCTGTATTTTTGTGTCTATTATTTGTCCCCTGGTCAAGAAGAATACATAGAGTGGTCATCAAGTATGACCTGTAGCCCTAAATGCGGTAAAGTTAGAGAGTTATTTATTTATTGTTATATTGGCGCGCGTGAGGTCTGCTCACGTTGTTTTCAAGGGAGAATCTCTCGTGGAACGTATAAAGATTGATGCACTGTACAAAGCTTGCGAAGCGCACACTGCAGGCGAGATTACTGTTGCTGGTTGGGTTCGCTCCATCCGCGATATGAAAAACTACGGCTTTGTTACGCTCAATGACGGCAGCTGCTTTAAGGATTTGCAGGTCGTTATGAATCGTGATGAGCTCGCAAACTATGATGAGATTTCTTCTCAGAATGTTGGTGCAGCTCTTATTGTTACGGGCGTACTTGAGCTTACTCCAGATCGTCCTCAGCCATTTGAGCTCAAGGCAACTCAGATTGTTGTAGAGGGTCCTTCTGCTCCAGATTATCCTTTGCAGAAGCAGCGCCAGACTCGTGAGTATTTGCGCACTCAGCAGCACTTGCGCGCACGCACCAACTTGTTCCGTGCGGTATTCCGCGTACGTTCTGTTGCTGCAATGGCAATCCACACCTTCTTCCAGGATCAGAACTTCGTCTACGTTCACACGCCAATCGTTACCACTTCTGACGCAGAGGGCGCAGGCGAGATGTTCCGTATTACCACTTTGGATCCTCAGAATCCTCCTTTGACCGATAAGGGCGAGGTAGATTTCTCCAAGGACTTCTTTGGTAACCACGCATCCTTGACGGTTTCTGGTCAGCTTCAGGCAGAGAACTTCGCTATGGCATTTGGCGATGTTTACACCTTTGGTCCAACCTTCCGTGCAGAGAACTCCAATACGCGTCGTCACGCTGCAGAGTTCTGGATGGTAGAGCCAGAGATTGCTTTTGCAGACCTTAAGGACTGCATGGACTTGGCAGAGAACATGCTCAAGTTTGTTATTAACTATGTCTTCGAGAAGTGCCCAGACGAGATTGACTTCTTTAATAAGTTTGTCGATAAGGGCCTTCGCGCTCGTTTGGAGCACGTTGCAAATTCTGACTTCGCACGTGTTTCTTACACCGAGGCTGTCGATATCTTGAAGGAAGCTGTAGCAGCTGGTAAGTCTTTTGAGTATCCAGTTGAGTGGGGCATTGACCTTCAGACCGAGCACGAGCGTTATTTGTGCGAAGAGTACTTTAGCAAGCCAACCTTTGTTACTGACTACCCAGCAGAGATCAAGGCATTCTACATGCGCTTGAACGAGGACAACAAGACTGTTGCCGCTGCTGACTGCTTGGTACCAGGCATTGGCGAGATTGTTGGTGGCTCTCAGCGTGAAGAGCGCCTCGACGTTTTGGAAGATCGCATTCGCGACCTTGGCATGGATCCAGAGCAGTATAAGTACTACTGCGACCTTCGCCGTTTTGGTGGTTGCCACCACGCAGGCTTTGGCTTGGGCTTTGAGCGTCTTGTTATGTACCTTACCGGTATTGATAACATTCGTGACGTTCTTCCTCACCCACGTACTGTTGGCTCTGCAGAGTTTTAATCTATATATGAATGAAGCCCTCCTTGCTTGTGGCAAGGAGGGCTTCATTTTTAACCAAGTGCAATTACTTTAAATAGTGACGTTACTACGTAAGAGAGAATAAAGAGAATGACGGCGGCGCTCACACAACGACCCGACTTCTTGCTCGAAATTTTATCTTGCGAAATGCCGTAGGCGCTATATCCAGCAATGAGGGCGGTAAGTGTCAAACCTATGATGCGAATTTGAGGCATCCAGACAAACATCTTTACAAAGAACTCGCTGTGATCTTGTGCCATTTGTACCAGCACTGCTGAGTCACCCAGCATAGGAGCGTTGAACTCAAAGACCAGCAAAACTGTACTGATGGCTGCGATGATACCAAGTGCAAGTGTTTGTTTGTCTCGTTTGTTCATACAAGTTGTCCTGTCCGGTGTGTTTATTGATGGGCACTTACATAACTGTGATCAATAGTAATTTTAACAATTGCCTGCGGGTACTTCTCGGTAAGAAGACGTGCAATTTGATCTGCAATCTCATCATCTGAAACGGTGGCTGAGAGGTCTTGAGGAACTACGCAGTCAAACAATACGTTGGTGTGGGTAGTACCTGGAACAATGCGCAGGTCGTGGATAGTTAGGCGCTCGTCGATAATAAGAATCTGCTGAGAAATCCAGTTGCGTAAGTTTTTGACCTCGGGGTCGTCGGTGACAATTGGATCGTAGTGCAGAGTGACAATCATGTTGTCGTGCTCTTTGAAGTCCTGCTCGATATTGTCGATAAGGTCATGAGACTCAAGCGGATCTGCTTCTGCTGCCATCTCAACGTGCGCACTTACAAACTGTCTACCTGGACCATAGTCGTGAACCATTAAGTCGTGAGTTCCCAAAACGCCTGGATAGCTCATGATCTTGTCATGGATGTGAGCAACCATTTCTTCGCTTGGGCATTGACCAAGCAGCGGGCTTATGGCCTCGACAATAAGTTGATAGCCACTCCAAATAATAAAGAGACCTGTTGCAAGACCCATCCAACCATCAAGATTGAGGTCGGTGGTGTAGCTAATTGTGCCAGCAATAAGGACTGCGGTTGTAGCAATTGCATCGTTGCGAGAGTCTACGGCAGTCGCAATAAGGGTGTCACTGCCAATTTTGATACCCAGACGTCTATTAAAAGCTGCCATCCACAGCTTTACGATAATTGAGACAATCAAGATGCAGGCAACTACAAAAGTAAATTCAATATCGGTAGGGTGAAGTATCTTTTTGGTTGAAGAAACAACCAACTCAATACCAATAGCTACAACAAAAACCGAGACGGCCAAACCGCTCAAATACTCAAAGCGGCCATGGCCATATGGATGCTTAGGATCTGCAGGAAGCTCTGCTAACTTAAAGCCAATCAAGCTAATGACGTTGCTTGATGCGTCTGCTAAGTTATTGATTGCATCTGCAACAATCGACACAGAACCTGCCATTAAGCCAACAATGCCTTTGCCTGCACACAGCAAAATATTAAGGAAGATACCTACAACGCCTGCAAACTTGCCATATGCAGCACGCAGTGCAGTGTCATTTTTTCTATCAACGTCAGATATAAAGTGATGAATCAACCATTCACTCATATATAGCCTCTACAAACACTAAAGCTCAATCAGCAGCTCAACTGGGCAGTGATCAGAGCCATAAATCTCATCATGAATCTTTGCGTCAACAATGTGGTCACGCAGCATGTCACTTACTAAGAAGTAGTCAATACGCCAACCGGTATTGTTCTTACGGGCATTAAAGCGATAGCTCCACCACGAGTAAGCACCTTCCAAATCTGGATGTAAGAATCTAAAGGTGTCGGTAAAGCCAGCTTCAAGAAGTTGGGTAAACTTAGCGCGCTCCTCGTCAGAAAAACCAGGGTTTTCGTGGTTGGTCTTAGGATTCTTCAAGTCGATTTCCTCGTGAGCGCAATTAAAATCGCCGCAGGTAACAACGGGCTTGCCGGTAGCTTCAAGCTCCTTGAGGAAGGAGCGATAGGCGTCGTCCCAAGCCATGCGAACATCCAAGCGCTTAAGTTCGCCCTGTGCATTTGGGGTATAGACATCTACGAACCAATAACGCTCAAACTCTACCGCGCAAACACGACCTTCGTTGTCTGCCTCATCGGTGCCAATCATGTGGCGCACAGACAGTGGCTTCTCGCGAGAGAAGACTGCAGTGCCCGAGTAGCCCTTGCGCTCGGCATAGCTCCAGGTTTGATAATAGCCGTCGAGCTCAAGATCAATTTGGCCTTCCTGCAACTTGGTCTCTTGCAGCGCAAAGACATCGGCATCAAGCTCGTTGAAGATCTCCTCAAAAGAAGGGGACTTCTTTACTACGGCACGAAGACCGTTTACGTTCCAAGAAATCAAGCGCTTAGGTGTTGGCTCGTATGTTTGGTCAGTCATATATATTCCTATCTCGTATGGTAGGCAGTAAGTTACATTCGTAATTATTCTACCCCATTGCTTAAAATGGTGGGACGTTCTTCTATGATAGAGAACAAGGAGGCAGATATGAGTAATCGTAACTATATTGAAGATCCGCGCGAAGCACAGGATTATTTGTCGCGTCTATATAAGAAAAGCAAGCGAAGCGTCTTCTTTGGTGGTGCAGGCGTATCCACCGCCTCGGGGATTCCAGACTTTCGTAGCGTAGATGGTTTGTATAACCAGCAGTTTGACTATCCGCCCGAGACTATGTTGTCGCACTCGTTTTATCTTACACACAAAGAAGAGTTCTACGACTTTTATCGCACTAAGATGATTGCGCTTGATGCAAAGCCTAATGCATGTCATGTAAAGCTCGCTCAGCTCGAAGAAGACAATAAGCTGCAGGCAGTTGTTACGCAAAACATTGATGGCTTGCATCAGCTGGCTGGAAGCAAGCAGGTGTTTGAGCTGCATGGTAGTGTTCATCGCAACATTTGTCAGCGTTGCGGCGCAGTATATTCTGCCGAGTGGATTATGGAACATGAAGGCGTTCCCGTATGTCCTGTTTGCGCAGGAGAGATAAAGCCCGATGTTGTACTCTATGAAGAGCCGCTTGACGAGCGCATTATGATGGGTGCCATTGAGGCTATTGCTCACACAGATACGCTGGTTATTGGTGGTACGTCACTTGTGGTATATCCTGCTGCAGGTCTGACACAATACTTCCAGGGTGACAACTTGGTTATTTGCAATATGGATCCAACCTCACAAGATGGTATGGCTGATGCCCTTATCACCTGCGATATTGCACAGGCTTATACGTTTTAAGTTAAGACTCACACCCTCAAGAACGCAAGATTGACGCCTTGTTTTATCATGTACTAATTACATGCGGTAAAAAGGAGAAGCAACTCATATGGCTTTTGATAATAGAGTTTGGCGCTGCGGCATTCACGAGATTACGTTTGATCGTCCTCGCGTCATGGGCGTACTCAATGTAACGCCAGATTCCTTCTCGGATGGAGGAGAGCACGCAAGCACCCAGGCTGCTATTGAGCATGGCTTGAACATGCTTGATGCTGGTGCTGACATTATTGATGTTGGCGGCGAGTCCACTCGTCCAGGTTTTACTCCGGTAGATCCTACCGAAGAAGCTGCACGTGTGCTCCCTGTTATTCGTGCACTCGTTGACTACGGTGCTGTTGTTTCCATCGATACGCGCCATGTTGAGGTTGCAAAGGCTGCGGTTCGTGCAGGTGCTTGCATTGTCAACGATGTTACCGGCTTTACCGATCCTGCGATGGTTGAGTTTGTTGCCAACAGTGACTGCGGCGTAATTGTTATGCACGCCGGAGAGGTTGGAGCACCTGTTGTTCAGCGCCATGTCTCCACGAGCCTCTCTACTTCTGCAGCTGCATACTCTGCAGAGAAAGCTCAAGCTGCCGAGAAGGGCAATCGCATTCTCGAGATGGAGAGCAAGCTTTCTCCAAATCTTCCTTTTGCACAAGGTCCTTCTGGTTCTGCTGCTGGTAAGTTGCGTCCAGAAGACGAGAAGAAAGACGATGATACTGCCGAGGCTTCAGATGCTCTTGATAAGACTGCTGAGCCTGAGCCTGAGCAGGGCGATTCCCAGGGCGGCGACGCACTGGCTAGTGTTATGGCACGCTCTAAGGCAAGCTACAGCACGGGTGGTTTCTCTACATCTCAGCTCCGTCGTTTTACCCTGCCAGACTCTGCTCCAATTATGCGCAGCATCATGGGCTTTCTGTCCGATCAGGCACGTGCACTTACCCGTGCAGGTGTAGCCCGAGATCGCATTTGTATTGATCCAGGTGCGGGCTTTGGTAAGTCTGCAAATGAGGACATTGTTATTCAGCGTGAGACTGCCAAGATGGCTTCGTTGGGATATCCACTGCTCTGTGCAATTTCTCGCAAGCGTTTTGTTGGCGCTGTATCAGGTGTTACTGCTGCCCCTAATCGTGATGCTGCAACATTTGGCGCATGCATCGCAGCACTTGAGCAGGGTGCAAATATTGTACGTGTTCATGATGTCGAGGGCTTTACGCAGTTCTTGAACGCATATTGGTCAATTGCACACCTGCAGCCTCGTCGTGCGTTTGTAGCACTTGGTTCTAACATGGGGGACCGTCTTGCCAACATCCGTGCTGCACGAGATTTGATTGCAAATATTCCGCTTACCTGCGTTACTAACTGTTCTCATATCTATGAGTCTGAGCCAGCATACTTAGAAGATCAGGACGCATTTGCCAACGGTGTCATTGAACTTCGTACTGAGCTTGCTCCTACGGTGTTGCTCGATGAGCTTCTCAAGATTGAAGACGAGCTCGATCGCGTACGTGTAGTTAAGAATGGCCCTCGTACTATCGATTGTGATTTGCTCTGGGTTGATGGCGAGCGCCATGCTGGCCGCAAACTCCGTCTTCCACACCCTGCTATGGGTGAGCGTGACTTTGTAATGGTGCCACTAGAGGACCTTATGCACGATCCTGCGCGCTTCTTGCGTCACGCAAACTTGGATGTTTTGCCTGCAGAAGAGCGCTTTGGTCACATTGTTGCAGATTTGGGTGAGATGTAATGACAGAAGAAGCAACGCTGCATTTTGTAGAGAGCTGTGAGTCTACTAACGACCTTGCAATTGATGCTGGTCGCGCTGGTGCCCCTCATGGTTCTGCCTGTGCTACCTTACATCAGACTGCAGGCCGTGGTCGTCGCGGACACACGTGGCAAACTCCTCAGGACAATCTTGCACTCTCCATTGTGCTTCGTCCTAAGATTGCCTCTCACTTGTTTATTGTGATTCCAACCCTTGTTTCGATGGGCGTATATGACGCACTGCAGAAGCTTGGTCTGGGCAATCGCGTAGGCATCAAGTGGCCTAACGACATTGTTGCAACGACTGCCGACGTTGACATGACCGCGGAGTTTATTGCTCCTGTTGACCGTCCAACCTATGATCGTAAGCTTGCAGGCATTCTTGTTGAGGCTAAGGTGTCCGACCAAGGTCCTTTTGCTGTTGCAGGCATTGGCCTTAACATGCACACCTTTGACGAGAAGTCTCAAAGCGCTGCTAAGGATGCCAAAGATCCCGTTGCGTCCCTTGAGCCAATTTCTCTAGAGGAGCTTGGCATCAAGGAAATCCCTGCAATGTCGCTTGCTGCTTTGATTATCAAGCACATCATTGCACGCGTTGATGCATATGAGGCCGCTATTGCACAGGGACGCGCAGCGGCTGGCCCTATGGCTCCGGTGCTCTCTGAGTATTTTGATATGGTTCCTATGCTGGGTAAGTATGTTGTTGCCCTTACCCCCGATGGAACTCCTGCCCAAGTAGCAACCTTTGGTGGTATCGACACTTGGGGACGCGCAGTATTGGTAGATGAGTCTGGTGCCGAGAAGAGCTTCTCGGCAGAAGCAGTATCTTTGCGCGAAGTATAGCGATATAAGAAAAGCCACTTGCCCGCAGTTGGGTAAGTGGCTTATTTGTTATGCATGCATGCGACGATAAATTTCGCAGATACCTTTGAGAGTGAGTTGTCCATCGATTACGTCGAAGACATCGGTGCATTGGGCTACGAGTGGGGCAAGTCCGCCGGTTGCAATAATCTTTGGGGTAGGAACAGGGTCAGCAGGATCAAGCTGCAAAAACTCGCGATTGATAGCATTGAGCTCTGTCTTAATGCGGGTTACGAGTCCTTCTGCCATAGCGGCTGCGCCCATGACGGTGCCAGACTGAAGAGCCTGGCAAGTATCGACGCCAATGGCTGCCTGAGGTGCCTCAAGTGGAATACTTGAGAGCTTGGCCGCACGCTGCGTGAGAGCATCAAAGGAAATCTTGATGCCAGGAGCTATGGCTCCTCCAATGTAGGCGCCATCTGCGCGAACGACATCGATATTAGTGGCGGTGCCAAAGTCTACCACGATAGCTGGTGCGCCATAGAATGTCTCGGCGGCCACCGCATTGGCAAGGCGGTCAGAGCCTACCTGGGTAATATCTGGAACGTCTGCCTTGATGACGGGCTGAGTTTTTTCTCCAACAATAATGTAGTTGTCACCTACAAATTGCTTGATGACCTGGCGCCATTCTCGGCGAATTTGTGGAACAACGCCTGCTAGTGCCATTGAGCTTACGCAGGAGATATCAAGCCCCTTCATGTAAAAATATCCAAGAAGGCGTACTTGAATTTCATCTGAGGTAAACGAGTGGTCGGTAGGCATATGCCATGTTGCTACCGTAGTGCCCTTCTCGTCAAAAAGACCAAGGGCAGTTTGGGTATTTCCAATATCGATTGAAAGCAGCATTATGCCTCCGAAGCGTATGGGTGATTGAGCGACAAACCTAGATTGTACCTGTTAATCTTCTTCAATTGGCGCAGGATTGTCTTTTGCAAGAATCTCGTCCGTTGCGGTATCAATCATTACAACGGCGCGGCGTAAGTAGCCAATAAAGTCAGTAAGCTCTTGGTCGCTAAAGCCGTCAAACGCAGGGCGAATAGGCTGCGTGTCTTCTACAGCCTTTTTACCTGCTTCGGTAATGGAGACGATTAATGCACGGCGATCAGTGGGAGAGGGATGACGCTCAACATAACCAGCCTTCTCAAGTTTGATAAGGACTTCACCCAAGGATTGAGGGCGAATGTTGAGAATGTATCCCATTTGGCGCTGGGGCATCTCTCCTTGTAAGTTGAGAAGGGAGAGAACACGTCCCTGTCCACGCAGGTAATCTGCAGCGCAGCCACCATTGTTGCGACGAAGCGTTTCATGCCAGCGCTGGGTTGATTGCCTAAGAAGAGCCATCTGACGAATGAGTTCTTCGATGGTAGGTTCTTGTTCTGTTGAATATTGTGGATCAAGGGATTCGTTCACGGTGAGTCCTTATGACAAGTTATAGTAATTCTAGTTATAGTAGATACCCTTGGGCGAAGCAAATAGTCCATTCACCTAAGAAGTCTCGAAAAAGAAAGTATTGTAAGATATGTGGAGACGCTTGTATTAAACAAACGTTTCGCCTATTATTAATAACTGCGCAAGGCGCATAACATATTGCGGGGTGGAGCAGCTTGGTAGCTCGTCGGGCTCATAACCCGAAGGTCGTTGGTTCAAATCCGGCCCCCGCGACCAAGAACTTAGTACCCAGTCATGGTTTCATGGCTGGGTTTTTTCATGCGTAAAATTGCTCAAAAATGGCGTTTGTGGTCCCGTGTCTTAAGAAGCAAGAAAATAATGATCAAAACAAGGCCAAACCATCCAGGGTGTTTTCTTGAGATGTCGAAGTCTTTTAGTTGAGTTAATAGCTAAAAATCAAATGAGGTCGCATTACTGCAACCTCAATCTTTAAACAAAATCAGTTACCTTATATTTCTTGTGCGGGATAGATGACGGTACCATCATCGGCGATGATTTTCACTGGGAAGTTGGTGTACCAGATGTCGATGATGTCGCCTTCTTTCATGGGTGGATTGCCCTCTTTGAGAAGCTTTTCAATTTTGACTGCTACTACGAAAAACTCATCGTAGGGTTCATCAAGTTCAAGGTCTTCATTGTCGCTTTCGGATCGGATGAAAAATTGCAGAAATAAGACTTGGCTCAACTCGGATAATCAAACTTTCTTATCGATGTTGAAACTGATAAGGGTCATTCACTTACAAAACTTTAAAAATTCTCAAGTTTTGTAAGTGAAAGGCCATCATCACGTGCATCGAGGCGGCCTTAAAGAATTTTGACAGTTAATTGAATCTAATTTGAAGATTAAGACTAAAGTAAAAATGTCCATTCTCTTCATAGACATAGCCGAATTTGTGTCGTCTTGTTGAAGCGGTTTCGAAACGGTTTTAGTAAGCAAACTTCAAATTCGTTGTGGTTGTTAGCATGGAAAGCAACAATTGAGCTATCGCTTTAAAATCTGTAAGCGTGAAAACTTGCAATAAGAAAACGGGCGTTGGACCAAAAGGTTCAACGCCCGTTACTATTATTTGACAGCGCCTGCTGCCATATTTGAAATTAAGAACTTCCTAAAGAGGACTGCAACAATTGCAGGAGGGATAATCGCAATGATGCCCACTGCAGAAATCATTCCATACTGAATTGAATCTCGTGTCATGAATTCGCTCATGATCATCGTAATAGTTCTGTTGTCAAAGGATGACAACAGAATAGATGGAATAACGTACTGCTTCCACGCCATCAAGAAAATAATGAGGGCACAGGTAAGAACTGCAGGGGCAGCAACTGGAAGAATAACCTTAAAGAAGGTTTGGGTCTTCGTGAATCCGTCAATTGCTGCAGCTTGCCAAAGCTCTTTTGGTAACTGCTTAAAGTAGTTCATCATAATCCATACGTTTAGAGGCAAAACGCTGGATACGTAAATGACTGAGGTCCAAAACATGCTATCAAGCATGTTCAAATTCCTAAAGATGTTATAGATAGGAATAATGGTCGAAAAGACCGGAATTACGATGGTAAGCAGCAACAAATTAATAAAAAGCTTTTTGCCGCGAAACTCGTAGATTGACAAAATATAGCCCGTAATTGTTGTAAGTGGCACACCAATAAGCAGTGTTATTGCAGCAATTTTAATGCTACTAGTAAGACCAATAAGTACAGTCTGATGAGCAGACGTTGTAGGATCGAAAATCTCCGCGTAACGTTCCCAAGTAAATGAGGAGGGCAAAAGGCTTGTAGATGCGTTAAGCAACTCCGCCTCAGGTGTAATAGAGATAATAAACGCCCAGACAATTGGTCCTAAGCTAAAAACAATTAGAAGGAACGCTGCGACATAGTAGCCAATTCCATTTTTACTATTCATATACGTCCCCCTAATAGACCTTCTCGACAGTCATATTTTTGACGTAGAAATAACCAAAGATGCCGGTGAGCAACATGATGATATAGGACAGTGCGCTGCCCATACCAAAATCGAGGAAGTTGAAAGTCGTCGCATAGTCTAAAACAAGCAACGTCTGATTTTGGAATTGATAGCCCGACAACGCGATAATCTCGTCAAAGACATTAACGGCAGTCGTCGTGAGATTGATCATAACGACACCCAAAGAAGGAACAATTAAAGGAAGCGTAATCTGCTTGAATGCTTGCCATTTAGATCCGCCGTCAAGATAGAATGCCTCATACAAATCTCGAGGAATGTTTTGCAAGTTGGCCAATATGACAATTGCCGAGAAGGGCACGATACGCCATGCAACAACGAGCGAAACTACAAACAAAAAGAGTGCCTTGTTTGCAATCCAAGAGATGGGGCTTGCAATAAGACCAAGGTCTAGAAGAATCTTGTTGAGAAGACCGTATCCTGGGAAGAAAATGAACTTCCACATAACGCCGTTGACCATAGGAGGCAATGCCCAAGGGATAATGGCGATAGCGGTAAGCAGTGAGCTAATGCGGCTCTTCTTGTTGAGAACGAGTGCAATGAGCGTGCTCAAAATAAGACCCATGATAAGAACGTAGGCAAGAATGACGGCACTATTAATAAGTGCGCCATGAAATGAAGGGCTGGAGAGAGCAGCAGCATAGTTATCAAACCCAATGAACTTCTCGCCAGCAGGGTCTGTAAGGCTGTAATATTTCAAGCTATAGCTAAACGTAGTAAAAACAGGCACAAAAACCGTGAAAACGTATAGCAGGGCACAGGGCAAAAGAAGCAAAAGCGCCTTGGAATGTTTGTGGTGCATAACACCCTCCTATGCGTAGTCAAAAAGAAAGCAAAGGCCGTGGGAACAGCCTTTGCTTGTAACTATTACTGGTTGTTTGCGATAAGGGCATCGACTTTCTCAACCATTGCATCAGCTGCTTGTTCAGCGTCTATTTTACCCTGTCCAAGCTGATTGACGATGTTGAAAATCTCAGTACTCATCTGCGTGTAGTACTTAGGTACGCCATTAGGGAATGGGGACGTTACCTGCTGGGATTGCTCAATAATGAACTCTGGAGCGTCAAGTTCTCCGCTCGTGATCATTTCCTCAAGAACGCTGGTACGCGTAGGCATGATAGAAATCTCGTGGTTGAGTTCTTTTTGAGTCTCTGGCTCCATGTACCACTCAACAAAGGTTTGAGCTGCCTGCTTGTTCTCGGAGAAGGCAGAAATACCAATTGCCTCGGTAAATGAGATTGAGCTGGTAGCAATGCCATCCTTACCAGGGAATGGAATAGCTTCTACCTGGCCTACGACAGTGGAAACCTCAGGGTTGTTGGTGCTGGTTACATAGGAGGAAGGACCTGCCAAGTAAGCACCGTTGCCATTTTGAATACCCTTAAAGACATCAATGCCAGGAGTAGAAACGCTCATAGGATCGATGTAGCCAGCCTCAACCATATGCTCAATTACCTGCAATGCATCAAGCGCGCTTTCGTGATTGATTGAACCATCTTCGTTAAAGATGATGTTGTTGCGGGTGTATGCAAGCGTGAGGAACGAGGTAGTGGTCTTTTCTTCTGCATTAAGAGGGAACAAGAATGGGTGCTCATTTACGCCAGAAGAAGCAAGTGCGTCAAAGCCCTGCTCAAGCTCGGTCCAGTTAGTAGGTACGGTGTCAATGCCTGCCTCGTTGAGCATTGCGGTGTTGGAGTAAGCCAGACGCATGTCGTTGATGTAAGGAAGTGCATAGTACTTGCCATCAACCATAAAGTAAGCAAGCGATGGAGTGTCATCGATTACTTCCTGAGGAATATCGAGAGGCTCAAGCCAACCGGCGCTCTGGAACTCGCCAACCCAAGACCAGTCAACCTCAAAGACGTCGGCAGCAGCGTTATTGCCGGCAGATGCAACAGAGACCTTCTGCTTGATCTCGTCCCAGCCAGTGCGCTGGAGGTTTACTTTAATGCCAGTTTCAGACTCAAAGTCTGCAAGCATCTCGTCGGTTGGTGCACCCCAGTCTGGGAGCATTACAGTAATTTCTTGCTTGGCAGTATCGCCATCAGCAGTTTGTGCTTCTTGGCCTGCGCATGCGCTCAGCGTAAGCGTTAACACGACAGCTGCAAGCGCAAGAATACCAAGGTTCTTACGTTTCATGGTGCCACCTCTTTATGGTAGTTAAATGTTACTAACAGGGTAATTCCCTTAAAGATACGTATTTAGTCAGTTATTATAAAAATATCGATTTATATCTTCTGATCGCGGTTATAAAGAAGGCAACAGGAGTTTCCCATACAGGAGTTGCAATGCAGGGTATTGAGTTTTCTCACATTGTCAAAACATATGATGGCACAACGCGTGTAATTGATGACTTTAATTTAGACGTGAATGACGGTGAGTTCGTTGTAATTTTAGGTCCTTCGGGCTGTGGTAAGTCAACGCTGCTACGCCTGCTTGCTGGTCTTGAAGAAATTGACTCTGGCACCATTGCAATTGATGGACAGATAGTAAATGATCTTGAACCTAAAGATCGCGACATTGCGATGGTCTTTCAAGATTACGCTCTCTATCCTCACATGACGGTCTATAAAAACATCGGTATTAGCCTCATGCTCAAGAAGACGCCAAAGGACGAAGTAGACCAGCGCGTTCATGAGGTTGCACGTGTGCTTGAGATAGAAGAGTTGCTTGATCGCAAGCCTCGACAGCTCTCTGGTGGTCAGATGCAGCGTGTAGCACTTGCTCGTGCCATGGTTCGCAACCCTAAAGTATTCTTGATGGATGAGCCGCTCAGTAACTTAGACTCCAAGCTTCGTGTACAGACGCGCGCAGAAATCATGCGACTGTATCAGCGTCTCAAAGCAACGACAATCTATGTCACCCATGATCAAACAGAGGCTATGACCATGGCGACAACTATCGTTCTTATGAAGGATGGTGTTATTCAGCAGCAGGGTAGTCCTCAAGAGATTTATGAAACACCTGCCAATATGTTTGTTGCTGGCTTTGTTGGCACTCCCCAGATGAACTTTATCAACACGCGAGTTAGCGCGGGTTCTGTCGAAGTTTTGGGGCAGCAGGTTGCAACTGCTCTTGATGACCAAGAAGTTGTTGTGGGAATTCGACCAGAGGATATTTCGATTGTTGCGGGTAACGACTTTGAGGTTGTCTTGCAAGAAAATCTTGGGTCCGAGAAGCTCGTCTATCTTAAGAGCCAGTCTTACCAAGGCTTTGAGCAACTTGCGCTACGATGCTCGGCATCTGAGTCTTATGAGGTTGGAACTACTTGTGGTGTAGCAATTAACGCAGCACACCTCTCATTGTTTGATGTTCATGACGGCACTCGTCTGTAAATGACACTTATATATATGTTTGAGGCACCTGATCTGTAATGCACGGAATAGGTGCCTTTGTTTGCTTTGTTGTATTCATGCTAGAATGAACCCATATGTCAGCTTGACCGCGTTATGTGATTAGGAAAAATATGGCTAGCCGTCGTGAACCCATGGAAAATCGAAACACTGCTTACAATACGCCCTATTCTGTAAAGCGTTCTGGCTACAGTGGTGGTCCTAACCATGCAAGTAGATATCACACGCATCATGTTAATCGAAAACTCAATAGTCTACGTATGGAGAAAACCCGTCGTAACATGCCAAAGCCTCGCTATGGCAAATGGATAGCGCTTGGCGTGGTAGCTCTGCTATTTGGTGTACTCATGTTTCGCGTGGGAGACAAGGCGCTACATCCTGCGCCCATTGCAGATGATCCAAAAGAAACCGCGCTTGTTCATACTACGAAAATTGCATCAAGCCAGTTTTGGACTAAGGCGCAACGTGATCAAAAGCTTTGGCTTATAAATTATTCCGACCAGTATCCAGATGAGCTTAAGCTTTTTGCCAATCACTACACGCAGGTGCTAGATTATTGCTTTCACTATCCGACTATGAAAGACGCAGACCTCACAGTGGATTTGTCTCAAGAGGCAGCCTCTGATGAAGTCCCACTCCTTATTCAATGGGATGATCGTTGGGGTTATTCTGCATACGGAAATGAGCTTATAGGGTATGCGGGTTGTGGACCTACAAGCCTTTCTATGGTCGCATTGTATTTGCTGGGCGATGCTTCTTTGACACCGGAGTATTTGTGTGAGCTATCTGTCGCACACGATTACTATTACGATCATCAAGGTACAACATGGTCGCTTATTAGCGAGGGCTGTGAGTATATTGGTCTTTCTGCATCCGATTGTGCTTTGAGTGAGAGTGCCATGAAAGCGGCATTAGATGCAGACCATCCGCTCATTGTTATTGTTGGTCCGGGCGACTTTACGCGCAGTGGACACTTTATGGTTATCGCTGGCTATGATGAAACAGGGTTTATCGTCAATGACCCAAATAGCCGTGACAACTCATCACGTACGTGGACGTTCGATCAACTTATGCCTCAAATTATGGGCATGTGGGAAATGTCAGTCCTATAAT
>SAMEA104404100__coassemble_580_pt1 | contig 38598 bp, 34 predicted proteins | sample SAMEA104404100__metabat2_low_PE_008 | metagenome-assembled genome bin SAMEA104404100 (sample SAMEA104404100) | Balaenoptera acutorostrata
GTCTCATAGCACACAGCGCTCCGCGCGTGACGTTATAGCCCGTTAGCTGCTCCATAAGATTGGCAGGCGCAACAAAAATAGGAACAGACTCGTCGACTCGCTCAAGCAAAGGACCCATTACCTCGAGCCACTTTTCTTCCAAAAGAAAGCTTTGAGGAGCAATGCCAGCATCAAGTGCGCGCTCAATGACTTTGGCAGACTCAGCAATAAAGATGCCCTTCTCGGGTTCTAACTTATTACGCAGCTCGCGCTCGGTAAGTTTGGTATAGGCTGCCAAGCGCTCATCTTCAAGCGAAGAAATATATTCAATAGACACGTGTGTTCACATCCCCTTCTCGTTTAACGTAGCTAATAAATAAGACGCCCCAGTACGGAGCGTCTTATTAAAAGCTATTGAGTCTTGTCTTAAAAAAGCATGCAAATAAAGATAGGCAAAAAGACTGCTGGAATAAAATTTGCCGCCTTAATATCTGTCATATGAAGCAGATTAAATGACATGCCTAAGAGCATAACAGAGCCCGTGCAAACAACTTCTGTAACAACCTCTGGTGGTAAAAATGGTGCAACAAAACTTGCAGCCAAGGCCATTCCTGCCTCATAAATAAATACCGGAATAGCCGAGAAGATCGTACCTATACCCATTGTTGAAGCCATAATAAGAACGGTCAAACCATCGATAAATGCCTTCGTAATAAGCGTAGTGTGATCGAGCTGCAGACCAGACTGCATAGAGCCCAAGATGGCCATCGCACCTACACACGTAAAGAGCGTAGCAGAAATAAAACCTTCAGAGATATTGCCAAGATGAGCAGATGTGCCAAATACTTTATCCATCCTTCTCTGACAAAAATCACCAAGCTGATTAAGACGCTTGTCAATATCAATGCCATAGCCTATAGCGCCACCAATGACGATAGACAAAACAGTGATGATTACATTGCCGCCCTCAGACATACCTTGAATAGCAACAAGAGCAACAACGAGGCCAAGACCTTGCATTAAGAAATCTGCAAGCTTACCTGGGATAAAACGACGCAATAAAAGACCTGCGATACCACAACAAATAATGCCGAAAGCATCACAGAGCGCTCCAAAAATAACCACAGTTGCTTCTTTCTACAACAGAAATCCTATTTCTTCAAACGCTTATGTAAGAACATTTTTTGGAAGGAATTGAGCTTTTTTGGACCCTCTTCCCTGCGTCGCTGCGCAATGCGCTCTTTTTGCTCCTTCTCGAACTGAAGAACATCTGCGCAAGTAGAGAAGATAGTACCAGCAAAATCAACAGCACGCGCAAGATCTGCCTCAGTAGGACAACCCTTTTGAACGCCGCCTACCAACTTGAAAGGACCAAAGGTATCGTAGCCCAAGCATCCAAAGGTGCCAATTAAAGAAGCATGCTTCATGCGACAAATGTCATTCATCTCATGAGAGTTCCACTTGTTGTCGCCACCAGATGTAAAGACCAAAAAGACCTTTTTATTGTCGGTCAAAGCATTTGATGCAATAGTGCGAATGCGCTTATCAAACTGAGAGTAGTAGATACCAGAGGCAAAGCCCACAAGATCATACTCGCTCAAATCAAGATTGCGTCCGCCCTTCTCGATAGTTGCCGCATCAATGAGCTCTAAAGAAGGATAAATGCGCTGAATATGCTTGAGAACTTTCAACGTGTTCTGATGATGCTTGGAAGTATAGATGCAGCAAGTACGAAGATTATAATCGGTACGCTCGTAGGTTACAAACTCGTAGTTAACATCGTTTTCCAACGTGCCACCAGGAGTTACGTCGATAGCCTTCCAGGAAGCATCCATATCGATATTAGGGAAGAACGTATCTGCCGGCATGATATTGTCATGCTTCGTTACAACCAAACGCTTGCAATAAGGAAGCAGCAACTCATAAATTTTGCCGCCACCCATAACCCAAACTTCGTCATCAGCCGCAGTCATTGAAAGAACCTCATCAACGCTGTGAGCAACTTCGAAGCCTTCAGCCTCAAACGAGTCATCGCGCGTCATGATGATGTTGCGACGATTCTTCAAAGGAGCATGCTTTGGCAGTGTCTCATACGTCTTGCGACCCATAACAACCGTATGACCAGTTGTATGAGAAACAAATGACTTCATATCATCAGAGTTTTTGACAAGCAACTTACCCTCATGACCAATACCCCAGTCGTCACAAACTGCAACAATAGCGGACATATTTGAATTCATAAACTGGTCCATGTATAACTCCAAAATTAGATAGCGATAGGAATATTTTTAACCTGAGGACCGTGGTTATAGTCCTCGACAATCAAATCATCCGTTGTGAAGTCGTAGAAATTAGTGACTTCTGGATTAAGAGAAACCTTTGGCGCTGGGAACTGAGGACGCTCAATAAGCTCCTTGATGACATCGATGTGTCGGTCATAGATATGAGCATCGACAATTACGTGAACAAGTTCTCCTGCAATCATACCCACAGACTGTGCAACCATCATGAGCAAGAGAGCATACTGGCAAACATTCCAGTTATTTGCAGCTAAGATGTCCTGCGAACGTTGCATCAAACACATATTGAGTACGAGTTTGTCACTACCCTCTTCGTGCGTAACGTTATAGGTAACGCCATATGCACATGGATACAAATGCATCTCGGAAAGGTCAGCGAAAGTGTACATGTTGGTCATGATGCGACGAGAAAATGGCGTGTGCTTCAAGTCGTAGAGAACACGATCCATCTGATCGAAGTCACCCTCTGGATAGTGAGAGACCTGTGCAATCTGATACCCATATGCCTTACCAATGGAGCCCGTCTCATCTGCCCATGAATCCCAAATGTGAGAATTCAGGTCGTTGATGTTGTTGGACTTCTTTTGATAGATCCATAAAATCTCATCCATTGCAGACTTCAACGCAGTACGACGAAGCGTCAATGCAGGAAACTCTTCACGCAAATCATAGCGATTGGTTACACCAAACTGCTTGATGGTATAGGCAGCGCTGCCATCTTCCCAGTGAGGACGAACCTCTTCACCTTCGGTAGAAGTGCCGTTTTCAATAATGTCTTTGCACATATCAACAAAGATCTTATCGGCTTTACTCACGTGCTGCCTCCTAGAAACCCTTTTGATTCTTCATCATGCGGTCGAACTCACGCATCATTGCAGGGTCCATGCCGCCCATCATTGAGCCCATGTTGCCAAATGGCATACGTGGCTTCTTGCCCTTTTTGCCCTTCTTACCCTTTTTACCAGGCTGCTGCTGATTCATGGTACGCATCTTGTTCATGATGCGGTTCATCTCGCCCCACTGCTTAATAAGCATGTTGACATCTTGAACCGAAGTACCAGAACCACGAGCAATACGAGCACGGCGCTGACCATTGATGATCTTTGGCTGCAAGCGCTCTTTTGCCGTCATAGACAAAATGATAGCCTCATTGCGATCAAACATAGACTCGTCGAGGTCGCCTGCCTTCTGCAAGGCACGCTCACCACCAGGCAACATGCCCAAGATAGAACGAGCACCGCCCATCTTCTTGATAGCATGAAGCTGATCGAGGTAGTCGTTCATCGAGAAGCCCTCGCGCAGCATGCGCTCAGCCTTTTGAAGCTGCTCTTCGTCTGCTGCCTCTTGAGCCTTCTCAATAATACCGACAACGTCGCCCATGCCCAGAATGCGCTTAGCCATACGAGCAGGATCGAAGACCTCTAAAGAATCTGGTTTCTCGCCCAAAGAAACAAACTTAATTGGCTTGCCGGTTACCTCGCGTACAGAAAGTGCGCCACCGCCACGAGCATCACCATCGAGCTTGGAGATGATAACGCCATCAAAGTCAGTACGATCTGCAAACGTGGATACAACATTTACAATGTCCTGACCAGTCATGGCGTCTACAACCATCAATACCTGATCTGGCTTAACTGCCTGCTTAATTTCGACAGCCTCTTGCATCATCTGCTCGTCAATCTGGAGACGACCAGCGGTATCGACAATAACTACGTCACGCATGTGATCTACAGCGTGCTTGATAGACTCGGTTGCAATCTGTACAGGATGAGCACCGTCACCGCGATAAACAGAAACGCCAATCTCATTACCCAAAGCTTCAAGCTGATCTGCTGCTGCAGGACGATAAACGTCGCAGGCTGCCAGCAATGGATTGCGACCCTGCTTCTTGAGCATGTATGCAAGCTTTACTGCAGCGGTCGTCTTACCAGAACCCTGAAGACCAACGAGCATGATGACATTTGGAATACGGCTGGACAATACAAGCTTGGAGCTTGTGCTGCCGAGAAGCTCTGTGAGCTCATCGAGAACGATCTTGACAACGTTTTGTGCAGGAGTAAGAGAATCCATTACCTCTGCTGTCAAGCAACGCTCTTTAGTGCGTGCTACAAAGCCCTTAACAACCTTAAAGTTAACGTCTGCCTCAAGCAATGCCATGCGGATTTCGCGCATAGCTGAGTCAATATCAGCCTCGGTAAGCTTGCCCTTGCCACGCAACTTATCAAACGTGTCGTTAAGGCGATCAGAAAGATTATTAAACATAGATGTAAATCCTTATTATTCGTCGCAACCAACAAGCGCACGACAGAATGCGTGAGGATCAAACAACTGTAAGTCCTCAACACCCTCGCCTACACCAATACGCAAAATAGGAAGCTTGAGCTTAGAGGCTACAGCCAAAGCAATACCGCCCTTAGCCGTACCATCTAGCTTAGTCATAATGAGACCGTCAAGGCCCAAAGCCTCGTTAAACTCTTCTGCCTGTGCCAAACCATTTTGACCGGTGCCAGAATCGATAACAAGAACAACGTGAACTGGAATGGAAGAACGCTTGCGGGTAACGTTCACAACCTTTTGAAGCTCGCGCATCAAATCGACTGAGGTGTGAAGACGACCTGCAGTGTCAATCAAAACAAGCTCGCTTTGGTTCTTCTCGGCAGTTTCCAAAACGTCGTAGCAAACAGATGCAGGATCTGCACCGCGCTCACGCTTAACTACGCTCACGCCTGCGCGCTCGCCCCAAACGTCAAGCTGCTCGATAGCAGCTGCACGGAAGGTGTCTGCAGAGCCAATGATGACATTGGTGCCAGCGTGTGCCTGTGCATGTGCAATCTTGCCAACCGTCGTAGTCTTGCCTGCACCGTTGATACCAACGAACAAAACGCAAGAAGGGGTATCGCAAAAGAAATCGCTCTCGAGAGGAACAAAGGTCTGTGCCAGGCGCTCGGCCAGCGCCTCGCGCAACTGCTTTGCGGTGCGCAAGTTCTTACGCGCTGCCTGCTCACGCAGGTCATCGGTTACCTGCATTGCAATATCTGCACCCATATCGCCCATAACGAGGGTGTCCTCAAGATCCTCCCAAAAGTCTTCGGAAACATCTCCACCAAAATAGAAGATCTCATTGAGCGCTTCACGACTACGCTCAAGACCACGATGGAGGGCATCTAACATACCCATTTAAGCATTCACCACCTTGCCGGTTGCATGATCTAATTTCTGACTAATAACGCGGCTTACGCCGTCTGCTTGCATAGAAACACCGTAGAGGACATCTGCCTCTTCCATGGTGCGACGCTGGTGAGAAACAACAATAAGCTGCGTTGTCTCACGCAAAACATTAATAGCTCCAATGAGCTTGGATAGGTTGGAATCGTCCAGTGCTGCCTCAACCTCATCGAGTACATAAAATGGAACGGTACGCGTACGATAAACCGCAAAGAGCAATGCCAGAGCGGTGAGCGAACGCTCGCCACCAGACATCAAGGTCATCTTGGTTACGCGCTTACCACGAGGCTGAGCTACAACCTCAATGCCGGTATCTGCCGGATGCTCTGGGTCGGTCATCTCTAAGTGAGCATTGCCACCTGGGAACAACATAGCAAATACTTCTTGGAAGTTCTTATCGACAGCCTCAAAGGTTACTAAGAACTGGCGCTTCATCTTACGATCAATTGCCGAGGTAATCTTAGTAAGCGACTTGCGCGCGCTCTCAAGATCTTCAAGCTGAGAAGAAATGTAGTCGGCACGCTGCTTGAGCGCCTCATACTCTTCCATCGCAACCTGATTGACAGGACCCAAGTTGTTGATCTGGCGAACAATACGCTCGAGCTCTGCCTTGGTCTTGTCGCGATCTTCTGGTGCTGGAAGCTGCAGGGCCTCTTCGAGTACAACCGAGCCATCGCGCGTGATTGCCTTGATGGCGTTTTCTACCTGAACCTCAAGCTTGCCGCGCTCTACGTTAACGCCGGCCTGGTCTTGACGAGCCTCTTCCAATGCCTTATGGGCAGCACTTACCTCTGCCTTAGCAGCCTCGATGGTCTTCTTTAAAGAATCGGAATCTGCCTCTTCCAAGCTAGCCTGGTCACGAAGACGTGCAGCCCAAAATGTTGCACGCTCAACCAGTGCCTCGTAGCGCTCATACAGCGGATCTACGCGCAAGCGCAAGATTTCAAGCGATGCTGCAGACTCGGTCGTAGCCTTAATGCGACGATCAAGTCCTTCCAAGCGACGCTCAAGCTCTGGAGCTCGAAGCTCAAGAGAGTGCATGCGCTCTTTAGCCTGCGCAAAGGCTACCTTAACCTCACCCAAACGAGTAGCAGCGCTCGCCTCATCACGACGTACTGCCTCTGACTCGTCAGTTAGCTCTTCAATCTCTGATGCAAGCTCGCGTACATGTGCCTGAGCATCATCACGGGTAGCAGTAAGCTCATCTACCTTAGGCTGAGCCTCACGTACTGCAGCTCCTGCCTCCTGGCGGCGGCGGGTAACCTGTGCTTGCTCAGACAATGCCTTAGTAACATTTTGCTCAAGGCGACCAATTTCTGCCAACAGTGAGCGATGCTCACCTTGAGTGCGCGCAATCTCGCCCGCAACATTTGCACTCGCCTCACGAGCAGCAGCCAAACCAGCCGTAGCAGTCTCTACCGCACGCTCAGCAGTCTCAAAGACAACCTCAAGCTCTGGCAAGACATCTTCAAGCTCACGAATGCGACGCTTACGCTCCAACACTCCGGTTGCTGCAGAAGACTCACGACCAATACGAACCATGCCGCCTTGGCTTACACGAATGCCCTCGCGCGTAACATATACGACACCATCTACCTTTGGTGCAGCAAGAGCCTCGTCGAGTGAGTCGACAATATAGATGTGGCCCAACAACGCCTCGACAGTAGAAGCAAAGCCCTCCTTTACTGAGAGCTTCTCGACTAAGCGATAGCCACAAGCACCTACAGCTGCAGATGTCGCCTCAATCGTTTGAGGAATTACAAGCGCAGATCCGCCCTTATTGGCAGACGCAAGCGCTTGCTTGCCTACGTGGGACAGCGCGGATGTATCGGATACGACAAGCGCAGATACATCTGCCGATAAGAGCTCTTCTACGAGATGCTCAAGCTCGCGAGGTGCCTCTAAAACATCACCTACGCGGCCCAAAATATCGCCCGCGCAAACAGTTGCCAAGTGCTCTGCCAAGTCTGATGCCGAACTCATAGCATCGAGCTTTTGCAAGCCTGCAAGCTCTGCTCGAACCTGACCTAAATGCTCGCGGCTCTCTTTGTCATTGGTGCGTGCAACGTCGAGTGCACGAGATGCAACATCAATGGCCGACTTTGCCTCTTGTGCACGAACATGTGCTTGCTCAAGGGCATCTTCAAGCTCCTGCGCACGGTCTCGCCTACTATCAAGCTGGACCTGTGCTGCATCGAGCGAATCTTCAATTTGCTCCAAGCGGCTTGCAAACATCTCATCTTCAAGCTCTGCGTTGGAAAGTGTTTCTTTTACCTTAACAAGCTGCAAGGATGCGTCATCTGCTTCACGCTGAGAAGCACGCATCTCACGTGTTAAGTCTGCAATCTGGACATCAAGCATCCTGCGCTGAGCAGCTAAAACATTAGCCTTAGGCTCTGCCTCTTTAAGCTGAGAAGAAGCAAGTTCAAACTGGGCACTTACCTCATCAAGCTCGCGATTAATTTGCTGCAATTCTTCTGCAACACGGCGACGCTGATGCTCGGAGCCGCTTAGGCTACCGCGCATCTCGGACAAGCGAGCCACCATGTTGCGGCCCTTCTCCTCCAAAAGACGCATGTCAGAATTAATGCGGCCTACAGTATCTTGCATGCGACGGCGCTGCTCGCCCAAGTCGCCTACAAACAGGCCCTTCTCCTCCAACATAACCTGGAGTTTTTCGAGCTCACGCTCTTTTTCTTCACTGCGATAGTGAGCAAGCTCAAGTGCTGCTGCGGCCTCACGCGCAGAAGCCTCAATGGTGCCCCACTGCATCTGCAAACGACGAAGTTCATCTACTGCCAAGATGGTAGTGAGCTCGTTGGCTCGACCGGACAGCTCTTTATATTTGCGTGCGCGGTCTACCTGACGCTCAAGCGGCTTGAGCTGGCGCGTAATCTCACGATTAATATCGCGAGCACGAACCAGGTGCTCATCCATTGATTTAATTTTGCGCAGCGCACGCTCTTTGCGACGCTTATGCTTGGAGATGCCTGCAGCCTCTTCAATAAGAGAGCGACGCTCTTCTGGACGGGACTGCAAAATGGAATCAAGCTTGCCCTGAGAAATAATGGAGTGAGTATCTTTACCCAAGCCAGAATCATGCAAGATATCCTGGATGTCCATCAAACGACAAGGAGAGCCGTTAATTAAATACTCGCTCTCTCCAGATCGATACATGCGGCGTGTAACCGCAACCTCAGAAAAATCTACGGGCAATACGTGATCTGTGTTGTCGAGAACCAGCGTAACTTCAGCTACACCAACAGGCTGACGAGCAGACGATCCAGAAAAGATAACGTCTTCCATAGCCTGTCCGCGTAGCTGTTTAGCACTTTGCTCACCCAAGACCCACAAGATAGCGTCAGAGATATTGGATTTACCCGATCCATTAGGTCCAACAACTACCGTAAGTCCTGGTTCAAACGACATATGCGCTCTGTCAGCGAACGATTTGAATCCTTTTAAGGTAAGTGACTTTAAATACACGTATACCCCACTAGTAGTTAGGTAGCGCACACATCATGCGCACCTGCGAATGTTTCGTTATATGGCTAAGAAGCACCCTCAGATACTGAGGGCACTTCTTTTCCCTATGCTATTTGTCATCGTCACGAACAACGACACCATTTTTTGTAAAGCCTAAGTGCTCAAGTGCACTTGATGCAGCTGCAGCCTCTGACTCTTTCTTAGAAGCGCCAGAACCACGACCCTGAATATGGCCGTCGATAAGTGCTACAGAAGTAAAGACAGGTTTGTGAGCTGGACCTGTGGTGTTAATGAGCTGATATGCAGGTGGCTCACCGCCGCCGCGCTGTACGCACTCCTGCAAGAAGCTTTTTGGGTTTGCAGGGCGCTCTGCGCGCTCAAGAACCAAGTGAGGCTTCAAGTTCACTGTAATGAAGTCTTCTGCAGGCTTGCGACCACCATCGAGGTATAGTGCACCTACAACAGCCTCAAATACATTCTCAAGTGCAGAATACATGCCACGAGAGCCTGTACCTTGCTCTGATGCACCCATAACGATGCAATCACGCAGACCAATCTCTTCGCCTACCTCAGAAAGCATCTGACCAGAAACTAAAGAGATCTTCAAGCGCGTAAGCTTGCCCTCATCAAACTGTGGGAACAACAAAAAGAGCTTCTCGGCAATAATGGCGCCCAAAATAGAGTCGCCCAAGAACTCAAGACGCTCATAAGAAGCAGAAACAGGCATACCTTCTGCAGCAGAAGGATGCGTAATTGCTGCCTCTAACAGGGACTTATCCTTAAAGGTGTAACCGCAAATTTCCTCCAAGCGGTTCATCTTTTTTGCTAAATTCACGCAGATCAGCGCCTAGAGAACGTCTTCAATGGCGTCGATAGCATCCTTAACGGAGTTCAAAGAGAGCAAAACTTCGTCGTCAAGCTCAAGATCAAACTCGTCCTCAAATGCAGTTACGAGCTGAATGCGGGAAAGAGAATCTGCGTCAAGATCGTCAAACGTGGTCTCTTCGGTAATTTCATCCTGGTCTACGCCCAGTACATCTACAGCAATGTCGACAACCTTAGCGAAAATTTCAGAACGCTCCATGGTGTCTCCTTTCATATTTCAAAAAACATGGTGATACATGTACGTGCACAAGTTTACCCTATATCAAATAGAAAATGCGCTGTATCAATCTATCATCTTGGCCTACAACGGTAACAACACAGATTAATACTGTTTGTGTAAGAAAAAACCAGCTACAACAAGAACTGGTGAATTCTTATCATAGCTGGTTACAAGCTTTATGCGCGAATATTCTCAAGCGAGTTAGCAATCTCTTCCACGAGGTTTGCGCGTACGCACGAAGCAGAAGACAAAATGCCGTTCTTAACCGCATTGACCGACGTAGCACCGTGGCCAATAAAGACAACGCCCTTGAGACCCAAAAGAATAGCGCCACCAATGTTATCGCTATTAAAGCGATTCTTAATCTCGCGCATCTTTGGCTTCATGATGAGGGCAGCAAGCTTGGTGAGCAAAGAAGACGAGAAGGCCTTCTTGAGCTCTCCCATCAAAAACTTTGCAGACTGCTCAAAAGACTTGAGCGCAATATTGCCATCAAAGCCATTGGCAATCATAACGTCGACGGAGCCGTTTACAACATCGCCACCCTCACGGTTGCCCACAAAGCCTGGGACATACTCCTTCATGAGTGGATAGCAAGCCTTTACAAACTCATTACCCTTACCGTCTTCGGTACCGTTGGACAACAGACCAACACGAGGCTCAGATACACCTAATACAAGCTTGGCGTATGAGTGAGCCATCTGACCAAAGTGAACCATATCCATAGGCTCAACGTCAGGATTAGCACCCATATCGCTCAAAACCGTCTCGCCGCCTGCCATGTTAGGCAAAGCACTCGTAAGTGCAGGGCGAACAGGCTTGACCTTATCGCCATCGACATACTTAAATGGAGTTACATATGCAGTTGCAGCAGCAGCTACTGCACCAGATGCTCCTGCCGAGAAGAACGCGTGAGCATTGCCCTTCTTGACGGCGCGACAACCCAATACAATAGAGGACTTACGACGCGTCAATACAGCCTGAATAGGATCGTCTTCCATGGTAATGACTTCGGGCGCAATTAAAGCCTCTACACGCTCGTGATCTTGAGCAAACGGAACTACAAGCTCCTCAGGACCACTTGCCAAAACCTTAATGGATGAATCAGCTTCAAGAGCAGCTACAATGCCGTCAAGCACAACCTGTGGCTCACGGTCGCCACCCATAACATCAACGCAAACAATAACAGGGTCCATATAAACTCCCCCATCGATACGAATTAAAGTAATGCCCCTTATTGTATCCCTAATTGGATAGCAAAGGTATAAAAAAAGACCAGCTGAAAAGCCGGTCTTTTAAAGCCAATCTAATGAAAGCACAATCAATCTTTCGAACAATATTCACAGCGATGTAATTGTACTTACCAAGACGCACCGAATTTACTCGGTTACGATAACCTCGCGGTCCTTGTAGAAACCGCAGTTGCCGCATACGTGGTGAGGAAGCTTTACAGCGCCGCACTGTGGGCATACGGAACGGGATGGAGCGTCAATACGACGATTAGCGGAACGACGGGTGTGAACTGCACCGCGGCCTTTTTTCTGTTTAGGTACTGCCATGATGACCTTCCTTAATGACTATTAAACGAGCGTGTTGCTCACATGCTAAAGAATGCGCGAACACGCGCGCAAGTTGTGATATTAGCACAGAATTACCTGTTTGTGCAGATAATTGCACAAAAAACCAGAGTTAGAGTTGTTTGCTTCAAACTTTGAGCATAAATATACCTAAAACGTGCTTAAAAATCACTACTCATCAAGCTTGAGATTCTTAAGTACCGCAAAAGGATTGTTCTCAAACGGATCCTCTTCCTCTGAAGCATCGCAGTCACAAGTCTCCTTATTGAGGTTGCAACCGCAGTGAGGGCACAAGCCCTGACAATCTGGATCACACAGCAGAACAAAAGGCGTGTCCATTACTATGGCATCATTAATGGCGCCGGCCAAATCTACCGTATTATCCTCTCCTACCAGCTCAAAAGCATCAGAGTCGTCGTCATAGTAATCTTCATCATCTACATCGACAGTCTCAGGAGCTTCGAACAAGTAGTACTCATCAAGCTCAGAAGAAATTTCAAACTGAGCAGCCTCTAGACAACGGTCACATTCACCTTCAGACGTTGCACGAACAATGCCTGTAGCCAAAATGCCGTCGCCAGCATGAGTTAAAACTAAATCATAGTCGACGCCAGAAAGCAGACGATACTGCTTCTCGCCAACCGAATAGCCTTCCAGGTCTACATGACCTGCAATAGGCATAGAATCGCCGGGCTCACAGAGCTTCTCGGCAGTTTCTATAATGATGTGATCGAGAGTTTCCACAATCTACCATCCAAGAAAATAAACAGTTTACCAAGAGAGGTTATTTGAGTCATTCTGTGGAGAAGAATCGTTGAGCATCTGACGGCAACGAGTAACAGTTGAGGTGAGACCCTTCAAGTTCTCTTCCAAGTGACTAAATACCTGATTTGCGTAGTCCTCTGCTGCATAACGTGTATCACGCTCATACTGTTGAGCCTGAGCGCGAATTTCGTCTGCCTGAGCCTGTGCAATACGAACAATCTCAGTCTCTGAGGCGATAGTTACAGCCTGGGACTGTGCGTCTGCAACAATGGAATCTGCAGTTTGTGCAGCGGACGAAAGCAACTCGTCATGCTCTTTTACAATACGACGAGCATCTTCCCACTCACGAGGGAAGTTCATCTTAATCTCGTCCAAGATATTGTAGAAAGTATCAGGGTCAATAGCTTTCTTATCGGGAGAACCAAAAGGTGCCTTTGCCTCTGCAATGAGACCTTCAAGCTCGTCTACGAGGCTCGCGACAAGTTCGCCTGGATACATCTGGTTTTGCATGCGAGCTCCTTTCATTAATACACATTAGCATTTAAATGCTACCACATTACCTTTACGCTTACCCCTGGCAGCACGATGAGTGCGCAGGAAATAAACAACATTGCGTAAAAGTTTTACAATTTAAACTTGTTATTGAGTGCTTCAAGTACATTTGGTGTCACAAACTTGCTAACGTCGCCACCCATTGACGAAATCTGACGTACAACTGATGACGAGATGTACCCATATTTTGGGTTACTCATAACAAAAAGAGACTCAAGATCATGACTTAAGCGATGATTAAGTGCTGCCTGCTGCAACTCATACTCAAAGTCTGTCATGGCACGCAATCCCTTAACTACTGCTTGCGCACCAATCTGTTGAGCAAAGTCTACCAACAGACCACTAAATGAACGAACTTCTACATTGGGATATTCGACGAGTGCCTCGCGTGCAAGCTCTACGCGCTCTTCCAACGTAAAGATGGTGCCGCTGCCGTTCTTATCGGCAGATTCTGCTACTGCAACTGTAACCTTTGGTGCAATACGTGCAGCGCGGCATACAACATCAATATGACCCAGGGTAATTGGATCGAACGTACCTGGAACCAGTACGTGCTCGATTGCTTTGCTCATTATTCGGCTTCCCCATCTGTAGCCTTATGTGAACCAGAATAAACAAGAATATCAACCATGGTGGAACCATAGCGCTTCTCGCGAAGGTTTTCAAAGCCCTCTACAACAAGCTGCTCGGTCTTGCCAGAACGCTCAAACAAGATGACAGCATTGTCCTGCAAAAGCTCGTGCTCAACCAGGTCAGAAAGCAAGGTGACAATAGGCTCGCAGCCAAAAGCGTAAGGTGGATCGAGAATTACGCATGAATATGGTGCACCAATCATGCGACCGCGATGAGCGGCCTGAAGGACATCGCCTGAGATGGTAGCAGCTTTGCGACTGTCGACCTTAAGCTCAGCGATGTTCTTTCGTACAAGCGCGATAGCACTACGATCTGCATCGTAAAACGTTGCATGAGCAGCACCACGAGAAATCATCTCGAGACCAAAGGCACCAGAACCAGAAAACGCATCAAGAACGCTGGAACCCTCAATGCCTGAAACAAGCGCAGACTCTAGAGCAGACGCGCACGCTTCACGCACACGATCGGTAGTAGGACGCGTGACATCGCGACCGCGAGGCTCAAACAGTCTACGTCCGCGGTATTGACCGCCTACAATTCTCATCCGCCACTAACCTCCGTGAATAACTTTCCATATCTGCGAGCAACTTCAAGACGAAGCGGCATAAGTACCGGTGCCGATAAGTCATATGAGTACCGCAGCAACTCAATTGCATCCTGCCTTGCAGCTGCAATGAGGTCTACATCTTCTTCTAAGTCAACATATTTTAGCGCAACTCCGCCCGATTGGCGCAGACCAAGAATTTCTCCCTCGTGGCGCAGGCGCAAATCTACCTGAGCGAGCTCAAAGCCATCAGAAGACTTCTCGAGTGCTTCCAGACGATCGTGAGCTGCAGACTTCTTACCATTGCTTTTAGCGTAGGTCATCAAGAAGCACTTACCAGGGATAGAACCACGACCAACACGACCGCGCAACTGATGAAGCGTAGCTAAACCAAAGCGTTGAGCATCTTTTACTACCATAACAGTTGCATTGGGTACATCGACGCCAACCTCAACTACGGTAGTAGACACCAGCATGTCGATGTTACGCGCGCGAAAATCATCTAATACCTGGTCTTTTTGAGCCGCACTCATGCGACCATGAAGGGCTTCAATACGCAGATCTGGGAACTGATAGCGCAAACGCTCCAACTCTTCTGTAACGCTATGAAGCTGGATGGCGTTTTGCTCATTACCATTATCGTCACGCTCAACACCAGGAACGTCGTCGAGCTCATCGGCAGAGTCGGTAGGTGTGACGAGCGGACAGATAATATATACCTGCTGACCCAGCGCACAAGCCTCACGAATTGCCGTATAGGCAATATCTTCGTTCGAACGCGTAAGTACCTGTGTGGTAACACCCGCGCCCTCAACCGGACGATGGCGAATAATTGACGTATCAAGATCACCATAGATACTCAATGCCAACGAACGTGGGATTGGCGTTGCTGTCATAACGAGAAGATCTGCACTTGGTCCCTTATCGCGCAGACGTTTGCGCTGTTCTACACCAAAACGGTGCTGCTCGTCTACAACTACAAGCGACAAGTTCTTAAAGACGACATCTTGTGTAAGCAGGGCGTGCGTTCCAAATAAAACCGTAAGGGTGCCTGCTTGGAGTTGCTCTACCATGTGCTCGCGCTCTGAGCGAGAAGTAGCTCCGGTAAGGAGTGCCCATGAAATACCTAAGGTATCAAGAATTGGACCAATTTTGAGTGCATATTGCTGGGCAAGTACCGAGGTCGGGGCCATAACCGCCGCCTGCGTACCAGTATCTGCAACACAAGCTAGACCAAAGGTAGCCACCGCAGTTTTACCGGTTCCAACGTCACCGAGCAACATGCGACTCATAACGTGGTCCGCATCACACATATCTTCAATAATCTCGCCGACAGCTATTTGCTGTTCTTGAGAAAGCGTGAACGGTAATGCATCATACAGGGCGCTTACATGATCACCGCATACATGTGCGATAGGCTCAATATCTAAAATGCGCTCAAGCTTGCGCAGACGCAGGGCTAAATTAAGCGTAAGTACCTCGTCATATGCCAAACGCTGACGCGCAGACTTCACTTCAAAAAGCTCATGCGGAAAATGGATTGTACGCAAAGACCGAGCCCTACTCATAAGGCGACGGCGTGCACGAAGCTTAGCAGGAAGAAAATCAGCAACATCACTGTAGTCTGCAACCGCACACGATGCTATGCGGCGCATCCAAGCAACAGACAAACCTTCGGTAACAGAATGAACCGGAACGATTGAACCTTCCTGCTGGTTTTGCTCAAGGCGCTCAAACAGCGGTGCAACCATGCGCTTGAACCCGTAATTGAATTCAACGGTGCCCATTACAGCAATAAAGTCACCTGGAGCAAACTGGTCTGCAAGCCAAGGCTGTCGAAAGAACGAAACAACCATGACACCAGTTGAATCAACAAGTGACATCTCAACGATATTTAGTTTTGGGCGAGGTGTTTTAACAACAATCTTATCTACGGTTGCAACAACGGTACAAGGCGTGCCAATTTGAGCAGAAGCAATTGTTTTTGCATGAGAAAAATCTAAGTAGCGCTTTGGTATATGAAGCAACAAATCATATACGCTGTCTATCTTTTTTCTCGAAAGTGCTTCTCGGCGCATGCCTGATACAAATCTGCAGCGAGAAACATCTTCGCCTAGAGCACAGGTGCGCTCTAGGCGAAGAGAGACTATTGGTATGTTAGGAGTTGAAGCCACGCTTACTCAATTGCAAAGATAACTGGGTACAATGGCTGCTCACCGCGCTGAGCGTCGATGTCAAGATCTGGGAAGAGCTCCTCAATCTGGTCGCAAAGACCCTCAAAGGTGTCGTCATCCATATCAGAACCTGCGAGGATTACGAGGGAATCGCCCTCCTCCTCTTCCTGCATCTTAGTAATGCAGTCGAGGCAAACCTTGCAAACATCATTGCCAACAACGTCGATGGAGCCACAGATGATACCCATGACGTCACCAGCGTGAATTGGAGAGCCGTCGGATGCAGAAGAGTCACGAACAGCGCAGGTAACCTCGCCATCGCGAACGTCGCCCAAGACATCAGTCATGGTCTCTACTACGTCCTCAAAATCCATCTCTGGCATAACAGTAAAGAGTGCAGAGAAGGCCTGTGGAATAGACTTAGTAGGAATTACAGCGCACTTCTTAGTAGAGCATGCAGAAGCTGCTGCGTCTGCTGCCATACGAATGTTGCCGTTGTTAGGCAAGATAATAACTGCCTCTGCATTTACCTTATCTACAGCCTCAAGAAGGTCTGCAGTAGAAGGATTCATGGTCTGACCGCCAGAAACAATAACGTCAACACCCAAGGACTTCAAGATCTCTGCCTGACCCTCGCCTGCTGCTACTGCAACAAAGCCAAGTGGCTTAGCTGGCTCAGTTGGAGCCTGCTGCTCGTCCTCGTGAATCTTCTGAGTACGCTCAGCTGCCTCAAGAACCATGTTGTGGATGAAGACCTCAAAGATCTCACCCATCTCAAGCATGTGGCCCAAGACCTTATCTGGAGTATTAGAGTGAACGTGAATCTTGTAGTCTGGATAAGAACCAACAAGAAGCTCGCAGTCGCCCATAGAAGCCAAGAATGCAAGCGTTGCATCCTCGTCAATCTCGTTGTGAGCGTGGAACAAGAACTCGGTGCAGTAGGTGAACTCAGAGCCCTCCCAGTCGTCGTTAGCCTCAATAGCTACGCGACCCATAGCCTCGCTACGAGCATCAGATGCATCAAACGTTGCAGAGAAGCCCTCAACCTCGGTAGTGCGGCCCAAAGCTGCAGCTACAAAGTTCTCAAGGAAGATAGCGAAACCAAATGCACCAGAGTCAACTACGCCATTCTCCTTAAGAACAGGAAGCAAATCTGGGGTACGAGCTACAGACTGGTATGCCTCAACAACCAAGGCATCCAAGGTCTCCTCAATAGAGAGATGCTCGCGCTCACATGCGTCTGCAGCGGTAGAAAGGTCACGAAGAACAGTCAAAATGGTGCCCTCAATAGGCTTACGAACAGCCTGGAAAGCAACCTTTACTGAACGACGGAAAGCTACTGCAACATCAGCAGAGGTAGGGACACCCTCAACGTCTACAAGACCTTCTGCGATACCACGCAAGATCTGGGAAGTAATAACACCAGAGTTACCACGTGCGCCCATCAAAGAGCCGTGGGTAATAGCACCAGCGATGTCCTGCATAGAAGAATCTGCAGGAAGTGCATCGAGCTCTTTAACAACAGAAGCTAAGGTGAGGCTCATGTTAGTACCCGTGTCACCATCTGGTACAGGGAATACATTGAGCTTGTTAATTTCTTCTGCCTTCTCTTTTACTGCGCCAGCAGCAATTGGAAAACAAGAGCGAATAGTCTTTGCAATCATAATGTTTTTATATCTCCGATTATCAAGTTATCGATCGAGGTTTTTCATGCCCTGAATATGAATAACAACATTAAGCTTTTTAGGATCAATCTCTGCAATATTGGTAAGCATAAAGGAAACAGAGCTTGCGAGGTTACCGCAAACAGACTTCATATTGACGCCTGCCTCAAGAACGATATAAAGATCTACCTTAAGACCTTCCTCGTCGTTGGTTACCAAAACGCCCTTACGAAGGCGCTGACCTGCAGAAACACGAACACTTTCTACGCCCTCTGCCTGCTCTGCCATTCCAACAACGCCATAGCAAGACAAAGCTGCATATCCGGCAATATCCGCAATAACGTCATTAGACACAGAGAGCGTGCCGGCGATAGGATTAGACATACTAGAGTGTCTCCTTCCTTCATGCATATAGATATACTGCATAGTTATCAAAGGTATCCATAAGTATAACGCCCCAAGCATAGATTACCTACAAACAACACCAAGCTCAAAGCGTTTTACACGAAACATACCTACCTTACAGACACGTACTCATTGCAAGGTAGACAATTTTGCATCATGATACCCAAATTAGCTGACTGTCGCACTGAAGCGTTTTACATCTAAATAAAAACACCTCTCGCCGCAGGAGCGACAAGAGGTGTCAAAGATGTTGTAGGAGCCCAACTACTCTTCAAACTGAGAGTTATAAAGCTCGGCATAGAAGCCATTTTGAGCGAGAAGCTCTGTGTGAGTTCCAGACTCAACAATGTCACCATCACGCAATACCAAAATCAAATCTGCATTACGAATAGTAGACAGACGGTGAGCAATGACAAAGCTTGTACGACCTGCCTTGAGGTTATCCATCGCCTGCTGAATACGCTGTTCGGTACGCGTATCAACATTGGAAGTAGCCTCATCCAAAATCAAAATAGGACGATTTGCCAAAATAGCACGGGCAATGGTCAACAACTGCTTTTGACCCTGAGAAACATTAGAAGCCTCTTCATTAAGCTCAAAGTCATAGCCACCAGGAAGCGTATGAATGAAGTGATCGGCATAGGCAGCACGAGCCGAAGCCTCAATCTCCTCATCTGTGGCGTCCTGCTTGCCATAAGCAATGTTGTCCTTAATGGAGCCATTAAACAGCCAGGTATCTTGCAATACCATCGAGAAGTTCGAACGAAGATCGTCACGATTCATCTCGCGAATATCTACGCCATCAATCGTAATAGAGCCCGCATTTACGTCATAAAAACGCATAAGAAGCTTCATCAACGTGGTCTTACCAGCACCGGTAGGACCTACGATTGCAACTGTCTGACCAGGTTCTACATGACAAGTAAAGTCATTAATAATGGTCTTATCGGCAACGTAGCCAAAGTTAACATGCTCAAAGTCGACCTTGCCTGCTGCATGACACATCTGCTCATCATGCTCAATTGAAGCGTCTTCTTCCTTCTCGTCCAAGAATTCAAAGACACGCTCGGTAGCTGCAGCAAGCATCTGAACCATGTTAGATACGTTAGACAGCTGATTGATAGGCTGCGTAAAGTTGCGTACGTACTGCATGAATGCCTGAATGTCACCAGGGGTAATTGTGCCGTTGATTGCCAAACGAGCACCCACAACGACAACGCAAACAAAGGAGAGGTTGGAGATAAATGTCATGAGCGGCATCATAACGCCAGAGTAGAACTGTGCGCGCCAACCGGTGTTAAACAGACGCTTATTAGCCTGCTCAAAGTCCTCAATAGCCTTGTCTTCACGGTTGAAAACCTGAATGACGGTCTGGCCGGTAAAGGACTCTTCGATCAGACCATTGACCGCACCCAACAGCTGCTGCTGGCGTACGAAGTAACGCTGAGAACGGCGTACAACGAGCATGACAATCAAAAACGATGCAGGGATGACAAAGAAGGTAATGCCAGAAAGCACAACCGATACCTGCAGCATCATGACAATAACGCCAATAAGCTGCGTAATTGACGTAATGACCTGAGAGACACACTGATTGAGCGACTGTCCAACCGTATCAACATCGTTGGTAATACGTGACATAACGTCACCGGTACTTGTGGTCTCAAAGTATGAGACAGGCATGCGGTTAATCTTTTCGATAACCTCACGGCGCATACGATAACAAATACGCTGAGTAACGCCTGTCATTACCCAACCCTGTACAAAAGCAAACAGAGAAGAGCTTAAGTACAGGCACATAAGGCAGGTAAGAATGTAGCCAATACGGCCAAAGTCGATACCACCCGTGCCGGTAACCTTAGCAACAATGCCATTGAACAACTCAGTCGTTGCGTTACCTAAAATACGTGGTCCCACAACGTTGAAGCATACCGACAAAATCGCAAAGATAAGTACAACAACTAAGGCAATGCGCTCTGGCGCAATATAGGCCAAAAGCTTTTTGATAGTGCCTTTGAAGTCCTTAGATTTCTGAACAGGTCCATGATTGCGACGACCGTGACCTGCCTGCATTGGTCCTACTGGCATACGCACTCACCACCCTGCTCATCATCCAAACCAAGCTCAGCTGCAGAAAGCTGCGACTTTGCAATCTCCAAATACTCAGGGCACGTCTTGAGCAACTGCTCGTGAGTACCCGCACCCACAATGCGACCGTCATCTAATACAAGAATGTTTTGCGCATTCATGATGGTAGCGATGCGCTGAGCAACAATGATGACCGTAGAGTCAAGCTGAGCCTCGTCAATGGCTGCGCGCAACGTAGCGTCAGTCTTGTAGTCCAATGCCGAGAAGGAATCGTCAAAGACTAAAATGCGTGGCTTAATAGCAAGCGCACGAGCGATTTGCAAGCGCTGATTTTGTCCGCCAGAAACGTTGGATCCACCCTGAGAAATAGCTGCATGATAGCCTTCTGCCTTAGACTCAATAAACTCTTGAGCCTGGGCAATTTGTGCAGCTTGTACCATGTCTTCGTCAGACATATCGATATTGCCAAACTTGATATTTGACTCAACATCTCCCGAGAAGAGCATGCGCTTTTGTGGAACGTAACCAATCAAGGAGCGCAAGTCATGCAACTTCATAGTACGAATGTCTACGCCATCGATAGTAATTGAACCTTCAGTTACATCGAACAAGCGAGGAATAAGCTGAACTAAAGAAGACTTACCTGCACCCGTAGAGCCAATAATGGCCGTGGTAGTGCCAGGTTTAGCTACAAAATTAATACCATCAATAATTGGCTCATCTGCACCAGGATAGGTAAAGCTCACGTCATTGAATGCAAGCTCGCCAGATACCTTAGGGTCCTTGCTGGCACTCATATCAAGTGCACCGTCAATATCTTTAATGGAAGGCTCAGTGGACAAAACTTCGTCAACACGGCAAGCAGCAACCTCTGCACGAGGAAGCATGACGGCAACCATCGTAATTACCATAAAGGCCATGATGACCTGCATAGAGTAATTAATGTATGCCATCAAGTCGCCTACCTGCATAATGCCGGCGTCAATCTTGTGGCCACCATACCAAACAATTGCGATAGTCATCATGTTCATAATGAACATCAAAATTGGCATCATGAGGTTCATCGCGCGGTTCGTAAACATATAGGTGCGCGTAAGCTCACGGTTTGCCTCGTCAAAACGCTGCTCTTCGTAGTCAGTGCGGCCAAATGCTCGAATTGGCAAAATACCAGTAATGATCTCGCGTGCGACCAAATTGTTGCGGTCAACCATGGTCTGCAAGTTCTTAAACTTAGGCATGGTGATACCCATAAGTACGCCGATAACCACACAAATTACGACAAGCGCCGAAGCCATAATCCAGCTCAAGCCATTGTTGTAAGACAGAACGCGAACCATAGCACCCAAGCCCATGCATGGAGCGAGAAGAACCATGCGCAAGCACATAACGGTTGCCGTTTGAATCTGCTGAATATCGTTAGTACCGCGTGTTACAAGCGATGCAGTAGAGAGCTGATTGATTTCTGCTGGAGAGAATTCCAATACGCGCTTATATAAATCTGAGCGCAAGTCGCGAGAAATCTGAGCTGCAGTATACGAAGCATTGAATGCAGCAGCGATTGCAAGAATAGCCGTAAGGAATGCGTACCCAAACATAAGAGCGCCTTCACTCCAAAGATATTCAGACTGAACATCTTCAAGGCTAATGCCAATCTCTTCATAAGCAGACTTTACAAACTCAATTGCGCGAGACTCAATAATGGCAGCACCATCGTCACCGAGCTTCTCGGTAAGTTGAGTACGAGACTCAACAAGTACTGACTGCTCAATCATGCCGGCGTTAAGCAAGGAATGAATTGAGGTCATATCAATAGTGTCGCCCATAGCCTGCGACATCATTTGGGCCTGCTGTTCATCGCCTCCAGTAGCTGCAACAAAGTCATCGATCGCAAAACCCTGCTCAAATTGATATGCCAGCATTTCTGCAGAAGCAAACGAAGTTTCAAGCTGCTCTCGAGCATCGGCGTCACCTATAAACTCACGAACGCCATCGGCACTAGGCTGAGAGAAATTCTCCTCAACCAATGCAAGCTCATCTTCATTGAGAAATACCTCAACATCGTCAAGCATTTGAGTAGAAATTTGCCTTGGTACCGTAGACTCGATACCCGTTTGCGTAATACCAACGTTTACAATCTCACTCATAAGCGATGGCAGCGCCAGTGTGGCGTTAGATTGCGCAAACAACAAAACGAAAGCAATAAAGAAATTAATCTTATGCTTTTGAAACAAGAACTTGAACAATTTCACCCTATGCACCCCTTTCAAACCCTAACCCCTTAACTATTGTTCTAGCATTGTGCCACCAATTTGTAACTCTAAACTCGAGCGATTAGAAGTTTATGTATCAACACAAAGGCTACAAACTATACCCTACCTTACTATTTACCAACCTTCGATCATTTTCTACCGAGAAAAAGGTTAAGAATTTATGAGATTCTGCAGCGTGAGGGTACAAAAGTTTGAAGTTTAAGGTATAGTATTGGTCGCTTGGCGCGGACGCTACCCGCGCAATGTGGACAAGCTATACGCACGTTAAAGCATTTTCAAATAAACACGCATTTTACTGTGTAGATTTTCTGCACATTACTTATTGTGTGTTATTATTTCTAAGCTGTTCAGTATATGCGGTTCTTCAGAGCCGTACTAGGAGGGTTATTCTAATGTCTAAGGTATGTGAGATCTGCGGTAAGCACCCTGTTGCTGGTCGTTCTATCAGCCACTCCCACCGCGTTTCCATTCGTAAGTTCCGTCCAAACATCCAGCGCGTTACCATCATTGAGAATGGTAAGAAGCGTAAGGCTAACGTTTGCTCCCGCTGCCTCAAGTCTGGCAAGGTTCAGCGTTCCCTCTAAGTTTTGGGAAACTTACCTTTAATTTAACTTAAAAATACCTCGTAGATTATTCTACGGGGTATTTTTTTATCTAATTTTTCTTCTTAATACAAAAGGGAGCTCAGTCCACTAGGACCAAGCTCCCTTCTTTAGTATCTTGAGATACCTTACTTCTCTTCGTACAACTCGATGATAGCGTCGTCTTTTACAACAAATGCAAGACGTACATTATCCCCTAGTGCCTCTGGTCCAAAGATCACGCGATCTGCATCTTGAGCATACATATCAAGATCATCAACCTTATAAGCAACATGGGGCTGCTTAGCTAAAACCTCTGGGAAGCGCGTACCCTCTTCGAATTTAAGATACTCAATCTTATAGTCGTACTCGTCTACGCTCTCATTTACCCAAAAGCCACCCCACTCGTTATAAACCATACCAGGTTTCTTATTTACAACAGGGATACCAACGTGCATGTACTCAGCAGTCATGGCTACTCCTTAAAGAATACTGGAGTGTGAGCAGGCGTATTCCAAAGCTCTACAAACTCGTCATCCCACTTAGCAAAGTTAATCTGGAAGCCGCCAGCCTCCTGAACAGTCAAAATCTCGCCAACCATATTAGCTACAACCTCAACGCCTAAGCCCTCGAGATACTCGCAAGCATCCTTAAAGAGAATAAGCATCTCCATCATAGTGGTAGCGCCGCAGCCGTTAATCATAACGAAAGCCTTGTCGCCAGCCTTAAGGTCGAGTGCCTCTACAAGCTTTGGAGCAACTTGTGCGATGGTATCTGCAGAAGATGCCATAGGAACGCGAATACCGCCGCCCTCACCATGCTGGCCTGCACCAATCTCCATCTGATCAGTCTCACCAAGGTCACCAAACGACATGCCATTCTGTGGATGAGTTGCATCAGTGCTCTTTACGGTCAGAGAAGCCATGTTGTCTGCATAGCGCTGAGCAATTTGAGCAACCTCATCCAAGGACTTGCCAGCAGCAGCTGCAGCTGCAGCAATGTGATACAGCGGTACAGCACCAGCAAGACCACGCTGGTTGTCTTCGCCCTCTGGATCAAACTTAATCTCTTCGCCCGTTACTACCTGTCGAACATTCATACCTGCCTTTTTAGCAAGTTTCATAGCCTGCTTACCAGCAAGCTGATCTCCTGCGTAGTTCAAGGTAAGCAACAAAACACCATGGCCCTTATCGGCACGCTGAAGTGCCTCGAATACCAAAGCGCCATTAGGAGCTGCAAAGACATCGCCATCAACCTGGATGTCGAGCATGCCTGCACCAACAAAGCCCTTCTGAGCTGGCTCGTGACCAGAACCGCCGTAGGTTACAACGGTTACGCGATCGGCGTCTGCCAATGCGCGAGACTCAATAATGTGACCATCTACCGTAAGAATGTCACCATACGCACGACCGAGACCATCAATCATCTCATCAGTAATAGTCTCGGATGCATTAATAAATTTCTTCATGGTGCTCCTCCTTTATTAATTAGAACTCCTCAATGAGTTCACATGACCAAACTTGTACGTGGCGCTATGCCTGAGCAAAACCGCGCCAAAAACGAGCCATTGATACCGCGCCGGCATCTGGAGTGCCAATGGTCTTATCGCCATAGCTTTTAGCGCGACCAAACTTTGAAGGGAAATTACAAGAATTCTGTGCACCCTCTTGCGCTGCTGCAGCGCCTGCAGCAATGAGATCTGCTACGTCACCATCGGCCTCAGCTACAGCCTCAGACGCAGGAATGAGTGCATCCATCATGGTCTTATCGCCCACCTGAGCACCGCTCATATCAGAAAGCTCACTCAAGGCATTTGCAATCATGGCCTTAAACTGATCTGCATCAACCTCCATCGCCTCTGGAGCAGCCTCCTGCATGCCATCTAACCAGGTGTTCCACAAAGGAACAGCAGAGCCACCATTAAGTACCATAACCGCCATTGCAATATCGTCGATAAGCTCTTGGATGTTGCCATCTGCATCGTTTACCGCACTAATAATGGTCGTAGCAATCTTTTTCATGGTCAGACCGTGATCGGCGTCACCAAACTTTGAGTCAATCTCGGTAAGCTCTTGCTCAGATGCAATTACTTCTTCAGACGCGTGAATAAAACGCGTTGCAAGTTCATCTCGTGTAAGCATGTAAACCCCTTTTATTTAACACAGCCTAATACATGGTAGTAATGGTCTAAAACGTCGCGCATAGCCTCGCTGCCACCCTCTAAGACATCGAGCCAATGATCTGGATTGTCTGCTTTTACGCGATTGAGTGCAGCAGAAATGAAGTCGGTGTACAAATTAATCTTTGCGATACCGCCGCGAGCACAAGCAGCCAGGTTCTCATCGCCCGTACCAGAGCCACCGTGCAAAACCAAAGGAATCTGCAGTGCCTCATTAAGCTCTGCCAGGCGCTCAAAGTTAATATGAGGCTCACACTTATATACGCCATGAGAAGTACCAATAGAGACTGCCAGCGAATCTACGCCGGTCTCCTCTACCAAACGCTTCGCAGAAGCAACCTCGGTATATACATTAGTAGACATACCATGAGGGCAATCGTCGTCTTCGGTACCCACGTGGCCAATTTCTGCCTCTACCGTGACACCCGAGGCGTGAGCCAGCTGGCAAACCTCTTTGGTAAGTGAAATATTCTCTTCTAGACTCTTGCTTGATGCGTCAATCATGACGGAGGTAAAGCCCAGGCGAATCGCCTGCTCAATTACGTCCATATGAACGCCGTGATCTAAGTGAAGGGCTATGGGAGCATCTGCACGTTGGGCATAAAACTTACCCAGATCAGCTGCTTCTTCCAAACTCAAATGATCCATATGTACTTCTGCAAAGCTCAAAATTAAAGGAGCGTGCAATTGTGAAGCCACGCTTGTGTAGGCCCTACAAGAATTTGAATCAACAAAATCTGGAGATGGGATTGCATACTTATGTTTGTATGCTTTGACTAACATGTCGCCGGAATTAATTAGCATAGCTACACCTTTCCAATACGCATGACAGTATGTTGTATACATACTACGTTAAACTTGAAAGCTGCTGCTTTACTTATCTACAGTCGAGCTGTAATTGTCGATAGACGACCTAGAGGCACATACCCGCTTGACTTACCACACAAATCTGCTCTTGCTTGCGAATAAATGGTTCTTTTTACCAAAACCGCGAGTTCTTCTCGGTCTCTTCACATTTCCTCCACATATTGCCAACGGTATAAAAAGGGTTACAAACGGTAGGTAAAACGTTGTATCTGTTACCATTCACCCCCAAATACCTGCACGTTTAGCGATGTATTCGAAAATCTATTGCAAAACTTGAGCACCAAAATGTATAGACGCACAACGCTCGCCGCTTGGTAAAGCCTTTAGCAATAGACAAGTTCGTAGACATCAAACAAAACAGTGTCGCAACACGCTAAAATAGAGACGTCCGGAATAATCCATCAAGCCCGTAAAGGAGATAGAGGATGGAAAACTGCATCGATTGTGGTTGTACTGAACCAATCGTCGATTCTATTGAATCTCTGGAAGCAAAGCTTGCACAAATGCGTGCAGCTCAGAAGGAGTTCGCTACCTTTTCTCAGGAGCAGGTAGACAAGATCTTCTACGAAGCAGCAATGGCTGCTAATAAGGCTCGTATCCCATTGGCAAAGCTTGCAATTGAGGAGACCGGCCGCGGCATTCTTGAGGACAAGGTCATCAAGAACCACTACGCAGCTGAATACATCTACAACGCTTACAAGAACACCCAGACCTGTGGTGTTATCGAGCGTGACGAGTCTGCAGGTATCACCCGTGTAGCAGAGCCTATTGGCCTTGTTGGCGCGGTTATTCCTACCACCAACCCTACTTCCACTGCAATCTTTAAGTGCCTTCTTTGCTTGAAGACCCGCAATGGCATCATCATCAGCCCTCACCCAGCAGCAGCACAGTGCACCATCGCTGCAGCTAAGGTAGTTCTCGACGCAGCTGTTGCAGCTGGCGCTCCAGAGGGCATTATTGGTTGGGTAGACAAGCCATCTATTGAGCTCACTGGCAAGGTTATGGCAGAGGTCGACACCATTTTGGCAACCGGTGGTCCTGGCATGGTTAAGGCAGCTTACTCTTCTGGTAAGCCAGCTTTGGGCGTTGGCGCAGGTAACACCCCTGTTGTTATTGACGACACTGCAGACATCAAGCTTGCTGTTAACTCAATCATTCACTCTAAGACCTTCGACAACGGTATGATCTGCGCATCCGAGCAGTCTGTAACCGCTCTCGATTCTGTCTACGACGAGGTCAAGGCAGAGTTTGAGTATCGTAACTGCTACTTTGTAAAGCCAGGCGAGGAGACCGAGGCTTTGCGTGCAGCTATGTTTAAGGCTGGCGCTCTCGACCACCGTATCCCAGGTATGGCTGCCGAGAAGATCGCTGAGCTCGCAGGTATCAAGGTTCCTTCTAAGACCAAGATTTTGCTCGTTGAGGTAACCTCTAACGACCCTAACGAAGAAGAGTTCTCTCACGAGAAGCTCTCCCCTGTTTTGGCAATGTATCGTGCTTCCAACTTCGAAGAGGCACTCGACAACGCTGAGACCCTCGTTCTCGCAGGCGGCCCAGGCCACACCGCATCTTTGTATGTACACCCTGCACAGCAGGACAAGATCGATCAGTTCCAGAGCCGTATGAAGGCATGCCGTATTGTTATCAATACTCCATCCTCCCAGGGTGGTATTGGCGACCTTTACAACTTTGGTATGAAGCCTAGCTTAACTTTGGGTTGCGGCTCTTGGGGTGGCAACTCTGTTTCTGAGAATGTTGGGGTAAAGCACTTGCTTAACGTTAAGACTGTTGCAGAGCGCCGTGAGAACATGCTTTGGTTCCGCGCTCCAGAAAAGGTTTACTTCAAGAAGGGTGCAACCCCATTCGCTCTTGATGAGCTTCGCGTAATGGGCAAGAAGCGCGCATTCTTGGTAACCGATAACTTCTTGTACACCAACGGCAACCTCGCAGCTATCGAGCGCAAGCTTGACGAGTGCGGTATTGCTCACGACGTCTTCTATGACGTAGCTCCAGACCCAACCTTGCAGTGCGCACGCGAGGGTGTAAAGCGCTTGGCTGCTTTCAACCCAGACGTAATCATCGCTGTAGGTGGCGGTTCTGCTATGGACGCTGCAAAGATCATGTGGATGATGTACGAGCACCCAGAGTGCAACTTCGAAGATATGGCAATGGACTTCATGGATATCCGTAAGCGTATCTTCACCTTCCCTACCATGGGTGAGAAGGCATACTTTGTTGCAATTCCTACTTCCTCTGGTACCGGCTCTGAGGTAACCCCATTTGCAATTATCACCGACGCTGACACCGGCGTTAAGTGGCCTATTGCAGACTACGCATTGCTTCCTAACATGGCAATTGTCGACGCTGACAACGCTATGACTCAGCCACGCGGCCTTACCTGCGCTTCTGGTATCGACGTTATGACTCACGCAATTGAGTCTTACGTATCTGTTATGGCTTCTGACTACACCCAGGGCCTCTCCATGCGTGCAGCAAAGCTCGTATTCGACAATCTTCCTACCGCTTACGAGAAGGGCGCACAGGATCCTCACGCTCGTGAAGAGATGCACAACGCTTCCTGCCTCGCTGGTATGGCATTTGCAAACGCATTCCTCGGCCTTAACCACTCTATGGCTCACAAGCTTGGCGCTTTCCACCACATTCCTCACGGTTTGGCAAACGCTGTAATCTTGACTCGCGTCATGCGCTACAACGCTGCCGAGAAGCCAGTTAAGATGGGTACCTTCTCTCAGTACGATCACCCAAAGACCTTGGCTGCATATGCAACCTTGGGCCGTTACTGCGGTTGCTGTGGCAACAGCGACGAAGAGGTATTCGAGAACTTCCTCACCAAGCTTGAGGAGCTCATGGATACCATTGGTATTAAGAAGACCATCGCTGAGTACGGTGTTGATGAGCAGTACTTCCTCGATACCCTCGACGACATGGTTGAGCAGGCATTTAACGACCAGTGCACCGGCGCTAACCCACGCTATCCTCTCATGAGCGAGATCCGTGAGCTTTATCTTGATGCATACTATGGCCGCGAGGCAAAGAGCTACGAGGAGTAAGGGAGCACCTCATGAATATTCCAGCAGATGCAAAAGTAATTGTTGAGCGTGGTAATAAGACCGTTTATGACTGTGGCGACACGATTGTTAAGTTGTTCAACGACAACAAGCCAGCAGCAGACGTATTTAACGAGGCTCTTAACCTCTCCCGTATTAACGAGACTGGTATTGCTAGCCCTTCCATCAAGGAAGTAAGCAAGGTTGACGGTGCTTGGGCACTCTCTACCGAGAAGATCGAGGGCAAGAACCTCGCAGAGCTCATGGAAGAGAATCCAGAGAAGCGCGACGAGTATCTTCAGCTCTTTGTTGATCTTCAGATTGAGATTAACAAGCACAGCAATCCTATGCTTCAGCGTCAGGCCGATAAGTACGCTCGTATGATTAATGGTCTTACTTGTGTAGATGCAACCTGCCGCTACAACTTGCTTGAGCGCCTGGATGGTATGCAGCGCAAGACCTCCGTATGCCACGGTGACCTCAATCCTTCTAACATCATTGTTTCTGAGGATGGCACCTTATCTGTATGCGACTGGGCACACGCTACCCAGGGCTGCCCAGAGGCAGACGTTGCTATGAGCTACTTGCTCTTCGCATTGACCGACCGCGAGCTTGCTAACGACTACATGAAGCTCTACTGCAAGACCGCAGATATGCCAATGCAGATTGTTCGCCCATGGCTTTCCATCGTTGCAGGTGCTGAACTTGCACGTAAGCGTGGCATGAACACCGAGTTCCTCATGAGCTGGATCGACGTTGTTGACTACCAGTAATTAGGTAACAAGAAACTACAAGACTCGTAGTAGAGAGATCTACTACGAGTCTTTTTTGTTATCGAGACCATGCAATAAAAAAAGTCCGCAGCAGAAAAACTCTGCTGCGGACTCATACTTCATAGTACGTGTAAAGAATTACTTCTCTTTAGGGTTCTCATACGTGAAGGCAATAATGCTGCCACCGTTGCAGGTAACCATAGTCTGGTCCTTCTCGATAATATTAGAAATACCAAGATCAGACAGAGTGTGACATACCTTGTGGTCAAGATCCCATTTCATACCCTCAAGCGTTACAACACTGTTGTGCTCAAGCGGAATAAACGAGAATCCCATGCCTTCCATATCAAGAAGGCCCCACTCTTCATCCTCAAGCATGATGTTTGCAAGGCAATCCTCTTCTTGGATCATGACAGGCATGCCACAGTTAGCCAAGCAGCCAATTACAGCCAACTCATGGTCCGTACGACCACCAAGCATATTGCATGCCGTAATACGAGCATCAGGAACGCGCTTCTTGATAGCCTGCAGCGCAAGCTCAAGATCTGTCGCGTCCTTATCTTCCTCGTATACTTCTGCGTCGATATATTCTTGAGCCGCAAGAATGCCAATGGTTGTAATTCCCTTTTGAGAAAGAGAGTCTGCATCGCCACAGAACAGGTTAGGTGCATGTCCAATATCAAACAGCTGGTCTGCGCCAGAATCGACAGCGCAAACGTATTCTGCATTTTCAATCAACTCATGCAAAAGATCTTCGCTAACGTGAGCAGGAGATCCACCTACCAATAAAACTTCTGTCATTACAAACTCCTTGCTTAAACTCACAAGCAACTAAGCTTCAAACTGCTCAAGATCTGCCAGCGCAAGCTCTTCAAAAGACTCAATAAAGATATCTGATTCTTCTTCCAAAACACTACGCTCTGCACGACCTGCAGGATCATAAATACCTACGGTATGATACCCACCGCGCTTTGCACCAAGCAAACCAAATGGCATATCCTCAAATACCCACACCTCATCCGGCGTACAATCAAGGCCCAGACGCTCCAGTGCAAGATTAAAGACATCTGGATCGGCCTTCGTACCTGCTACTTCTTCTGTAGAAGAGAGGTTTTGGAAGTACTCACGAATGCCGTGATGACGAAGAGCAATGTCCAACATAAAAGGACTCGTAGAGGAAGCAATTGCCATAGGAATACCTGCGTCATGCGCCTGTGCCAAGAACTCGCGAACACCAGGACGAATTGGCACGATAGTCTCATATGCCTCAACTACAATTTCTTGGAGCTTAGCCAGTACCTCTGCGCCAGACTCACCTACACCCCAACGCTGATGAAATACTTCACACTCATCTGGAAGAGAAAGGTGCTCGGTCTCTGCAAAGTCTTCGCGCGTCGTCTCAACGCCAAACGCAGCGAGCGTCTTTGGCTCTGCAGAAAGCCACATGTCCATGGAATCCAAGAGCGTTCCATCACAGTCAAAAATTAAAGCCTTAGGTACCATTGCAACTCCAAATAAACATCCTTGGGGTTAATACATACTTGTACTCAACTTACCATACAAATGCATGCTTTCCCATATGTAATCACGTGTTTTTATCGGCAGGCAAAATATATGTTGAGTCTATTTCAAATGGTTGGCTACCTTACTATTTGGGTAAAACTTTCTTGGTAAATAAGCATGAAAGTTGAGGTTTGTTATGCGCGTTCGCTATACGGGTCCCACTACACCTTATCTAGACTTCAATGAGGTCTATGATGCAATTTCTGAAGACCGCCACACGTATGCAATTGTTGTTCCAAAGTCCGATCAAGTTGAAGTATTTCTTAAGCGCAACTTTAAACAAGAGCCGGGAGTGACTGAGCAAGCGGTGTATGATAAGTACAGCAATCAACTTTCTGATCAAGCATCGCGTGCTTGCTGCAGACTAAAGCGCTGCTAATAAATATGCAATACCCTACAAAAACATTGCGGTAACTGCTAATATGATTAAGGCAATAATCATACGCATAAGGCGTATCTACTATGTACGGAGTATTTTTTATGGCACATTATGACTACCGCTGCCCAGAATGCGGCAACGAGTTTGAGGTTGAGTATAAGATGGGCGAACACCCAGAGATTTTCTGCCCTAAGTGCAACACCTTGTCTAACAAGGTCTTCTCGGCATCTGGCATCAAGTTTGATGGCAACGGCTTCTACAATACCGATCAGCGCGGTTCTGGTTCTACCACCACCCACTCTGCATCTTTGGGTCGCTAATTTAACCTCTACAGCTTGAATACTCACATGAACTTATCTGACATTTCATACGACTTTTATCCAAGCTCATATACATCGGCACCATCGGCTCCACTCATTGTGGTGCTCGACGGTGTCGATGTTTCTTTTTGTAGCAGCTGGATTGATTCAACCACTCACGCCTGCCCCATCCTTGTGCTTCATGTGCCAAATTGGGACGACAATTTTACCCCTTGGCCCGGAGTAAATCCCTTCAACCGTACATCAACATTTACGGGCAAGGCAGATGTGTTTCTTACCTGGCTTACCAACACCTTCTTGCCCCAGCTTCTTGCCGAGAAGGACCTCAAGCCCGCCACCCTTGCAATTTGTGGCTACTCACTCGGAGGTCTCTTTAGTTGCTATGCGCTGACACACTGCAACACGTTTAGCTTTGCTGCAAGCGCCTCGGGATCGTTTTGGTACGATGACTGGGTGGAGTATCTTCGCAAGCTCGATTGTATCCCCTCGCCTGCGGCCACAGATTGCGTAAATAAGACCTTTTACGCCTCTTTAGGTGAGCAGGAAGCCTATAAGAAGAATGGCGATCTACAGCTTGTAGGAGCTTGTACTGATGACACGCTCGACGAACTTGAACGCCTAGGAATAGTAGTACCTGTCTTTGAATTTACGCAAGGCACGCATATACAAAATGAAGATGTAAAACTTAAAGCCGCGTGCATGTGGCTTGACTATGAGCTGTCACACAACGACGCCCAAACTATCTATATTGATGCAGATGCTTGTCCTGTTATTAAAGAAACGCTTGCCTTAGCCAAGCACCACGGCATGCATGTAGTCATTGCAGGCAACACTACTCAAAACCTTGAGTCTCACCTCAATGCCCATGACCCCCGTTGTCTATTTGATGCAACTCATGGCTATTGGGTTGAAACTATCACAACAAGCATTGGCTCTGATTCTGCAGATTTCGCCATCGTCGAATCAATCAATCCACAAGATATCTGTGTGACACAAGACATTGGTCTTGCTGCCGTAGTACTAGGAAAAGACGCTCATGCCATAAGCGTTAGAGGAAAGATATTTGATAAAGACACGATCAATATCGATCTAGAAATTCGTCATGAAGAGAAGAAGCTACGCCGACAGCACGTCTATGCCTCGCATATAGCAAAGTTCACACAAACAGATAGAGCAAAGTTCTCCCGAAAGCTCAACGAACTTATCGGCAAGGTTAAGTAGATTGAAGTAACTATTACGAGCTACAACGAATTCTTTGATGAATTTGAAACAATCATTCCCCTTGAATACCGATACAACACGTCTGAATAACAAAAAAGCTGCCCACGTAACTGTGGACAGCTTTAAATTACTTTATACGATGAAGACGAGCACAGAAGTGTCCATCACCCTGATTGAGCGCAGGATGAGTAGCAAACATGCCCTCATGACCACTGCGGTCTCGAACCCAAGTGCGCGCAGATGCATAGCCAGTTTGTGCAAACGCAAACGCATCCTGAACAGGAACAAGTTCAAACTGCTTGCCCAAATCTGTCTCGAGAAATGCCTCTACTACTTGTTCATTCTCACAAGAAAGAACAGAGCAGGTAGCATAAATAAGCTCACCATCACACGCTACATGAGCTGCAGCAGCTTCTAAAAGCTTTAACTGCAAAGGTACAATCTCATGTGTAAGCTCATCACTTGTGAGACGCCAAGGAATCTCTGGATGACGGCGCATGGTACCGGTACCTGAGCAAGGAACATCCAAAAAGACCGTGTCAAACAAGGTAGATGCATCACACACATTAGAGCAGTTAAGAATTACATCGAGATTACGTGCGTCGCCAGAGACCGTTTGCACACACGGCATACCTGCCTGCTCAAGACGCTCTACGTTAAGCTGACACTTGCTCTCAAATAAATCAACAGCCACATGAGTATGATCAATACCCATACGGTGTGCGTGGCTCAACATATGGAACGTCTTAGTGCCGCGACCAGCACCAATTTCCAAACAGCTACCCGGACGCGTAGCCGCAGCTGCAATAGCTTGTGATGCAATGTCTGATACAACGCAATCATACTGAGCTAAGCACTCAGACTGCTGCAAATTGGCCGTATTTGCCAACTTATAGCAACCAGGTATTGGTTGCATAACAGCTCCCATTTGAGCTGCATCACCAAGCTGGTCATCATGATAAGAATTGGTCTGAATATAAATTGGAGCAGGCTCTAACTGAGACTCACACAGGTCGAAGAAATCCTGTGCACCAAGGTCACAAAAGAGGAAGGAGCCCAACCAAGATGGAAGACCTGCAGCATGCTTTGCTGCAACCATCTTGTCACCGTCACCTGCTAAGAATTGCTCACGACGATCAACCACGCGGCGCAAAACAGCATTGGCCATACCAGCTGCAGGTTTTGCTACCATACGAACAAGCTCGACACCCTGGTTTACCGCAGCTGCATCAGGCGTTGACATATATAAGATCTCAAAGGCTGCAATACGCAACGCAGTGCGAACCTTAGGTGAGACCTTAGAAGGTTTATCAAGATAGCGATCAAGCTGATCATCAAGTGTGCCACGCGTAGCAACAACACCTAAAGCAAGACGCTGTGCAAAAGCCTTATCACGAACAGGTAGAGAACTTACCTGAGGAGAAGACTTCAATACATCACGAATAAATGCATCACGCTCGTACGTTGCCACCAAAACATGAAAGGCAGCACGACGAGCAGCCGTAGGCCTGCTCATTACAGAACACCCCAGTTAGCAGAAGTGGCATGAAGACCAGCAGCCCAAGAAAGAGCGTCCATCTCACGCTTACCATCTGGCTTAACTGAACAAAGCTCAAGTACACCTTGTGCACAGCCCAGATAGATGCGCTTGCGGAACTTAACAAGGTCTGCCTCGCCAAAGCCACCCTCAAGCTCACTCAAGCCGGTAAGAACATCCGCATCTTCTACCTCATCAAGCTCGCGTACGCTCATAACGCGCGCAGGCTTGGCTGCAAGCATGCAACGTGCAGGAGCAGCATCGCTGGATGCAAGTACACGCAAGGCATTTACGTGAGCAGACAATGCAGGATCTAAGGCAAGCTCTGCCTTAGAAATCTTTGCAGCATGCGTTACCAAAGACTCATCTTGTACCGTCCACACAGCAGTGTTGTTTTCAAGCTCTTCCATAGCACGAAGCAAGAGAGTTGCACCCATTTCTGCAAGCTCATCGGTGAGCTTCTCGGCAGATTTACCTGCAACAGAGGTTGAGTCCTGCATGCAATAATCACCAGTATCGACACCATGGCCAATCTTCATGATCGAGACACCAGCAAGCTTATCGTCAGCCAAAATTGCACGCTGAATTGGAGCTGCACCGCGCCAACGAGGCAACAGCGAAGCGTGAACGTTAATGCAGTCAATCTTTGGCATTGCCAAAATGCGATCAGGCAAAATGCAGCCATATGCAGCTACACAGAAGAAATCTGCCTGAAGCTCCTCGAGCTGTGCTGCCAGCTCATCGTCAATGCGATTAGCCTCTACAACAGGAATATTAAGTTGCTCTGCAGCCACTTTAACAGGGCTTGGCTCGAGTTTCTTGCCACGCGAACGCACAGCGTCAGGGCGCGTAAGACACAACACAACGTCGTGATGTGCAGCAACAGCCTGCAAGGATGGGACAGCAAAATTAGGTGTACCCATAAAGACTACGCGACTCATATAACTCCTAAAGTCTAGTTACCTGTCTGACCTGGGAGTGCACCGTTTTCGAGTGCCTCCTGATACTTGCGCATCATAGAAATACGCTGCATTGGATTCATGCGTTCAAACATGGTCTTGCCATGCAAGTGGTCAATCTCGTGCTGTAAGCAAACACAGAACAGATCGCCCTCTGCCTCATAGCGAACAAGATCGCCGTCGAGGTTATAAGCCTCTACGACAACGCGATCAGGGCGCTTAATCTCACAAGAGATACCAGGAATAGAAAGGCAACCCTCAGAATATGGGACCTTGTGATCCGAAGTCTCGGTGATTACAGGATTAATCAAAACGATTGGATCGTAATTCTTCTTGCTGGTGTAGTTTGTATCGACAATTGCAAGCTGAATCGTAGCGCCCACCTGAGGAGCAGCCAAACCACAGCCGCTCGTCTCAAACATGACGCGCTTCATCTCTTCTACAAGCTCAACGAGCTCAGGCGTAATCTCCTCAACCTTGTCGCACTCCTGGCGCAAACGAGGGTCTGGAGACAATACAACATCAAGCTTTTCCATAGTAACTATCCTTCTAAAACACGATTACATTAAATCGTATGCATCAATATCAACTGAAATACTCATACCCGTACTCGGCCCAATTTGTGCAAGCGCATGCTTAATCACCCGAGAAACATCATATGAATAAGGAGACTTTACCACGAAGTGGAAGCGATACTTATCCTTCGCGCGCGCAATCACGCAATCTGTAGGACCGAGCACGCTCACGCAAGACTCAGGCTCTAACTGCTGCATAACTGCCATTGCTAACTTGGTGGCATAGGCCCTTGTTTTCTCCTCGTACGGGCCCCATACAAGCACATTGCTTAAGCGCATGAAAGGCGGATATCCCAGTTCTTCTCGGCCAATTAAATCTTCCGATAAGTACTGCATGCGGTCGTGTGATTGCACTGCCTTGATGACAGGATGATCTGGCAGGTAGGTTTGAATGATAACTTGCCCCGGATCTTCACCACGGCCGGCACGGCCGGCAACCTGCTCAAGCAGCGCAAACGAACGCTCGTTGGCGCGAAAGTCTGGCATCTTAAGTGAGTAGTCGGCGTTTACAATGCCCACCATGGTGACCTCTGGAAAGTCGAGACCCTTGGCAACCATTTGCGTTCCCAACAACACCGCACAATCTGCCGCATCAAATTCTTCCAGCAGCTTCTTGTGCGCATCTTTGGTGCGCGTAGAGTCTGCATCCATGCGAATGAGTGCAACATCTTCCGGCAAAATCGCACGAAGCGCGTCTTCTACCTGCTGAGTTCCCACGCCCATTTTAGCCAGATACCGACTGCCACACTTAGGGCACTTACTACCCTGCTGCGGATACGGACGCACATGGTACGTCGCACCACAGGTATGACACTCAAGCGTGTTCGTACGCTCGTGATATGTGAGCGCCGTCGAGCAATGCTTACATGTAGGAACACAACCGCATTCGCGACACATCAAAAAAGGCGCAAAGCCTCGACGATTATGCAAGATAACCGCCTTTTGACGACGTTCAATTACACGATTCAATGCCGATAAGAACTCATCCGAGAACATTGAACGCGAACCTTGAGCAAACTCTCGTCGCAAATCGACAATCTTGACCTCAGGCAGCTTTGAGATACCAGGGCGCTCACGCATCTCAACACGCGTCCAGCGCACCCCCTCAAACTCGCCGGTGTCACAACGCTGCAATGCCTCCAGTGAAGGGGTTGCAGATCCCAGCACAAGCGGACAGCCATATACTTGCGCCATCTTAGCGGCAAGCTCACGAGCGTGATAGCGAGGAGAAGAACCTTGTTTATAGCTCGTCTCATGCTCCTCGTCGATTACGATCAAGCCTAGACGCTCAAACGGACAAAAGAGTGCCGAACGAGCTCCAACAACTACATGAGCTTGACCAGAATGAACCAAATCCCACTGGTCATAGCGCTCTCCTACCGACAAGCGTGAATGGAAAACAGCGACCTCATTGCCAAAACGAGAACGAAAACGACCAACCGTTTGAGCTGTGAGCGAGATCTCAGGTACCAAGACGCAAGCAGATTTCCCCTGCGCCAAGACCTTCTCGATAGCAGACAGATAAACTTCGGTCTTGCCCGATCCCGTGACACCATCGACGACAACCACGTCGCCACAAGCGCGCTCATATGCCTCATCAATTGCTGTAAGTGCGCCACGCTGGCCTTCAGTTAACTCAACGGGAGCTGCGGCACGTGCAGAAGACAGCGATGTCTCTTCACAGCCACGAATGCAGCGGCGCTCCTCAACCTCCACAACGCCTTTTTTCTCGAGCGCAGAGATTACCGATGACATGTTCGTGTACAACGCACTAAGATCTGCTGTTGTGACCGGACCACACGACAACGCATC
>SAMEA104404100__coassemble_1006_pt1 | contig 27697 bp, 29 predicted proteins | sample SAMEA104404100__metabat2_low_PE_008 | metagenome-assembled genome bin SAMEA104404100 (sample SAMEA104404100) | Balaenoptera acutorostrata
TCATTACGAGACCTCTTTCTCAAAAATACAACTAAGCGCACATGCGCTTAAACCCTTAATACCCATCATATAGACAATCAATTGCACGAACTCAAATAATGAGAGGGTATCAATAGAACATGTATGCTGATTAGTGTACATGTTCTATTGATACCCTCTACAAGAAATCCCATGAGTGGCTTATTACGCCACGCTATTGGCATAAAAATGGACCATTCTCTTTCAAGAATGGTCCATTAATTTTAGCGTTTTACAATTAGCTAAGCGATTGGGACGCCACCGAAAAGACCAGTAATGCCCATAATCAATCCGATAACAACAAGAATCATCATAACCTTGGTTGCACCCATATTCTTCTTCTTGAGAAGATACCAAGTACCCAAAGTAATAAACAGTGGAACGCCACCTACAAGAATTGAATCAAGCGTAGACTGCAGGTTGATGAAACCCTCTCCTACAGGAATCATGAAGTAAGAGGTTGCGGTTACATAGCTCGATGCAAGACAACCCAAAACAATTGCACCCATAGTGGAAGCAGTAGCAATAAGTCGCTTAATCTGACCACTTGCCATCATGCTTTCAACGCCCTCTTTACCCTTGTTGTAGCCGGTAAAGAACATAAAGTGGGAAATTGGAACCATTACCAAATACATCAGTGCTGCATACAACAATGCGCCAAATGGATTTCCACCCATTGCAAGTGGCATACAAATAGCAAGCAAAATTGGAGTAATGGTACCCTGCCAAATAGTATCGCCAATACCTGCGAATGGACCCATAAGTCCAGTCTTTACTGCAGTAATAGCATCTGGAGTAATAGCGTTGCTATTTGCCATCTCTTCTTCCATGGAAAGAACGAGACCGTTAATAATACAACCAAAGTGAGGCTCAGTGTTATAGAACTCCATCTGGCGCTGCATGAACTCAATGCGCTTTTCCTCATCGCCAGGGTACAACTTTTCTGGAACATGAGAGAAGGAGCTCAGCAAAGCAGATGCCATGAGTCGCTCGTAGTTATAGTTACAATTAGAAAGAGCAATCCACTTCAACCAAGCTTTTGTGGCGTCTTTCTTAGTTAGCTTCTTGCGATTTACATCTTCGCAAGTCTCAGTCTTAATCTCTTCAGCCATTGTTTCCCTCCCTACTCGAAGTCATCGTCAGAATCATCAGAAGCAACATCGAGGGATGCTGGTGCACCCACTGTTGCAACTGCAGGTGCAGGTGCCTCACCAATCTTCATCTCAAGAGAAACGAAGAAGAATGCAATTACAAAACCAATAATTGCAACTGGCATTGCACCAAGACCAAGGTAAGCAGAGATGACAAAGCCAAAGACGAACCAAATAAGCGTACCAGGACGATCAAGGGTACGAAGGTTCATTGCAATACCGAGTGCAGGAAGAATACCACCGATTACCTCGAGGGTATAAAGTGGACGACCCTGCATAACATCAATAATCCTGGTAACTGCATCTACACCAAAGTAGCAACCCAAGGTTACAGGAACTACGCAGAGAATAAAGCAAAGAATCTGAGGTGGAACGATGTGCAAGAAGACAGCCTTCTTCATGTTGCCCTCAGCAGCTGCCTGGTCAATCATGTGGACAAAGCCAACATCAAGCGTCATACGAAGTACGTTAACAATGGTACCGATAAGTGCGATTGGAACAGAAATTGCAACAGCTGCTGCAGGCTCAAGTCCAGCTGCAATAGCCAAAGCAACGCCCAAAGTACCAGCAAGGCCTGGATCGTTAGGCTGTGCGCCACCAGCAAAGATGTATGCAATGAATGGCATCTGTACTGCTGCACCAATAATTGCACCCTGTACTGGGTCACCAAGAATAATACCTACAAGTACACCTGCAACCAATGGCTTCTGAATAATAGAGATGCCACCGAGAAGCAAGAACCATGGCGTTCCAACAAAGCCCATGTAGTAGACTACGCCTACCAAGAACGCCTGAAGCAATGTGATTTCCACGAGTGAGCCTCCTTCAAAACTCAGCTAGCGTTTACTGCTGCTCTTCCAATAACTTTGCAACTCCCACACGAGAGTCATCTGCCACAATCTGAATAAAACAGTCGCAACCTGCATCAATCAAGCTCTTTAAAGCAGCACGCTCTGAGTCATTACATGCAATGTTGCGCCACAAAGTCTTGCGATCTGCACGGGTTCCCATGCCGCCAATACAAAGCTCAGAAAAGTCGACGCCCGCCTTCTGAATAGCGTCAATGGTCTCTGGAGTCTTTACAAGAATGATTACCTTATCATCTGGCTTAAATCCCTTAACCAAGCGGTCTGTTGCCTTAGCAATTGTAAAAATGCCGAGCTTTACATTTGCAGGTACAACGCCCTTAAGAACAGTCTTCATGAGAGCGTCATTAGCTACTTCATCATCAACTACCATAATCTTGTTTGCACCGGTAAACTTGACCCAAGAGGTCATTACCTGTCCATGTACAAGACGATCGTCTACGCGTACTAACTTTACGTTAGCCATTCCTGCTGCCTGCATTACTGCCTCCCTAGCTGATTTTAAAAATCATCTTCCTCGTCTTCTTGCTGAAGTGCAGCAAGCTTTTCTCTAACGTTAATTAAGGCATCTGATCCTGCATGAAGTACTTCTTCTACAAGCTCATCAAGATTAGAAGTCGACAAACGACTGAATACTGCAGTGATGATCATTGGAAGATTTGTTCCTGCAATCGCCCTAATGTCCTCTTGGGCCAAAAGCTGGCAAACGGTATTTGATGGAGTACCACCGAATAAATCGACGAGTACTAAAACTCCATCACCCCCATTTACCGCTGCAATTGATGATTCCAAACGCTCTTTGAATGCACTTGGTTCATCTCCTGGCAGAAGTTCAACACTTGCGTAGTTCTCAGGTTTTCCAGCAAGTAAACTCACTGCACTCTCAAAGCCAGTTGCTAGATGACCATGAGTTGCAACGACTATACCAATCACGCATGCCCCCTATTCCTGCGTTTAAAGCAACAATTGACTACGTTTATCTAAACAAGTTAATCCTATTATTGCAAAGGCTTTATACAGTTTGTTTGCAAAACGTAAAAGGTTTCTTTTAATGGGCAAACGGTTATTTCTTTAGCGTTAAAGGTAAAATAGCAGGTAGTTGACTATATTATGCCTTATGTTGTCTATAGTTGACTACTCATAAGAAAAAGAACGCACTCTATAGTGCGTTCTTTTTCTTATATATATTAATTTTTATGCTCTTTAACGTTTTATCTTGTTAACTTTTGGAACAGAAGTTTCTAGTCATTTAAAATGAATGACTTTTACATTCTTTGTTGTACAGAAGTGATAACGTTTTTGTTCGCAGGAAGCCACATATTTCCCCACTCCACAGCCACATTGTTTTCCAGATATATTACCTGGTCAACATTGAGCAAAGGAGCTCGATTATCACATTCCAGAATCTGGGCTCGTTTCTCGCCTGCCACACGTGCAGCATAGCAAACTCGGGAATAACCAATCTTTTTGGCTGAGCATGTCTCTACGGTAGAAAATAAGGTCGTGTCCCCATAATCATAATTTTCAATACCAGGACATGCCCCCATATTGACACGTGACTCCATGAACAGTATCGGGCCATCATCGTTGTAGCGTACACGCTGCAAGAAAAGAACCGGGGCTCCCACCTCAATATTTAAGCGCTCAGAACATGCAGTGTTTGCCTCAATAACCTTTTGTGTCAATACTCTCGTCTTGAACTCAATACCCTGTAAGCGCAAAGATTCTGCATACGACAGCAAGCTACTGCCAGTTGGGTGCTGTATTACTGGCCTTGAGACAAAAGTACCCTTGCCGCGGCTCTGCACCAATAGGCCTTCATCCACAAGGCTCTTAATTCCTTTTTGGATAGTTCCTCGACTCACTCCAAGTATTTTCATAAGCTCATGCTCTGACGGGATGCGCTCATTAACACCCCACTCCTGAGAATAAATTCGCTCTCTCACATAGTCAGAAACCTGCACATGTAAAGGATTGGAGCTTTCTTTTTCAATCATTGCCATAACAACCTCGCACCTTTAGTTTTATTTCGCTACATTAGGCCGCTAAAGCCCCATACAATCAGCGCGATACCACCAGCAAGCAAAAGCAGAATAGTAATAAGATCACGACTAATCATTGAAGACATAAGGGCGTTGCGTAGTCCTTCTTTCCATGTCTCTCCCTCTAGCGTACAAGCATTAATCATTCTTTTAATACCGCTAAGCACGCCCGCAATCAAGAACAGTCCGAGTCCAATACGCAATACACCGATGACGACGTCACCACTCATTATTGCTGCTATGTCAATGTTAAGAACGGATGGAAGGAACCAAAGAAGAAGTAAGATGACTACAATAGAAAGTACAAGATAGCCAATTCCTTTCTTCATCCTATTCTTAACATCGATTTCTTTGTTAACGTCAGTCTCATGTTTGTCGAGGTTACTAGGCATATTTTCTCCTTTTACCGAATATGCTTATAAAAATCTAGTTGACTAGATTTTCCTGTATATAATATACCCAGAATCATACCTTGTTTTTGGAGATTGCAATGAATTTAAAAATGGCTCCTTCACTTATGAGTATGGACTTACTCGATGTACGCAAATCAATTACTACATTGAACACACGTGCTGATTTTTATCACGTTGACATACTTGATTGGCATTATGTCAAGAACATGTGCCTCACACCTCACTTTATTGAGGCAATACGCCCAATAACAGATGTTCCAATTGAAGCTCACTTATACGTTGATAATCTTGAAGCAGATCTAGTACAGCTCTGTCTCGATGCTGGTGCGAACATCATCACTATGCCTTCAGATATTATTGATAGGCAAGTCTACCGTTTAGCAAACTTAATACATCAGCAAGGTGCAAGCTTTGGTGTCTTTCTCAACCCTTCCCAACCCATATCGACTATTGCGCCATATGGTGAACTTCTCGATCAGCTAATTCTCATGAATGTAGATCCAGGTTTTAGCAATCAGAAAATGATTCCTCGCGCTTATACTCGCATTACCGAAGCAAAGACACTTAGGGACACTAACGATTGGCATTATCAAATTACCGTTGACGGTAATTGCAACGAAAACAACTTTGAAAAGCTTGCGGTTGCTGGTGTCGATGCATACGTACTTGGACGTGGCCTTTTTGGTCGAAATACCGACCTATCTCAAGCTGCAGAAGACACGTACTTTGATTTACGGCAGATTGAAAAGCGCTATCAATAAAGATAACCGCCTCTTAGTTCCCAGGAGCTAAGAGGCGGTTTAGTTTAATAAAATATATATGCTGTCTTACACATTAGAAGCACTAATTACTCGCCTAAAACAATAACCTTTGCCTTACGAGTGCGCTCGCGCGTGCGATCAAAGTCTACGAAGAAGATGCTTGCAAGGCCGTTCATCTGAAGCTCGCCATTCTCAACCTCAAACGTCTGGTTGCCACCAATGAGTGTTGAGCGCAAGTGAGCGTCTCCGTTCCAGAGCATAGTGCGATCCATGTTTGGAAGCCATGATTCTGGATTAGGCCAGCTTTCTACTTCCTCAAAGTGCTGAATACCTGGATAGCGATACGTGCTCCAGTCGTGCTGCTCTGGGAAAATACGGTCAAGACCGTCAGACAAATCTGCCTGCAAGAATGTATCGCCTGCTGGAGTGTGATCGTGATCATACTCGTCAGAATAAAGAGCGCAGGTGGTGTGGCAAGAGATAACTACACAGATACCCTCTTTAACGCCAGACTTCTTTACAGACTCACGGACAGCATCCGTAATATCAATGTAGTCAGGCTTGCCTGCACACGTATCAAACTTAATAAGGTCCTTAAACACGGTCATAACTAGTTCTCCTTATTGATATAAAAATCAGTACGTGCACGGTCAAGTGCCTCAAACATTTCATCCAACGTAGCAATTGGATCGTCTGCAGCTACAATGCCAGAGGTGCCACCGGTTGCGTCTGCACCATACTTAATAGCGTTATATACGTTCTCGCCATTGTGAATACCTGCAGCCTGAAGAACCTTAGTAGAAGGAGAAACACGCTTTACAGCCTCGGTTGAAGAACGCATATAATCCTCGCCAGCAACCTGACCAGTGCCGATCAGTGAAGTGAGCTCGCAAACCATAACATCTGGATTGAGATGAGCGATAACCTCGCCCTCCTCTACAGAGTCGGCGCAGACAACGGTCAAAATGCCTACCTCATTTGCACGAGCAATAGTAGCTGCCAGCTCATGCATGGTGGAAGGATTCTCAGCGTGGTTCAAGAAGGTAGCCTTAACGCCTGCTGCTGCTAAAGCCTCAGGAAGTACGTGGCCCATACCACGACCTGGCTTCAAAGACTCCATGTACTGAGCACATGGAATGAGATGAGGGCACTCAGCAATAATGCGAGGAAGATCGATGAGCTGAGCAGTAAACAAGCAATCGAAATCATACTTCTCACAGAGCTCATCCGTGTGTTTTGCCAAAGCCAAAATATCGTCACCGTACATGTAAGACTTTGGATTTACAACAAAGAATGGGCTACGAAGCTGTGTTTTCTCCATACTTGATCTCTCCTTTTTAAAATGAAGCTTTTCCCTCGTATATAGGGGTTTCTTACCACCAATTTATACAAAGGAATATGTTGAGGTCATCATACATGTATATCTTTGACTGTACAAGTAAAAGCCTTCTGGGCAATAAAAAAGGAGCCGTGAAAGGCTCCTTTTTGGTGTAAACGGACATTTTACCGGGCAGAAGGCTTGTTCCAGAAGCCTACAGTAAGTAGTCCTTCGTAAATACTTAATGGTTAAACTCTCTCTGTATTCCTGTACCACAGACCGTTTGGCCCGAACACAGCGAGACCGTACTCCACTCTATAGGGGTATCGTCCTCCAAATAAATCAGCTGTTCCAGATTAAGAATTGGAGCATTATCTCCTACTTGCAAAAGCTCTCCGCATTCTTTGCCAGCTGCACGCGCAGAATACGTCATTTGAGAATAAGCAATATGACGATTGCTCGTCTTTTCAACCGCGCTAAACGCAGATATCTGCGTCATGTCGAGCTCTTCCAAGCCAGGACAAGCAGGAAGCGAAAGCCAGCTTTCAAGAAGCATAATAGGCTTTTCTTCTACAGAACGAACGCGCTTAAGATGCAAGACATTATCGCCCTCTTGAAGTTGCAACAGCCTCAAGATCTCACCTTGAGCAGGTTCAACACTGTGCAAGATTACGTCGGTTTTATACTTCAAACCTTGCGCAGCCAAAGAAGCTGCAAAAGAAAGCGGACGATCGCCACCCGGATGAGAAAGGCTTGGTTCTTTTACAAACGTGCCACGGCCATGCTCTTGCTCCAGCAAGCCTTCATCCACGAGCGATCCAATGGCTTTACGTATAGTGCCACGGCTTACGCCAAAAAGCTCCATAAGAGAATGCTCCGACGGAATGCGTCGGTTAGGGCCCCACTCTTTTGAGTAGATCTTGTCTCGTATATAACTCGAGACCTGAGCATGTAGTGGCTCAGTCATCTTTTTATCGTTACTCATTATGTTTGGCTCCCAACTATCATGGCGTCATCTAGTCGGCGCACGTGACAGAGTGTACAACTTGTCTATACAAATTGTCATCTCGTTGGATGAATTTCGGTAATAGGTTGATTTGAAGGCGCTTTTGGTCGAAAAAAGACGGCAAATAAAAAAGCACGGACTCCAAACGGAATCCGTGCTTTTAGTTTGCATATGGTAGGGGCGGTGGGACTCGAACCCACAAGCCCGAAGGCGAAAGATTTTAAGTCTCTTGCGTATGCCAATTCCGCCACGCCCCCAAACGCGTTATCTATGATAACTCAGGAAGCCACCCAATGGACGTAGAATTTTGCTCTATTGCTTGAGTAATCGTTAAAACTACACCTGTAATGAGACCATTTTCGCTAATCGTGAGCTGTGGCATCTGTGCGGCATGCAATAACTCATCAATAATGAGGGCACCCGCCTGAATTACGTGAGCACGCTTTGCTTGAATACCGGGAAGCTGTGCTATCTGTTCAACTGATTTACCAGCGAATTTATCAATACAGCGCTCAACTGAGACCTTCGGCATCTGCAACAAGTGAACACGCGACGAGTCATACGGAACCATCTCAAGATCAATTGCCGCAAGCGAAGTAATTGTGCCACCAACAAAAATCATGCGATCAGGCATGGAGCTAAATTGCGAGAAGTACTGCACAAACTCAGGATAAATACCGTCACGCAAATCCTGACGGTCCTTCTCGGTAGCAATATCGTGGCGCAATAAGTAACGCTCGGTTAAACGACGAGCGCCAATATTGAAAGAGCGCGACTGCTCTAGTGCCAACTGAGGCATCAAAGGCTCTCCGTCGCCTGCATCGCAAGCAAGCTCGCCCACAACAACCTCGGTGGAGCCGCCGCCAGAATCGACCACTGCAATACGCTCGCCTACAAAGTCTGACGCAACACCAAAAAACGTCAGCTTTGCCTCAATCTCTCCCGCAATAACCTGGGGGATTAGACCAAGACCGCGCAATTTTTCAAGCAGTACGTCAGCATTTTTTGCATCGCGTGCAGCAGAGGTAAGTGTCGTACACGTAGCCTCGACACCTGCCTGCTCAATAAGGGCCACAAAGCTCTCGCACGCCTTCACCACGCGATCAATAGCAGCCTGACTAAACTCACCTGTAGCATCTACACCTTCGCCAAGATCGGTGATGATGCTCGTGCGCTCAAGATGAACAATGTGACCATCCTCGACAGTTGCAATTCCAACACGCGAGGTAATGGTACCAATATCAACAGATGCTACCGTATGCATACAGGCTCCTTCGCTGCTACTTATCAACTGAATGCGTTCCCGTAGAGACAATGGTCTCTCCCGTGGCGCCATGGTAACCAAAAATAAAATCTCCAACGGCGTAATACCACGGTACGGGAGCGTACTTTTTTGCTACCTGGTCTTTTTCTTTCCCCTCAAGGTCTTGATCGAGGTCCCCCAACACAGGATGAACGTCAGACTCAAGCGGATTGAGCGGTTTGCCAGTCGCCTGCTCTTCTGCCTGATGCTGCTCTTCATCAGTTGCATTAGGACCAAAAGGCAGCGTTAAATCAAAATTAGGATCGCTTGTGCCATCAGATTGAGTACCGCCACTTTCGCCTTCATTCTCAGGAAGTGGATTACCCTCTTCATCGACACCAACAACTACGCCCACTGTCTCGCCAGGCATTACCAATCCCAGTTCCTCACGCGCAATATCCTCGATGCCTTCTTGCGACATTAAGCTGTCAACCTTGGACTGAGCCTCATTGTTCTCATCAACCTGCGTCTGCATAAGAACAAGCAAATCCTGCTGTGTCCTCATAGCAATGTACATATCGCGAACTGGAAAATACATCGCAAATAAGCAGATTGCAATAAAACATGAGTAGAATGCAACCTTATATGGACCTGTGACGAGTGCGTAGAACTTTTGCACAAACGGGCTATCCTGCGCATAACGCATCAAGTCTTGGCCGCGAGCTTGCCCACGACGTTGATCACGCGTGTCCTTCTCGGCAGGTTTATTAGACCGAGAAGCCCCCGAGCGGGTATTTTGTTGTGAGCGAGAAGCTGCAGACGTACGACTATCCGTTACCTTTCGAGGCGTGGTGCCAGCCACATTTGCTCGACGTGGCTGAGTCCTTATTTGAGTTGCAGACGAGCGCCTTGCCTGAGGCTGAGGCTGAGAAGCCCCGTTGCTCGTATGTTTATCATTAAAATTCATAGGGCGCCTTTTTCGTTTAGGTTTCAATTGCGCGTGTATATGTTATAGCATGTATGACCAACAAAAATGTGAAGGCCAAACGGATACGCAAAACTTATGCCACGCATCCATTTGACCTTCTTGTATCTGCATCATTTATTGAGCTAGCGCCTGCTTGGCTGCTTGCCACAACGCTTCGAGCTGCTGCGCACTAAGCGATGCAATATCTACCTGCTGCTCACAAGCAGCACGCTCCATATACTCCCAACGAGCACGGAACTTTGCGGTCGTTGCACGCAAAGCATTCTCTGCATCAATGTGCTCCTTGCGCGCCACGTTAACGAGGGCAAAAAGCAGGTCGCCAAACTCAAGCTCACGCTCACGGCTTCCCTCATCTTCTGCCAAAAACTCCTCGTATTCCTCGCCAACCTTTTGCCAAACCTGAGCAGTATCAGGCCAGTCAAAACCGATGGAAGCAACTTTACGAGAGACCTTTTGCGCCTGCAAAAGCGCAGGAAAATTGCTTGGTACAGAGTCCAAGAAGCTTTCGTCGTGCTTGTTGGCCTGTTCGTCAAGCTTTACCGAATCCCAGATCTGCAATACCTCATTTGCATCTTGAGCCGACTGCTCGCCAAACACATGAGGATGACGACGAATCAACTTGTCATTCAAATCGCCAATAACCTCGGCAATTGAATATTCACCTTCATCAGCAGAAATCTGCGCATGCAGCATAATCTGCATCAAGCAGTCGCCAAGCTCCTCACGCAAGTGAAGCGTGTCTTCCTTCTCAATGCAGTCGACAGCCTCATAAGCCTCTTCGATCATATTCTTAGCAATCGAAGCGTGCGTCTGGACCCTATCCCAAGGACAACCGTCGTCTTGACGAAGGCGCCATATTATATTGGTGAGTCGCTGGAATTGGTGTGCGGCCTCAACAGGAGCTGCCGATAAGTTCTGTTGGTCTTTATCACTTTTGATGCATGTAATGCTATCGATATCTGCACGGATAGACGATTCAATCTCTACATGCCTAAACTTTCCCTGTTCATAGATACCGTAGCTGTGGCTTCCATCTTTAGGAATAGAAACAGATCCAGGATTGAAAAGGGTGATGTGAGACTGAGCCAGCTTTCCCGCTACAACCTCATTGCGCTTGATATGTGTATGTCCATATACAAACGCAGCGCCATCAGGCAGGTAAGGAAGATCATCAGGATTGCTGAGGTGTCCATGAGTTGCAAATAAAGTACGGCCACTCTCATCTACAAGCTGTGCGTAATCTGCCATCACAGGAAAGTGAAGCAGCATCTGATCTACTTCTGCCTCACAGTTACCGCGTACGCATACTACATTACCTTGAGCGGCAAGCATATTAAGTTTATCTGCAACGGCGCGTGGATTGTAATCAAGCGGCAACGCGTTGCGTGGACCATGGTAGAGAAGATCTCCCAGCAGCAAAATCTGCGAGGGCTTCTCGGCAGCGATAGCTTCAAGCAAGCGGTCACACCAGTAGGCAGAACCGTGAATATCAGAGGCAATAAGCAACTTCATTAGTGAATGTCCTCTTTAATGACAGCCTTAGCAAATACAACAAAAGCAACAACAACTAACGCGTTGATGATTGCTAAAACAAAGCTGTAGTCATAGTAAAAGACTTCCATAAGGTATGCTGCGTTAACCAGCAATGCGATGACCATGAGGCCTGGAAGGCGACGTGCGCGGGTTGGCATATTAGCAGCGCCAATGCCCAAAACGCCCAGCAAGATATTAAAGAAGGTAGCAACGAGCATCATAATATTGAGCAAATGGATGCCACCGAGCATGCTCGATACCACCGATACAACCCATGGCACAACCAAAACGAGAAGTGCAAGACTTGCAAGCTTAAGCTTCTTTTGATTCTCTGACATAGTTCTATACTCTTTCTCTTGATTTATCAGGTTATACAGCCCTATAATACCCCACCGCCTGCTCCATTAGCACGCATGAGATATATCATTTCATCGTGATGTATAAACACAGCAGATTTAGGTATACTTTTATAGTTACATGAATTATTTTCTGTATGAAATTTAAGGATAGTATATGAGCAAAAAGAAGAAAAAGCAGGCCAAGCCTACGCCTAAACGCGAACGTAGTCTTTTCTATCATCCAGTAGGCGAAGCAGGCAAAGTAGCCGAGATTGAAGGCGAGCGCAAGAACTCTCCTTTCGCATTTATTGCTGCATTTATTACGGTTATTGCAGTATTTATCGACCTTAATCTTCCTCCTGTACCAGGAGCTGTTTTATCTATCGTTGCAATTGTGCTTGCTGTTTTCTCAATGCGCCGCAAGGAGCCTCTTGCACGCTTAGGCCGCGCAATATTGGTTATCAATATCATTTTGCTGTGCGTCCATGCAGCAATTTTAGGCTGGACTGTCTACAACCTTTCCAAGGCAGGTCTTCCCCTCTTTTAATTTCTCATAGCAAAAATGTTAGCCCTTGTCGAACTTCTCGGCAGGGGCTTTTTACTTAAAATTTTATTGCGTGCTTTACTCGATGAAAGTATTTTCACACTTTAGGGTAAAATCGAGAAAGGCAGAGATGGTTTTTGCGCACAATGCGCTTGCCATACAAGAAAGGATTTGCTCTATGTATACCATCAAAAACTTTGTTGATAACGATGATGTACGTGTTGTAAGCGAAATGGGCGCTTTTAAGATCATCGAGTGGAAACGCGATCTTTCGGTAACCTCGGCAAGCGCTATGGAAGCATACTTTGCAGCAGAGATGAACGTACGCCGTCGTCAAGTCATTTGCGACCTGTCCCAGTCTCCTGTTACGGTTCAGGCGGGTGCTATGCAGTGGATGCTTGGCGATGTCTCGATGAATACTGGCGTTAAGGGCGCTGGTGATTTTCTTGGCAAGGCATTTCGTGCTAAGGCATCCGGCGAGTCTATCATCAAGCCAGAATATGCTGGCACCGGCATACTCGTACTCGAGCCAACCTATAAGCACCTGTTAGTCATTGATGTAAATGACTGGAACAACAACATTGTGCTCGACGATGGTCTGTTCTTGGCTAGCTACTCAAGCCTGCAACACAACACCGTTGCTCGTAGCAATATTTCTTCTGCCGTTATGGGCGGAGAAGGACTCTTTAATTTGGGTCTTTCTGGCTACGGCGCTGTTGTTATTGAGTCTCCTGTTCCACGTGAGGAATTAATTGAGATTGAGCTCAATAACGACGTCGTAAAGATTGATGGCAACATGGCTATCGCATGGTCTGGTTCATTGCAATTTACCACCGAGCGTTCTGGAAAATCCCTCATTGGCTCTGCTGCCTCCGGCGAAGGATTGGTAAATGTTTATCGAGGCACTGGTAGGATCTGGATGGCACCAACCTGCTAGAAATTTCATTTAGTAGACGTATTTCATATGCGTCGGAGTTGACACTTTTTGCTTCTATTTAGAAGCGCACCCTTTCTGTGCTTTATCACCGCTCCTGTTGACTCCGACGCACCCCTCTCATAGCCCAGGTACTTACTGGCATTGAGGTGTTAGCATGTACCCGGTCACAAGGAGTGAACCATGGCTACAATTAAGAACTTTCTAGAAAATGATGATACGCAGGTGTTGGATGAGCTCGGAGCTCTGCAGGTTGTCGAATGGGAACGAGACCTATCGGTTAACTCTGTAACCGCACTTACCGAGTACTTCTCGTCAAAAATGCATGTACGCTCGCGCCAGCTTCTTTGCGATTTATCTCAGTCGCCCATCACGGTACAAGCAGGAGCGATGCAATACACTGTCGGCGATGTTTCGATGACAACAGGCGTTAAGAGTACCGGCGACTTTTTGACTAAAGCATTTCGTGGCGCAGCATCAGGCGAGTCTATCATCAAGCCAGAATATACTGGAACAGGCACACTTGTTCTTGAACCTACTCGCAAGCATATTTTGCTTATTGATGTAAATGATTTTGACAATAACATTGTGCTCGACGATGGCTTATTCCTCGCATGCTACTCAAGCCTAAAGCAAACGACCGTTGCACGTAGCAATGTCTCTTCTGCTGTTTTTGGCCGAGAAGGACTCTTTAATTTGGGTCTTTCTGGCTACGGCGCTGTAGCAATTGAATCACCTGTTCCACGCGAAGAGCTTATTACCATTGAACTTAACAACGATTGCTTAAAGGTTGATGGCAACAATGCCATTGCTTGGTCTGGTTCATTGCAATTTAGCACTGAACGCTCTGGCAGATCCTTAATTGGCTCTGCTGCCTCGGGCGAAGGCCTCGTCAACGTCTACCGTGGCACCGGTAAAGTTCTTATGGCACCGGTAACTGGGTATAATGTTGTTGAGGCAAATAGCGCGGAAACCAGCGGTGACAGTACTTTAGACAACGTAGCTGACGTAGCAGATGCCTTTAGTGACATTGTTGATTTATTTAATTAGGTCACAAAGCTTTAGTACGGGATTGTGGAGGACACTATGTTTTTCGCTCTTGTGCTCAATTATGGTAAGCTTTCCCAAATTAATACCGAGGTTAAGCACACCATAATGCTTGTATGGCTGTTCTTCAAGGTGATTAAATTCGTATGTATGATCTACCTACTTGGAGGTCTTACCCTTCTTGTATAACGGTAGAAATTAGCAGAGGCCTCGCACCCAAGCGGTGCGAGGCCTCTTTTGTTTAAAAGACTCCATCGTCAGAATTACCCAACAAAATAAGTACGCGCAGAGCAACAGCAACAAGGCTGTCCTCTCCTGCCTTAAAGGGGAATCCAAACTTGTGACTCTGAGGATATGCAAGAGCGCCATAGCGCTTGCGTAGTTCAAATGCCACATTTTTAGGAACATCAATATTAGTGTAGAGAATACGACCAGATACCAAAGAAATAGATTCGATACCCAAGCGCTCGGCACGAATACGCATACGCGCACGATCAAACAGGTTTTGAGCAGCCAAAGGCAACTCGCCAAACGTATCTGCAACCTGTGTCTCCAGCTCGTCAATTGCTTCCAAATCAGTTACACCGGCGAGCTTACGATAAACCATGACGCGCTTATCGACAGCAGGAATGAACTCTTCGTCAAGATAGAAGTCTGCAGACAGATTAATGATGGCAGATGCTTGCTCAACCGCATCGTTGTCGCCGCGAGCCTCTTCGACTGCTTGACCCAACATCTGAGTAAAGAGATCGAAACCAACACTCGAGAGGTTGCCATGCTGATCGGCACCAACAAGTGAACCGGCTCCTCGAATCTCTAAGTCGCGCATTGCAATTTGCATGCCGCTTCCCAGCTCCTGCAATTCTGCCAACGCGGTAAGACGCTGCGTAGCTTCTTCGGTAAGAGGCAATTCTGCAGGGAACATAAAGTAGGCATATGCCTGAGTCGATGAACGACCAACGCGGCCCTTAAGCTGATACAGCTGAGCCAAGCCCAAGCGCTGAGAATCCTCAATAATCAGCGTGTTCGTGTGAGGATTATCAATTCCCGACTCAATAATAGTCGTAGCAACCAACACATCAATGCGGCCAGCGTCAAACTCAACCATCACGTCTTCAACTTCGCGCGCGCTCATTTTGCCATGTGCAATGCCCACACGAGCCTCAGGAACTGCTTCGTGAACGCGCTCAACCGCATCTTCTATCGTCTTAACGCGATTCGATACGTAATAGACCTGTCCCCCGCGCTCCAACTCCAATCTAATTGCAGCGCTTACAATGTCTGGATCATACTCAGATACCGTAACCGCCACAGGACGACGTCCCGTTGGAGGAGTAGTAATGAGCGACATGTCACGTACGCCAGAAAGTGCCATTTGCATGGTTCGAGGTATAGGCGTTGCCGATAAGGTCAAAACGTCAATTTGTTCGCGCAAATTCTTAAGCTGCTCTTTGTGCTGAACACCAAAGCGCTGCTCCTCGTCGATAATTACCAAGCCAAGGTCGCGTGGGTTTACATCGGCAGAAAGCAGGCGGTGCGTACCAACCAAAACACGCACACTTCCCTCAGCAAAGCCTTCCAATGCCATACGCTGCTGACGAGGAGTTCTAAAACGACTCAAGACGTCAACCTCTACATCAAAAGGAGCAAAACGCTCAAAGAAGGTTTCAAAATGCTGCTGTGCCAAAATAGTTGTTGGGCACAAAATCATAACCTGTCGGCCTTCGCTTACACACTTAAAAGCTGCGCGTAGTGCAACCTCGGTCTTACCAAAGCCAACGTCACCACAGAGCAAGCGGTCCATAGGCTTAGGTGCTTCCATGTCAGACTTGATATCTGCAATGGCTGCAAGCTGATCGTGTGTAGGCTCATAGGGGAAGCTTTCTTCCATCTCGAGCTGAGCTGGTGTATCAGGACCACAAGCATAACCAACAACCGAAGCACGACGGGTATACAAATCGACCAAGTCAAACGCAAGCTTTTTAGCAGACTTTCTTGCCTTGTTGGTAGCACGTGACCAATCTGCAGTGTTCAAGCGAGTAAGGCGAGGATTAGATCCATCTGGACCAACGTAGCGCGTAAGAAGATCTACCTGTTCAAACGGAACGTAGAGCTTATCGGCACCTGCATACTCAAGCAAGAAGTAATCGCGCTCTTTACCTGCAACTTCTCGGCGCGTAATACACTTAAAGTATGCAATACCATGCGTTGCATGGACCACGTAGTCGCCCGGCTTGAAAGGAAAGGTAATTTCGGTCACATCGACGCGACGATGGACACGCTTTTTACGTGCATCAAGCTGGGCATTCAAATCGTTGACAGTAAAGATAGCAAGGCCAACTTCGGGGATGACAACACCGCCAGGAATTGGATTGTCAACAAATGTAACGCGACCGCGCATGATGCGATTATGTCGCGCATTAGCCCCCTCAATAGTGAGCGGATGCGCATTGGCTGGATCTGCCATGAAGGAAGCGTCAAATGCAATGCTTTCGTCACTTAGGGTAAGCTCCATTGACTCGCGTCCACCGCGATCGGGCATGGAAAAGACTACGGAATATTGAGCACTTGTTACTTCGCGAATGCGTGACAAAAACCGATTATGGGAGCCAGCAAGCGACGGCTGCTCAATTTTCATCTCGGCTGTTACCACGCCGCCAGCGCGGATAATCGATACGTAGTTAAGACGCTGCTGCTTACCAAAATCGAGATTGCGCGGTGATACGAAGAGGCCATCGAGTGTCGAAACTCCTGCCTGACGTGCACGCGTTGTCAGATCTTCATAGGAACGAATGCAATCATCAAATAACGAACGTGGCTCGGTCAAAATTACCAAGGCATTACTGGACAGATGAGCCAGAGGGCTTTGCGTTTCTCCATAAAGCAGTGGCAAAAAACGATCAAGTTCTGGAGTGACAACGCCTGCATTGACCATCTCTAAAATAGATGCAAGCTCACTGTCGTCCTGCGCAGGCTTATACAGCGCACGCTTTAAATTAACAACCGTCTCATCTGTAAGAGAGAGCTCGCGAACAGGAAAGATTTCGATAGACATCAGATCACCGATAGTCTGACCTGTTGAAGTCACAACACGACGGATGCGATCAATCTCATCACCAAAGAATTCTATTCGTATAGAGTTGTTTTCCTGAGCTGGGAAAATATCAATCGTGTCACCATGTACGGCAAATAGGCCCGGTTGGTCTGCGGCGTCTGAAGACGTATAGCCCATGGCTACAAAACGGCGTGGTACCTCATCAAAGTCAATCTCGTCTGCAATAGAGAATGTCTGCGATTGCCAGAACTTCTCCCCTGCAGGAGGTACACAACGCAAAAGAGATCGTGCAGAGCAAACCATGACAACATCTTCGCCGGCGTTAAGACGAGAAAGTGCCTGACAACGCTGCGCCACAACATTTGCATCTGCCTCATTGTCTTTCCAAGGCAAATCTTTGCGCTCGGGAAAACGCACAACACGATCGACACCGAGATATCCCACAAACGAACGAGCGGCGCGGTCGGCCGCCTCTTCGCCAGACACTATATATACCGTAGGTCTAGGATTGCGCGCAAACTGAGCAGCAGCCAACAACGTACGAGCAGATTGAGCAACGGCAAATGTTGCATCCTCACCACGATTAAGCGTGGCCTCAACTGTCTGAGCAGCCTTTGAGCGATAAATGATGTCTGCAATGCGATGAATTAGCATAGGAAACTTTCTTGGTCCAACTACAAATCTAAACACCAAAACCCGCTTAAATAAATTTAAGCGGGTACATTTTTATAAACAAAAAGACGCACATGCGCGGTTGCATGTGCGTCTTATATTTTACCCTATCTCAGGATACTAGATCATGAAATTAGTAAGCGGAAGGCTCGCCGAAGGAACCAGCGACGATAACCTTACCCTCCTTCATGATAACGTCCATGTTCTCAGGCTTGAGGTCGTGGATGTTAGCAACTGGATCGCCATCGATTACGAGGAGGTCAGCGAACTTGCCAGCCTCGAGGGAACCGGTGATGTCCTCTGCGTGGCACATCTTAGCACCGTTAAGGGTAGCTGCCTTGATGGTCTCGAGAGTAGAGATGCCAGCCTTGTCAACGAAGTCATACATCTCGTCGATGGTTACGTAACCATATGGGGTTACGAAGGAGAAGGAGTCAGAGCCGATGGTCAAGGTTACGCCGCGCTTGTGAGCCTCACGGAGGTTAGCGTAGGTGCGCTGAAGCTCCTTCTCAACAACGGTGTCGCCCTCGAACTGATCGTGGATCTCTGGAACATACTCTGGTGGATAAGTTGAATACCAGGTTGGGAGGAAGCCGATGGTTGGGGTGAAGTAAGTACCCTTCTCAGCCATGAGGTCCATGGTCTTCTCGTCAATCTCGAAGCCGTGGATGAGCTGCTCGCAACCAAAGCGTACGGAGTCATAAGCTGCGTGGCAGTTGTTGTAGGTGTGGGACCATACAGGAATACCTACGAGTGCTGCCTCTTCGCATACTGCCTGGATCTCCTCGGTGCTGTAAAGCTGTGCACGACCGGAGTCCCAGCGCCAAATGCCGCCACCAGTAGCCCAAATCTTAATTGCATCTGGGTTCTCACGAAGGCGACGACGTACTGCCTTGCGGAGATCCCAAGGGCCGTCTACCTGGTCGCCCCATGGGTGAGAAGCCTTGTTGTGCTCCTGAGTAAGCAAGTGGGAGTCACCGTGACCAGCTACGCGGCAGAAGCCGAGGCCAGTTGCATAAACGCGTGGGCCCTCAATGATGCCCTTGTTGATGCAGTCACGTACAGCAATACCGTTACGACCAATCTCGCATACGGTGGTCAAACCGTGGGTAAGGCAGTCATATGCCTGCTTGGTTGCAACAACCTGCTTCTGAGCTACAGACTCGATAACCCAGTCATTGTCGTCGTCAGTCAAGTTACCGGAGAAGTGCAAGTGAGTATCGATAAGGCCAGGCATTACAGTCTTGCCAGTTGCATCGATTACCTCATAACCAAGATCCTCTGCTACAGGCTCGTTCTTGCCTGCATAAGAAATCTTGCCGTCCTCCTCGACCAATACGAGAGAGTTCTCTACTGGATCTACGCCAGTACCGTCTACGAGCTTTCCGCCAACGATTGCGTACTTCTTGCCCATAATAATCTCCTTTAAAAGAAGTTATAAACACAAACTGTAAGACGAACTAATTTAGGCAACGTTCTTCTTTGCCTTAGAGCGAGTAAGAGCCATCAAGAGGAGGCCAACTACGAGCCAACCAAGAACGATGCTCCACTCAACAGCGTTCAAAGCTGCTGGAGAGAATGGAAGAACCATCAAACCAATAACGATTGCACCTGCAAGAATTGCGAGGCAGATACCGAACTTGCCACCTGGTACCTTGTAAGGACGAGGAAGGTCTGGCTCGGTGTAGCGCATACGCAAGCAAGCGAGAGAAACCATGGTGCAAGAGAAGATGAATGCGAGTGCAGAGACGTTGGTCAAAGGAACAAGCATGTTCTTGCCCAAGAGAGGACCAACCAAAGTAATAACAGCCAAAACTACACAAGCAAGCTTAGGAGCGCCAGAATTTGGATCTACCTCAGCGAACTTCTCAGGAAGCTGACCCTTACGACCCATAGCGAGCATAATGCGGCTCGTTGCACCGTAGAAGGAGTTCATTGGGCCCAGAGGTCCCAAGGTTGCGATGCACAGCATTGCGATGTAGAGGAACATGTTGATGTTCTTCAAGCATGCAAGTGCTGGAACGGAAGCCTGTACGAACTCGCCCCAAGGAAGAATGGTGCCGAAGGAATAAATGCATACGATGTAGAAGCCACCAGATGCAAGCAAAGCCAAAGAAATGATCTTGCCGAACTTGTTCCAGTTAAGGCCTTCTGCTGCCTCTTCTGCCTGCTGAGGAATCGTATCGAAACCAGCATAGAAGAATGGAGTCATAACCAAAACGGAAACGATACCAGCAAACAGGCTCGTTGCCTCAGTAGCAGGCTGGCCACCGCCAGCATTGGTTACCTGAGAGAATACTGGCATAGCGTTCTCTGGAGAACCTGTAACAATGGAAATACCCATTGCCAGCAACATACCGCCGAGAAGTGCCTTGGTAAGGAATGCCTGAAGCTTTGCAGCAGATGAAGCGCCTCGGAAGTTGAGGAATACAACATAACCTGCGAAAGCAAGTGCGATGAGCGTTGGGATGAGGTAAACGTCTGCACCCAAGATGGTGTAGAGCTTGAACTCACGCAAGAAGCTCAATGCTGGGAATCCACCAAACATGTCAGATACGAGCGTGGAAATAGCAATTGCCTCCCAAGGGCAAAGGATGCCATTACCAAGTGCCAAGAACCAACCGGTGATATAGGAAGGAACTGCACCGAAGCTTCGATCGACATACTCGACGATACCGCCGGAAATTGGAATAGCTGCTGTAAGCTCTCCAAAAACCGCTCCGATAGGAACTAAGAAGATTGCACCGAGCAAGAATGCAATCATTGCAGGAATAGGACCGCCGCCGACGACCATCCAATCGCCTACGAGAAGTACCCAACCAGTGCCAATAATTGCACCAAAGCCAATAGTAAAGAAGTTCCAAAGCGATAAGGTCTTTTTCATACCGCCTTCGGTTCCGGCTTCATTTACTGCTTCTGCCTGACTTGCCATGTGCTCCCCCTTTCTCTTCTCTGTGCTTTAAAAAGCACGTTCCGTTGTTTAGATGCATCTACTGCATCTCCCTTGGCTAAGACTTTACGACACGTCTTCACAATTTCTTTATAAAAACGCTTATCGGATATGCGCTCTCGACTAGCGGAACGCATATATCGTTTAACGGTTGACAACGACCTTCAATCCTGTTTTTGTTTATTATTCTTAACTAGTTAGATAAAAACAGCGATGGTTTTACTACCTAAAGGATATCAATTTATGACTCCCAACCACTTTCAGGGCAACCAAACCCGGCGCGCCCATATCCAAAAGCACATTGCAACAACTCTATTGATTGGATCAGTACCTTTTCTTTTTGTATTTCTTGGAGCCACACTTGTATTTGATCCAAATCCTGTACCGGTTGTTGTAGCTATTGCCAGTTTGGTTCTTACCTGTTTTGTATTTGCCTATGTCTTTGTTGCCCCAGATGACCTCACGTCTACAGCAACAGACCGCACGCTCTCCATTGCTTCACGCACATTTACTTATATGCGTCAGGGACTTAGCCCTGAGGCAACAGCTGCAGTATGCGATATTATTCTTCCTGAAACACTCGCCTCTGCAATTGCCATCACTGACGGCAAAACTGTTCTCGCATACAAAGGTGATAAAAGCTACTTATATAAGCCAGGCTCTTCTGTCTTTTTGCAAGCAACACAAGATGTTATGCATACGGGTATTACCCGCATCTACTCATATGAAGAAGCAACTGCGAACAATGAATCCTGGGGCCAACTTTCTCGCGAAGAGAAAGCTCGTCACAAACAGTTTTCTTCTTTCTTTCAGGCAGGCATTGTTGCGCCGCTCCGCGTTAACGATCGCTGCGTAGGCACCTTTGAGCTTTTCTTTCGCCGCCATGGCCGCATTGATCAACGACAGCTCGCACTCGCTACTGGTTTTGCAGAGCTTCTTTCTACACAGCTTGCTTCCTTCGAGCTTGACCGTCAAAAAGAGATTGCAACGCACATTGAATTGAAGGCTCTACAGTCTCAAGTTGACCCACACTTCTTATTCAACACCATCTCTACCATTGTTTCGCTCGTACGAACACAGCCAGAAAAAGCACGCTCTTTGCTTATCGACTTCTCTGGTTATTATCGCCAGACACTTACAGATTCCGATAAGCTCATTACTGTTAATGAAGAGCTTCGCCAAGCCATCCGTTATACTAACTTGATGCAAGCACGCTTTGGCTCGGACAACCTTATGGTCACAAGCTCCATTGACCCTGAGGTCTGTGACCTTCTTGTACCACCATTTATTCTTCAGCCTATTATTGAGAATTCCATCAAGCACGCACGTAACCCAAAACGAGCACTTCATATCCACCTTCACATCCATCAGATTGAAAATGGCTTGGAGCTCAGTGTTTCTGACGATGGTCTTGGAATGGACGAAGTGACACTTGAACGCTTACGTGACTTTAACCACCACGTGAATCAACAGATTCCTGCTCGAGCCGCAGACTCAGAGAGTGCTGACCAAACGGATGATCCTGCAGCTTCCAAGGGCTGTGGCATTGCTCTTTGGAGCGTTAATTCCCGTATTCACTTTTTCTTTGGACCAGATTCGACTCTTGAGGTCAACTCAAAAGAGCATGAAGGTACCTCTGTCACCATTCGTCTTATTGGCGATCCTACTGGCTATTAAGGAGATTTATCATGTGGAAAATCTTAATCGTTGATGATGAGCCACCTATTCGCTCAGAGCTCAACTATCTTCTCAGCCAAGATAGTCGCTGCGGAGAAATACGTGAGGCAGGCAACGTACTTGAAGCTATCAACGCTGTTGTAGACTTCAAACCAGATGTTATCTTCCTTGATATTTCTATGCCAGGAACTTCCGGTATGAAGCTTGCGGAGTCCCTCACTAATTACAAGAATCCCCCTGCAATTGTTTTTGTAACCGCTTATGCAGAGTTTGCCGCAAAGGCATTTAATCTTGATGCAGTTGATTATGTTCTCAAGCCTGTCGAGCTCGATCGATTGGGCCATGCATTACAAAAGATTGAAACATTCTTAAGCGCACGACCAGATGCAGAGCAACAAAACCAGGTTCGTCTTCCAATTGAGCATGATGGTGTTAAAACCTTCATTCCTGCAAGCGATATCCTCTACATCGAAGCTCACGGTGATTACGCCAATATTGTTACCCATGAGTCTTCTGCGCTTCTTGCAAGCTCCATGGATGATCTTGAGCGCCTGTTAGAGCCTGAAGGTTTCTTGCGTACCCACCGTAGCTATTTAGTAAATCTCGATGCCGTTCATACCATTGAGTCCTCTGGTTCAGGCCTTTTTCAGCTTACCTTAGATGGTGTAGATGAAAAAATACCTGTAGCACGTCGTCGTGCCTCACTTGTTAAAGACAAATTAGGTTTGTAATCTATCTCCCCAAGGAATTTACGTATGCCGCGCGAAAGCTATGCCTCAAAAACTCAACGTGCAATTGAAGTTTGTCATCGTCTTGAAGATAAGTATGGCAAGGTTGAATGTTTTCTCGATCATGCCAATCCTTTTAGGCTTACTATCTCTGTTCTTCTTTCTGCACAAACCACTGATGCACAGGTAAACAAAGTCACACCTGAACTATTTCGTCGTTGGCCCACGCCAGACACAATGGCACAGGCTCATCCTTCTCAAATTGCCGAGGTAATCCATTCCTTAGGCTTTTACAAAACAAAAGCCGTTCATTGTGTCGAATGCGCACAAATGATCATGAGTGACTTTGGCGGAGAAGTTCCTCACACCATGAAGGAGCTCACGCGTCTCCCAGGTGTTGGACGCAAGACGGCAAATATTGTTCTTAATGTTGGATTTGGCATCGTAGAAGGCATTGCAGTAGATACGCATGTACATCGTCTTGCTCATCGACTCCAACTGTCTCCTAAATCTCATGAGCATGATGCGTCCAAGACAGAGCAAGACCTTTTAAGAATCCTTCCTCAGCAATACTGGGAGGATGTCAATCATCAATGGATTTTGCACTGCCGCGAAATCTGTGGTGCCAAGAAAGCTCAATGCGACATTTGTCCGCTTCAAGACATTTGCCCAAGCGCTTTTCGCGTCTAAGCTCATTTAGACAAGTGCCATCAATTCCATAACAAAGTTTATTCCGCTATCCCACATAACACTTAGCAACCCTGGCAATTCTGCTGGGGTTGCTCCATTTAGAATGCATGTCATCAAATAGGCAGCCGTAAAAATTGCAATGACCATCAACGGCGTCAAAATCACAATAGATAACACCTTACCGATAAGCCCTAAGATATGCAGGAGCCTTCGATGCTTATCAAAAGCACGCTCTCGTTTGTACTCTGCATCATGTATATCGCTTTTTCTATCTGATTGAGCCTGAGCTACGCGTGATAACCACCCATGCTTGCGCTTCTTGTAGACAGATTGCTGTGGCTGCTGTTCATATTCAGTTGCGTCTATGGGTGATTGTTTGCTTTGTGCTGCAGCAATTTGAGCAGCACGCTGTATTGCAGCAATATCTTCTGGCGATAGTGCGCCTATTGTCGCTGTATCATCTGAGCTTACAAACGGGTCGAGCACCACATCTGAAGTTCGTACAATACCTTGCGTATTCATATTTTTAATAGTGTTCAAATAAGCTTTTTGAGATGCGTTAAAAGCCGATGTTGCCCGATTAAGAGCATCAATTTGTTGTTGTTGCTCGCGAAGCTGACGCTCTGCGACTTGTTTTGGGGTCTCAATAAATAAGTCCATAGCTATACCTCACATGCAGAAAAGGTAAGCTTTAGGGGTGTCTCTATCATCATCAACCACACAATGAGCTGCAAGCTATAAGTTGCTAATTGTCGGCCAAAGGAAGCATAACTTTTGCCTTTTGTCTCGCGCAAGACAGCTGCATATATGCCAAACCTGTTCCCAACACGAAGCAAGCACTTCTCAAACCCACAGCAAGCATATGCGGACTCAAATCAAACAGACATCTGTGTATAAAAAAGAAAACCCCGGAAGATCAAATGACCTTCCGGGGACATCAGACTAGATTGCTCTGAAACTCACGCGCAGATTTAACTCAATACAACTACACCTTACAAGAATTACTCTTCTAACCAGATGGTTGGATGAGCTAAGGTCTGGAGCGAAAGCCAGTGACAAATCATGCAACTTGGTTTTGATAAGCACTTATAACTTATCTCACCTATCGCTGAACAGATTAGTAGTTAACTACCTGCTCCTCGAAGTAGCTCTGTGGGTGTGCGCAAACTGGGCAAACCTGTGGAGCTGCAGCGCCTACGTGGAGGTGACCGCAATTAAGGCACTTCCATACCTTTACGCCCTCGCGTGCGAAGACCTCGCCAGCCTCAATACGCTCAGCGAGCTTGTTGTAGCGCTCCTCGTGAGCCTTCTCTACAGCAGCTACGCCACGCATCTGAGCAGCGATCTTCTTGAAGCCCTCTTCATCAGCAGTCTTAGCGAACTCGTCGTACATAGAAGTCCACTCGTAGTTCTCGCCTGCTGCTGCGTCACGAAGGTTGGTCAAGGTATCAGGTACATCGCCGTCGTGAAGAGCCTTGAACCAAAGCTTTGCATGCTCAGCCTCGTTGAGAGCGGTCTCCATAAAGATGTTAGAAATCTGTACGTAGCCCTCCTTCTTAGCCTTAGATGCGAAATAACGGTACTTAGTGTGTGCCTGAGATTCACCTGCGAATGCAGCCTCGAGGTTCTTCTTAGTCTGAGAATTCTCAAAATCCATTGGTCACAGCCCCTTTCAAAAAGCGTCTCTTCTGTACCAAACGTCACTGTATTTATACCCCAACTTTTACAATTTTAGGGTGAGAAAATGCGACTTTTTTTGATTTTAAATTGCTTATTTTTTCGCAAATTTGCTACCTGCAGAAATATGTTTCTGTCTAACTAACAATTATCCAACCGGCATCAGTTTTCTCACAAAAACCCTCCTGGACAAGCTCTTCCAAGATCTTTTGAACACTTGAAGAACTCACCTCAGGACGTCCTTTTGATGCTTCAAAGTCATTTAAGATCTTACAAACTGCCGAGAAGGACAGTGCACTTTCTTCTACAAAAGCGCTATCTTCTTGCGCAGAAAGCAAAGCTCGAACCACCACTGAACGCTTTTGTCTATGAGAACCCTCAAATGTTGATTGCTTAGCATAAGCTCCACTGCGTCTACTTGGGTTAGGAATCGAAGCTTTGAGATATGAGCCATAATCAAGCATCGCATAATACCAAGCACGTGGGGTGTCTTGTGGGTCCTGAGGCTGCGCAAACTGTCCAAGATATCCTTTATGGGAGGCTACGCACTTACCCGCTTCGCGGATTATATTGTCGGGGTCTGCCTTCGCATCATCTGCAGCCGTATATGATGGACACGTATCGAAGATGATTGGAATAAGTTGCTTATCGGGGACTTTAAGCGCATCAGGAAAGAAGTGATGCAAAATTACCGAGCGTACGTTTGTCTCAAGGTAGACTCCGGGCAATCCATAAGCAAACGAACGAATACCTTGAGCTGTTGCGGGGCCTATTCCAGGCAAGGCTACAAGTTCTTGAGTGCCGCGGGGCATAATGCCATCGTAATCGCGCACAATCGTTTCTGCGGCCGCTTTAAGAGCAAGTGCGCGGCGATTATAGCCCATGCCTTGCCACTGGCTTAATACGTCAGCTGTACTGCTTGCTGCCAAAATTTCTATTGTAGGAAAACGATCGAGCCAAGCTGGGAGGCGCTTTTCTACACGTGATGTCTGAGTCTGCTGAAGCATAACCTCAGAAAGCCAAATAACATACGGATCGCATGTATCACGCCACATAAAATCGCGATACAGACGCACGCCCTCGCCGCGCAAAAACGTTCGGAACCTATCAAGTGTCGCTACTTGCTGCTTGCAATCCGTATTGTTCATCTATCCTTCTCTTCCAAAAAACAATGGTAAAAAGAAAACGACGCTCCAAAGAAGGAGACGTCGTTTTCTATCTTAAATCATATTGTATGGTTAGTTGGCCATATGTGGACAACTAAGATCAAATGCTTCTGACTGCTCTGCAACGTAAGAAGAAAATGCTTCTGGTTGCGTATAGCGCTCTGAAACATGCGGTGCTACTTGCTGATTTATAACATCTGCAAGCGTTACGGATGACAAATAATCGTTGATTACCGACTGGGTACCTAACCACAACCTGTGGAACTGGCACCCTCCGCGTCTGTCACATCCAAAAGCTGGATCACAACATGCGTTAAAGAAAATTGGACCTTGTACTGCATCAATAATCCGCGAAAGAGGTAGCTCTTCTGGAGCAACCGCCAAACGCATGCCACCATGGACGCCACGAAGACTATCAATAATACCTGCCTGAACGAGGCCATGCTGAATAGAGCGTGCAAACGAGTATGGGATATCATTAGCCTCTGCCGCGGTTCTTACAGACAGAAGGCCCTCAGTTTGTGCCAGCATAGCCAACATACGGAATGCATAGTCAGTCTTACGGGTGATACTCATGGAGACCCCCCCCCCTGTTTTTGACTACTAAGTAGTATAAACACTTGTTCACATATTCGTCTACAAGTATATCCGTTTTATAGCATTTCTAACAGGTAGATACGCAAAAACATGGCTTTTAACTGCAGATTTATGTAAAAAGTTTATGTACAAACAAAAGAAAAGTCTAATAAAAAAAGGCCTACCGAAGGTAGGCCTTTTAAAAAGTTCAATGGCGGGATGTATGGGACTTGAACCCACGACCTCCGACGTGACAGGCCGGCGCTCTAACCAGCTGAGCTAACACCCCACAGCGTTTTGCTGC
>SAMEA104404100__coassemble_1051_pt1 | contig 26948 bp, 22 predicted proteins | sample SAMEA104404100__metabat2_low_PE_008 | metagenome-assembled genome bin SAMEA104404100 (sample SAMEA104404100) | Balaenoptera acutorostrata
TGACAACACCTGATCATCACCCGCACGGCGAAGAATTCGCGCTCTTTGACCTGCACGCGCATCCTGCATTTAGCACAGACCCTGCTCGCCTCATGCGTGAGCTTAACGAGCAACAGACCGCAGTCCTTTGCTGTGCAACTTGTCCAGATGAATATATGCAGCTTGCTACAGCACTCAAGCAAAATATTCCTGCAAATTACTGCTTTGCCACGGGCATTCATCCATGGTGGGTAAGCTGTGACACACGTCTTAACGATGAGATGATTCTGCAGTGCTTGCAGCAGCGATACGAAGATCCAACACTTGCCTTAGGTGAGGTAGGTCTTGATTTTTCTGCTTCACACATACATACAAAAGAAGAGCAGGTACGTGTATTTACGCAGCTCATTGCTGGTATTTGCGAATCCTGCACGTGGACTGTAAGTACACCACATCTCATATCAATTCATGCGGTGCGCGCCACAACTGCCGTGCTCGATATCCTCGAAGAGACAAAAGCATCCAAGCAAAGTCGTTGCATTTTGCATTGGTTTTCGGGCACATCCGACGAGCTTACACGCGCTATACGCTTAGGCTGCTATTTCTCCATTAATCCTGCCATGACAAAAACTAAACGCGGACAAGCCTACATTAAACAAATTCCCCTTGAGCAGCTTGTTCTCGAAACTGACCTGCCCGAGCGCGGATCATCCCTACACGGCCAAGATATTTCCTTCCTCCTGCAAAGCAGCTTGCGCACCATCCAAGAAATTAAGTCTTCTGGCAGACGTGGCCTTGATCCACAAGCAATTGCAGATACTATTTGCAGAACTTCTCGGCAGCTCATGTTTGAATAATCCTTGAGTTTTCTCAATATGCGCGCATCGGTGCCTCAAAGTGGGCATCTATAGAAAAGGCATTTTACTGACCATTTGACTTAAGAGGAGTTGGATCGTTGATGGGCGACGCTACGGATACCGCAGACAAACGCACGTTCACCTCAGACTTGTATCGACTTTTGCGCAACAATTGGCGCGTAATCATAAGCGCTTTGTGCGCCATTATTTTTATTTCGCTCGCCTTAAATGTTTTGCAGGGCGAAATTATGAAGCTCGACCAGACAGCCTATTGGCTCATTGTTCAGCGCATGAGGCGCCCTTGGCTCACGCCTATTATGACGGCGTTTTCAAGCCTCGCGACCCCTGCTGTGCTTATATGCTCACTACTGCTTATTGCAGCTTTTGCCCCTGGCAGACGCCCGGCGACCGCATGTGCGGTCAACTTAGGCTGCGTGCTTGTTATCAATGTCATCCTTAAGGCAATTGTTCAGCGCCCTCGCCCAGACGGTTTTCGTCTGGCCATTGAGAGCGGTTTTAGCTTCCCTTCTGGTCACTCAATGGTAGCCATGGGATTTTTTGGCCTTATTGTCTGGCTAATTATTCGTTCCGATAAGGACCGTAACACACGCTTGCGTCTTGCTGGCGTCTTTAGTTTTCTCATTCTGATGATTGGCGTCAGCCGTATTTATTTAGGCGTTCACTATGCTTCTGACGTTATCGCCGGCTTTTGCGTTTCGCTTATTTGGCTTGCCGTCTACACGCGTGTTGCTATGCCTTTGTTCATGAATAAAGCTGCAGGTAAAACCACGAGTAAAGAGCGTTTAACCTCAGACAGCACACCGTGTAAAGAATAGAAGACGCAAAGTTATCATCTTATGCAATAATGAAAGACTATGTAGATAATTCTTCTTGGCATACAAGAAGTTTTCCTTAAGGAGGAATAATGGCTTGTACCACTATTTTGGTTGGTAAGAAGGCAAGCTGGGATGGTTCTACCATCATTGCCCGCAACGAAGATTCTGGCGGCACCGAGTTTGTCCCAAAGAAATTTATTGTTGTTCAGCCTGAAGATCAGCCTCGCCACTACGTAAGCCACATTTCACACGCTCACGTAGAGTTGCCTGACAATCCAATGCGCTACACTGCATTGCCAGACGCCCTGGGCAAAGACGGCATTTGGGCTGCTGCAGGCGTCAATACCGCAAACGTTGCTATGTCTGCAACCGAGACCATTACTGCAAACGAGCGCCTCCTTGGCGCAGACCCACTGGTAACTCTCAAGCCAGCATGTGGCACTCCTGGTGAGGCAGACTACGTCCCAGAGATTCCTGGTGGCCTGGGCGAAGAGGACTTTGTAACGCTCGTTCTCCCTTATATCAATTCTGCTCGTGAAGGCGTAGAGCGCCTTGGTGCACTCCTTGAGGAGTACGGCACCTACGAGATGAATGGCATTGCTTTTTCTGATATCAACGAGATTTGGTGGCTTGAGACCATTGGTGGTCACCACTGGATTGCAAAGCGCGTACCAGACGATTCTTACGTAACCATGCCAAATCAGCTTGGTATTGATGCATTTGATATGCATGATGCATTTGGTGATCAAGAAGATCACATGTGCTCTAAGGATCTTTGGGACTTTATGGAGAAGCACCACCTCGACCTCACCTTGGGTTCTGATGGTAACTTCTTTAACCCACGCGATGCGTTTGGTACCCACTCTGAGCGTGACCACATCTACAACACCTGCCGTGCATGGTATATGCAGCGTCACCTCAACCCTTCCCAATCTTGGGATGGCCGCGTAGCAGCACATGGTCCTGCTTCTGACAATATCCCTTGGGATCAGGAGCCAGAGCGCAAGCTTACCATTGAAGACATCAACTTTGTTCTCTCTTCTCACTATGAGGGTACTGTCTATGATCCTTATGATGAGATTGGTAACGAAGAGCAGCGTCGCCGCTTCCGTCCAATTGGTATCAACCGCGAGAGCCAGAGTCACATCATTCAGCTTCGTGGCAATGCTCCAGCTCCTTGCCGTGCAGTTGAGTGGCTCTCTTTTGGCTCTAATGCATTCAATACGTTCACCCCATACTTTGCAAATATCGATCGTACCCCTGCTTACTTAGCAGACACTACCGCTCTTACTACGACCGATAACCACTATTGGGCAAACCGTATTATTGCTGCTTTGGCAGATGCTCACTTTAAGGACAACATCAACACCATCGACAACTATGTCGAGAAGACCATTTCTGCTGGTCACCGCACCATTATTGATGTTGACGAGAAGATTGCAGCTATTCAGAAGGACAATCACCTCATTATTTCTGATGATGAGACTCCAGATGATATGTCTACCGAAAATGCCGAGCTCGACGCACAGATTGTTGAGCTTCTTGAGCAGGCAAATGAGCAGACTGCAGCAAATCTGAAGGAAGAAACCTACAAGCTTCTTGATAAGGTTCTCTACACCTCCAGCTTGCTTATGCGTAACGCCTTCAAGCTCTCTGATCACTAAGATTGAACTCACCTCCCACAAAAACCTTTGCTTGTGCTTCTTTAGCTAAGACACACAAAGGCAGCTGTGGGAGGTGTTTTGCATTAGGGCTTCATCTATAATGAGACAACCCCAACAAGCATTGGAGATTTATGCCTCACACACAGCAAGAAACCCCTCATAAAATTAAATCTGTACAGCTCTTTTGGAATACCATTAAAGCTGTTGGAGCTCAAAGTATCTTTTTGTACTATCTGCTGTTTTTAGCGCTTCTTTGTGCGCTTATCTCTTTTGTAGAACCCACTACGTTCCCTACGTTTTACAGTGCTGTTTGGTATTGTTTTCAAGTCATTACCACTATTGGTTTTGGCGATAACACTCCTGTTGGTATACCAGCACAGCTCATCACGATAGTCATGGGAATGTCTTCACTGTTTATTGTTGCTCTTATCACGGGTGTTGTAGTTAACTTCTTTAACGAAAGAATTTCAATGATGCGCAATGATAGCTTTATTGAATTTGGCTATCGCATGACACATCTCACTCAGTTAAACCCCGAGCAGCTTGCTAATCTTGAACGAGATTTCAAAACGTTCATCGAACATCATGAGTCATTTAAAAGCACTATTAAAAAATAGTCTCGATACAAATTAAGGCTGGTGCCACATGGCACCAGCCTTAATTGTTTTAAGTATGTATTAGGAAGCAGCGACGACTTCTTGTGCAACCTCTTTAGATTCTTGAGAAGCCTGAGGAGCGGCAACGCACCAAGCAGGAAGTGGGAGCTTTCCTCCAATAAGAGCAGGAACAACAGCCCAAATAAGGCTTGGAACAGGAATACTCGACATTACAAAGAAGAATCCCATAAAAGGATTTCCCATAAAACGAGAGATAAAGGAAACAACCACACACGTCATAGCAAGTGATGGATCAACACCAAAGGCGCTGCTCATGGACAAACCAAATGACAGACCACAGAAGATAAGAGGGAAGAATGGTCCACCATGCCAGCCAAGCGTCAAGCAAAACGCCAGCATAACAACCTTAAGAATTGCGGTTAAAAAGAGTGTCCAAAAGCCGAGCGACTGCCAGGTCTCAATAACGATTGTAGACTGAGCAGAACCTGGGAACATGACGTAAGGGAATACCACACCTATAAGACCCAAGAGCAAACCGCACAGAGTACTCGCAGCAACCTCGTTATCATGCAGCATGTGCCTCAATGCCAGTGCCACACGCTGTGAAGCATTAAAGAGCACTGCAAGCATCCAGCCCGAAAGACCCAACAAAATCATGGCTGGAATATCTTTTACGCCTGCCTGAACAGCACCGAATGCAGGAAGCTCCAAACCGCCACCCACAACATACGACACAGCAGCTACACCAAGAAAACCGCCCGCTACACCTGCGGTATACAACAAGAACTTCTCGGCACGAAAAAGCTCACGCTTCATAGAGGCCTTCAAGTGCTTGCCCACCCAAAGGCATCCAACAACAATAAAGCCGGTCAAACCAGCCTCTGGACCAACCGTTGCACCAAAGGCAAGAGGAAGTAAGAAGGAAACAAGGGCTTTACCAGGCTCTTTAATCTCATAAGTACCCTCAGTGCGCACCTGCCTCATAACTTCAACCATGCGCTTAGGGGCGGTATGATTCTTTGACTCCCACAAACCAATAAGAAGGCCACCGATAGTACAAACTACGATTGGATACCACCAAGCGAGGTTGGGAGCTCCCCAAACCAAGTCGATTGCACCATATGCAACCTGAAGCATAATCCAAACAAATGCACCAACTACAAAACCCATTGCGATGCTGTAGGGTACGCGAACAACACTTCCCAGAATTTGAGAAGAAACTGAAACCTGATCTATTTTCTTATCCATATAAACCTTGCAAATTGAATGAACACGAACATCCCGAACAACACTGAGGTACGCATCGGGTATAAAAGTACCATTAATATTATACGTGTCTCATTACAACAAGACATAATCACCTGAGGATAACCATGACAAAGCAACATTCACATGCTTCAACCCCTGCACAACACCGCGCGCATCTTATTAGTTTGATTGCGACACTCTTTCTTGTATTTATCGGCATTTCCTGCTTAGTTATTCCAGAGCTCATTGTAGATACGCTCCCCTACCTCATTGGCGTCCCCATGGCCATAGGTGGCATTTTTGGCATGATTTCCGAGTTTGCCGGTCGCCCAGATCCTGAAGGCGAGATTGATTCTCTTACCGACGTTGTTGACCGTTTCACCTTAGGCGAGTCTCTTGTTATGGCTGTCTTTGGTCTTGTCATACTCTTTCATGCACACGAGGCAGTAGGCTTTATTGGCATGTTCTGGGGCTTCATGGGTCTTCAAGACGCTGCACGCGAAATTGATGAGACGCTTCACGCTCGTCGCTGCGGTCACCCTTGGCTTTTAGGCCTTGCCTGGACACTGTTTGAGCTCTCCCTTGCAGTCTTTTTGGTCATCTCGCCATTTGCAAATATTGAGCATCACGTTTTATTGCTTGGCCTCGAGCTCATCACCTTCCCATTCCACATTGATAGTGAAGATGGTAAAAACCACTTGAAAGCAGATATGTAATGATTCGCCCAATTGTTCACACGCAATTTATGCTTAACCGCATCGCCCAAGATGCCGTGGCTCACAGTGCCGAAGACATGCAGATTGCCCAGGACTTATCTGACACGCTCACAGCACATGCTCACGAGTGTGTTGGTATGGCAGCAAATATGATTGGCAAGAATAAGCGTATTATTATTTTTGACGATAAGGGCACACAGCGAATAATGTACAATCCCAACATTACTGCTGCTCAGGGCGCCTATGACACAGAAGAGTCCTGCTTGTCCCTTGAAGGAGTACGCCCTTGCAAGCGTTTTCGTTCAATCACCGTTTCGTTTCTTGATGAATCATTTACTCAAAAAACCGAGAACTTCGTCGGTTTTACTGCACAGATTATTCAGCATGAAATTGATCACACTAACGGCATCTTAATTTAGTTATAGATTTTATAGAACACGTGTTCTCATTGTCTTAACGATTACGTATACTAAAGCCAGTCACATACCTGTGGCTGGCTTTTTGTTATCTATAGACATTGAGGGAGGCGTGCATGTACGTATGTATCGATCTTAAAACCTTCTACGCCTCCGTTGAGTGTTGCGACCGTGGTCTTGACCCTTTTGAAACATTGCTTGTAGTTGCAGACCCAAGTCGCACAGACACCACTATTTGTCTGGCCATCTCCCCTGCAATGAAGGCACTTGGCATTCGCAATCGATGCCGCCTCTATGAGATTCCTGAAGACATTCATCCTATTATTGCTCCTCCACGTATGAAGCGTTATATGGAGGTCTCTGCAGATATTTATTCAATCTACCTGCGCTATGTTTCACCAGAAGACATTCACGTCTATTCGATTGATGAGTGCTTTATTAATGCCGATCCCTACCTGACGCTCTATGACTGCGATGCCAAAGGCTTTGCCCGCATGCTTATGGATGCAGTCCTGCGCGAAACAGGCATCTTTGCTACAGCAGGTGTAGGTACTAACCTCTTTCTTACTAAAGTTGCGCTCGATATCACAGCAAAGCATGTAAAGGATGGCATTGGATATCTTGATGACTTTAGTTTTAAGCGCGATATCTGGCACCACCAGCCCATTACAGACATTTGGAATATTGGACCTGGCATTGCACGACGCCTAGCAAAATATGGAGCCTACGATCTTGAAGCTGTAACCCGCCTTGATAGAAAGCTTCTCTATGAAGAATTTGGTGCCAATGCAGAGTTTCTTATCGATCACGCCCATGGTTTAGAACCTTGCACCATTGCAGAGATTCAAGCCTATACTCCTGAATCCACTTCCATAGCATCAGGCCAGGTATTGCCATCAAATTACACCTATGAAGAAGCGCTGCTCGTACTCAAAGAGATGATTGGTGATGCCACACTCGATCTTATTGATCGTCATATGGCTGCTCAAAGAATTTCCCTCTCGGTAGGTTATGACTATGCCCTTACCAAGAGCACACCAAGCGAGATGTTTGTAGGACAGCATGGCAAGCAAAACCTTAATCGCTCACAAGGTTTTACGGGCGGCTCACGCAAGTTGTCTTGTCCTACCAACTCAGAGCGAAAACTTCAAGATGCCATTTGCAAGCTCTTTGCCGAGACCACAAAACGCGAGATTTATATTCGCCGCCTTAATATCTCGTTCGACGACTTGATTGACGAAGATTTTGCAGACTGCGACCTTTTTACCAATCAGGCAGATGTTAAAGCTGAGCGCACACTTTTACATACGGTCAATGACATTAAATCTAAGTTTGGAAAGAATGCGCTGGTAAAAGGCATTAGCCTTACCGAGAAAGCCACTGCTCGAGAAAGAAATAATCAGGTAGGAGGACATCGTGCCTAGCAAAACACAGCTATCTGCCAAAGATCTTGCAGAATATCGAGCTTCTCTGCCTTTGGGAAGAAAGCATCCTGACCGTGCGCGACAGTTTATGCCATTTGCCGCACTTAAAGGATATTATGAATTGGTTCGAGAACGAGAGCGTACAACGCAACCAAAACGCGAGCTTATGCCAGAAGAAATTGAAGCAATTTCAAAAGTCTTGGCTCAAGTTAGCAAGGGAGACATCGTCACGGTCACATACTATGACAGGGATGCCTATGTTAGCCGAACAGGTATTGTCGCTCAAATTGACCCCGTATTTAAAACTCTCACGCTCATCAAAAGCGTTATCAACTTTGAAGATATTGCTGATCTCTCGCTCTTGAATAACACCTCTACTGATTAAAAAAATGCCTCAGACGACCAAATCGCCTGAGGCATTAAATTTACTTATTTTGAGAAACAGAAGGAGACTTCTTGCTGCCTTCTTCAAGCTTTCTGACACGCTTTTCCAAAAGCGCAGTGTATTGAACAAGCTGCTTATTCTTTTTATACAGCGTACAAATTTCTGCTGTAAAGAACAGCAAAACAAATAGTATGAATGAAAAAACAAGCGTAAAGATCAGATTGACAGTAAGAGTAAAGTGCAAGAAATGAGATAGCGATAAAGCCAAGAATGGAAACGCAGCAAAAAGCAGCAAGAGAAACATGAATGCAAACCATGGAAGGCTAAATTTAATATCAATCTTTCCACGCTTAACTAACGCAAAAATCAGAATGAGAAAAAAGAATGCAGAGAGAAGAAAGAAAGAAATGAGAGCATTATCCATAAATTGATCAACCTACTTTCTTTTTTTCGTAACAATGCGAGAAACAATAAGAGAAATACTAACCTTAATCATGTAGTAAACGCTGTTAAAAGGGTTAATACTAGATTTTCCTTCTTTGCGCTCAATCATATCAACAGAGACTTCACCCACACGATAACCGTTTAAGACACATGAAACGATAGCGTCTGGTTCTGGGTAGTCCTGAGCATAATCTTGTGCAAAAAGCTGAATTGTCTCTTTGTTGCAAGCCCTAAAACCACTTGTAACGTCATACACTTTTTTACCGGTTAGTACTTTAATGAGGAAACTCAAGAAATGAATACCAACGCGCCTCATAAAACTTGACTGAAAGCCTCCTTCTTCGAGGAAGCGACTGCCAATTACCATATCAGCTTCGTTGTTTTCAATAGGCTCAATAAGTGCAGAGAGAAAAGCTGGATCGTGCTGACCATCACCATCCATCTGTATGGCAATATCATATCCGTTATCGCGAGCATAACGATAACCGCTCTGTACACCTCCACCAATTCCAAGATTGGTAGGAAGGTTAATATAGCAAAGCTTATTACTTTCAAGAACTTCAAGGGTCTTGTCTGTAGAGCAATCATTAACTACAAGGTAGTCAACGTCCGGACATTGTTCTTTTAGATTTTGTACAACACGACAAATAGAATCTGCCTCGTTGTATGCAGGAATAATCACCAAAGTTTTCATGTAATACAGACCAAACCATTCAATTTATAGTAACTGCCATATTATCGCACATTTGTCTCGTCTATATCCCGCTTTATGTCTCTCTACCGAGAAACACCTCGTTTTACCATGCAATTTATATGATACTCATATACTGTAGATTGATTCAGTCAACAATTGCCCGAGGTTACTATGGAACTTCCTATCGTACTTTCCCTTGCTAGCACGCTCATTGCGTTAATTACCGTCATGACCGCACGCAAGGCAAATACCTGTGCCCAACAGCAACTTGCCCTTAGTACCAAAGAGCATCTATTTGAATTACGCATGGATCTGTGGATTGAAGCTCAAACATACATGCGCCTCTTTAAGCTCAATAGAATAGAAATTGATCGTTTAGCTCTACAGGCAAAATCTAGCACACAACAAATTGATACCGACGCTCTTTATGCGCTTGCAACACATCTTATAGAAACAGATACCGCAGAAGAGCTCAATCTTCTTGCAAATAAAAGCAGCAATCACCTCTCACATGCCTCGTTTCTCAAAGCATTAGAGAATCTTGACCGTACAATTATTGCTATTCCACTCGTCTTTGAAGGAGATGAAGCGGCCCAGCTTACGCATTTTATCGTTGTCTACCGCTCGCTTCTTATAGAAATGTATCACCAATATCTTGGTAATTCTCGGCAGTCAAACGCACCAAATGACAACCAGATTCCTTATATAGAAAGCTCCCAAGATTTTGCCGGCAACAATCAATTTGACGAAATAGCCTCAGAACTTCAAGCTGCTTACCAGGCAATTATCGATGAGGGTATAGAAGACCTCATCATCAATCAGATTCGTCTTGTCTAACAAAAAATGCCACCACACAAACTTGTGCGGTGGCATTTTACAATCCTTAAGGGGACTACATCAATGTAGAAACAAGACGCAGCAAGCATTCCCAAATTCGCATAAGCAAAGACTGAGGAGGACGACTGTCACACGTAACCTCACTGGCAATCTCAAATGTTTGCTCAAAATCCTGCTTCATATCGGAAAGACAATCGCAGTCATATAAATAGACGCCATTTTCAAAGTGCAGATACAAGCTGCGCCAGTCCAAATTAATCGTACCCACTACTGCAGATTCATCATCTGCCAGGCACTGCTTAGCATGAATAAAGCCTGGAGTATACTCGTAAATCTTTACACCTTGAGACAGGAGGTGGTCGTAGTGAGAGCGCGTAATGCGAAATACCACTTTCTTGTCAGGAATTCCTGGAGTGATAATGCGCACATCTACGCCACGCTTGGCAGCTTGAATAAGCTCACGGTTCATCTCATCGCTCGTAATGAGATACGGGGTGGTAAACCAAACGTACTTCTTCGCATTCTTAATGATGTTCATGTAGATGCTCTCAGCAAGTGCTTCGTCATCTAATGGAGTCTCGGCGTATGGCTGAACAAAGCCCTTATCGGCAAAAGAATTTTCTGGAAGCGCTAGATACTGATCGTAATTGGTATCGGTGTGCTTAATGGCATTCCAGTTCTCAAGGAATATCTCGGTCAGATTGAGAACAGCATCGCCCTCAAGACGCACGCCCGTATCTTTCCATTCACCATAAGGGTGTGTGATATTAAAGTACTCGTCCGCCAAATTGTAGCCGCCGGTAAAGCCAATCTTATTGTCCACGACGGTAATTTTGCGGTGATCGCGATTGTTCATAAAGACGTTTAAGAACGGAATCATTGGGTTAAAAACGCGACAGTCAATGCCAACATCTTTCATGCGGCCAATAAAGTCTTTATTAATAAAGCCCATGCTTCCAATGTCGTCATATAGAATGCGAACGTCGACACCTTGTGCAGCCTTTTGCTTCAACACCTCGAGCAAGCTGTGGAACGCAGTACTGTCTTCGATTGCGTGATACTCCATAAAGATAAAATGCTCGGCAGTACGCAGAGCTTCAATTTGCGCCTGCAGAGCCTCGACAGTATCGCCGTAATAGTCAACGTGCGTATTTTGATAGATTGGATATTTACCAGAATTAAGAATGTAGCGCGACTGATTTGCTATAGCCAAATCTTGGTGCTCCAAGTGAGCAAAAACTTGCTCATCTTGATGGAGATGCGTCTGAAGCTCCGAAGAAATACAGTCAAATTGACGACGGCGCGTACGCAAAACATGAGAGTTGCCAACCAACAAATACAGCAATGTGCCCGTTACTGGAAATACCAAAATCAAGATAATCCACGGCATCTTAAATGCAGAGTTCTCAGAACTTGCATAGACACTCAAGACAATTAAAAGCGCCAAACAACTTGTTGCAAGAGAAATAGCGACTGAATACTTTTGCATCTTAAGCGTAAGAATGTAGATCCACGCGAACTGAGCGAGAACAGCAACCGCAACAAAAATGACGCGTCCAACACTATTTTTAACTTGAAACTTACTCTTATTGTTCATGAAAACCCTGATCGATCTATAAACAAACTGCCTTACATATTAAGCAGCACTAATGACAATACTATTATTCCCTGCGCAACCCGCTGTCTCATGCTTAAACGCTCGCCAAAAAGAAATACACCCAAAAGACTAATTACAAGAATGGTTGCAACACTATACGTTGGGTAGACAATCGAGGCTGGCATGTATGCAAGAGCGCCAATTAAAAACTTTACCGAGAAGAAATTTGGCACACCCAAAAGTGCACCATAGACAACTGTCTTCCAAGATAGGCGCTCCGTCTTATGCCATGCGAGAATACAAGAAATGATACAAGCAACGCCAAAGGCCACAAGCAAGTACACATCTTCTTGAGAGGGCTGGCCACAGACACTAAAGATCTTAGACATAAAGTCAGCCAGTCCATTTGCCAAGAGCAAAACTATAAGCAACCATGAAGCGCGTTGTTCTTGATGTAGCGTTGCGCCATTCATATACCAAATGGCAAACAGAGCAAAACCCACACCCACTGCTTGATAGAGCTTAAGATGCTCTCCAAATAGCGCAAGCGATAAAACCGTAGGTACCAACACGCCCAACTTAGCAAATGTGCCAGAAAGCACCATGCCATTTGCCGCAATGCTTTGCTGCAACAAAATGAATCCAAGTAAGAACAAAAGGCCTGTACAACAACCGAGCGACAAAGAAACAAGCGAGATACCCTCATCTAGATAGCTGTTGTTTGCACCCATATATAGTAGTGAGACAATCATGCATGTAGCATAGCTTACCGCCAACAGACTCATAGAGTTTTTAGCAACACGCTGTGACACCCTCATAACAAGTGACACACTAGCACTGCTCATAATTGCAAGCATTAAATAAACCACAGCACAGCTCCAATAAAAATGTAGCTAACGAAAACCGCTAGCTACATAATAAAGCTTCTATGCACAATTAAAGTGACTGAATGAGCTCCAAGATATTGCCATCTGGATCAAACAGATAGACAGCGCGGCTCTTACCAAAGCCATACTCTGTGCTGTCAAATGTCTGAGGTGCCGATAAGAACTTGACGCCCAAACCAAGCAGGCGCTCATACTCTGCATCAATGTCATCAACCATAAAGCAGAACTCAGAAATTGAAGTCTTAAACAAACTTGGCGTGTCCTGCTGGGATGCAACGTCACAGAACTGAATCAGCTCAACAAGTGGAGCGTGTTCATCGGCAGTCTTGAGGTATGCAACACGTGCAGTTGCTCCCTCACGCTGGAACAGCGCTTCTGTAGAAGGACCCTCCATAACCATCTCGCCTACGTACGTAAGACCCAAGATGTCTTTATAGAAAGCAACTGATTGATCCAAATCTGAAACCGTAAAACCAATATGAGCGACAGAACTAAACATATTCTACTCCTGCGAAAAACTCGACCTAACGTTTAGGGCTTATCCCCCTCAACGCCTAGCAGTATTCAGCTTCACACAATATCTGAAAGTCCAAAAGCACTCCAGATTAAAGGCAAAGCCTAGACAGCACGGGGCTATCTAGGCTTAATGCAACATGCTGTATTAGTACATAGTATCAGTATCGATACCTGCAAGATAGGTAGTTACAACATCAATATCCTTGATATTGTAAGGATCTTCTACCTCATATGGGTCCTCAGAAAGAATGGTAAAGTCTGCATACTTTCCAACCTCAATGGAGCCAACCTCATTCTCACGCTTCTGCTGCCAAGCTGCATCGATGGTAACGGCGCGCATTGCCTCATCTACCGTAATAGCCTGATCGGTCGTCATACGATTACCCTTGCGGCTCGTACGAGAGCAAGCAGTAGCAACAAGCATCAAAGGATCTGCAAAATACATTGGGTCATCAGAATGGAGAGAGATCTTAATTCCCTTATCCAATGCATCACGACAGCGCATAAACATGGAGTTCATACGGTCCTCACCAATTACAAGCTCATTCAAAGCCTCACCATAATAGAACAGGTGACCAACGTGATAGCTCAGCGTAATGCCAAGATCTGCACAGCGCTGAATATCCTCTTGCGTCATGAATGCGCAGTGCTCAATGCGGTGACGATGATCAGTGCGTGGAGACTCGGTAATTACGCGCTCCATAATGTCGAGAAGCTCGTGAGAAGAACGGTCGCCCTGAGAGTGTACAGAGATTTGGAAGCCCATGTCGTGGTACTTCTTGAACATGTTGTAGAAGTACTCCTGGTCAAAGAGGCGCTCACCAGCCTGATGTGCAGGAATCTTCAAGCGGTCCTGCATAATCTCATTCTCGAGGTAGTTGTCATACATGAACATGTTGCCCGTGTATGGGGAACCGTCATACCAAAACTTAATGCCCGTAAACTTGAACATTGGATTGTCCTCAGGACAATCATCAAGGCTTGCAGCACCGCTCTCGAGTGGAGCAAATGCAATTGCGTAATCCTGACGAAGTGGCGCAGCCTGCTCCCACTGGTTCATCAATGCAAGCTGATTTGGGAACATAGACTGCATACCAGCGGTCCAGGTAGAAGTAATGCCCTTCTTTTTCCACTCGATAAACTGCTCTTTCATGAGCTCTGCTGGATTGAGCTTCCAGTCGTTAATCCAAGCCAAGAGGAATGGGTAGGTCAAGGTCTGCTCAGTCAAAATACCGTTTGGCTCGCCATCCTCATCGTGATAGATACGTCCATCACGAGCATCTGGGGTGTTACGATCAATACCCATGGTCTCCAATGCCAAGGTATTTACGATTGAGGTGTGCATAGACTGAACGCATACCATGATTGGATGCTCTGTAGATACATTCTCATCAAGCCAATGACGATCGAGCTCTGGAAGGTCACGATTAATAAGATAATCAAGACCAAAGAGGAACAACCACTTACCCTTAGGGGTCTTCTCGGCAGCCTCTTTCATCTTTGCTACAACCTCATCAGCGTTGTCATAGACAAGTCCACCAATAAAGTTGCCCTTATGCATAAAGGATGCCAAGTCAAAGTGAGCGTGTGGCTCAAAAAGACCTGGGAGCATTGCGTTGCCCTCGAGGTCGACTAGCTCTACGTCTGAGCCAGCCTGTGCAACCATGTCCTCATAAGAGCCTACAGCAACAATCTTATCGTCCTCTACCAATACTGCCTCTACCACAGGATTGGACGTATCCATAGTGCGGATGGTGCCACCAAAGAAAATCTTCTCCATAATGACAATCCCTCATTTCTAAAGAACTCAACATGTACGTTTGATTTCTACGTTTCCATTGCACGTCAGCGTCAATAGATGCAATGGCTGTCTGACTCAACAATACGCAAAGAAACGCTGTTGCAACATCAAATCCTTTTCTGTTGCAACAGAAGTTTTCTTGCAAACTAGACTTCATCACACCATATTGCTGCAGATAACTGGGTTTTAGCTCACACGTATCAGGCTATTTATTCTCACATGTTTCCGTTTCAAGAGAAGTTGTTGTAGTTATTATCGGCAGAAAACATATTGAATAATACGCTTTGTCAGCGTTATTTCACATTCAATGAAGGGGTTAATAATGAAGAAAGAAGCGACTTCTTCTGCATCCGCAGAAAAGTTTCTTGTTATCCCGGTTCTCGTAATGATTATGGCTCAGATGGGCACCACGGGCGAGAACTCTGCGATGTCTCTTTCTGCAAATGCTTTGGCAACCATGTTTAATGCCACAACTGCAGATTATCAGCTCGCAAACATGATCTACTCTCTTGTAGCAGGTGCGCTTATGATTGCCGGAGGCATGACAGGCGTTATCTTAGGCTGGCTCAACAACTTCCGCATTGGTGTTATTTTGTGCGGCTTAGGTGAGCTTGTCTGCGCACTCTCTCCAAGCATGTTCATCCTTACCTGGGTTGGTCGAGCCCTTGTTGGTTTGGGTGCTTCTTTTATGATTCCATCCGTTTTGGGTCTTGTTCCTTGCATTTACAAGAGCGGCGCTAACCGCGCAATTGCATTTGGTGCTATTGGTGCAGCTTCTGGTATTGCAACTATCCTGCCAGTCCTCTTTGGCTTCCTTATGGAGTCTTTTGGCTTCCGCGTTACCTTTGGTATTCTCGCAGGCTACTTTGGCTTGGTATTCCTCGCATCATTTGCATTGCCAAAGATTGAGGAAGTAGAGAACAAGCCTAAGTTCGACTTTATTGGCACAGGCCTTGCTGCTTTGGGCTTGTTCATGTTCTTGATTGGTATTTCTCGTTTCTCTGCATGGGGCATTATCACCCCACTTCCTGCAGCTCCATTCTCTGTCCTTGGTCTCTCCCCTGCTTTGGTACTTACCATCGCTGGCATTGTTGTCTTGGGCATCATGGTTGTTATCGAGAAGCGCGTTGAGGAGAAGAACGGCTGCTGCCTGCTCCCTCAGTCTTTCTACAAGACCCCTCAGGTTGTTGCAGGTCTTGTTGCATGCTTCCAGATCTTCTTTGCATCTGCTTTGGTTGGCTTGATTGTTGTTCCTTACGTACAGCGCGTTGTAGGCTGGAATGCTATTCAGGCAGCTGCAATTGCTGTAAGCATGGGTATCCCTATGTTCTTGTTTGCATTGCTTATTCCTAAGTTTGCAGCAAAGGTTCACCCTCGCACTATTCTTGCTTTGGGCTACATCTTTATGGGTGTAGGTTCTTTCGCCATCATGTTTGCAATTTCTGCTGCAGGCGTTAACAACCTTTTGTGGGTTGGCGCCGTTCTTATTGGTGTAGGCGCAGGTTTGCTTTCTGCACATTGCGCAAACGTTATTGCTTTGGCAGTAAATGACCGCGATGCTTCTCAGTCCGGTGGCGTTCAAGCAACTTCTCGTAATGTTGGTTACGCAGTAGCTATTGCTGCTTTGGGCACCATTCTTCTTTTTGGTATCAACTCTGGCATTGCTTCTGCAGTATCTACGTCTTCTACCATCAGCGATGCAACTAAGACTGCAATTACCGCAACCAACATTGACATGATGTCTGATAGAGACTTTAAGGTCATTGCTTCTGAAATCACTTCTGATCCAGCAGAGATTGATGAACTCACTTCAATTAACTCCGCTGCTCGTACGAGCTCCGTTCGCCTTTCTCTTGGCGTAGGTGCTGCATGGCTTCTTCTGAGCCTTGTTTCTTGCCCTTGGATTAAGATCGCAAGTCGTGACGAGCAGTAACCCCTACCCCCTGCTGCGCTTCTAAAGCGCAAATGAGCCCCTTGTCAACCATGGCAAGGGGCTCATTTTGTTTAAGACTCATTCCCAAAGAGATGAGAAATGATAGCAGGAGATAACGTATAGGATCTATCCCCCGTACAGTATTGTTTAATTTGCGCATTAAAGTACTGCGTAATTTGAGGCAAGCGTGGCAAATCACTGCTTGCAACCGTAAGAATAGCTACCGTCATAATAGGTTGAATGGCGGTAAGCTTAGGCGTGTGATACACATGAATGCCTGTCTTACCACCATGAGACGAAATCACAGCAGACGAAGCAAACTCAGTCGATACAACGGAATGTGCATAAAGCTGTTTTTCATACTCATCATGCGAAAGCTTTACATCATGGGAACCAAACAAATCCCAATAGATAGCCTCAGACAGCTCAATAAGACGCTCACTATATAAAGTACGATCAGAGCAATCACAATCTATGAGCTTCTCGGCCTTTTGAACTCCTTCGTCAAAGCCTAAAGCAAAATATGCCACCCGCGCAATGTCTTCTTCTTCAATTGAATGAGATATTTGACATACCGGAAGCGTGGTTTTTACCGGCTCAAAGGCAATAAGAAAGTCAATTCCCGCTTGTTCAATCTCGTCTTTGGTTAGCGCAGAAAGATCCGTGCGTGACAGGCGCCGTGCAATTGAGATAGCAGGAATTTCTTGCTCAAGACAAGACTGGGCATATAATCCCACCTCAAAGCTTGAATCTGAAACTAAATAAACAACCTTCTTATGCTCTGTTACCTGTTTATAGTATGGATAGAGCAGCATTGCTATACGCGTAAAATCGTCAGGAAATATAACGATATGCGATAAGTAGTCGTCTTGCGCAACGAGCTGCTCTAAGAATAAGAACCAGTCAAGATGGTTGCGCTTCATAGGAGAAGCATTGAGCAAGGCTACAGGAAACTTATTTTGTGCTCGCTGGAGTGACTGATAGCACAGATACTCCAAGTTACGCACCATATCAAGTTGCATTGGAATACAAAAAGTAGACTCAAGCTTATCGCGCAGAGCTCGAGCAAACATCTTGGATGGAGTATCCACAAGATCAATAAGCGCATCGTACTCCTGCATAGCACCCATAGGATAAAACGCAAGGAGCGCACGCGCTTCCGCAGGCTCCACATGCGCGCCTACGACGCGCTCCAAATTCTCAAGCAATGCATTAAGATTTGCTTGCGAGACCTCAACGGCAAGCGTCGTATCAAAATCAGCAGGCAACTGATGTCCAAGGGACACACGCTTGAGGACGAATGACAAATAGAAGAGCAGAGCTCCTCGTGCATTTACCGAAAACTTTGAGGTATGTACACTTGCAACTAAATCGATAATTTGGTCGGTAAGCACATGCGCCTGTTCGCTCAGTTCCGCCTCTACAAATTTGCGCTGGTAGTACGGTGCCAGCAAATAAAAATAGTAGATGATTGCTGCACGTATTGCCCACTCGTCTCCCACAAGCGTAAACACACCCTGCCTACGCACGATACTCAAACCAAATGGACGCAACATTGCTTTCCAACGACGAATATCATCGAGTAGCTGACGACGATTCGTAAACAGCCTACCCGCCAAACTCACTTCATCTGAATATTGCGGATACATCGCGATAGTAAGCAATCCTTGGTAAAACCGCTCGTACGACGTCATTGCAGCGCCAGTCTCAATAAGTACCAAGCCATTAATTTTAGATACCTCAGCAGCAACAAGGCGTATGCACACTCCGTTGCCCTTTTTCGTTTCAATATAACTTTCTAACTCATGCTGCTTGAGCACCGAATTGAGATACTTAATGTCGTTCGATATTGTCTTGGTTGAACACGAGAACTTCTGAGCATAGACGCTTAAGAGAACATAATGATGATGCATCATAAGCTCTTCGAGAAGATCGTGCTGGCGCTTATTCATTACAACCTCTTACCTGTATCAAATCAAAGACCGTGCATAAATTCGTACTACCATTTTACCGACTTTGAGCATCTTCTATGCGCTCAGCATCACTCTTAGACCGAGAAGGACCAATAAAAAACGAGCGAAGAGACCCTTTTGGAGTCCCTACGCTCGTTTTGTTATAGGTAACTAATTATTTCTTCTTGAGCATTGTCAGCGCAATTTTCTTACGCTTAACGTCAACACTTTCGACCCAAACAGTTACATTATCGCCAACAGCTACTACATCGCTTGGGTGCTTAACATAACGATCAGCCAACTTGGAAATGTGAACCAAACCATCCTGATGAACACCTACATCTACAAAGGCACCAAAGTCGACAACATTGCGAACCGTTCCTACCAGCTCCATGCCTTCCTCAAGGTCTTCAATGCTGCGAGCAGCCTGGCTAAAGACGACTTCTGGAGCATCATCACGAGGATCACGACCAGGCTTTTGAAGCTCTGAGACAATGTCGCGCAAGGTAAACAAACCACAGCACAAATCTTTCGAAGCTGCGTCCAGGCTACCAATACGCTTAGCAATATCTGCAATGCCACCGTGAGCTAAAGCAGCAACATCTACCCCAGCGCGCTCAAGCAAGCCAGTTGCAATCTCATAACTCTCTGGATGAACACTCGTTGCATCCAATGGATTCTTACCGCCGGTAATACGCAAGAAACCCGCACAGTTAAGGTAAGCCTTAGGACCGAGCTTTGGAACCTTCTTGAGCTGCTTGCGGTCAGTAAAGGCACCATGTTCTTCTCGGTAGGAAACAATATTCTTTGCAACCACAGAGCTAATGCCCGATACATACGACAACAAACTTGCGCTTGCGGTATTAAGATCTACGCCTACGCGATTTACTACGTCCTCAACAACGCTGCCCAAAGCCTGGGAGAGTTCCTTTTGATCGAGGTCGTGCTGATACTGACCAACACCAATAGACTGTGGCGGAATCTTTACCAACTCTGCCAAAGGATCCTGCAAGCGACGACCCAACGACATAGCACCACGCGTTGTAACGTCAAGATCTGGATACTCCTCGCTTGCAAGCTTAGATGCAGAATAAACCGACGCTCCTGCCTCGTTAACAATGGTGTAGCGAAGAGATGGTGCAGACTCTGCAATAAACTGAGCTACAACTTCTTCGGTCTCACGGCTTGCCGTACCATTGCCTACAACAATGGTATTGATGTGATGCTTCTTGGTCATACGATCAAGTGCGCGCTTTGTACCAGCAATATCACGGCGTGGTGGTGTTGGATACAAAATGGTGTGATCGAGCAGTTTGCCATACTCATCCAATACAGCAACCTTACAGCCCGCACGATATCCTGGGTCCAACGCAATAATGCGTGCACCATGAACAGGGCGTGCCAACAGCAAGTTCTCGGTATTCTTAGCAAAGATCTTAATAGCATCTGTCTGAGCACGTACCGTCAGTTCTACACGAAGCTCGCGCTCCAACGATGGTGCCATCAAACGCTTATAGCCATCTGCAATTGCATCCTCAAGTGCCTGCTTATACATACCGCGACGGCGAGGATAACGGCTTAACAATTGCTCGGTTGCAGCCTCAGCATCAATGCGTACATGAACGCTGAGCTTCTCTTCCTTCTCGCCACGATTAATTGCCAAGATGCGATGATTTGGAACCGTACGTACAGCCTCTGCAAACTCATGGTACGACTCATACGCTGCCTCGTCATCGCTGTTAGTTGCCTCAGACGTAAGCATTGCAGTCTTGTGCGCAAAGTCGCGCATCGCAGCAACATTCTCTGGATCTTCGGCAATAAGCTCGGCAACAATATCGCATGCTCCCGCCAAGACCTTCTGGGCAGTATCAAAGCCAGCTTCTTCGTTGATGTAGTCGGCAGCTTGAACAAGAGGCTCCTTGCCTTCTTTTGGCTGCATCAAAATGAGATTTGCCAGTGGCTCAAGACCCGCATCGCGCGCCTTGGACGCACGCGTTGCACGCTTCTTACGATAAGGCTTGTAAAGATCGTCTACGCGCTGGAGAGTGGATGCATTTTCAATCTCTGCACGAAGCTCGTCGGTCAGCTTGCCCTGAGCATCAATGAGCACGACAACGTCAGACTTGCGCTGCTCAAGATTGCGCAGATATGCAAGACGCTCAGCAAAGTTGCGCAGCGTAACATCGTCCATACCGCCCGTAACATCTTTTCGATAACGAGCGATAAATGGGATAGTATTGCCCTCGTCAATCAAAGAAACAGTAGCTTTTACCTGGTCTTTCTTTAACGATAGCTCGCATACCAGCGCATCGAATATTTTATTTTCAACTTCATTCTCTGGAGTGAGAGTCGCAGGAATTGTCTGATCCATGTATATCTTCTCCTATCTAAGCGACGTCTTATCATAAAGCAAAACGTGAGTAGTTATTGTTGTATTTGTCTATTAGCCCCAACAACAACAAACGCTCATTGTTTAATGGGTACATATTCAGACTGTAACAATTTGCACGACCAAAAAAGGAGCGTCAGCGTGAAGGGACAAGAGTTCGTCTTAAATACTCAGCAGTTGGAAGAAGCTGTACAGGATTTCGTCCATGATTTTTGTGCCGATAAGCACACCATCCACACGCAGCCAGTAATTCAAGAAGCAGATGACGCTCAATTGCGCAAGCTCGCAAATATCGACATTCCTGCAAAGGGTCGTCCTGTAGATGAGGTTGTCCGCGAGATGGAACAAGAAGTGTTTCGCTATTGTGGCAACCCTAACCACCCACGCTTCTTTGGCTTTGTCCCTGGTCCTGCTTCTTGCGTAAGCTGGCTGGGCGACATCATGACTACCGCCTACAACATCCACGCCGGCGGCAGCAAGCTCGCTCCTACCGTCAATCGCATTGAGCAAAATGTCTTGCGCTGGCTTTGCGACCTTGCTGGTTTTGGCGAGCGCGCAGGCGGCATCTTTGTAAGCGGCGGCTCTATGGCAAACATCACTGCCCTTACCGCAGCTCGTGACTACAAGCTTAACGAAAACACTCTCCAGTACGGCATTGCCTATGTCTCCGACCAAACCCACAGCTCTGTAGCTAAGGGTCTGCGCGTAATTGGTATCACCCAGCAGCGTATTCGTGTTATTCCTACTGACGATAAGTTCCGTATGAAAACCGATCTTCTTGAGCAGGCAATCAAGGAAGATATCGAGCGCGGCCTTACTCCTTTTGTAGTCATTGGCACTGCAGGCACCACTAATACTGGTAGTGTCGATCCATTCAAGGAGATTGCAGCTATTTGCAATACCTACGACATGTGGTTCCATGTAGACGGCGCTTTTGGTGGCTCTGTACTTTTGAGCAACGAGCACAAGCATATGCTTGATGGTGTAGAACTTGCAGACAGCTTGAGCTGGGATGCTCACAAGTGGCTTTTCCAAACCTACGGCTGCGCAGCTGTTTTGGTTAAGGATGTTGCAGACCTCGAGCGTAGCTTCTCGGTCACGCCAGAGTATTTGCGTGACCTTGATTGTGATAATGGCTTGGTCAACATGTACGACTTAGGCATTGAGCTCACGCGTCCTGCTCGTGGATTGAAGCTTTGGCTTACCTTACAGGTATTAGGAACCGAGCTTATGGAGTCCGCCGTCAATCAGGGCTTCCAGCTCGCATTATGGGCACAAGAGGCTATTGAGGCGTTACCAGACTGGGAGATTGTCGCTCCTGCACAGATGGCAATGCTCAACTTCCGCTATGCTCCAGCAGAGTTTAGCGACGAGCAATGCGGCGAGATTAACGAGCGTATTGCAGCTCGCTTGAACGAGAGCGGCTATGCTGCAATGTTTACCACGGTCATCAACGGTCAAACCGTCTTGAGACTTTGCGCTATTCACCCAGAGACCACTCAAGCAGACATTCAAACAACCATGCAGATGCTCAACAAGTATGCTCGCGAAATTCGCAGCCAGATGCTTGCAGAAGCTCAAAACTAATCATAGATAGCAAGAAGGACCTGTCGAACTTATCGGCAGGTCCTTATTTTATTTCTAGCTGCAAAAGTTTCTTCTAGCCCTCGACAGAGAGTTTAAAAAGGACTATAAGTAGATAAGTTAGTTATCACTAACAACCAACAGGGTACGCGTCTGCTGGCTGTTGTAGCCCTATTAGGAAGCGAGAAAACATGGCTATTGTAGAGCTCCAAAATGTTAGTCGCATCTATTCAAACGGAGAACATGAGCAACGAGCGCTCGATAATGTTAGTTTGTCTCTAGATTCTGGTAAGTTCGTTGTTGTCTTAGGACCTTCTGGTGCAGGTAAAAGTACACTGCTCAATATGCTTGGTGGACTTGATAGTCCCACCTCGGGCACAATTGTGGTTGATGGCAAAGATATTTCAACTTTAAGCAACGATGAACTCGCCGATTATCGCGCTTCAAAAGTTGGCTTTGTCTTTCAGTTTTATAACCTTATTCCAACACTTACCGTGCATGAAAACGTCAAGTTAGTAGATGACATTGCACCTCATGCCCTGTCTGCTACCAAAATGCTCGAAGAAGTTGGACTGGCAGATCATCTTAAGAGCTTTCCTTCCCAGCTTTCTGGCGGAGAACAACAGCGTGTCTCAATTGCACGCGCCTTGGCTAAAAACCCTCAGGTCCTTCTCTGCGACGAACCTACCGGCGCCCTTGATTCTGAAACTGGCGTGCTGGTGTTAAAGCTCTTACTCAAAATGGCACGAGAATATGACAAGACCATCATTGTGGTCACCCACAACCAAAACATTGCACGCATGGCAGATACCGTTATTCGCGTCAAAAATGGCCAGGTTATCTCGTGTGAAGATCAGCTGAGTCCTATCTGTGCAGACCAAATTGACTGGTAGGTTGGAGCTTGCACATGTTGAAGAAAAAACTTTTGCGCACCATGGTGCTCTACAAGGTGCAATTTATTTCGATGATCATCATGACCATTTTGGGCCTCGGCGTTTTTGTCGGCTTCCATATGGAGTGGTACACCCTTGATGTGCGCACGCAAGAATACAACGCTCAAACCGGCCTGGCAGACTATAGCATCTATGCCAACACGCACTTCACTCAAGAAGAAGCTCAAGCAATTGGTGACATTGATGGTGTCGATGACTACGCTCGCTTTGTAAGCGTTATTGGCAATGTTGAGGGCACACGAGAAGACACGCTCGCACTCACCGTCACAGAAAACGAAGCAGTCTCGGGCTTTATAGTTACCGCGGGAGATGCGTACGACCCCCAAAGCGCTGACGGCATTTGGCTTTCTGACCTCTACGCTCAAGCAAATGACATCCACTTAGGCGACACGCTTACTATCTCGCTTGAAAATATCAAGGTAGAAGGCGTAGTACGAGGACTTATTAAGTCCAGCGAGTACACCGTCTGCGTGCGCGATGCCAGCCAGCTTATGCCCGACTACAACACACACGGCTACGCCTACATCTCCCCTGCTATGTACGAAGACGTGATGCCTCTGGCTGTCTATCCTTGCATTCACCTTCTTTCCTCCATGGATGAATCAAGACTCGAAACGCAGGTTGAAGACATCTTGGGCTACCAGCCTCACATCTTTAACAAAGACTACAACGTATCGTATGCCGGACCCCAAGGAGAAATTGAAGAAGGCAAAACCATGGCGACCCTACTGCCTTCCATCTTCTTAACTATTGCCATTCTGTCTATGGTCACCACCATGCACCGCATTGCGTCGCAGGAGAAAACGCAGATTGGAACGCTTAAGGCCCTCGGCTTTAAAGACCGACAAATCCTGCGTCATTACACGTCATATGCCATCATCATTGGTGTCATTGGCTCAATTGTTGGAACTATCTTTGGATACTGGCTGTGCGGCTTCTTTATGGATCCTCAAGGTCCTATGGGTTCATACATGGACATGCCCAACTGGCAACTTGCCATCCCCACCTTTGTCTTTCCAACCACTGTCGCCATTGTTGTGGGACTCGGTATTATTGGCTATCTTTCCTGCTACAAGATGTTGCGCGGAACTGCCGCCGATGCGCTGCGCCCCTACGTTCCGCAAAGCGTCAAACCCCTTGCCTTCGAAAAGACTTCGTGGTTTAGCAAGCTCTCCTTTGGAACACGATGGAACCTGCGCGACACCTTCCGCCACAAAGCACGCACTGCCATGAGCATTTTTGGTGTCATGAGCTGCATTGTAATTATCTTGGCCTGCTTAGGCATGCAAGATACCGTGGTGAGCTATCTCAACAACAGCTACTACCCTTCCATGAACTATGAGAGTCGTATTTATCTGTCACAAGAAGCAGCCGAGAAGGACCGTACAGAACTTATCGGCACATATGGCAGCGACACATCCTCGACCTTGAGTGTACAAATTGAAGACGACAAATCTGTAGCCTTGCATACCTATCACCTCGAGGGTGACAGCGTGGGATTTATTGGCGAAGACTCTGAGCCTATTGAGTTGGTTGACGATGGAGCATATGTTTGCGTTCGTATTGCCGACGAATATGGCCTGGAAGCAGGCGATGAGATTTTAATCTCCCCATACGGCACTGACGATGAATACACGCTCAAGGTTGCAGGTATTGCGCGCAGCACTATGGAAGAAAGCGTTGTCATATCTGATACATATGCCGAGAAGATCGGCCTCAGCTATACTCCGGATTCTATTTATACGGATGTATCGGCAGATGATATTGCCGAGAATCCCGCCATCTCCACCGTTCAGTCGCGCGATACCCTCACGTCATCATTTGATAGCTTTATTGAGATTATGGACATGATGATTGCAGCATTTATCTCGGTTGGTGTTCTTTTGGGTATTGTTGTTCTCTACAACTTGGGCATCATGACCTATACCGAGCGTTATCGCGAGCTGGCCACGCTCAAGGTTATTGGTTTTCGCGATAAGCAGCTGTCGCGTTTGCTACACGGCCAGTCGCTGTCATTCACGCTTGTAGGTATAGCACTTGGCATCCCCGTGGGAACTGCACTCCTTACTGTTCTCATGAACGAGCTTGCTGCAGAATATGAGATGATGCCCTACATTGCTCCTACCACCTACGTCATAAGCGTGGCAATTACATTGGGAGTTTCATATCTGGTCAACGTTATGACTTCTCGCAAGAATAAGAAGATCGACATGGTAGCTGCCCTCAAAAACGCAGAGTAACTACTCAATCCAAATCGCCTTCAACAAGAAAAGCGGTACCCGAGTTTCTCGGATACCGCTTTTAATTACTTCTTGGTAACGTAAATATCAAAATCGCAGAGGTCTCCGCCATTACCCATAAATTGGGTTCTATTCCAACATAAACGCGGATGTAAGTTTTCATTATTAATGTCATCCGTATGGCAGAAACACTGAGTAAGTTCTGGACAACCGTACTTTGTACAGGTATCTAAAAAGAGACATTGTGTCATATCAAATTTGCAGCGATCTTTCCCACAGTCATAATAGTTAGCTGCAAATCCAGCCTTGCTTCCAAACTGTTGTTTAGCAACAAAGCGAAACATCATAGGATAAAGTTTGTAGAGCCCGCAAACCCGCAGCATCCTTCTCATGCTTTCAGCATCTTTTTGAGCACGCCTACTCCAGCACTCATCCATAAACTCAAGCGCTTCTTGCTGAGGTATTCCATGCTTCTGAAGTGCCTCATAGTAGCTGATACACGGGAAGATGTTATCTATAAAGTGCGCCTTTTTAGCTTTGCAAGCAGAGGAGTTTTCTGCGCAAAGTTCTTGCCAGCGAGCATCCGCATCGTCTATCACATTTTGACTAAACTCTTCTCCCCAGTGCTGCCCAACTAATTCAGCAACTTCCTTCATAGCCTTACTTTTCACGCTTCATCGCCTTCAAAAGTTAATAAGCTTCCTCTGCTTCATATTGTTCCTCAGTTTTACTTACTAAATCAGATGTCATAGAAAAAATGGTCATCTACATATGCCAATCTGCGAGCGGGGCACATCCCCTTAAGCACACTCACACCTAATGCTTATGAGCGTAATGTATTCGTCCATGCTCTGAAGCGACATCTCATTAAGACCTTCCTCATAGGCGCTGCCAATAAGCCTCAAATGGTTCTTCTCGGCATAGGCAAGTATTTGCTCATAGACGGCCGGAAGCTGATCCCAGTCACCAACACAATACG